>Ga0315279_10000035_pt1 | contig 298669 bp, 265 predicted proteins | sample YL17G06_20_MG_FD_203694 | JGI IMG/M metagenome (GOLD analysis project Ga0315279, IMG submission 203694) | Sediment microbial communities from Yellowstone Lake, YNP, Wyoming, USA - YL17G06_20 | ecosystem: Environmental > Aquatic > Freshwater > Lake > Sediment | place: USA: Wyoming | collected...
TATGATTAGGGGACTCGCCGTCCCCTAAAAACCCCTGCTCTAATCGGATGCTATCCATCCCCCAAGCAGAGCTTGGGGGTTTTGTAGCATGATTCTATAAAATAAAAAAAACTCTTTTTTAAGTCCGAATTTCGTGTGTTGCGTGTATTTTACGGTAAAAGTTACATGTGAATCACGTGTGAAGAAAATTTATTTTCGTGTAATGTTCGTATCATGAAGTTTTATTCACGTACATATTCCGTATGGAGCACGTATGGTTTCCGTAATGGAGTCCGTGCTGTGGCATGTTTTAAAGTAAGAAAGACGGCCCAAAGGATATCTCCTAAGACACCGTTCAGGCCCTTATTTATCAGGTTTAAGCAACGAAATTGCCGGGTTTTGACAAGAACTAACAACTATGAGCTAACAGCGCCTTTCTCCGCAGTTGCCATTGCCGGAAGTTCCTGGTCCTTATACTGCAGGGCGTACAGCTTGGCGTATATCCCGCCTTTTTGGAGCAGCTCCTGGTGGGTGCCCTGCTCTCTCAGTGTGCCCTTGTGCATGACCAGGATGCGGTCCGCGCCCTGGATCGTGGACAGGCGGTGGGCGATGATCAAAGAGGTACGTCCCTTCATCAGGATCTGCAGGGCGTCTTGGATCAGGATCTCGGTCTCAGTGTCGACAGAGGAGGTGGCCTCGTCTAGGACCAGCACCCTGGGGTCATAGGCCAGGGCCCGGGCGAAGGAGAGGAGCTGTTTCTGGCCGACCGAGAGGTTGGTGCCGCGCTCGCGGATGAGCTCGTCATAGCCTCCCTCCATGCGCTGGATGAAGGGATCGGCGTGCACGGCCCGGGCGGCCTCCTGGACGCGGCCCTCGCTGATCTCCTCATGGCCCAGGCGGATGTTGTTCGCGACGGTCCCGGAGAACAGGAACACGTCCTGCTGGACCACCCCGATGGCCCGGCGCAGGGCAGCGAGATCCCACTGCCGGATGTCCACGCCGTCGAAGGTGATGCTTCCCTTCTGGATGTCGTAGAACCGGCAGAGGAGGTTGATGATGCTGGTCTTTCCGGCCCCGGTGGCTCCCACGAAGGCCACCCGCTCGCCCGGGTGGACTTGGAAGGAGATGTCCCGGAGGACGAATTCCTCCTCCGCATAGGCGAAGGTCACGTTCTTGAACTCGATCTCGCCCCGGATCTGCCTGGGGGCATGGGGCTCGGCCGGGGAGGCGATCGAGGCCGGGGTATCCAGCAGCATGAAGACCCGCTCCGAGGAGGCCATGGCCTCCTGCACGATGTTGTACTTCTCGGAGAGGTCCTGGATGGGCTGGAAGAACCTCCGGGCGTACTGGAAGAAGGCGGTGAGAGTCCCGATGGTCACGATTCCTCTCAAGGCCTGGCCGCCGCCGTACCAGAGCATCAGGGCGATACTGACCGTGGCCAGAAGCTCGACCACCGGGAAGAACAGGGCGAAGGCCGTGATGCTCCGCAGGTTGGCGTCGCGATGGTCGGCATTGATCCGGTCGAACTGGCCGAAGTTCTCCTCCTCCCGGCAGAAGGCCTGTATCGTGGGCATGCCCAGGAAGTTCTCCTGCATGAAGGCGTTCAGCCGGGCGAGCTTGGTGCGCACGTCCCGGAAGGACGTGCGGACGCTGCTCTGGAAGAAGCGCGTGGCTACCAGGATCAGGGGCAGGACCAGGAAGCTGACCAGGGCCAGGCGCCAGTTCATCCACAAGAGGACGCCCATGATGCCCAGGAGGACGACCACGTCCCCGACCACGGTGACGATCCCGGCCACGAACAGGTTGTTCAGGACGTCCACGTCCCCGATGACCCGGGTCATCAGCCGGCCCACCGGGTTGGTGTCGAAGAAGCGCATCGGAAGCCTCTGGAGGTGCCCGAAGATCTGGCTCCTCAGGTCGTACATGATCCGCTGGCCGGTCATCTGGAGCACGTAGGCCTGGTAGAATCCGGTGAGCAGGCGCAGCAGGAGGATGATGAAGAAGAAGACCGAGAGCCGGGCCAGTCCGGGCCAGTCCCGGGCCTGGATGTAGACGTCGATCGCGACCTTGGTGAGGTAGGGGCCGACCAGCTCCAGGCCGGAGACCGCGAGGGCCAGGACCAGGGCCAGGAGAGCCCGGCCCTTGTAGGGCCTGAGGTAGACCAGGAGCCGGCGCATCAGCCGGCCGTCGTAGGCCTTGCCTAAGGCTTCTTCTTCGTGGAAGTCGTCCGATCCTCCGTGTCCGTGAATCATAGAACGGTCGCCTTTAATCTTCCTCTAAGGCTTCTCTCAACAATTGCTTCTCATACAGCGAGGCGTAAAGTCCGCCATGAACGAGGAGTTCTTCATGGGTTCCTCGTTCAGCGATCGTGCCCTGGTCTAAGACCACGATTTGGTCCGCGTCCTTGACCGTGGAAATACGATGAGAGATCAAGATCGTGGTTTTCCCAACCCGCGCCCGCCGCAATCCGGACAGGATGTCCTCCTCGGTGTGGGTGTCCACGTTGGCGAAGGCGTCGTCCAGGATCAGGATGGCCGGATCGATCAGCAGGGCCCGGGCCAGGGCGGTGCGGGACTTCTGGCCCCCGGACAGGGTGATGCCCCGCTCCCCGACGAAGGTCTCGTAACCCTTGGGAAAGGCCGCGATGTCCCCGGCCATCTGGGCTAGACTCGCGGCCTGCTCGATCTCTGGGGTCCCGGCCCCGGGATGCCCGAAGGCGATGTTCCCGCCCACGGTCTCGGAGAACAGGAAGGGCTCCTGGGACACGTAGCCGATGCTCTTGCGCAGGGCGCAGAGGGAGAACCCGGTCAGGGGATGGCCGTCGATCCGGATGGCCCCGCCTTTGGGCTCGTAGAGCCTGGGGACGAGCGAGACCAGAGTGCTCTTCCCGCTCCCGGTCGGCCCCACGATGGCCAGCGAGGTTCCCTCCGGGACCTCGAAGGAGACGTCCTTGAGGACCGGGGTTCCGTTATAGGCGAAGGAGATGTTCTCGAAGCTGAGCGCGCCCTTGACCACGAGCCCGGGGTCGGCGTCCCGGGAGTCCGTGATCGCGGGCTTGGCGGTCAGGAGTTCGTTCACCCGGCCCATCGAGGCCGCGCCGCGCTGGGCCAGGTTCACGGTCCAGCCGATGGCGATCATCGGCCAGGCCAGAAACATCAGGTAGGTGTTGAACGCGACCAAGCCCCCGATGGTCATCCGGCCGTGGATGACCTCGTAGCCTCCCCCGGCCAGGACCAGGATCATGGTGATCCCAACCATGAAGAACAGGAGCGGGTCGAACAGGACGTTCACCAGGATGAAGTCCCGGCTCTTCTTGATGTATTCCCTCTGCAGGTCCTGGAACTCCCTGAGCTCGGGTCCCCCCTGGACGTAGGCCTTGACCACGCGCATCCCGGAGAGGTTCTCCTGGACCTTGGTGGAGAGGTCGGAGAGCGCGGCCTGGACCCGCTCGGTGTGCTTGTGCAGGGCCGTGCCCAGCCTCTGGGTCACGACGGAGACGAACGGGGCGGGCAGGAGCACGAGCAGGGTGAGCCGCCAGTCCAGGGCGAACATCTGGGACAGGGCCAGGATCATGGAGAAGAACGGGTTCACGCTCTGCATGATCCCCGGGCCCAGGAACATCCGGATGTTCGCCATGTCGCTCGTGGCCCGGGTCATCAGGTCCCCGATCCGGGTCTTGGAGTAGTAGGCGGGCTCGAGGGTCTCGAGGTGGCGGAAGAGGTCGTTCCGGAGGTCGTACTCGATCCTCCGCGAGGCCCCGATCATCAGCTGGCGCATGAAGTAGCGGAACACGCCGTGGACCAGCGCGATGGCCACGACCAGGAGTCCGAGCGTGACTAGTGGGTTGAGGCCGAAGGGCCGGGTCCAGGAGGGAAAGGCGTGCCGGATGAGGCTGTCGATCCCGATCTGCAGGACCCGGGGCTGCAAGAGGAACACGGCCGTGGCCAGGAAGATGGCGAGGCTTCCCCAGAGATAATGACCCTTGTATTTGGCCAGGTAGGGCCTGAGGGCTAAAAGGCTTTTCACTTAGATTCGGAAATGATTAAGGCGAAGAAAATGCCGCTCATCATGCAAGCATATTCTCCCCTCTCCCAGTGGGAGAGGGGTTGGGGGAGAGGTTGAATGAGACTTGGATTCGTGGCTTATTCCTTTATGGGGCGGGTGGGCGGGATTAAAAGATGTCATGCTTTCTCGATCCCTACCGGCCCTGCCCCTCTGGCCGCTGCGGTCTCGAACAGGACTTCCGGCGTAATCTTTTCCCGAATGCGGCTTGTGTAAAACTCTCTTTTCATCGTTTCCATGAACTGGTTTGTCCGGCTGAGGGCTACGAGGCTGACCGTAGCGCCCCCGAACCCGGCTCCGGTGAGCCGGGCGCCCAGGGCGCCGTGCTCCCGGGCGATGGCGACCAGGACTTCCAGCTCCGGGCAGCTCACCTCGTAGTCGTCCCGGCAGGAGGCGTGGGATTCGTTCATCAGGTCTCCGAACGCTTCGGCGTCTCCCTTTTCCAGCTCCCGCTCGGCCTGGTCCACCCTGCGGGCTTCGCTCGCGACATGGCGATAGCGCTTCCAGAACTTGAACCCGGAAGCGGGCTCAGGGACCGGGCTTCCGTCCTGCAGCCTGCAGTAGGAGTCCGATATTTGTTTCTCCGACTTCCCAAGTTTCTTTGCGATCTCACCTGTTGACCAGGGATTTTCCCCTAAAGCGTCATGGACGATGCGGTCCGCTTCCTCCGCGGGGAGAGAAAGCCTTTCCGGGGCGAGGTCAGAAAGCCTTTTTGGACGAAGCGCGATGCCGGTCCGCTTGGTTAGCGCCTGGGTCGCGAGCGCGCAGGCCAGGCGGCATTCCACGACCCGCAGATTGTACTGCGCCCGGACCTCGGTGCTCTTCGTGGCCTTGACCAGGCTGTGGCTGATGACGAAAGCATATCCTTTGGGCAGGCTGACCGACTTGACCCGCAGGGGAAAGAAGTCTATTTTAAGGGCCTTTCCGGGTTCTGCGAGAAGCGAGACGGCCTGGTCCATGCCCCCGCCTTCTGTTCCCACATAACGCTCGGCGCGGGCCAGAAGGTCCGCCAGGGCGAGCGGATCGCAGGTTTTCCCATTGGCGGCAAGGAAGACCAGGCCCGTGGCCACGACCAAAGCGGCCGAGGAGGAGAGCCCGGCGGCGTCCGGGATGTTTCCGGAGTACAGGGCCCGGAATCCCTTCGCCGGGACGGAAACGACCCTTTCCTCCAGGAGCCCATGAACCGCGGCTTTGGCGTAGTTTCCCCAGTCCCCTTGGGGAAAAGGCTCGAGCGGCAGGCGGGCTTGAAAGGTACGGGCAGGGAATATGGGATTTAAGTTGGCGATGCGCACGGAATCGTCATGTGCCGGGGCCCAGGCCGCGAGGATCTCGCGCTCGATGGCCATGGGCAGGACCGGATACCCGTTGTAGTCGGTGTGCTCTCCGATCAGGTTCACCCGGCCCGGGGCTCGGATCAGGCCCGCGGCCTTCTCACCCGGGAAGGCCTGCTCGAAGGCCTCCCGCAGGGCTTTCACTTCTGTCGCCCCGGGGCCTACCACTTCAGGTCGGGGTAATTTTCTTTTAGGTAAGCCTGCACGGCCGAGAGGTCGTCCTTGGTGGAGAGGTCCGGGACGTGCTCGTGCCAGGGGATGGCCTTGAGGGAGCGGGGATGTTCCCGGGTCATGGCGGTGAGCGCGGCCACGAGCTCCTTCTCCTGGCGCGCGGGACTCAGGGGGCAGGACACGAGGTAGGGAAGGACGAGGTCAACGTCCAGGAGGAAGATGTTCATGCTGACGCGCAGGCAGCCGTCCGGCCCGCGCAGGGCCTCCAGGGCATCGGGCCCGGGCTTCTCCACGATCTCGAGGAGATAGCCTTCGGGGTCCTTGCGGGTGATCCCGAACTGGGCGATGCGCGAGGCTTCGAACTCCAGGCCGTCCCGGTCGTAGTCCGGGAGGGCGTTTACCTCTCCGCACTCCAGGAGGAGGCGCATGCTCCGGACGGAGTACAAGTTGTCGCTGTTCGCGACGATGAAATTGCCTCCCTTCCAGTCCGGGCGGGCGAGCAGGGCCTGGAGCACGGCGTCGGCTGTGCCCAAAGGCTTGGTCCTTCCCTCCGGGATGTCCTGATAGGCGTAGGACAGGGCCAGGCCGTGAAACCCGTTTCCCTGCTCTTTTGCTCCGTAGTAGCTCCGGATGGCCTCGTCGTTCCGCCTGACGACCAGGACGATGTCATGGAGCCCGGCTTCGCGGGCGTTGTAGAGCAGGTAGTCCAGGAACGGGCGGCCGCCCTGGCCTACGCCGAGCAGGCCCTTGGAGCGCTCGTCGGCCTGGCGGAGCAGGGCGCGGTCGGCCTCCGCCGGGTCTTTGGGCGGGCGCTTCATCCGGGAGGCGACCCCCGCGGCCATGATGACCATCCGGTCGGTGATAGAGATGCTCATCTTAAGAAGGAGTATCTCCCCTCTCCCAAAGCGTTGGGAGAGGGGCCGGGGGTGAGGTCTGGATGGAGGCGATGTCCCTCCCGCCCTTCGGGATGGAATTCCTTATGGGGTGGGTGGGCGGGTTTATAATAGTGTGAACCATCATCTGCTTTCTTTTAGCTCTCTCAGACTTTAAAGGTTTTTGCCAAAAGCTAAAAGCCAATAGCTAACAGCGCCTTTTTTGCCGTTCAGAAGGCCAAACAGGGGAAAACGGGCCTCCGTTCTCCCCTGGGGTCTCCCCGTGTTGGTCTTGTGGGTCTGGCGCGCGGCTTAAACTTTTCGGCGCTCGGTCTTGCGGCGGTGGTCCAGGCGCTGGTCGCCCTTGCGGATGAGTCGGACCGGGTCTTCCATGCCTTTGCGGTGCTCGCCCTTGCGGCGTTCCGCCGGGGATTTCGCTTTCTTCTCAACCATGAGTGCTCCTGATTTTGATTTCTTTTTATTATAACATAGAGAGGAGGGGGAGTTCAAGGGCAGGGGTCGTAGGGGCGCAGGAGACTGGTGAACCGGCTTTTCACGAGCGTTAGTTTTGTTTTTTATAAAGGCTTGTTACTGCCCCATTCTCCTCTACGAGCAAAATATTGTCAAACTGATGGGGTATTGTCAGTTGTTTGTAAGCTTGTTTGTAGATTTGAGCGTCAGCGATCAAGTATTTATTAATCAAAGCCAGCCAAATGGGGCCTTTGAAAGTTATAGATTTACACTTGTCCTTTTTGACGATTATTCGGTCTTCCAGGATGTACTTTGCATTTTCAAAGACATTCGTATTACGTCTTGAATTAGGATTTGCTATCAGCCCGTTCACCTTCTTCTCTGAACGCAGATTGGTATGAATTAAATGAATGGTGATTTTATTTCCTTGTATTTCTTTGGTTTCAGTAATGTCTTTTCTTGGTGAATTCTCAATCATTTCTAGTATTGTATGATGGAGTTGTTGTTTTACATCTCTTAAGCTCTTAATTGGGGCTGATAACTTCAAATAAACTTCGCACCCACTCGGGATTTTTCTTTTAAGTTCCTCATTAAGTGTCTTTATTAGCTTAATTGCTGGTACGTCGTCGTTCCACCTTCCTTTAACCGCTCCTTGATTATCTGTGATGCGTTGCACAAGTTGTGTGATCTCGATTGCAACCTTCTCGTTCCCTATGTGTAAATAAGCGTCTGGTGGATTTTCGCCAGGACTCCACTTGCTACCAGGTATAGAAGCAGATACAGTTTTGATAACAAACAGTTCGTTGCCTCGTAGCTGTTTGAAATGTAAGGAGATCATTTCGGCGGTTTTAGCTTCTTAAGGCCTGCACGAACTCTTCGGGCCGTTCCGGGTTGATGAGCCAGGGGCGTTGGTTGCGGCGCTCGATCCAGACGAAGCGGTCAGTGCGGGTGATGTACATCTGGACGATGCCGCGTTTCTGGGTCCAGAGCCAGCCGAATCCGCCCCACAGGCCTCCGGCCCCGACGCGCATGCACCAGCCGACTTCGCTGCACATCTCCTTTTTCCCGATGAGGCGGACGTCGCTGATGGTCTCGCGCCTTATCTCCCGTCGCTTGAGGGGCCAGACGACCTCGATGAACCCGGGATGGAGGATGAAGCAAGTGGGCCGGAACCGGGTCCAGATCCAGAGATAGAGGACGACGATGAAAAGGCCCGGGATCGCCAAGGGCCCCATCCCGAACGCTGCTACGGCCAGGAATGCGACGGGCAGGGCCAGCATGAACAGGGTGAGGACGCGAATGCCTTGGGACATCGGGGCCAGATTGTAGCTCGTGCCTGGTGTATTCATCGGGTCATCCTTATTTCCTTGAAGAACGTTTCCTGGGTCTTCAGCTGATGGTAACCGATCCCGCGGTAGAAGGCGTGGGCGGCTTTGCGGTTGGACCGGCTGCGGACACGGACGGTGGGGATGCCCTTTCTTCTGGTCCACCCTTCTATGGCTTTCATCAGGAGTTTGCCGATGCCTTGGCCCTGGTGGGTGGAGGAGATGACCAGGCCGCCCAGCTCGACGAAGGGCTCGACGAGCAGGGAGCGGGTGATGAAGGCATTGACCCAGCCGACGATCCCTCCTCCCTTTGTTTCGGCCACGAATGCGGCGTGGTCCGGGTCTCGGGCGATGGACACGAGCCGCTGGCGCATCGCTACGGGCTCGGCAGGGTAGCCCAGCTCCCCGGAGAGCTCGGCTACTCTTTTGGCATCCCCGGCATGTGCTTTTCTGATCTTGATCGCGGCTTTCAAGGATTTCTTTCTTTTTCTGGCTTGGCGCTTATTATAAGGCCATCCGCTGAAAATGTCAAGGGAGCAAGGGGCGCTACGACAGGGTCTGCCGATAGCTGATAGCTAAAAACATCTCTTCATTCTCTGGGGAAGCCCTATGGGGGTGGTAGAGAGGGGCTCCCGGAGAGTTATTGCAAAGCTCGTGCAACCCGGGTTGCACCTGGCTTGCTCCTGGGTTGCACCTGGTTTGCACCTGGCTTGCACCTGGCTTGTTCCTGGCTTGCTCAGGCCTAATTCGGGCCTCTACCCTCCCCCTTCGGGGGAGGGTGGGTTTGAAGAAAAGGGGTGGGGGTTGGGATTGAGTAGAGGTTTGGGCTTGCCTCTGGGGTCTGAAACCAAAGAGGGTACGTTTACGGCGTTTCTAAGGGGTTTCTTAGAGGGGTTGGAGGGTGGTTTGTGGCCTTTTCGCCTTACGCCTTACGGTTAGTTATCGCACCCTCTGCCTTTTCGACAAATAAGCTAACAGTGCTTGGTCGAAGGGAGTGGATGTGGACAGGGAGACGTAGTCGATGAGGTGATCCCGGCACTCCCTGCGGTAGTGCTCGGTCCAGCCCTTGACCAGTCGCTGGTAGGACTCCCGGATGTCCCCGGTCGAGGTGGGCAGCTCCTCCCCGGTCTCCATGTCCTTGAACACGGCATCCGTTCCGAAGGGGAGCTCCAGCTCGGCCGGGTCCAGGACGTGGAAGGCCAGGACCTCGTGCTTGCGGTGGCGGAAGTGCTTCAGGCCCTGGAGCACCTTGTCCGGATCGTCCATCAGGTCCGAGAGCACGATGATCAGGCCCCGGCGCTTGATCTTCTCGGCCAGCTCGTGGAACGTGGCCGAGACATCGGTCTTTCCTCCAGGCCTGGCTTTGTCGAGGTGCTGGAGGATGGTGGTGAGATGCGTCGTCGTGGCCCGGGGAGGGATGTAGGTCCGGATGGCCTGGTCGAAGAGGACCAGACCCACGGCGTCCTGCTGCTTCAGGAGGAGATAGGCCAGGGAGGCGGCGAGGTAGCAGGCGTACTCCAGCTTGGACAGGCCGTCGGACTTGTAGCCCATGGAGGAGGAGGCATCCAGCAGGATCCAGGCCCGGAGGTTGGTCTCCTCCTCGAACTCCTTGACGTAGTAGCGGTCGCTCCGGCCGTAGACCTTCCAGTCCACCCGCTTGAGCTCGTCCCCGGGCATGTACTGGCGGTATTCTGCGAACTCCACGGAGAAGCCGTGGTAGGGGCTCTTGTGCAGCCCGGCCAGGAAGCCTTCCACGACCAGCCGGGCCTTGACGTCCAGGCCCTGAAGCTTGGCCAAAACGTCTGGCTTTAAGAAACGCTGATAAGATTCCATAACTTACAGGGCGTAAGGGTATAGGGGGTAGGAACTCGGGGTAACCATAGAATTCAGTATAGCAGAAGGGGAAGGGGCGTTGCAAGGGGAGCCTGGCTTGACAGAAGCCGGGGAGGGTGATATACTTATTTGTCACGGAGTGAACCCATGAAGACCCTTCGCGCCTTTCTAATCCTCGCCTTCGCCGCCCTGCTCCTCACCGGGTGCTGGAACCCCTTCAAGCCCAAGGTCGTTCCCTATTCCGCGGGCGGGCTAGGCCAGGAAGAGAGGCTCCTCGTGGAGCTGCAGTACGCCTACAACACCAAAGATATCGTGCGCTACACAGACCTCCTGGCCGACACCTTCCGGTTCCGGTTCGCGGACCTGGACTCGGAGTACCGCAAGAGCAAGAACATCCCCCTGCCCTACTGGGGCAAGAGCGACGAGGAGGCCTCGGCCCGGGGCTTGTTCGCCAATGCGGATCAGATTGACCTGCGGATCGACGCGGGGGACTGGCAGACGAACTCCGGGGACCCCAGCGGCCTCTCCCTCAAGACCCGCCGGTACTACACCCTGGACATCCAGCCCTTGCCGGAGGTCGGAGAGGCGCAGGGCTGGGCCACCTTCATCATCCAGCGCGACGTGAACGGAGCCTGGAAGATCGTGAGGTGGGACGACGAAGTGCTGTTATAACAACTCATTGCAAATTTAGCATTTAATATTTTAAAGTCTAGAATTTGCAATGCTGAATATTCAATGAAGTCATTGACGGCGTGAACGGAAGCAGACAAATCTACAGGCCGCGCAGGGATTTCCGCCAGCGCCCCTGGTACCGTCGTCCCGCCCTCTGGGTGGGGCTTCTTTTTGTCCTCGGGGTCCTGGGAGCGTACCATTGGGGACTGGTCGAGGCCGGGTTCCAGAAGCTGGTCGCGCTGAGGAGCCACCCCGTCGAGGATCAGGTTCCCAAGACCACGCGGGTGACCCGGGCCCTGTATCAGGCCCTCAAAGGGCTGGAGGCTCGGACCAAGGCCAAGACCGTGGCCGGGATCCCGGTGATCTCGGCTTCGCTTCCGGGGAACGTTCCCCTGGTGCGCGGGGCCTGGGCCGTGAACTCCGGGGTCGTCGGAGCCGGGGGCGCCGTGACCACAGGGTCCGAAGACAAGGGGAAGGTCACCCTGGAAGTCTCCTGCGACTCGCTCGTCCTGGCGCGGGTCGTTCTGTCCCAAGGCGCCCAAAAAGAGGACAAGGAAGCCCGGCTCGCTCTGGTGATCGACGACGTGGAGGATTCCCCGGAAGACCCGACGCTCCGGGGATTCCTGGACTTCCCGGCCCCCCTGACCCTGGCTGTGCTTCCGAAACTGCCCCGCAGCAAGGAGATCGCGGAACGGGCCGGCCTGGCCGGAAAGGAGACGCTCCTGCACCTTCCGATGGAGCCTAAGAACTACCCCGAGGAGAACCCCGGGCCGCAGGCGATCTACGTAGACCTGAAGGAGGGCGAGATCCGCCATCGGGTCCGCGAGGCCTTGAAGGCCGTGCCCGGGGCCAAGGGCGTGGACAACCACATGGGGAGCCGGGCCACCGAGGACCTGGTAGTAATGGGGATCCTTCTGGACGAGCTCAAGAAGCAGGGTTTGTTCTTTGTGGACGCCCAGACCACGCCCAATTCCGTGGCTTATCAGACGGCGAACCGCCTGGGCGCCCAATGCCTCAGGAGTGCCGGGTTCTTCGACGACAAGCAAGACCCCGCTGCGATACAGAAAACACTTCTCGCCCTGGCCAGAACCGCCCAGGCCAAGCACCGCGTGCTGGCCCTCGGTCACTGCCGGAGGACGACGCTTGAGTCCCTGGAGGCCGTTCTGCCCAAGATCCGGGAGATGGGCGTAGAACTCGTCCCGGCCTCCGAGGTCCTGGAGGAATGAGGGGTTATGAAAAATAAAGACATCGCGGACCTGTTCAGCCGCATCGCGGACATCCTGGACTTCAAGGGAGAGAATGCCTTCCGGGTGAACGCCTACCGAAGAGCGGCCCTGGTTCTCGGAGACCTCTCCGAGGATGTCGCCGCCCTCCTGGAGGATGGACGTCTGACCCAGATTCCGGGGATCGGGGAGGGCATCGCCCGGAAGGTCGAGGAATACCTAAAGACCGGGAGGATGTCCAAATATGAGGAAGTTCGGAAGGGCGTGCCCGAGGAGCTGATCTCCCTCTTGGGCGTGCAGGGCATGGGGCCCAAGACCCTGGCCCTGGCGCACCGGGAGCTGGGGGTCAAGACCCTGAACGATCTTCGGATGGTCATGGATTCCGGAGAGCTGGCGGCCCTGCCCGGGATGGGGGAGAAGAAGGTCGCCAACCTCAGAAAGGGGCTGGAACACTTCTTAGCAAGCAAGGAGAGGATCTCGCTGGGAGTAGCTTATCCCCTGGTCCAGGAGATCATCTCTGCGCTGGAGAAGAAGGTCAAAGTGCAGACGGTCTGCCCAGCCGGGTCGCTTCGGCGGATGAGGGAAACGGTCGGGGATATCGACATCCTGGCCACGGGAAAGGACGGGACCAAGATCATCGCGGCCTTCACCTCTCTGCCGATGGTCAAGCAGGTCCTGGCCGCAGGGGAAACCAAAGGCTCAGTCCTTGTGGAGGGAGACGTGCAGGTGGACCTACGGGTCGTTCCCCCTTCCTCCTATGGTGCGGCCCTGCAGTATTTCACGGGCTCCAAGGCGCACAACGTGAAGCTCAGGGAGATGGCCCGGTCCAAGGGCCTGAAGGTCAACGAGTACGGCGTGTTCCGGGGCGAGAAGAAAATCGCGGGAAAGAGCGAGGCCGAGGTCTACAAGACCCTGGATCTTCCCCTGATTCCGCCGGAGCTCAGGGAGGATCGGGGGGAGATCGAGAAGGCCTTGCAAGGCGAGTTGCCGAGCCTGGTGGACTACCAGGACATAAGGGGAGACCTGCACGTGCACACGGAGTGGAGCGACGGGCACAGCACCATCGAGGAGATGGCCCGCGCCGCGAGGGAGAGAGGTTACGAGTACCTCGGGATAGCCGAGCACACTCCCACAGCGGCCTATGCCGGGGGCGTCTCGGAGGCGGAGCTCGTGAAGGAATGGAAGGAGATCGCCGAGGTCCAGAAGGCGATGAAAGGCTTCCGTATCCTGCGCAGCGCCGAGGTGGACATCAAGGCCGACGGCTCTCTGGATTATTCCGACGCTATTCTTAAAGAATTGGACTTCGTCGTGGCCTCGATCCACTCCGGGTTCAAACAGAAGGTGACCGAGCGGATCCTTAGGGCGATGGCGAATCCCTACGTAGACGCCATCGGGCATCCCACGGGCCGGCTCATCTCCCGAAGGGAGGGCTACGAGATCGATTTGGAAGTTGTGCTCAAGGCCGCGGCAGAGACCGGGACCGCTTTAGAGATCAACGCCTATTACGACCGCCTAGACCTCTCTGACCTGCACGCGAAGCGGGCCAAGGAGGCGGGCGCCCAAATTACGATCAACACCGATGCCCACCATGCCGACCAGCTCTGGATGATGGAGCTCGGCATAGGCACGGCCCGGAGGGGATGGCTTTCCAAGGGCGATGTCCTAAACTGCCTGCCCCCGGAGAAGCTCCGCAAGAAAAGCCGGAAGAAGGGTTAGCGTTGCCCACGCTCTGGACCCTCGGCACGAGCACCCATTCGGCGGATGAATTTATGCGCATCCTAAAGGCATACGGGGTGGAGACCGCGTCGGACGTGAGGCATTTCCCAGGGAGCCGGAGGTTCCCCTACTTCACAAAGGAAGCCCTCCGGGAGTTCTTAGAGCTGAATGGGATCCACTACCTCTGGCTGGGAGAGACCCTGAGCGGGTACCGGAAGGGCGGGTATGAGGAGCACATGAAAACAGACGCCTTCCGGCAGGGCATTGAAGGCCTGTGCGCAGTAGCTTCGAAATCCCGAACCGCGATCCTGTGCGCGGAAGTACTCCCTTGGAAGTGTCACCGTCGGTTCATCGCCCAGGCGATAGAGAAGCGGGGATGGCAGGTGGTTCATATTTTGGATGAGAAGAGAACCTGGAAGCCCGTTAGTGTTTTAGCGACAGGGAAACAGATAGAGGCGACGCTGTGATCCGAGGCTTCACGGAGGATGGGGTAGCGGCCAAAATCTGAGCCAGGAAGGGCGGAGTGAAAGATTTCTTTAAAAAGTAGTTGACAAAACCCATTGAAATTCAGTATCCTTATGCAAAAGGGGGGACCTATACGCAGATAAGGATTGAAAATCAGGGAGATTTCGACAAGCTTCTTCGCAAGTTCAGACGGCAGATCATCCGGGAGGGCGTGCTCGCAGATGTGCGCCGCCACGAGGCTTATGCTAAGCCCAGTGTGCGGCGGAAGCAGAAGGAAGCCAAGGCGCGCCGGCGGGCCCGAATGCAGTACCGTACCCGCAGGTACGAATGATTCGTAAGGGTGTTAAGATTTTGTTAGGTGGCCTCATTGTTTGGCGAAGGGAGGCCTTTCGATGTCCCGCTTCACGGGGATTGTACCCGCGGATGTGGGCAGGTCAAGTCCCGAACCCTCGGGACGCAGTGACAAAGGAGGTGTTTTAACGAAGTGAGGGAAAAGGGAACCGTGAAGTGGTTCAACGATTCCAAAGGCTACGGCTTCATCCACCGGGAGTCCGGCGCGGACGTGTTCGTACATCACTCTGCGATCCAGATGGAGGGATTCAAGACCCTGAAGGAAGGCCAGGAAGTCGAGTTCGAGGTAGTGGAGGGTCCGAAGGGTCCGCAAGCGGCCAACGTAACTCCGGTCTGAAACGCGCGCGGCACGGCAGCTGACTTCTCCGGTGTCCCTGGGGCGGCCTCGGGACAGGGGAATGATGTTCACCAACTCTCCTCCACATCGGAGAGGGGCTCCGCTTTAGGGCGGGGCCTTTTTCGTTTGGCTTGAATCCCCCAAGCCTTTTATAGTATGATAGTAACGATATGAGCTCCAACCCTATGAAAGTTATCCTGATGGCCGGCGGCTTCGGGACCCGGCTCCGGCCGCTCACCTCCTCGCTCCCCAAGCCGATGGTCCCCATGGTCGGGAAGCCAATGATGGAGCACATCGTGGAGCTCCTGGCCAAGCACAATTTCCGCGAGATCATCGTGATGCTCTTCCACCAGCCCGAGGCCATCCTCAAGTACTTCGGGGACGGCTCGCACTGGGGCGTCCGGCTGGCCTACGAGCAACCTCCCGAGGACTACGGCACGGCCGGGTGCGTGAAGTACGCCGAGCCCCTGCTGGGCGGAGAGCGCGTTTTGGTCATCAGCGGGGACCTCTTAACGGACTTCGACCTCACCCGGATCGTGGACGGCCATCTCGAAAAGAAGGCCCTGGCCACGATCACCCTCACCCGGGTGGCGAACCCCCTGCACTACGGGATCATCATCACGGACGAGCACGGCCGGATCGAGCAATTCCTCGAAAAGCCCACCTGGGGCCAGGTGTTCTCGGACACAATCAACACCGGGATCTACGTCCTGGAGCCCGAGGCCCTCGCCCTGATCCCGCCCCGCCGGGAATTCGACTTCTCGCGGGACCTCTTCCCGATCCTCATGGAGCGGAAGCTTCCGCTTTACGGCTGGGTGGCCGAGGGCTACTGGCGGGACATCGGGAACCTGGAGGAGTACCGCCAGGCCCATCACGATGTCCTGCACGGCGAGGTCGGGGTGACCATCTCGGGAAATCGGCTCTCCATCATCGGCAAGGAGATCTGGGTCGGCGAAGGCACCGAGATCCAGGCCCGCAACACCCAGCTCAAGGGCGCGGTGATCGTGGGCAGGAACTGCCGGATCGGCTCCGGGGTGAAAATCGAGGACTCTGTGATCGGGGACGGCTCGGTGATAGAAGAGGGCGCCAACCTCTCGCATTCCGTACTCTGGAACGAAGTGAAGGTCGGAAAGAACGTGCTCATCACCAACGCCATTTTAGGGCATAAGACAGAGGTGGGCGAGGGCACGGTGGTGGAGGAGAACGCGGTGATCGCCGACCGCTGCACGATCGGCAGGAACGCCCTGATTACCTCCAACGTCAAGATGTGGCCCCAGAAGAACGTGGAGGATGGCGCGGTCCTCTCCACCAGCCTGGTCTGGGGGGACCAGTGGCAGAAGGAATTCTTCTCCGGGGCCCGGGTCACGGGCATCGCGAACCTGGAGGTCACCCCGGAGTTCGCGGCCAAGCTGGGAGCGGCCTTCGGGGCTTACCTCGGGAAGGGCACCCTGGTCGTGACCAGCCGGGACGCCGACCCCTCCTCGCGGATGGTGAACCGGGCCCTAATCTGCGGGCTCCTGTCCGCGGGGGTGAACGTGGAGGACCTGCGCGCCCTGCCCATCCCGGTGGTCCGCTACACACTCAAGTCCGGCCGGGCCCGGGCCGGCCTGCACACCCGCAAGTCACCCTTCGATGCGCGCCTCTCGGACATCCTGTTCTTCGACGAGGACGGCAAGGACCTGCCCCCGGGCAAGGTCAAGAGCGTGGAACGCCTGTTCCTGCGCGAGGATTTCCGACGAGCGGACTTCAACGAGACCGGGAAGCTGGATTTCCCGGCCCGGGTGGTGGAGGCCTACAAGGACGGATTCCTGGATTTCGTGGATGCCAAGGCCATCGCCCAGGCGAAGCTCAAGGTGGTTCTGGACTACGCCTACGGCGGGGCCACCATCATCTTCCCCTCGATCATCGGGGACTTGGGCGTGGAGGTGGTGGCCCTGAATGCGCATCAGGACGCTGCGCGGATCACCAAAAGCAGGGAGGAGTTCGAAGCCTCCCTGGTGCAGCTGGCCTCGATCGTGGTCACGCTCAAAGCCGACGTGGGGTTTCTCTTCGATGCCGGGGCCGAGAAGGTCTATCTCGTGGACGAGCTCGGGAGCGCGGTGACCGGAAACCAGGCCCTGGCCGCGGTCCTCCTCCTGGTCCTCAGGGCCGCCAAGGCCAAGCGCGTGGCGGTGCCGGTCACAGCCTCCAGCGTGATCGAAGATCTGGCCCGGGCCCACGGAGCCGAGGTCATTCGAACCCGCACCGATAACCTCTCCCTGATGGAGGCCGCGGCCCAAGAGGGGATGGATTTCGTGGGTGGACCTTACGGGGCCTACATCTTCCCGCAGTTCATCGGGGCCTTCGACGGAATGCTGGCCTTGGCCAAGATCCTGGAGATGATGGCCGTGACCGGGAGCCGCTTCGGCCCGTTGGTCCAGGAGGTCCCGGAGATCATCATGGTCCGGGAGAACGTGTTCTGCCCGTTCACCCAAAAAGGGACGGTTCTGCGGAGGTTGATAGAGGAGACCAAGGGGCTCAATCGGGAGCTGATCGACGGGGTGAAGGTGTTCTCGGACTTCGGCTGGGTGCAGGTCATCCCGGACTCCGCGCGACCCATCTTCCACGTGAACGCCGAGGCCAAGACCCTGTCCCAGGCCAAACACCTGGTCGAGGAGTGCATCCAGAAGCTGGAACGCTGGAAGGCGGAAGGGTGAGATTAGGGCGATCTTCGGATCGCCCTTTCTGCTAATAAGGATGAAAATAAAGAGACGCCTCTTGAGGCGTCTCTTTGGTTCAGGGTGGATTGCTCATTGCAGGATTTTCATGGTATCGTCACCTGATCTTCACGATCCTCACCGGCTGGGAGCCTCCTTTTCCTGACCTCAGGAAGTACACCCCCGGAGCAAGCCCCTCCCCGATCCGATTCCCCCTGTATGTCCCTGCTTTTTTCCCGGTGGCGTCATAGAGGATGAACCACTCCATCTCATGCCCCGGCACCTTGATGAACAAGGTGAATGGATTCGGCCGGGGAGCTATTCTGACCTTCCCCTTCTGACCTCTGCCATTTGTCTCTTCCACTCCGGTGGCTTCTGCCGAAGCTAGGACGAGGGCCGTATTACGGCCCATGTAGGTTGTATCTTGGGTCCCGGCGAGGTATAATCGAACCGTATCCGAGCTGCTGGAGGGGGCGGTCCAGAGGAAATCAGCGCTGTCGCACCGGGCCGTAAGCAGGTGAACCCCATTGGTCTCATAGGCATCATTATAGGTGGTCGTGTTCGATCCCGCACTGATGAGCCCGGCATTGACCGAGCCCGTGCCCAGCCGGCAGGAGCCGTTGAACTGTTCAATCTGGCCGGCGGTGTCATGGACTACGGTGACCGTGTAGGTTTGGTCTGGCTGATAGACGGCGGGAAATCCTCTCACCGCGATCGTGCCCCCCGTTAAGCCGTGGCATGAGCTGGCGCAGGTCCCTCTGCTTCCTGGTGCCCCCGAAAATCCGATATAGTAAGGGTAGCCGAAGAGGGGACCTTCAAAGATCAGCAGAAGGGCCAGGCCTGAAATCAGTGGAACCAGGTTCTTCATAAATTTCTCCCTTTCCATCAAAAAGCAAATCCCACAAGAATTGGGGAACACCACTCAGAAGTATAATGGAACACTCCTTTTTTGTCAAGAGGGCGAATGGCCCTTCGGTCCTTGACTTCTCCCTTCTTGCTGCCTTACAATATCTACTGAGCCGTTTAATATTCTGCCCATTCAATCCCTTTGAAGAGGCTATCCCATCAAACGCGATCTCGTCCAGGTCCAGACATCCTCAGAAACCGTTATTCCCAAAGAGGGATGATTGCACAATAAACTGCTGATTCCCCTCATCCTCGTCCTTCTTATCGCGGCCGTGGCCCTGCACTGGGTGATCAAGGCCAAGCCCGGGGAGAAAGAGATCCAGTCGGTCTCCAAGTTTCTGTCTAACGCCTACTGGTGGCAGGGCAAGTACCCGCCGGACTTCGAGCTCAATCTCACGAGCGGCGAAAAGTTCGTGCTCTCCGAGCACATCGGCAAGGAGGTCATCGTGTTGAACTTCTTCACGACCTGGTGCGAGCCCTGCAAAGACGAGCTCCCGGAGCTGGCGAGTTACTACGCCAAACACCGGGGGGAGGGTCTGGTCCTGGTCGGAATCGACGGGGACGAGAAGAAGGACCTGGTGGAGGCCTTCGCGGCCCAGATGAAGATCCTCTATCCGGTGGGCATCGACGAGGGCGGAGGGATCCAGGAGAAATTCGCGGTCCGGAGTTATCCGACCACGATCATGATCGGCGCGGACGGCAGGATCGTGCTCTACGAGACCGGCGCGATTTACAACGCCGATGTCACGTTCGGGAGCCTTTACAAAACCAACCTGGACATCCTCAAGAAAAACCGGGGCATCAGTAAAGAGGCCTATCTGGAGGGTTACAAGAACCAGCCTCTCCCGGATACCGGGATCGGGTACCATCCTCCGGAGGAGGTCGTGCTGGAGGGCCGGGCGAAGGACTTCGCGATGAGGATGAGGTGCCCCTACTTCCATCTGAGCACCCAGGATTGCCACTGTGTTTACTGCGCGGAGTTGAAGAAGAGATTGAAGGCCATGAGCCTGGAGGGAATGACCGACGAGCAGATCATGAAGGTCCTTTTCCTCGCGGACACCCTGGCGTCCGACAAGACAAAATTTAACCCCCAAAATCCCGAATGATTGAGGCTCGAGAGGTCTCCGTTTTCTTCAAGCGCGGGTTCCTGAAGAGAGTCATCCGCGCCCTAGACGGGTTCAGCATCCATATTCAGAAGGGCGATGTCTTCGGCCTGGTCGGCCCGAACGGCGCGGGCAAGTCCACCGCGATGTACGCCTTCCTGGGCTTGATCAAGCCGGATCGGGGGGAGGTCCGGCTCTTCGGGGAGAGGCCCGAGCCGGGCTCCAAGCTTTATAACAAGATCGCCTACGTGCCCGAGGACCCGCACTACCATCTCTACCTGACCGTGGAGGAGGCGGTGGGGTACTACGCGGCCCTGTACAACGACCCGGTTCCGAAGTCCCGGATCCAGGGGGCCATCGCCCGAATGGGCCTCGTGGAGTTCAAGGACCTGCGGCTCTCCAAGTGCTCCAAGGGCATGAAGCAGAAGGCCGGGTTGGCGACCTGCCTGCTCACCGACCCGGAGCTGGTCTTCCTGGACGAGCCGACCCGGGGCCTGGACCCGGTCACGGTCAAGGACTTCCGGGACATCATCCTGGAGATGAACAAGAAGGGCACGACCTTCGTGATCAACTCCCACGTGCTCTCCGAGGTCGAGATGATCTGCAACCGGGTGGCGATCATGGACCGGGGCCGGGTGGTGGTCCAGGACGAGATGGCCTACCTCCTGACGTACGACCTGGAGAACTACTCCGTGGAGCTGGACGTCCCGGATCAGGTTCCCCCTTTCCTCAGGGAGACGAAGCGCGAGGAGGGGAGGCTGCGGGGCGAGATCCCGGCCAAGTCGCTTCACGAGTTCCTCGGCTTCGTGGAGGGGCGGAACCTCAAGCTCTACGAGTGCTCGCTCAAGAAGGCCACCTTGGAGGAAGCCTTCTTCAAAACCATCCAGAAGGGCTCTTAACATTACAAGGGTTTACTATTCATTTCAATACCTTATGGTTTTAGTTCTATGATCTGTCACCTCTGGCCAAACATCCTTACCAACTTCAAGTTTTACCGCCGCAACCGGCTTCTGCTCCTGCTCGGCCTGTTTTTCCTGTTGATCTGGGGGATGTTCTCCATCCCGGCCCTGCTGTTCATTTCCAACCGGCAGAAGTTCCAGATCATCCAGATGGTTCTCAGCCAATCCCAATGGTATATCAACCTGTTCATCGCCGCCTTGGGTGTGCTCACGGTCTTCCATCATCTCAGCAGCCGCTCCTACAAGATGGTGGTCACCAAGCCCTGCCTCCCGGAGACCTGGCTGTTGTCTAACTACCTCTCGGCGATGTTGCTCTCGGCCTCCCTCCACCTTCTGGTAATGCTCTTCACCGCGGGCATGTTCCTTCTCTGGCGCATTCCCTTCCAGTTTGGGATCTTCTACATCGCTCTGGACGGGCTCTGCCGCTCGGCCATCTTTTACTCCATCCTGTCGTTTCTCACCGTGGTCATTCATCCCTTCCTCGCGGTGCTCGTGATCCTGGTCTTCAACGATGGGTTGTTCTATCAGTTCATTCTCCTGACTTCGGCCGGAATCAAGGCTACGAAGGACTGGGCGACCAGGGCGACGCTCTCTGTGCTGAACGATGTTCTCTACGTCTTCTACATGGTTCTTCCGGCCTACACCCCGCTGGCGGACAAGACCCAGAGGATTTACTCCGCCCTGAAGGTCCGTCCCCCTGATCTGGTCACCCTCGGAATGACCCTGGGGTACGCGCTGCTCCTGAGCGCCCTGTTCTATTTCCTGTCGGACTATTCGCTGAAGAAGAAGCGGTTGATCTAAATCCGAGATATAAATTTAGCTCTGTTCCCTTCCTGAGATAAGGAGTTTTTCCCTATGAAGAAAAGAACCTGGCTCATCGTCTTCCTGGCCGCCCTGGTGGTCACGGTCCTGGTGCAGGTCCTTTTGGTGACCATCTTCGAGCGCAAGCAGGAGGCCCGGCTGACTTATTTCCGGGTGGCCCCGATTCCGGAGGGCGAGCCCGACCCTGCGGTCTGGGGCAGGAACTTCCCGTTCCAGTACGAGGCCCTGATGCGGACCCTTAGAACCTCGGAGCTGGCGCCGTACAGTCCGTTCGGCCGCTACGGCGGGTCCGAAGCGTACTCCAAGCTGGACCGGGAGCCGGACCTCAAGCGGATCTTCGCGGGCTATTCCTTCGCCGTGGAGTATCGCGACGACCGGGGGCACGAGCACGCCCTGGAGGACATGCTCGCGTCCAAGCGCCTGGGGGACAAGAAGCCCGGGACCTGCATGACCTGCAAGTCCAGCCAGGTCCCGGGACTGATGAAGTCTCTGGGTCCGGAGAAGTTCTACGCCACGCCCCTAACCGAGCTCGTGGCCTCGTTCCACGTGAAATACTCCATCGCCTGCGCGGACTGCCACGACTCCCGGACCATGGCCCTGCGCATCTCCCGGCCAGCCTTCCAGGAAGCCATGGCCCGGCGGGGGGTGGACCTATCCAAGGCGACCCCTGAGGAGATGCGGACCTACGTCTGCGCGCAGTGCCACGTGGAGTATTATTTCAAGGGCCCGGGCAAGTACCTCGTCTTCCCCTGGGACAAGGGCCTCTCGGTGGATTCGATCGAGGCCTATTACGACGCCATCCAGTTCTCGGACTGGGAGCACGCCGAGACCAAGGCGTCCCTGGTCAAGATGCAGCATCCCGATTATGAGTTCTGGTCCACGGGCATCCACGCTCGCTCCGGGGTGACCTGCCCGGACTGCCACATGCCCTACACCCGGATGGGCTCGGTGAAGATCTCGGACCACTGGGTGCGTTCTCCCCTGGTGAACATCACCAATGCCTGCGCGACCTGCCACCGGCTCTCGGACGCGGAGCTGCGGGCCCGGGTCCTGGAGATTCAGGACCGATCCGCGAGCCTTCTGATGCGCGGAGACTCAGCCCTGATCGCGGCCCAGGACGCGATCCAGTTGGCGATGAAGCAGGGCGTCCCGGAGGATTCCCTTAAAGAGGCCCGGGCCTGGCACCGCAAGGCCTTCCTGCGCTGGGACTACATGAGCGCGGAGAACAGCATGGGCTTCCACAGCCCCCAAGAGGGGGCGCGCATCCTCGGCGATGCCATTGACAACGCCCGCCAGGCCGAGCTCGCGGCGTACAAAGCGATGATGAAAGCCGGCCTGAAGTGATCCGCGGCCTTTCCCGTTGGATGACCTTCGTCCCCCTGCCCCTGGCCGCAATCGCCGGGGTCCTCCTCGGGGTCGGGGGCTTCACCTTCTGGTACGCCCGGGGGTACTCCTACTTCTTCTCCAACCCGGTCTATTGCACCAACTGCCACATCATGCGCGACCACTACCAGAGCTGGAAGGTCTCCCGGCACCGAGGCCAGACCTGCAACGACTGCCACCTGCCCCACACCCTGCCCGAGAAATACCTGGCCAAGGCCGACGAGGGCCTGCGCCATTCCTTGGCTTTCACCTTCGAGAATGTCCAGGTCCTCCGGATCATCCCCCGGGACCGGAAGATCGTCCAGGGCAACTGCGTTCGCTGTCACCGGGAAATGGTGAGCAATCTGCTGGCTCATCGTCCAGCCGATTCAATCCCCTGCACCCGCTGCCACCGCGACCTGGCCCATGTGTTTTGAAGCCGTGCTATACTGGGTAGTATCCAAAAGCCTTTCCGGCGATGTGGAATAAGCGTGGCGAAACCTGACTTGAAGGTCGGACTGGCCCTGGCCGGAGGGGTGGGACACTGCATGGCTCATGTGGGCGTGCTCAGGGTCCTGGAGCGGGCCGGGATTCCGATTCACAGCGTGGCCGGGACCAGTGGCGGGGCCCTGGTGGGCTGTCTGTTCTGCGCCGGAAAAAGCGTGGCCGAGCTCGTGGAAATCTCCCACCGCATCGGCTGGAAACGCCTCGGGAGCCTGGCCCTTTTTTCCTCCAAAGGCCTGGCCTCGAGCGATCCGATTTCCCGGTTCGTTTCACGGATGATCTCCCCAAAGTCTCATTTCTCGGACCTGGACCGCTCCTTCGCAGCCGCTGGAACGGACCTGCTCACCGGGGAGACGGTCATCTTCAAAGATGACGCCTGTCCTGTGGCCGAAGCTGTGCGCATCTCCTGCAACATCCCGATGGTCTACACCCCCGTGGAGCACAACGGATGCCTGCTCGTGGACGGAGGGGTCTCGGATCCCCTCCCGGTGGATGCGGCCCGGACCCTGGGCCCGGAGGTCGTGATCGCGGTCACCCTCAGGCATCGCCCCAAGGAGTTGCGCAATCTCCTGGAGGTCGGGATGCAGATGCTGGATGTCACCACGGCCTCCCTGATGAAGCTGGCCAAGGAGAAAGCGGATTACGCCATCGAGGTGGACGTGGGCACCACGGATAAGTGGGATTTGAAGCAAGCAGAACGCCTGATCGCCTTAGGAGAAGCCGCTGGGGAGCGGGCCCTGCCGGAGCTTCTCGCCCTTCTCAGCTACCGCAGCTCCTTTGAATACCGCCATCTCTGGTCCCCGCTCATGAAACGGGTGGGTGCTAAGGCTAAGCAGAAATAGACTTTAGGGTTACTATGAGCGAATTGAAACTGAATCCTGAACAGCTCAAGGCGGTCCGGCACGGGGAGGGAGATCTCGAGGTCATCAAAGAGAAGATGCTCGCCACGATCGAGCGGATACGAAAAAGGGAGTTCCCGCCTGTGCTGGAGGAGCGGAAGTGCCGGTCCTGCGACTACCGACTGCTGTGCCGGGGGGAACTGACGGCCACGGAGAGGTAAAAAGGGTTCTTTCTGGGAAGACGATTCGAGACGGGCGGTCACTGGATCGCCCGTTATGAATTCTGAAAGGTCTTGTCCTCCTCTTCCGCGCAGCGCTCGATCTGAATCTCCTGCTCTGCGCGGAAACTGCAATCCTTGGGCTCGGGCCTCCCGTCCAGACAGGCCATGCGGTGGCGTAGGCTCTGGTCCTCGTCCCAGACATCGAGGAGAGCTCCCTTGGAGCAGGCGAAGCAGCGTTCGGGCTGTCCCGAAAACACCGCGGCCGTAGCCCGTGAGACTAAGGCTTCGCTCTTGGTCCAAGGTTCCCCCTCTCCCCGGCTCAGCACCTCAAGCCGTGAGAGCCTCTCTAATATGAGCCTCCCCCGGTCCATGGCGAGAACAGCCTCGCCCTCCAGTTCGGTTTCGGGCACGATCCCGAGGCGCTGGATGAGCCCGTCGCCTGCGATCCCGTAGAACCGGTCTTCCATTAACGAGTTCCCGAAGAAGCCGTTCCGGAATCCCAGGAGGAACCCGGACAGGGAGAGGTGTTCGCGTCGGCGCCCCTGGTTGACGCTGAACCGAGGTTTGACCGCACTCACCACGCCCTGGAACGGAATCCGCCGACCCAGGTTCTTGGAGAGCCACCAGCGGAACTCACGGACCTCCTCGCTGAAGGCCTCGAACTCCGCGCCGGGAAGCGCGACCTCGGGACGGTGGATCACCCGCTCCTCGTAGAATTCAGGGCAGGAGAAGCACTCTCTTCCCACGTGCCCGAAGCCCCGGGGACAGCCGTGGCGCTTACCAATCTTCCTGCAGCGCCAGGCGAACCAGAGACAGCCAGCGGGATAGCAGTGCTTCTCCTCGAGCACGTGATAAGCCGAGACCACGGAGCCGAAGCCCTTGTGGGTCTCGTGGAAACAGCGGAAAACGTCCTGCCGCTTGTAGGGATTGCTCAAAATCTTCTGGGCCATATATTAAGCATAGCATCCAGAAGGGGTTTTGTCAAGCGAGGAGAACGGGAGGACCTTCCGAACGCTCCAGGAGGGTTTCCCGAGCGCCATGCCCCATGCCTTCACCCTCGGAAGGAGAATCATAAAAGGGATGCCCAAGAGCATTCCCTTGATGTGAATTTGATTTGAATCAATAATCCCTTCTCGTTAAGCTTCTTACGGCCAAGACAAACGGCACCCCGGTCGCCAGAGCGTTCAAGAGCAGGGCCCCGATGGCGGCCAGGAGGGCGGTCACAAGGGGAAAGGGGGTCTGGTTGGCCTTGGAAAGGACGAGGTGGTAGGTGGGCCAGGCCACCAGGGCCACGGTCACGGCGACCAGGCCCAGGCAGGCCATGGCGCAGAGGATTCCGCCAGGCCCGGAGGCGATCCTCCCGGGGTTCCCCTCCTTGAAATCCGGAAACAGGGCGCCCAGCGAGACCGAGAGGAAGGAGAGGGACACGGCGAACACCAGGACCCCCAGCCCGGAGGTGAGCACCATGTAAGGCTCGACCTTCAAGAGGAGATTGGAGGTGACGCTCAAAATCTCCCCGAGGATGAGAGAGGTCAGAAGGGACAGGACGATCTTCTCCAGCAGGATGCGGGAGGGCTTGAGGGGAGAGGAGCGCAGAAGCCAGAGGGTGCGGCCCTCCAGGCTCACGGAGGGAAACACGAAGCGGGTGGAGAGGATGGAGAGGATATAGGCCACGAAGGCGAAATTGATGAACGAGATCAGGACCTTCCAGAAGGGAAAGTCGAACATCTGGGGATAGTTGTGCAGGGAGCCCATGTAGATGATGAGCAGGGCGAGGATGATGAGGCCCTGGGCCCACTGGGTCGGGGCCCGGATGAAGAGCGTCATGTCCTTCTCCATCAGGGCCAGGAAACGGGGCATGGGCAAAACCCGGTCTGGGGAGGCCCTGACTTTCCGGCGATGGGAACGGGCCTCCAGGCTTTGAGTCCAGGTGCGAAAGTAGGTGCGCTGGGCGAACTCAAAGCAAAGGAGAACCGCAAAGGCCGCGTTGGCCATGAGGAAGAAGATCTGCAGGAGCGCAGAGAGCGGCCTGCCGGCCAAAGCCTGGTTCGTGACCTGGGCCATCCAGGTGGAGGGCAGGAACGGGGAGGCGACCACGCCCAGGGAGCGCAGGTAGGTCCCCATATCCTCAGCAGTCTGGATATCCTGAATCGAGATGCCCTTGGGCTGGCCGAACTTGAAGAAGATGAAAAGCATCAGTCCCAAGGCGATTAGAAGAAACAGGAGGAGCTTGGTGAGGGTGATCCGAGGGAATGCCCAGCGCAGGAGGATCAGGGTCAGGATCCCCAAGGCCGCAGGGATGAGGACGTAGAATGGAAGGGCCAGCAGGGACAGGGGATAAAACAGGAGCGGGGCGCGGCTGGCCGTGCCCACGGCGATGACCAAAGGCAGGGCCAGAAACAGGGTCGCCCAGGAGGAGTAGGCCGCGTTCTCCGCGAATTTCACCTGGAAGACGCTCTGCGGCCGGAGCGGGAGGGCCAGGAGAAACTCCACCTCCGGGGAGCGGTAGAAGGTGGAGAGAGAGGTGATGATGTTGGAGAGATAGAGCATGGTGAAGAAGACCAGGAAGGCCGTGCCGAGGAGCCTCTCGGTGAGGAGCCTTCCGATCTCCGGGAAAGTGAACAGGTAGCGGAAAAGGCGGAAGAAAAAGCCGTAGGAGGTGGTCAGAAACACGGTCATGACGAACAGGTAGGAGATGAGGCGGACGGCCTTCCCCGGGGTCAGGTTCCGGAAGCGGTTGGTGAAGGCGCGGAGCTCGAGGCCAAAGAGCAAAGTAAACATGCTTAAATTCTTTAAGAACCGAAGTTGAGAAGTCAAGAAGAGGGGAAGTTGCGCAACATCCTAACCTCTTAACTTCATACCTTCAGGCTTCATTCTCTGAGTATTCCGTCAGCTCCAGGTAGATCTCCTCCAGGGTCCGGCTCCGCGACCCGCTCTCCTTGCGCAGGTCCTCCACGGTTCCGCAGGCGATGAGCCGGCCTTTGTGGATGACCCCGATCCGCGCGCAGAGCTCCTCGGCCACAGCCAGGGTATGCGTGGAGAGGAAGATGGTCATTCCCTCCCGGGTTCTGGCCTTGAACAGGTCCTTGACCTTCCTGGCGCTCTGGGGGTCGAGCCCGACCATGGGCTCGTCCACCACCAGGACCCTGGGCTCGTGCAGCAGGGCGGATGAGACGACCACCTTCTGCCTCATTCCGTGGGAGTATTCCTCGGCCCGGATGTGGGCCCAACCGTCCATCCCGAAGTAGGTGAACAGAGAGGCCATCCGGTCTTCGATGACTTTGGAGGAGAGGCCATAGATCTTACCCACGAAGGTCAGGAACTCACGGGCCGAGAGGGCTTCGTAGAGATAAGGGGTGTCCGGGATGTAGCCCAGGATGCGCTTGGTCTCCTCCGGGGCCGAGGAGATGTCCTGGCCGTCGATCTCGATCCGCCCCGCGCTCGGGCGAAGCAGCCCGGCCAGCATCTTGATCGTAGTGGTCTTCCCCGCACCGTTCGGGCCGATGAACCCGAAGATCTCTCCCCGTGCGACCTCCAGGGTGAGGTCGTCCACAGCCACTAAATCGTCGTATTTCTTGGTGACGCCGGCGAGCTGGATCACCGGACCTCCAGCACCTCGATGCGCAGCTTGCCCATAACGGCTACGAGGTCCACCTGTTTTTCCAAGCCACCCTCGGTCAATTTAATGTGGGTGGCGTCTGCGATGTCCTGCCCGAAGGTGGGGTCCACCGCGACCCAGGTTCCCACATCGACCAGGTCCCAGGCATGGTAGTAAAAGGCACCCTCACTCTCCACCAGGCCCACGGCCATGCGGCAGGGGATCCCTGCGGCCCGGGCCAGGGCGCAGAACAGGGTGGCATGCTCATTGCAGTCGCCCTCTTTGGATGCGAGGACATCCACGGCCGAGGGGATGGACACGGTCATCTTCTTGGCCAGGTTGTCGTGCACCCAGGCCGAAAGCTGGCGCGCCGCTTTCCAGGAATCTTTCTCGTTCCCGACGATTTCCCGTGCCAGGCTTTGGATCTTAGGGTCGTTCACCTGCAGAAGCGGAGTGGCCTCCAGGTCCGCGGCATGACCTTTGACCAGGGACGGAGAGCCGAAGGGCAAACTTTTGACAGAGAAGGAATCCGGGATCTCGCAGGACACGGCCAGGACCAGGGAGGTATCCCCTTTCCCGGGAGCCGAATCCGGAAGCACGGACTGGCGCCAGTCCGAGAGGCCGGCGGCCCATCGCGAGGGCTCGATTCCATGGATCCGGATGCGGAGGAAGCGCGCCCGGCGTGCGTCCGGGATGGCCGGAGATGAGGGAACCGCGAATCGGGTTAAGAGGTCGGGGGCCTTGCCCCCGACCGCGAAACGGAGGGCCTCTTCTTGAGTCTCCTTGAGCATGACGAGGCCCATGGCCGAAGCCTCTTTCAGGGCATCCCCCTCTTCGTTTATCCAGGTGTCTGTGATCAGGTTGTGAAAACTGGAGCGGAAGTGCAGGGCAAGGAGCCTTTTCTTCTCGAAGTCCAGGCTCTCCGGGCCCACGAACTCGATCTCCATCGGGGCCACGGCAAAGGTGGAAGGGTCGATGATCTGGTAGGAGAATTTCGCCCCGGGCTTGAGTTTCCTCTGGCTGACCAGGGGCTCCAGGGCATCCGGGAGGTAGAGCTTCCCCTGGAGGGGCAGGGTCTTTTTCTGGGCCTGGCCCGCGGAGAGGATCTCGAGATCGAGGGCGTTCCCGTTGACCCGGCCCTTGGCTTTGAGGTCGTGGGTCTCGGAGTAGAGCTCGAAGGAGAAATCCTTGAGGCTGTAGTCCGGAGCCATGCCGTACTGAAGCAGGGTCGTCACCTCCTGGGTCGTTCCCAGGGCAGAGATCCGAAGCGTGGTCCGGCTTTGGGCCAGCCGGCCCCCTTTTCCGTCCGGTCCGGCCGTAGAATGGGAGTAGCCGACCTTGTCCTCCCCGAGGTAGACTCCCATCCACTCGTCCTTCTGCCCGGCGATAGAATCCGGGGCAAGCTGGGGGCTCCTCATTCGCTGGGGAGCGAGATAGACGCGGTCCACGAGCAAGAAGGCAGCGAAGGCCCAGGCTGCTACGATTGCGATTTTGACGATTTTGGACATCGAGATTCGTTTTCCTTCCCTAGAGCAACCCTCACATGATACTACGACAGCCGCCGGTCTGTCAAGCCGGCTCCCAGGGGGGTAAGGTCTCCTTGACAGCGGTAAGGAGTTTATATTATAATTCTTTACTCTGCGATAAAAAAATTTAATACCCGTTGAGAGGGTTTTTTGGGAATCTTCAAACCTGAATCCAAGGGCAAGGGCAAATCCGCAGCGCCGCCCACCCTGAGACAACAGGCCATCCGCTATGTGGAGCGCGGGGAGTACGTCAAGGCGATCGCAGCCTACGAGACCTTGTTGTCCGAGGAACTGGACAAGGCCGCGATCTACAACATCATCGGCGACCTCTACGAAAAGACGGGCAACTCCCCGGAGGCCTTCGAGGAGTACGACCTCGCCATCGCGGAGTATGTCAAGGAGGACCAGTACCGAAATGCGATCGGCGTGGCCAAGAAGGTCCTGCGCTACCACAAGGATCGGGTCGAGATGTACAAGCGCTTGGCCGACCTCTATGCCCAAGAGGGCCGGGTGGGAGATGCGATCCTGGCCCTGAACCAGTATGCCGAACAGATGAAGGGAACCGAGAGCGCGCACATCGTGGCCGAGATCAAGGGCACGATCGCCCAGCTCAAAGAGAAGTCGCTTCTGGTTCAGAGCGCGGTGGACCTGGGCCGGGAGGAGGAGGCCGCGGTCTTCCCGCCTCCGCTTCACGAGGAGGCCCCGACTCCTCAGGTCGCCGTGGATTCCGAGGAAGAAGCCCGACGGCTGGAAGAGGAGAGGCTGGTCCAGGAGTTGGAGGAGGAGATCGAACGGGAGCTCGTGGTCGAAAAGGAGAAATCGGCCGATGTCCAGGCTTCCCGGGGCCCGGCCGAAGAGGAGGCCCCCTCGGTTGCAGCCGTCGCCGCCCCTCCTCCCGCCGAGGAAAAGCCGCGTCCCAAGAGAAAGCCGGCCAAGTCGGAGGAAGAGGAGGCCTTGGAGGATCTGGTCGAACAGGCGATGCAGGCGAGCCACGGGATGGCGGCTCCCCCGGCTGAAGAGCGTGGCGTCCAGGAGGCCATCCCGCTCGAGGCCGAGGCAGAAGTCGAGGTGGCCCGGCCTGCAAAAGAGGAAGCACCTACGCCCCGGGTGGAAGGGGTTGCGGCCGAGGAAGCCGGCGGGGTGAGCTTCCTGACTCTCGAGGAGCTGGATGTCGCCAGTAGCCTCACCGAGGGCGCGGTGTTCGCCGAGCTTTCCAGCAAACCCTATGACAGCGAGCACTTCAAAAGCCGCTTCGAACAGGAGGTCAGCCGCTCGGACCGTTACGGACGGACGCTGTCCTTCATCTTAGTCCAGATGGGGTTCCTCAAGCGGAACCACAAATCCCGGGGAGGAAAAAAGAGTTCCCCCAAGGTCGCCCTGGTTCGCAAAGTGGGGGACTGCATCCGCTCCACGCTCAGGGACACGGATATCTTGGCCTACAATTCCGATGGGCGCATCGTCCTGATGCTTCCGGAGACGGCCAAGGAGGGAGCCCTGTTTGTGGCCCAGCGGCTCAAAGAACGGATCACGGACCTTCTGTCTGAGCAGGATTACGAGGACGAGGCCGAGCGGCTGTGGCTCGGGGTCATGGCCTACCCCAAGGACGCCCGCTCCAAGGAGGAGCTCATGCGGCGGGCCCAGCGGATGATGGAGCTGGGCGAGGAAAAAGAATACGCAGGGAACATCGTGCTGCTCCCGGACTGAAGAGCCCGTTTCTCTGGGAAGCCGGTAAAACCGAAGCCCGCTCCGGAGAGTGGGTTTTTCTTTGGGAGACCTCGGGGGCCTCGGGAGCGGCTCCCCGCTTCCGTGGACGCCTGCTCAATTTTTCATTTTTTTGAAAGATTCCACTTGCTTTTTACCTGCCAAATCCGTTATAATCACTATCAACGACAGCCCGGTTTTACGGGCCATCCGTTCCCTGAAGGGAGGTGATCCAAACTATGCCGATGCCGAAGAACATCAAGGCGGATGAGATGCTGGCCAAGCTCTGCGGAGTGAGGGAGGGCACGCTCATCTCCGGTCTGGACATCACCAAGGGCGTGTGGAAGTACGTGAAGGGCCATAAGCTCCAGGTCAAGGGGAAGAAGTAGGGCTTTTTTAAAAAAGCTCCCCCGCAAGGGGGAGGGTCTTATGCACCAGGAGGCGTCCTGAAGAATTTTCAGGATGCCTCTTTTCTTTGCTGACAAAATCGGTATTATCTGATTTCTAGGCTAGAAGCTAATAGCCAATAGCTAAAAGCGCTGTTGACCACAAGGCTGAAAATAACTAATAGATTTTCATAACCCATTTCTTTTCCATCTCTTATTCCTTAGCCCTTTCCCCTTATTTTCCGCTCATGGCTTGACAAAACCCTTGTGCGGTGACATAAGGAGGGAGGGACGGGGATTTTTTTATTTGGTCGTCCCGACCGATCCTACCGGGCATGATTTCAGTGAGTTGCGAAGGTCTTTAAGCGAAAACGACGGCCTAAGAAGCGCGGAAACCCTTCCTGCAACCCTCGAACCCTTGGACCCTTGACTCCTGAAACCCTGTAGTGGTTCTTGACTTTACTTGCGTTTCTATGTATCATATAAGGTTGGTTTGCGAGGGTGGCGGAACTGGCAGACGCACGAGACTTAGGATCTCGTCCCGATGAGGGGTGGGGGTTCAAATCCCCCCTCTCGCACCAGGCTTTATCGAAAACCAAAGAGGAGCACTGTGAACAGCAACGACGCAACCGTTTCCACCGATTCAACTGATTCCGCGGTTTCCACAGAACCCTCGGGTTCACCGGTCTCCCCGGCCTGGAAGGTCGAGGTCCAGGAGACCAAGAGCTACGAGCGGCGTCTGGAGGTGGAGGTTCCTGCCGAGCGGGTTGAGGAGGAGGTCGAATCCCTCTATCACGATTATGCCCGGAAGGTCTCGGTTCCGGGGTTCCGGAAGGGAAAGGTCCCCCGGGATATCCTCCGGGCCCGCTTCGGTCCGGCCATTGAGCAGGAGGCCGTGGACAGCCTCATCCCAAAGGTTTACAAGGACATCCTCAAGGAGAAGGACCTGCACCCGGTAAGCGAGGCCGAGCTCGTGGAGGCCAAGCTCACCGAGCAGAGGAGCCTGCGCTTCCAGTTGACCTTTGAAGTGGTCCCGGCTTTCCAGCTCAAGCCCTACCGCGGGCTCACGCTCTACAAGCGCCTGCACCACGTCACGCCCAAGGACGTGGAGGAATTCATCGCCTCCCTGCGCGAATCTAAAGCCACCCTTTCGCCTGTGGAACGCCCTGCGATGCGCGGAGACCAGCTCCTCGTGGACCTCACTCCAAGGGACGAGACCGGCAAACTGAACGAATCCAAGAAGATGGCCAACGTACCCTTGGATCTCGGCAGCGAGGGCCTTCTCCCGGAGTTCAACGAGAAGCTGGAGGGCCTCTCTCCGGGAGCGGAGATGGATATCGAGGTGCATTATCCCGCGGACTTCAAGGAGGCGGATCTTGCGGGCAAGGCCGTGACCTATCGAGCCATAGTGCGCGAGGTCAAGGAGAAGCACCTGCCCCCCCTGGATGATGCCCTGGCCAAGGACTTGGGCGAGGAATCCCTCCCCGCCCTCCAGGCCAAGGTGGAGGCGGACCTCCGGGCCGAGATGGAGCGCCGGGCCCAGGCCGACCTGGAGGCCCAGGCCGTGGGCACGCTCATCAAGGAAAACCCGGTCGAGGTCCCGCCCTCCATGGTGAAGAACTTCCTGGACCACATCGCCGAGGACATGAAGAAGCGCCTCCCACCCGAGAAGTGGAACGAGGAGAAGATCCGCGAGGAGAACCGCGAGCAGGCCGTGTGGCTGATCCGCCGGACGCTTCTCCTGGACGAGATCGCCGGGAAGGAGAGCCTGGCCCCGAGCGAGGAAGAGACGAGGGAGAAGATCGAGACCCTGACGGCCCTGGCTCCGAAGCAGGAGGAGGCCATCCGGGCGCACTACGCGCGCCACAAGAACCGTCATAGATTAGAGGACGAGCTCCGCGAGGAGAAGATCCTGAACTTCCTCGTCAAGGAGGCCCAAATCCGCTCCGAGCTGGAGATGCCCGGGCCCAAGATCCTGGCCCCGGCCGAGGAGGGCAAGATCATCAAACCCTGGGACGCCAAGAAAACCTGAGGTTTAGGGTTTAGAACTCGGAATGGGTAATTCCAAAACCAAAGATCAAAATCAAGGAGAGCCTATGCTGAAAAGTTTAGTTCCCATCGTCATCGAGCAGAGCGGCCGCGGGGAGCGGGCCTACGACATCTACTCCCGGCTGCTGCGCGACCGGATCATCTTCATCGGGACCCCGATCGACGACACCATCGCCAACCTGGTCATTGCCCAGCTCCTGTTCCTGGAGTCCGAGGACCCGGAGAAGGACATCTACCTCTACGTCCACAGCCCGGGCGGGGTGGTGACCGCGGGGCTCGCGATCTACGACACGATGCAGTACATCAAACCCCAGATCTCCACGATCTGCATGGGCATGGCCGCCTCCATGGGCACGATCCTCCTGGCCGCCGGGACCAAGGGGAAGCGGTCGGCCCTGCCCCACTCCCGGATCCACATCCACCAGCCCCTCGGCGGGGTCTCCGGCCAGGTCGCGGACATCGAGATCCACGCCAAGGAATACCTAAAGATGCGCCAGAAGCTGAACGAGATCCTGGCCCACCACACCGGCCAGTCCGTGGAGCGCCTGGAGAAGGACACCGACCGCGACTTCTACATGTCCCCGGAGGAGGCCAAGGAGTACGGGATCATCGACGAGGTCATCTCCAAGCGGACCATCAGCGTGACCGGGAACAAATGATCGTCCGACCGATGGAGCGCACCTGCTCCTTCTGCGGCCGCAAGGAGAGCCAGGTCGAGAAGCTCGTGGACTCTAGGGCTGGGGCCTATATCTGCGAGGAATGCATCCAGCTCTGCTACAAGATGGTCACGGAGAAGCCCCGCTTGGATGTCAAGGGCCGCAAGGGGTTCAAGCTCCCCAAGCCCGGAGAGATCAAAGCCACGCTGGACGAATACGTGATCGGCCAGGAGAAGGCCAAGCGCATCCTGTCGGTCGCGGTCTACAACCACTACAAACGCATTCTCTGGGTTCCACGCGAAGACGGGAGGGACGATGACGATGTGGAACTGGAGAAATCCAATATCATGCTCATCGGCCCAACCGGCACGGGCAAGACCCTTCTCGCCCAGACCCTGGCAAGGCTCTTAGAGGTGCCCTTCGCCATCGCGGATGCCACCACGCTCACTGAGGCCGGGTACGTGGGCGAGGATGTGGAGAACATCCTGACCAGGCTCCTGGCAGCCGCGGACTACGACTTAGAGCGAGCCCAGAAGGGGATCATCTACATCGACGAGATCGACAAGATCTCGCGCAAGTCCGAGACGCCCTCGATCACCCGGGACGTCTCCGGAGAGGGCGTGCAGCAGGCTCTCTTGAAGATGCTCGAGGGCACGTTGGCCAACGTCCCGCCCCAGGGCGGGAGGAAGCATCCGGAACAGCCTTTCATCCAGGTGAACACGAGGAACATCATGTTCATCTGCGGCGGCGCCTTTGACGGGCTGGAGAAGATCATCGAGCGCCGTCTGGGCCAGAAGACCGTGGGATTCAAAGCCGACCTCTCGTTAAGAAAGAAATGGGAGATCAGTCAAGTCCTGGCCAAGGTCGAGCCCGAGGATCTGCTGGCCTACGGCCTGATCCCGGAGCTGGTCGGAAGGCTGCCGGTCGTGTGCACCCTGGGCGAGCTGGACCAGGAGGCGTTGATCCGGATCTTGACCGAGCCCAAGAATGCTCTGGTCAAGCAGTATCAGAGATATTTCGAGATGGAGGGGGTTAGTTTGAGCTTCACGCCCGAGGCCCTCAAGGCCACGGCCGAGGTCGCCCTCAAGCGGGGCAGCGGGGCACGCGGCCTCCGCGCGGTCCTGGAGGAGGCGATGCTCGAGATCATGTATCAGCTGCCGGAGAAGTCCGGACTCAGGGAGTGCCGGATTACGGAGTCGGTGGTCCGGGATGGCGTGGAGCCGGAGTACGCGTACGAGGAACGGAAGCGGGCCTGAAGGGTATGTGGATGAGGTTGCGATAGGAGTTAAGAGAATCGAGGCGCTTTTTCCCAAGATAGCAGGAGAGTCGGCCATGGAAAACACCGTAGTCGTCGGCGCGCAGTGGGGGGATGAGGGCAAGGGCAGGATCGTGGACCTCCTGGCCGAGAAGGCGGACATCATCTGCCGGTTTCAGGGGGGGGCCAATGCCGGGCACACGATCAAAGTCAGAGATCAGGAATTCGTCCTCCATCTCGTGCCCTCGGGGATTCTCTATCCCAGCAAGCTCTGCATGATCGGAAACGGGGTGGCCCTTGACCCTGCGGCCCTTCTGGAGGAGATCCAGCATTTAGAGAAGCGCAGGATCAAGGTCAAGGGCCGGCTGTTCGTCTCGGGCTTGGCGCACCTCACCTTCCCTTACCACCGGCTGCTGGACGAGGCCAAGGAGCACGCCCGGGGGACCAAGAAGATCGGCACCACCCACAGGGGAATTGGGCCCACCTACACCGACAAGGCGGGGCGGGTGGGGATCCGGTTCGCGGATCTCTTTGAGCCCAAGGCCTTTGCCGAAAAGGTGCGGGCGAACGTGCGGGAGAAGAATTTCCTGCTCTCCCAGTTTTACAAGTGGAAAGGGATAAGCGCAGAGGGCATCCTCAGGCGATACGCCGGATACCGTCCGAAGCTTAAAGGATTCTTCGCCGACACCTCGGCGATGCTGAACTCGGCTATCGCCCAGGGTAAAAGCGTGTTGTTCGAAGGCGCGCAGGGGACGTTCTTAGACGTGGATTATGGGACCTATCCCTTCGTGACCTCCTCCAACACGATTGCAGGGGGAGCTTGCACCGGGGCCGGGGTGGGCCCGACCAAGATCCATTCCGTCCTGGGCGTGGCCAAGGCCTATACCACCCGGGTCGGAGCCGGCCCCTTTCCTACGGAGTTTCCCGAAGCACAAGCCAAGGAGCTCCGGGACAGAGGCAACGAGTTCGGCGCCACCACCGGCCGTCCTCGGCGCTGCGGCTGGTTTGATGCCGTGATGGTGCGGCAAGCCGTGCGGGCAAACGGCGTGGATTCTTTGGCCATCACCAAAATGGACGTTCTCGATGAGATGGTCAAGGTCAAGATCTGCACCGGCTACAAATACAAGGGGAAGATCCTTCGGGAATTCCCGATGGCGACCTCGATCCTGGGAAAGTGCCAGCCCGTATACGAAGAGCTCCGGGGCTGGTACAAGTCCACTCGTGGGGTTCGGAACTGGTTCGACCTCCCTGTGCAGGCCCGCTACTACTTAGAGAAGATTGCGGAACAGGTTGGGGCCAAGATCTCGATCGTGTCCGTGGGTTGCGAGCGCGAGGAGACCATCTGGGTGACACGATGAAAGCCAAGCCCAAAAAGCAAGGGGCCGGGAAACGGCCCCCAAGCCGCCGGAGGACCAGTAACCTTGAGGCGCTCAAGATGCAGCTCCGGGTGCTCTCCCGGCTGGAGGAGATCGCCGGAGGTTTGCGGGACCCCTCGCTGATCCTGGATCAGGCCCTGGATCTGGTCATGGACGTGACCACCAGCGCCGCCGGGGCCATCTTCATGGCCGATGAGTCCAAGCGCGAGCTCCGCTTCGAGGTCGTGGAGGGCGAAGAGACCAAGGACCTGGCGGGCAAGTCTCTGGCTTACGGCGAAGGCATCGCGGGATGGGTGGCCAAGACGGGCATCTCCCAGATCGCCAACGATGCCGGCTCCGGGCTCCGCACCGCCAGCTACGTCCCGGACCGGACCGGCTATGCCGTTCGGAGCGCGCTCGCCGTGCCGCTCAAGATCCGTCAGGAGGTGATCGGCGTCCTGGAGGTCGTGAACAAGGCCGGGGGAGCGGATTACGCCCAGGAGGATCTGGACATCTGCGAGCTGTTCTCCTCGCGCATCTCCACCCTTCTCGAGAACGCCCGGGCCTATGCCCAGGTCAGGGACAAGGCCCAGCGCATGGAGACCCTGGTCGAGACCACAGCCCTCCTCTCCTCCACGCTCGATCTCACCAAGCTCCTCGAGCTTTTCATGAACCTGGCCAAGGAGGTCCTCGAGGCCGAGGCCTCCTCCATCTTCCGCATCGACGAGGACTCCCGGGAGCTCTATTTCGAGGTCGCCACTGGGGAGCGGGGAGAGAAGGCCAAGGAGATCCGCGTGCCCTGGGGCAAGGGGATCGTGGGCGCGGCCGCCGACCGCGGGGAGACGGTCTATGTGCCCGACGTCTCCCGGGACGAGCGCTGGTTCCCGGGCGTGGACCGGGGCTCGGGGTTCACCACCCGCTCGATCATCGCCGTGCCCTTAAAGGTCAAGGGCCGGATCATCGGCGTGGCCGAGGTCCTGAACAAGCGCGGGGGAAGGAATTTCACCGAGGAGGACCGGGATCTCTTCGAAGCGATCTCCCGGGAGGCTGCCGTGGCCATCGAGAACGCCCGGCTCTATCAAGATCTCGAGGAGCTCCTCACCGGGGCGATCCGTTCGGTGGTGCAGCTGATCGATGCCAAGGACGATTACACGGCCGGCCACTCCGCCCGGGTCACGCAGTACAGCCTTCTGATCGCAGATGCGGTGGGATACGGGGAGGAGGATAAGAAACGACTAAGGCTGGCCGCCCTGCTGCACGATGTGGGCAAGATCGGGATGCCCGACGACATCCTGAAGAAACCAGGGGCCCTCACCCCCGAGGAGTTCGCCGTGGTCAAGGAGCACCCCGGCCGGGGGGCCGATGCCATGCGTCCCATCAAGCAGATGGGGCCGATGATTCCGGCCATCCGTCACCATCACGAACGCTTGGACGGCAAGGGATATCCGGACGGCCTGGACGACGGACGCGTGCCCCGCGATGCCCAGATCGTTTGCGTTGCGGACGCTTACGATGCCATGACCTCTTCCCGGCCTTACCGCCAAGGGATGTCCCAGGAGGTGGCCTTCGAGCGCCTGCGCAAGGACTCCAGCTCGCAGTTCGCCCCGGAGCTGGTCGAGGCGCTGATCCGGGCCCTCGGCAAGCAGGAGGCCAAACGAGAGGCCGCGGCGAAGGACGCGTAAGAGTGCCTCGAGAGGGAGAGGTGTGATGATGTGGGTCCTTTTGGGAATCGCGGTTCTGGTCGCCCTCGGGTTTCATGGGCTCATGGTTCGGCAGATCACCTCGCTTGTGGAGCGGACGAAAGGGGTGATCCGGACGAGGCAGGACCTCCAGGCGGTCAAGGAAGTGATCAGCTCGAACATGAAGATGGCCGTCGCCTACATCGTCTTCTGGGTCCTGTTGATCGCGGTCCTGGTCGGGATGGTGGCCACGCAGAACCTTCTTTTCTCCCAGGCCTTGACCGTCTTCTTCCTGTTCGGGGTCATCACCCTTCCCATCGGACTCATCGGGAGGCATTTCGAGAAGAAGATCCGAGCGCTTAAGGTGGAATCCGGGGATCCCGCCTTGGACGAGACGTTCCGGCGCTATCTCGTCCAGTGGAGGGAGCCGCATTTCGGTTTGCCGGACTGATTCCCTGTGCCGATGAGCTTCGTCGGACGGGGGGGACTGTATTTTCAGTCATCATAGAACGCCATTCTCTGAGGAGAGTCGATGAAGAAAGGGACGGGATCAAGGCTGGCCGCGGGGATCCTGATCGGACTGGTGGTCGGCGGGGCGATCTTCGGCCTGGGCTGGGCCTGGCCGCGGGCCTATCAGGATTTCGAGAACCGGACCTACGACCTGCGCTACTCCTGGTTCATCGGTCCGCCCCGGGCCCAGAACCTGGACGATGTGGTCATCGTGGATGTGGACACCCGCAGCTTGGATGTCCTGGGCAAGTTCGGGAAGTGGCCGCGGCTCTATCATGAACAGGTCATTGCCAATTTAGCTCAGGCCGGGGCCAAGGCTATAGGTTTTGATATGCTGTTCACAGAACCAGAACAACCCAACGACACAATCATCGACCTGTTCAAGGAGACCCGGGCCTCCAAGGTCACGCAGTTCCTGGTGGATTCCCTCAAGGTACCGGGAAATCCCTCGGCCGTGGCCGACGCCGCCATCGGGGAGATCCTCCGCTCCATGGAGTACGACACCGAGATGGGAGAGGCAACGTCCCAGGCCGGAAACGTCTACTATGGCTTCGAGTTTCTCCTTGGGAGCAAGGGCAACCACTCCGATTCCCTGATCTCCTCCTCGGCCATCCCCGTGGACCTTCGCCTGGCCCAAAACTTCACCTACATCCGCAAGCAGGAGCGGAACTATTCCTTGGAAGACGTGAGCGTTCCGATTCCCGTACTTGCTCAGAGCGCAAGGGGCGTTGGCTACGTGAATGCCGAGCCGGATGCGGACGGGGTCATTCGCTCCGTGCCCCTGTTTCTGCACTATCACGGCCACACCTACCCCCATCTCGGCCTTCGCCTGGCGATGGACAAATTGGGGGTCACCCCGGAGAAGGTGACGGTCTATCCCGGGAAATACGTCGAGGTCGGGAACCGCCTCCTGCCCATCGACCAGGACGGCCGGATGCTCATCCGCTACGCCGGAAACTCCTTGAAGTTCAAATACCTTTCCTTCGTGGACGCTTTCCTGGGCCAGACCCAGGACGGCCGGCCCCTGGACTTCGTCAAGGACAAGGTGGTGATGATCGGGGTCACGGCCCCGGGGCTGTCGGACCTCAAGGCCGTGCCCTTCTCCCAGACCTTCCCCGGCGTGGAGATCTACGCCAACATCATCCACAGCATCACGACCGGCCAGTTCCTCAGCCGTGCCCCCTGGTGGCTGACCCTGGCCCTGCTCCTCGGCATGGGCCTCCTCGCCGGGCTTCTCGCCATGATCTTCAAGCCCCGCTCCAGCGGGATCGTCCTGGTTCTTTTGCTGGTCGCCTATTTCGCGGCCGCCTATTACCTCTTGAAGGACCACGGCTTGTGGATCGAGGTCGTGCGCCCGTTCGGGGCCGTGTTCTTGACCTTCCTGGGCTCGATGACCTACCGCTACGTGACCGAGGAGCGCAAGGCCACCCAGATCCGCGGGATGTTCGGGACCTACATGTCCCCGGCCCTGGTCAACCAGCTGATCGAGAAGCCGGACATGCTCAAGCTGGGCGGAGACCAGAAGGAGATCACCGTGTTCTTCTCGGACGTCCAGGGCTTCACCACGATCTCCGAGGGCCTGCATCCGGGAGAATTAGTCTCGCTCCTCAACGAATATCTGACCGCGATGACCGATATCATCCTGGACTACGGAGGGTTCGTAGACAAATACGAGGGCGACGCGATCATGGCCTTCTGGGGCGCACCGGTCCCCGATCCGGACCACGCCCTCCGATGCTGCCAGTGCATTCTGGACATGCGCAAGAAGCTCGTGGACCTGAACGCCCAGCTTGCGGCCAAGGGCAAGCCCCAGCTCTTCACCCGCTTCGGGATCAACTCCGGGACCGTGATCGTGGGCAACATGGGCTCGGACGAGCGCTTCGCCTACACTGCGATGGGCGACACCGTGAACCAGGCCGCGCGCTTCGAGCCCGCCAACAAACAGTACGGGACCTACTGCATGATCGGCGAGTCCACTTACGAGATGGTCAAAGATCAGGTCGAGGTCCGCGAGCTGGACCTCCTGCAGGTGAAGGGCAAGACCAAGGGGGTCCGGGTGTACGAGCTCATGGCCCGAAAAGGGGAGCTCGATGCCGCTAAAAAGGAAGTGGTGAACCTCTACAGCGCCGGGCTTGCGGCCTACAAAGCAAGGCGCTGGGAGGAGGGGATCAAGGCCTTCGAAGCGGTCCTGGGCTTGGACCCGGGGGACGGCCCGTCCAAGACCTACCTCGCCCGCTGCCAGGCCTATCAGGCCAGCCCCCCGCCCCCGGACTGGGACGGCGCGTTCGTGATGAAGACCAAGGGATAAGATATGATTGGGTTCGGCGACGAAAAAGATTTAGCCAAGCTGGTTGATGTGATGCTCCGGAAGCCCGAGGCCCTGGGCCCGGAGGGGCTGGCCGCCATACGCGAGGGCATCCGCGGCCCGGTGACCATGGAACGGGTTGCCCTGCGCCTGACCGAGGGGCTCTCCGATTCGGACTGGCGGGTGCGCGAGCGGGCCGCAGCCACTTTTCACGAGCTGGTCGACCCCCTCTCCTTTCCCCGGGCGCAGAATCTGGCCGGCCGGATCCTCTCGACCTTGCTCGAGCGCCTGGTCGAGGAGGAGGAGTTCGGCGTCTATAAGGCCCTGGTGGGGATTCTGACGACCTTCGCCCAGGCCTTCTCCCGGATGGGAAACCCAGAGATCCCCACGCGGGTGTTGGAGGCCTTCGAATCCCAGCTCACCGCGCTGCGGGATCGGGCCTGGGTCGCTGAGGTCATCGCCGGCCTGGGCGCCCTTCAGGATCCCCGCTCCCTGAAAGTCCTGGTCGGCCTGATCCTCCGGAACGAGCTGTTCGAGGTCTGCGCCGATGCCCTGGTTTCTCAGGGCGCCCGGGCAGTACCGGCCCTGGTCCAGAGCCTGGAGGAGAGCACGGATAAGACCCAGAGGATGCGGGTGGTCGATGTCCTGGTCCGCATCGGCGAGGAAGCCGAGCGCGAGACCCTGGCGCTCCTGGCCGATGAGCAGTGGTACGTGCGCCGGAACGCGGCCTTCGTCCTGGCCTACATCGGAGGGGAGCGTTCGGCTGGACCGTTGACCCGCGCGGCGACGGACAGCGAGCCCCGGGTGCGGACCGAAGCGGTCCGGGCTCTGGGCCGGATCGGCGGGCCGGAGGCCGAGCAGGCCCTCCTGCGCTCCTTGAGGGATGCAGACCTTCATGTCGCCGGGGCCGCTGCCGAAGCCCTGGGCAAGCACGGCGGAGAGGAAACAGTGACGGCTCTGTCCGGGATTTTGGACAAGCACGGCGTTTTCGGCGTCTCCTCCCCGGACGATTTGCGACTGGCTGCGGCCCGGGCCCTAAAAAAGATCGGGAATTCCCAGGCGCTTCCAGCCCTGCTCAAGGGGACCTTCGATCCCAATCCCGAGGTCAAGGCCGCCTGCCAGGAGGCCGTCCAGGCCATCAAGGATAAACAGAAACAGGAAAGCAAGTAACGGGGGTTGTTAGCCAAAAACTAACAACCAACGACGTAATTTAAGAACATGGCTTACGAGATCACCCTGCCCATCTTCGAAGGCCCGCTGGACCTCCTTCTCTACCTCCTCCGCAAGAACGAGGTGGACATCTACGACATCCCCATCGCCGAGATTACTCGCCAGTACCTCGATGCCCTGGAGATTATGAAGGCCCTGGACCTGGATGTGGCCGGAGATTTTCTGACCATGGCGGCTACTCTTCTCAGGATCAAATCCCGCATGCTTCTGCCCAGGCCTGAGGAGGAAGGGGAAGCGGAGGATCCCCGCCGGGACCTTGTGCTCCAGCTCGTGGAATACCGCAAGTTCAAGGAGGCCGCCCGGAAGATGGCAGCCTGGGAGGAGAAACAGAGGCTCCTTTTCAATCGTCCCCATATCCCGATGGAGGAACCGGACGGGGAGGGAGACGAAACCCTGGCTCCGAAGGGGGATGTGGCCGACCTGGTGGCCGCCCTCCAGGCTCTCCTGGAGCGGGTCCAGGAAGACCGTCTGTACGAGATCATCGGCGAGGACGTCTCCGTGGAGGAGCGCATGGAGCATGTCCTGCGGGTGCTCGCCGAGCGCCCCGAGGAGATCCGTTTCGAGGAGCTCTTCGCCGGGGCCCGAAGGCGCCTGGTCCTGATCGCAACCTTCATGGCGATCCTGGAGCTGGCCCGGCAGGCCCGCCTGGCGATCCGCCAGGAAGCCCTGTTCGGGGAGATATGGGTCCGCCGGCAAAACGCCGCCTAAGCCTGGGGTTAGAACAGGGAAAACCAAAGAGCGCCCTTCGGGGCGCGATGTATTTTGTCTCCCGACTTTGACCATGGCCGTTCACCCACCTCACTTTCCCTATAACACCCTGATCAAAACCTATCGCTCCTGGGGCCGCGACCCGGGCCTGGAGGCCTGTCTGAAGGGCAGATCCCCGAGAGGGTTCGGCCCTGCCGTGCGTCTGGTGCTTGGCTTGAAGAAGCTCGAGATTCACGGCCTCGCCGGGGACTTCGAGCAGGGCATACGCCTGGGCGAGGAGGCGGTCGCCCAGGCCCGGAACGCCGGGCTGTCCCTGGGCCAGGCCATGGCCTTGCTGTTTCTTTCCGAGGTCTACGCCGGGAAAAGCGAGTTCGACAAGATGAATGCCGCGGCGCAGCAGGCTTTGGACCTGTTCTCGAGCCAGGGGAACCTCGTCGGTCAGGCCAAGGCCCTGAACAACCTCGGCAATGCCTATGACAACCTCGGGGATCTGGAGAAAGCCCGGGCCTATTACGAGCAGTCCCTGGGGATCTTCGAAGCGCTGAACGACAAGTCCGGCTGCGCCTCCAGCCTGAACAACCTTTCCACGCTTTACGTCTACGAAGGGGATACGGAGCGGGCCCTCGAGCTGACCCAGCGGGCGCTCTCCATTGTGGAGGAGGCCGGCGACCTTTACGGCCAGGCCTACTGCTTGATCACGCTGGGGGTCATCCACGGGCGCACCGGCAACTTGGCCCTGGCCCTGGACTTCCAGAGGCGCGCCCTGGCCCTGCAGGAGAAGGTGGGCGACCACTTCGCCCAGGCCGTGGCCTTGAACAACATCGCCTTCCTGGAGGCCGGCCTCGGCAACTACCCCCGGGCGATGTCTTACTACGAACAGGCCTACCGCCTGCGCACGGCCCTGGGGGACCGGACCGGCAGTTCCCAAGTGCTCTCCAACATCGGGAAGGCGTACGCCGCGCTCGGAGATTTCGAGAAGGCGGTGGACTTCCAGGAGCGCGCCCTGGTCATCCGGCGCGAGACCGGGGAGCGGCGCTACCAGGCCTTGAGCCTGATTTACCTCGTGCAGGATTCCCTGGAGAAATCCGACCTCGCCCGGGCCCAGGCCGCCTTGGGCGAGGCCCAGGTCCTCACGCGGGATGGTCTCTTGGATAATGATTTGCTCTGCCGCCAGAGCCAGGCCGCGGCTGCCCTGGCCTTGGAACTCCGGGATTTTCAAGCCGCGGACCAGGAGATCGAGAGCGGGCTCCTCCTGGCCGAGTCCCTGAGTTCAAGGCGTTACCGTTCGGCGTTGTTGCTCTTGCGGGCTCAGCTCAAAGACGCCCGGGGGGAATGGTCCGGCTCGCAAGCGGACTACGAGGAGACGGTTAAGATCCTTGGCTCCCTCGGGGAGAAAGCGGACCTCGCCAAGGCCAGCTACCTGTATGGCCGTGCCCTTTTGGCGCACGGCGAAGAGGAGAAGGGACGCTGGTATCTCGGAGAGGCCCGGAGGCTCTTCGAGTCCATCGGGGCGGAAGGATGGCTGGCCAGGATGGAGGCTTTTTGATTTGTGGAGGTTTTAGGGAGGGCTACTACTAATTGTGGATAGGATGAGAATTTTAAAAAATCTTTGGTTCAAAAAACAGAGGATCGGGTGCTAAGCGCGTGAATACGGCGTGAATACCTCGGAAACCCCTCCCGGTTTTCGTAGGCCTTTCGGCCCTCCCCTTTTGGGGAGGGTTTTTTACTCAAGCCACCTAACGTAGTGTTGGCGGACCTACTTACGCGAAAAAGTGGAAAAAGGGTGCTTATCTGATGGGAATTTCCCGAAGGAGTGGGGATGGGGGAGAGGCTACTTCGCGTTCGGGAGGTGGAGAGCGAATTCTGAGATTGTTTCAGGGCGAGCGCCGAAGGGAGGGATTCAGCTCAAGGCGAAACCTTGATTTATTCTTTATTATGCTCCTCTAAATATCGTTTCGCCAGGCCCAGCAGGGCTTTTATTTGGTTCAAACCCGGCTCGTCCAGCACGGCCTCCAGCAGGTGGTTCAGCACCTTGCCGACCAGGGGGCCGGGGGTCAGCCCAAGCTCCTGCATCACATCTTTCCCGTCGATCGCCAGGTCCCGGGTGGAGAGCGGGGGTTTCTTGGCCATCTCCTCCCGGATGATTTTCTCGAACTCATCCACGTCCTTGGACGAACCCCCTTTGCCCTGGGCCACGATGTCCGCGCGCCGCAGGTCCAGGAGGGCGAAGATCTGGTCTTCCCCGACTTTGCGGATGAGTCGCCGGAGTCCCCTCTCGGTCTCCGGGGCCTGGAACATGTGCGCCGAGACCAATCGCGTGACCTTGTCGATGACTTCGTTGGAATATTTGAGCCGGGTCAGGGCCTGCTCGGCGAGAAGAGCGCCCGTCTTGTCATGCCCGTAGAATGTAGCGCCCCCGTCGAACACCTCCCGGGTCCGGGGCTTGGCCACGTCGTGGAACAAGGCCGCCAGCCTGGGGATCAAGGCCTTGGGCGAAGCGTCCACGCTCATGAGGGTGTGCTTGAACACGTCGTGGGCATGGTATCCCCCGGGCTGGTCGCAGCCCACGCCCTCCTCCAACTCGGGCAGGACTTCCTTCATCAGCCCGCTCCTCTGCATCAGGAAGAGCCCGATGGAGGGCTTGTCCGCCTTGGTCAGGAGCTTGGTAAGCTCCTCCTGGATTCGCTCCGGGGAGACCGTGGCGATGAGCCGGGCATCCTGCTTCATGGCTCTGAAGGTACCCTCCTCGATGGCGAACTCGAACCGCGCTGCGAACTGCACGGCACGGAGCATCCTAAGCGGGTCCTCCTCGAAGGCCCGGGCATTCACCAGACGGATTAGCCTTTCCTTCAGGTCTTCCTGCCCGCGATAGGGGTCAATCAAGCCCGTCTCTTTGACCGTGAACCCTGAACCCTGAGCCGTTCTCTCGTCCAGCGGAAAGGCCATGGCGTTGATCGTGAAATCCCTGCGCCCGAGGTCTGATTCTACCGGCAGGCCGGGGTCATAGTCCACGGCGAAGTCCTTGTGCCCAACACCCGTGGAGGCCTCTTTGCGGGGCAAGGAAACATCCAGGGTGACGGGTTGAGGGTTAAAGTCTTGTGTGTGTGTGGTGAACTTGAGGACGCCGAAGGAACGACCCACGAGGTCCACCTTGCCGAAGGGAGTTAAAATTCGGGTCAGCTCCTCCAGGGGTATGCCGGTTACTAAGAGGTCGGCATCCTTGGGCGCTAAGTCCGGATGGATGAGCCGGTCCCGCAGGCTCCCGCCCACGAGATAGAGCCTCCCCTTGGCGAGGATGGCTTTTAAAAGGTTTTGCGAAAGGCCTGGGATCAACGCGCTCCCTTGCTTTCCAATCCGATTAAGAGTTCCCGGGCGCAGGCGCCCAGAAGCCCGAGGTGATAGCCGCCCTCCTGGACCAGGAGCAGAGGCAGATTGAGGGCCCGGAGCCTCTCTCCGGTTCTGCGGAAATCATCCGTAACGAGGACGAACCTGCCCTGAGGATCCCTTTTATGAATATCGTAACCGATGGAGACGACCAAGAAGCCGGGATGGAAATCGCGGATCGCGGCCAGGGCCATGTCCAAAGCTTGGAAATATAGTTTCCGGGAGGATTTCAGCGGGAGGGGCAGGTTGACCAGGTTGGGGGCGCAGATCTCGGTGTAGGCCTCCCCAGGATACTCAACCGGGGTCTCGGCATGAATCGAGGCGACCAGGACCTGCTTGCTCCACTTGAAGATGTCCTGGGTCCCGTTGCCCATGTGGTAATCCAGGTCCAGGATGGCGACGCGACCTTTCTCCGCCAGATATTTGGCCGCCGAAGCCGCATTGTTGAAGTAGCAGTATCCTCCGTAGAAATTCCGCCCGGCATGATGTCCCGGAGGACGGGTGAGGGCATAGGCCGCTTCTCCGGTCTTTGCTAAGTGCTCCGCTGCCCTTACCGCGCAGGTCACAGAGGCTAGGGCTGCGCGATAGGTCCCCGGAAAGATCTCCCCCCAGGCGTCGATCGCTCCTTTGCCAATCCCTTTTCGAATATCCTCAATCATCCACGGCAGGTGAACCCTCCGGGCATCGGCGAGGCGCCCTGGCCCGGTCTCTGCGATCCGCACAAAGGACAGCCGCTTGATCCCCGCAAGGATGGCCTGTACCCTCTCCGGAACCTCGTAGGCCCGGGTGCGATGACCCTTGCCGTCGTCCTCAGTACGGGGATGGTGCAGGGTATGGCTTTTCGGGTAAAATATCTTCATCTCAGGGCAAATCCTTACAAGTGCTCAGGGACTCGTAGAGCCTGGCTCGCTCCAAGTCCTGGGCCAGGGCCCAGAACATCAGGAACTCTTTGCTCTCCTTAGGCCAAAGGTCCACCGGGGCGTAACAGCCCACATAGGTTCCATGGCTTCCGACGTCCGCGGCGAGGTGCTCGACCTTGGGAGACGTGGTGACCAGAACCAGCGCCCGTTGCGTTTTGGGGCTCATGGACGCGGACCAGTCCTCGCAGAGATGCCAGGCCCCGGTCTCTCCCCTGGATCTCACTCCGCCTTTGGGGTTATAATGCAGCACTGCTTCCTTTTGGCTTTTGTCCACGTCAGGGTATCCCTCCAGGCCGAGGTAGGCATGGATGCCGCCCGAGGCGACGTTCACCAGGCGCATGAAGGTGGCCAGAAAAGCTGCTCCGGGAAGGGTCAGGTGGTCCATCTCCAAGACTAAACCCTGGTAATCCTTGTGCTTAAGGGAGGTGCTGAGCCGCACCCCTTTCCACAGATGCCCGGACTTCCCCTTGCGCTCCACAGGCTCGGCTTTCCAATCCTCCTTGTGCAGAGGCATGCGGTGCATCTCCCCTTCGAGCGAGAGCAGAGGCTCCAGACCCCCGTAGAAGGGGTTCCGCCAGGAGAACATCCCGGGCTCCGGAAACGGCGTGTGCAGGTGATTTACCTTCCCCTCCATCCAGCCGAACAGGGTCCCGCAGTACCCCGGGGCGATCAGGAATTGGAACCGTCCATTGTCCATGCTCCAAATCTTATGCCCCTTCATTTCCTCCTCCCGGACGCTCAATGCGGTTCCGGGCTTTAGAGCAATTATACTGAAATCCCTATCCCTTATTCCAGAGGAGGTTTCAAAGGCCAGGCTTCCCTTGCTGATTTCAAGCGGTGAAGAGGGGGAAGTGAAGGCTAAGCTTTGGGTAAACGGCCTCTCGATATCGGTCTCGCCTACTTTGATTTCATGGGGAGAGACGGAATAGCCGTCCGGGACAACTATGCGAAGCGTGCCTGAAACTACCCTCCGGCGGAGATTGCGGATGGTCAAATCGGCCTGGAAGACCTTTTGAGAAACGACCAAAGGCTCGGGCTCCATCTCCAGGCGAATGACCGGGCCGGGGTCAAGGGGCTGAAGCCTGGCAGGGTCGTTCCCGGTGAAAGCCTGGTGGTAGAGGTTTCGAACGCTCTCCCAGTTCCCCTGGCCGGCGTACACGAGCAGAGGCTCGCTTTCGGCACTGCCTTGAGCAGGAACTTTAAGATGATAATAAATCAGAGGATACTCAATCCGGTGGGCTCCGGGCCAGATCCCTCCAGAGGCCCAGCCTTTTCCTTGCTGAGCCCACCAGGGCTCGAGATAATCCTCTCCCTGGTCCGGCAGGTCTTTCTGCCGTCCCGGAAACTCCCCCTGCACCAAGGGCTCGACCACCAACCCGGATTTGAGCGGGGCCGCGAGGTCGAACCGCTCCTGAGCCGCGGCCTGGGCCAGGAGGACGTCCAGCTCCATGGGATTCTTTCCCGTGTTGCGGACCCGGTGGAGGATCCGGATCAGCTCCCCGTTAAGAAGAGTGACCTCCTGCTCGAAGGCGATGCCGGGATGGAGATCACTCTCCGCCGAGAGCAAGGCCCTGGGAAGGGGTTGGGAGACAAGCTCGCGCACCTTAAAGTCCTTGTCCAGAAACTCGTTGGGCCAAAGGGGCGGGACGAGGTTGGGGAACCCGGTTCCGGCTAGAGGGAGACCCAGCCCTTTGTGCGTTACCGTGAGGTTCAATCCCCGGAGCTTGATGTCCACCCGAAGCGCGGAGTTTTCCAACATGACCTCTTCCTCATCCGAGCGGGCCAGGGTCGTTTCAGGGTCGAGGACCGCAACAGGCAAGTCCTTAGTCTTGGCCGTAATAACATCTTTCCCGCAGGTTACTTTGGGAATAACCCTCAGGGTTTGGAACCCCGCCTCCTTGCCCATGAGTTCCAGCACGAATCCCGCGCGGCCCTTGGCCGGAACCGTGATGTCTTGGGGTGAAGAAAGAAGCTCCACTCCCGAATGAGACTGGATAGTTATGGAAGAAGTGGCCTCGGAATCCAGACGGCTCTGAAGACCGAGGGCCACCTTGGTCGTGAGCCCTTTTCCCACGGACACGTGCTTGGGAAGCCAGGTCGTCTCCACGGGCTGCTTGGGCCTGAAGCCACAGGCCAGACGGACAGGCGCGTCGTTCACCACAGCCTTCGCCCGCACGGCCCAGGAGGGCATATCGTCCTTGGGCGGGCTGATGGCGGGTTTTATCCGCAGTTCTGCCTCTACGACCTCCTCTTTCGCCACAGTGAACGTGGTTTCCTTATGGAACTCCTCATCTTCATCAGCAGACAGGGAGAGGGTAATTTTGATAGGTGTAGGGGTCCGGTTCCCGACTTTGAAGGTAACCGTGTGTGGAAGCCCGACCACGGGCTCGGGATCAGGCATAATGTATGACAAGGAAAGATCCTGGTTCTCGATGGCGCAGATCTCCCTGGCATCGTGGTTCACGGTCACTTTCAGCCTGTCTCCGCCCTCCTCCCACTCATAGATGAAGACCTTGGCCTTGCCCAGAAGCTGTTCATCCGGCTCCAGCTTGAGCTCGCGCTTGAACGTCTTGTACCAGTCGTGCCTGTCGAAATAGGTTTTGGCGATGGGATTCTTGAAGATCTTGGGCAGGTAGTTGACCATATGCACCGTGGTCTCCGGGACCCAGAAGAACCCGGTCTTCTTGTAGAGCGGGACCGCGGGGAGGTTTGAGGTCCAGGTGTGCAGGTCCAGCCTCTCGAAACCCATGTCCGAGACCCGGCGCAGGGCCTCCAGGAGCAGGTGCTTGCCCAGGCCCTGCTTGTGATGAGAAGGGGAAACATTCAGTATCCCCACATAGGCCGCGCTCTTCTCCTTGGGAATAGGGGAGATCCCGCAAAATCCGGGCACCTCGTCCTCCACGGCCGCGACCAGGGTGAAGATTCTCCCGAACTCGCGCTGCTCCCTGAGCACCCGCTCCGCGGTGTAGGGGATGCCGTCGTTGAAGAAGGGAGGCCAGACCGGCATGCTCTCCTGCCACATCCGGGCCACGCCCGGTGCGTCCCTCTCCTCGAAATCGCGAATTTTTATCTCATCAGACATAATACCTCCTAAACCGGTTTTCTCGCCTTAAGAGAGAAGAGCAGGGGGATCGTTTCCTTGCCGTCCTTGAAACGATACCAGCCATCCGGGCCCTTCTCCAGGAAGGGATAATGGTCATAACAACAATAGGGAAACTCGTTGAACTCCTCGATTACGAGCCCGGCCCGGATCAAGGAGTTCAGGATATCGCTCAGGTTGTGAGTCCACTCGTAGGCTGGCATTCTAACATTCTGAGTAGGGTCCGCATAGGCCCCGTCGTCCTCCCATTTCATTGGCTCGTCCTTGTGGAAATAAGAATACCTGACGATCAGCTCCTTCGTAGTCCGCTCGTTTTCAAAGACATGGTTCACGGGATGGAACTCGGCGATATAGAACAGGCCGCCGGGCTTGAGGTAACGGCCGATTAGCCCGGCCCAGGGCACGAGGTCCGGGAGCCAGCAGAGGACCCCGTAGGAGGTGAACACGATATCGAAACGGTCCTCCAGGACCCCCGGCAGGTCGTAGAGGTCGGATTCGATGAACCGGGCCGGGATGGAAAGCTCGGCGCTCAGCTGGCGGGCTAGGCGGATGGCCTCGGGCGAGAAGTCCACGCCCGTGACCACGGCCCCGAGCCTAGCCCAGGACAGGGTGTCCATCCCGAAATGACACTGCAGGTGCAGAAGGCTCTTGCCCCGAACCTCGCCGACTTCCCTTGTTTCAAGAGGCTTCAGGGAAGACTCACCCTTCCGGAACCCATCCAGATTGTAGGACTTCGCCCGAGCGTTGATCTTGGTGAGCCGGTCCCAAAGCTCGCGGTTGGATTCGAGATAGGAATTCATATCCTCACTTCCCTTTTTTTAGTCGTGGACGTCAGCAACGATGATGTTGCGCTCCACCTCCGGGGCAGGAGGCCTGGGCGGGCGGGAGAGGTCCTTGCTGGAATAGCTGGCCAGATACTTCAACCCCGCTTCCTTCAGCATCTCCCGCATCTCGGGGATCGTGTAACAGCGAATCGCCTCATCAGCGTGATAGGCCGGCTCGGGTTTGGGTCTTACCAGTGTTCCGTCCTTCTTGATGAAGAAGATCCTCGAGCGATAGGTGCCGGTCTCGGCATCATACCAAGCCTCGGACAGCTCCCAGCCGTCCTTGATCTCCGACCAGGAGCGCTCATGCTTGTTCTGCTGTTTCGGGGACAGGAACATGATGAACGTTTTGCCCCCGAGCTTGAGGGCCCGATGGATCGAGCCCAGGAGCTTTTGGTCCCCTTCGTCCATGAAGAAGCCGAAGGTACCGCTCAGCAGAAGACAGGCATCGAACTCCGCCCTGTATTTGATCTTCCGCATATCCCCTGCGAGGAACTCGCCTTTCAACCCTTCTTTCTTAAACTGCCGCTTGGCGAACTCAATTAGGGGAGGGGCGATATCCCACCCCACCACTTCGCAGCCTCTTTGAGCGAAGACCCTGGCCTGATCCCCGCCCCGCAGCCCAGGTCGAGGATCCGTTCCCCGGGATGCAGTTTGCAAGCGGCCTCGATGAAATCCACCAGCTGGCGGTCCCACTCGAAGATCCCGGGGAGGCGGTGACGGTGGTCTATCCGCCAGTAGGCCGCCCAGAAGTCGTTCCACGATTTCTCTGTGACCTTTAAGCGTGAAAGCACCTTTGTGACCTTACAGACACCCACTACGTTAATAATCCGTCCTGCGGTCGATCCAGCCCTTCCTCCGGGCAGTGGACTCGCAGAGGTGGAAGACCCAGCGAGAAAGCACAGCCAAAAGCAGTGTCGTGACCAGGAGGATCGCGAAGATGCTCCCATTGGAGAACCCCGCCAGGCTCGGGGAGAGCGAGGCCTGGCCCGGAAGCACGGCCCGGCGGATGGCCTCCAGCCAGTAGGTGAAGGGCAGGGCCTTGGACACGGGCCGCAGCCAGGAGGGCAGGACCTCGATCGGGAAGATCGCCCCGCACAAGAGGAAGAAGAGCCCGGACACGCCCTCGTTCAGGTACCCGGAGTGGCGGGCGACCAGCATGGAGATGGCCGCGAGAATCATCCCCAGGCTCACAATCCCCCAGAGCCCGATGGCCAGGGCGAGAAGCAGGGCCCCCCAGTCCACCCGGCCGAGATGGATCGGCAGGCGGAGCAGGAGGATCCCGAAGGCCAGGGTGACGACCACGGCCAGGGTGGTGATCGTGATTTTGGCCAGGCCCCGTCCGAAGAGGTAGAGGAACATCCGGATCGGGGAGGTGTAGATATACTTGATCATCTCGAAGAACTCCCGGTCCTCCATAATCACCCAGGAGATGCCGAACAGGATGTTCCCCACGAACATGTAGAAGGCGTTGCCCACGTACATGTAGGCGAAAAACGGGGAGGAGGTCGGGACCCGGGAGACCACCAGGTACATCACCACCAGGATCAGGGCCGAGGCCACGGGCTTGGCGAAGGTGTAGATCCCGAACAGCAGGGGATCGGTCCAGTTGGACTCGATCTGCCAGCCCAGCCAGGCGGAGCTCTTGATGGAGCGGTAGATGTGGGTCAGCTCGAATTTAATCCTTTTGATATCAAGCGTCATGGGAACAACTCATATTACATTTGAAATGCTAAGCGAACGGTATTCAAGGGTGTAACGAATGAAGTCCATCGTCTCGTTTATGTTACCCGCCTCTCCGTAGGACGGCCAGGCCAAGGCGCTTTCGATCAAGCCCGCCCAGCGCTCGCCCAGGGTCTTCAACGCCCACCGCGCTGCGACCGGCTTTGAGACGATGGTCCCATGTTCCAAGGTATAGAGCATACGGCACATTGTGAGAATGGCATAGGGTTGGTATCCCCTGTCGTACAAGCGGTTGGGATTACGAAGCATCGGCTTCCACCATTCGCGCAAGATCGCCAATACCGCCTGTCGTAAGTCGTTCGGCTGGACGGGGTCGATCGAAGTTCGCAGGGAAGGACCTTCCACGATGACCTCTTGTTCTCGAAGAACGTGGCGCAGGATAACCCAGTCGCTGTCGTGGCAAACTATATAGAACCTGCCTTCATTGACCGCGGGATGCGGTGCATCCGCTGAATCGTAACGGCTGAGGGACTTCCGTGGAACGTAGGACCCTTCCAATTTAGTCGTCCACGGCAGGCCGCTGGCCCAAATCCGGGCGTGCATCTCTTCCAAAGCTTGAACGGTTCCCTCAGGCAGTTCTCCATCAGTGACGACGACGAAATCAATATCGCTCCGCTGGGGATCGAAATCGCCGCTGGCCAGAGAGCCATACAGGTACATGCCGACAAAGCGATCCCCCAAAATGGTTTTCACCTCCGATAGCAGTTTATGCAGCACGACGTTGACCTCAGGGTAAGACATCGGCCGGCTGTTTCGGGCTGACCTCTGTCGGTTCATAGGTAAAAGTCTCATTGCCATCTTAAGGTCAGCCGGCCTTCCCTCTTGCCGAGGTTCTCCATGTACAGGAGCATGTAGTGCGCCAGGATGAGGAAGGCCACACAGAGCACGGCCAGAATCTCCATCTCCACGGGCACGGAGAGGAAGGCGTAGGTCTTGCCGGAGAGGAGGACCTGCCGCAGTCCGTCCAAACCGAGGGTGGCCGGGATCGCTGAGGCGGCAAGGGCCACCCAGAACCCCAAGGCCCGGACCGGGAAGTAGAACCCGGAGAGGAGGTAAATCGGCTCGGTCAGAAGATTACTGACGTGCCAGGCCTCCCGTCCCCAGAGCATGTAGCCCGAGGCGAAGAGCATGCCCAGTCCGTAGAGCGCAACCAGGGTCAGGAAGAAGATCCCCAGAAGCTGCCAGGCCGAAGCGATGGCAAACGAGATGCGGAAGATGACCGTGCCCAGGAAAAGCGAGGCCAGGGCCCGGACCGTGGTGGAGAAGCCTCCGCCCAGGGCCATGCCCAGCAGGATTGCCATGCGTGACATCGGGGACATCAGGAAGAGCTGCAGGTTCCCGCCCTGCTTCTCCCAGTAGAACTGGCTGGCCATGGACCAGAGAACGTTCATCCAGTAGGCCGTCATCGCCCCGCCCAAGATGACCATACCAAAGAACGCGGGGGGCGCCTTGAGGGCCTTGTAGTAGAACACGTAGGCCGCCAGGCCCAGGACCGGGAGCAGGGTGTCGAAGATCACCCAGGAGGGCTCGCGGTTCACGCCCACGATGCGGACGTAGGCCCGGGCCCAGGCCGCGCGCAGGTTCAAGGCCAGCTTCTTCCCAAGAGTATTTATGAAATGGTTACCCTTCATGATTCGGCTTTTCTTCCTCCTCCATGCTCTTGCCCACTAACTGCACGAACACGTCTTCCAGCGAAGGCTCGGACTTGGCGAGCGAAACGAGCTTGGAGCCGTTCTTGGAGATCGTCTCGATGACCCGGGCGATCACGGATTCCTCGTCCAGGATAAACTTGAGGGTCGTGGCGTTCTTGCCTGAGTCCACATGGCAGGCCACCTTCTGGACCCCGGACAGGGCCCGCAAGGCGTCCAGATGAGCGAACTGACCCGAGAGGCCGAGCTCGAAGATCGCCTCCTTCTGGACCAGCTTCTTCAGATTGGCCGGGGAGTCACAGGCTAGGATCTTTCCCTTGTTGATGATCGCCATCCGGTCGCAGAGCTCATCGGCCTCGGCCATGTAGTGCGTGGTCAAAAGCACGGTCTTCCCCGCCTGCTTGACCCAGGTCTTGATGAACTCCCGGATGTCCCGGGACGCGTTCACGTCCAGGCCCAGGGTGGGCTCGTCCAGAAACGCGATCTTGGGGTCCGCGACGAAGCCCCGGGCGAAGTTCATCTTCTGACGCATGCCCGTGGACAGGGCGTGGATCTTGGTCTTGGCGTCCTTGGAGAGGTCCACCACCTTGAGCAATTCCACGATGCGCGACCGGGCGACCTTCGTTGGCACGCCGTAGAACTGGGCGAACATCCAGAGGTTCTCCTCCACATTCAGGATGCCGTACCCGGAGTTCTCCCCGCCGGCCACCATGCTGATCCGTTCCCGGATCTGGTGGGTCTCCTTGACCACGTCGTAGCCATCCACCATCGCCTTGCCCGAGGTGGGCAGGAGCAGGGTGGTCAGGATCTTGATCAGCGTGGTCTTGCCCGCGCCGTTCGGGCCCAGAAGCCCGAAGAGCTCTCCCTCCTTGACCTGGAGGGTGATCCCGTCCAGGGCCCGGGTTTCGCCGTTCCCGGAGGGCTCCTCCTTGGCCTTCTTGAATCGGGCCAGAAGGCCCTTCCGCTTCTTCTTGTACTTGAAGATGCGGAACAAATCGATGACTTCTACCGCGTTCATGATGCCTCGTATAATAGGAACTGATGATTGGTGACTGGCGATTCATTAAATCTTCGTTCAAGATAATCCTGATAGCTTCCGGGACATACTTCAGCCTCTTCGTCCTTCAGGGCGATGACCTTGGTGGTCAGACGCCGGAGCAGGTAGCGGTCGTGGGACACAAACAGGATCGTGCCGGGATACTGGGCTAAAGCGCCTTCCAGGGCTTCCCGGGCCTCGATGTCCAGGTGATTCATGGGCTCGTCAAGGATCAGGAAGTTCGTCCGCGACAGAAGCAATCTCGCGATCGTTATCTTGGCTTGTTCCCCTCGTGAAAACTCCTTACACTTCTTCAGGACCTCCTCCCGGCGCAGTTTCAGGACTCCGAGGGAGGTTCGGGCCTCTAACTGTGTGGCGCCGGATTTCCGGACCTCGTCCAGGGCTGCGATCCCGGGGTCCAGCTCCTCCAACTCCTGCGGATAATAGCCGTAGGCGATGTTGAAACCGATCTGGGAGCATCCTGCATCCGGTTGGATCTGGCCGAGCACGATCTTTAAGAAAGTGCTTTTGCCCGAGCCGTTGGCCCCGATCAGAGCGACCTTCTCCCCGCGAAGGACGTCAAAAGACAGGTTGTGGAACAGGGCTTTCTCTCCGTACACTTTGGAAAGCTCTTTCACGTTGAGCACCAGCCGGGAGCACTCCGGAAGGTCCGGGAACTTGAGCTTGATGGGCGGCTCCCAGAAGGGCCGGTCCGCGCGCACCTTCTCGAGCATGTGATCTAGGCGGGATTCCACGGCCTTGGCGCGCTTTGCCATCTTGGCTGCCACGTGCGTGATGTGCCCCTTTGCGCCTCCGGCCCCGATCTTCTCCTTCTCCTTGCGCTGGGACCAGACTTTCCGCTGCCGGATCTCCTGCGCCATCTTCTTAACCTTTCGCCGCTGCTCCTCGTAGGCCACCCAGGCCAGCCTCTCGTGCTCATCCTTCTCAGCCTTGTAAAAGGCGTAGTTCCCCTTGTAGATGGTGAGCCTTCCGTTCCTAAGCTCCGCAGTCTCGCGGACTACGTGGTCCAGAAACCAACGGTCGTGCGAAACCACGAGCACGCTTCCTGAATAGACGGCCAGGCGCTTCTCCAGCCATTCCTGGCTCTCTATGTCCAGGTGGTTCGTGGGCTCATCCAGGATGAGCACCTCGGGCTGCTCCAGAAGAACCTTTGCCAGATGAGCTTTGGTCCTCTGCCCGCTGGAGAGCTGGGAAAGGTGTAGGGAATGCTCGGAGGCAAGGAATCCCAACCCCGAAAGCATATCCCTTATTTTATCTTTATAGGTCAATCCACCCATTCGGGCGAACGTGGTTTTGAGTTTCTTCAGGGCGACCTTACGTCCTTCGCCGGGTTCACGAACATACTCCGCTTCGACCTCTACGAGTCTTTTCTCCAGGGACACGAGGTGGGCGAAGACCGAAAGCATCTCCTCCCAGAGGGTGCGCTCGTCGGCAACCGCGCTCTCCTGGGGAAGGTAGCCAATCGTCGGAGGCTTCCTGGGCCGGATGACCTGGCCCGAGAAGGGCTCTAGCTCGCCCATGAGGATTCGGACAAGCGTGGTCTTGCCGCAGCCGTTCGGGCCGATCAGGCCCAGGCGGTCATGCTCCCCAAGTGTGAGCGTGGCCTCGCGGAGGACGATCTCCTCCCCGTAGGAGTAAGCCTGAGAGATGTCATGGAGCTCAAGCATGTTGAGATGACTATAATTAATTGTAATGAGTAGTAATGAATAGTAATGTATTATAACGACCTAAGCCTTCTAACAGTTATATCTTCTCACCTTTTCACTTTCATCCCTTCACACCACGATCCTCGGCAGTTCCGGAACAATCCGACTCACGATCTCGTAGTTGATGGTCCCGGCCCAGGAGGCCAGTTGCTCTGCGCTGATGGTCTCATCACCCTGGCTTCCCAGGAGCACGACCTCGTCCTCCAGAGTTGCCTCCGGGATATCGGTCACGTCCACCATCATGACGTTCATGCACACCCGTCCGCGCACCGGGGCGCGCTTCCTCCGGATGAGCACATAGGCACCGTTGGAGAGTCCGCGGTCGTAGCCCTCATAGTAGCCTATCGGCAGGACCGCAATCCGGGTTTGGCGCGTGGTCTTGTAGGTTCCCCCGTACCCGATGGCGCTGCCCGTGGGCACCTTCTTGATTTGACCGATGACCGTTTTCCAGGTCAGGATCGGTTTCAGGACCATTTTGGCCTTCCGCTCCTTGGCGGACACGAAGGTCTCGCGGGAAGGCCAGTACCCGTAGGCCCCGATTCCCAGCCGGACCATATCGAAATACGTCTTCGTGAACAGGATAGTGGCCGCGGTGCAGGCCGTGTGCCTAAGTTTCGGATGAATCCCGTCCGCTTCCAACCGTCCCACGAGGTGTTCGAACCTATCCAGCTGCTTCATGGCATAGGTATGGTCCGTGGTGTCCTCGATGTTGGAGAAATGCATCGAAGCTCCCTCTACGGAGAGCTCGGGATGCTCGTGCAGGTAATCCCCGAAGGCCAGCAGGTCCTGCTCCATGATCCCGTGCCGGTGCGTTCCAGTCTCCAGCTTGAGATGGATGTAGGCCTTTTTCCCGGACCGCGTGGCAATGGCGCTCAAGCGTTGCAAAGCCTCGAAGTTGAACACGGTCAAGTGGTATCCCTGCTTTACGACCTCCACGAGGTGTTTCATGGTCACATAGCCCAAGATCAGGATGGTCTTCTTGATCCCGGCCTGGCGCAGGACCTCGGCCTCATCCACGGTCGCGACACTAAACCAGTCCACGTGATCGTTCGCAATCTTCGCCACCTGGACTATCCCGTGACCGTAGGCGTTGGCCTTCACGACCAGGCAGAGCTTCACTTTTCCGATCCGCTTCCGGAACGCCCTCAGGTTCGCGATGAAGCCCTTCTTGTCGATCTCCACCCAGCTCAGCTTCTCTTTGCGCATCTTCATTTTTTCTCCACAGAGGTCAATTTGAATTTTGTAATTTGAAATTTTTAATTATCAATGATTCCTTTTCCTCATACGTCTCGTACAGCGCGTTCAGCTCGTCCCTCACCCGCTGGTACTCCAGGACCAGGGCCCGGGCCTGCTCCCCGTCAGCATAGATCTTTGGGTCCGCGAGCAGAGCCTCAACCTCCTTCTTCCTGGCCTCTTTGGCCTCGATCTCCTTCTCCAGCTCCGCCAGCACCTTCTTGTGCTCGTACCTCTCGGCCCGTTCCAGGGCTTCCCTGCGTTTCCTCTCTTTTTCCTCGTCCCGGGTCTTAGGCAGGACGTCCGGTCGAGCCTCCTCCTCGACTAACTTCGCTTTCCGCCAGAGGTAGAGATCGTAGTTCCCGGGATAGGTGATGAACCTCCCGTTCTCCATCTCCCAGGTGATCTCTGCGACCCGGTTCATCAGGTAGCGATCGTGGGTCACGATCACGAGGCTCCCCTCGTAGTCCAGCAGGGCCTGCTCCAGCACCTCCTTCCCAGCCAGGTCCAGATGGTTGGTGGGCTCGTCCATGATCAGAAGATTGGCCGGCTGAAGCAATGTTTTGGCCAGGGCCAATCGGGACTTCTCTCCTCCAGAAAGGACCGAGACCCTCTTAAACACATCGTCGCCGGTGAACAGAAACGATCCCAGGAGGGTACGAAGCCTCGGCCGGAGCTCGTCCGGGGAGGCGCTCTGCATCTCCTCCAGCACGGTGTTCTCGGGGATCAACATGTCCGTGGTGTGCTGTGCGAAGTAAGCGATCTCTACCCGGGGATACACGGTTCGCTTTCCATCGGTCACGGCTTCGGTCCCGGCTAGGAGCCGCAGCAGGGTGGACTTTCCGGCTCCGTTTACGCCCACCATCGCGATCTTCTGTCCTCGCTCCACGAGGAGGCTGATTCTGGAGAAGACCCTTTTATCCCCGTAGGCCTTGCCGGCATCCACGATCTCGAGCATCTTTCGCCCGCAGGGCGGGGCAGGGGGGAAGCGGAACCGGATCCGTTTCTCTTCGCCCGGGATCACGACCCGCTCCATCTTCTCGAGCATCTTCTCCTTGCTCTTCACCTGCGTGGCCTTGGTGTTCTTGGCTCGGAAGCGCTCGATGAACCGTTCCAGCTGTGCGACCCGCTCATCTTGGCGCTTGGCCTGATTGATCAAGGCCTCCTTGCGGCGCTCCTTCTCGGCGAGATATCCGGTATAATTAGTATGGTACTCTAAGAGCTTGCCCCCCGAGATCTCGCAGGTTTTCTTGGCCATCCGGTCCAGAAAGTACCGGTCGTGTGAGACCAGGATCACGGCCCCGGGGAAGTGCGACAGGTAATCCTCCAGCCAGGCCATGGATTCAATGTCCAGGTGGTTCGTGGGCTCGTCCAGGAACAGGTGCGTGGGCGAAGCCAGGAGGAGTTTGGCCAGCGCCACCCTCATCTGCCAGCCCCCGGACATCGCGGCCACGGGCTTTTCGAACTCCTCGGTGGTGAAGCCCAATCCCGACAGCACCTCCTTGGCCAGGTGCTCGTGATGATACCCGTTCTCCTGCTCGAACCGTCTTTGCAGGCTGCCGTATCGTCCGAGGAGCGCCGGGAGCTCGGGGTCGTCCTTGGCCAGGGCTTCGAGCTCGTGACCCAGGGATTCGAGCTCATCCACCAGCACGTCCCGGTTCGGGAACGCAGCCAGGGCCTCGTCCAACACGGTCCTCTCGGAAGGGGAGGAATCCTCCTGGGGGAGGTACCCCGGCCTGGCACTCCGGCTTACCAGACGCTTGCCACTGTCCGGGGCCATGAGCCCGAGGGCGACCTTAAAGAGCGTGGTCTTCCCGCTCCCGTTGGGCCCGACCAGGGCCACCCGGTCCCCAGTGTCCAGATGCCAGGTCACCCCCTCGAACAACACTCTCTCCCCGAAGGAGACCTTGATGTCGGATAGCTGGATCATTTATTCTTTAAAATTCTTTCTGTTATGCCTTTCCCTTCACCCAATACCCTACATCCTTGCCGTTACAGGTTGAACCAATAGTTTATCTTCATCATGAACACGTTCTCCCCCTGGGTCCGCATCAGAGTCGAGAGATCCCTCCGCGGGGAGAAATCCCCGGGGTTTTCCAGGCCCTCGTAGCGGTTCTGGGTCCAGACCAGGTATAGCGTGCTTCCCGGCCGGTACTCCCAGCGCAGGACCGCGTTCCCGCGCAGGGACTTCTCGTTGAAATCCGGAGAGTAGCCCAGGTCGTAGGGCCCGAACTCGTAGGACTTGGAAAAGAGTAACTCCTTAGTCCGCTCGTAATGCCCCGTGGCCAGATAGGGCTGGACGTAAAGCTGGAAGGAGAGGTTCGGCGTAAACGTGATATTGGCCCGGGCAGTCAGGTCCAGGGTTCTGCTCCGGAGCTCCCCGAACACGAAGTGGTCGTAGACGCCGTCCCCGTTATCATCCACGTTGGTCACCCATTGAGCGAGGTTCCAGGACCAGGAATAATCCGGGCCGAAGGTGAAGTTGAGATTGGAGGCCGGGTTGAGGACGGTGGAGAGGGAAACCTCGCCTCCCCGGCTTCCATCCTGAGCACTCCAGACGCTCGCATTGGGGTTCACGCTGAGGACTTTCCGGCTGTCGGAGCTGAGCCAGCCGGAGACCCAGGAAGTGGCCGTGCTCACCACCAAGGGTCCCCCGCGGGTGGAGCGATCATCGTAGGCCTGGAAGTAATACCCGACTCCCGCCCCGAAGTACCAGAAGTTTCGGGTGGAAACCTCGGGGTCGATCTCGATTGCGTGGTAGATCTTCTCGCGCCGGAAGTTCTGGGCGTACTGCCCGAAGAGGCTTGCCTCAGCGCTCCGGAAGGGACCGAACGGCCGGTCATCCTTCACGATCAAGACCGATCCTGCCCCCGTGGCCCAGTCGCTGCGCTTGAGGTATCCGAGGTCGTTGATCCTGAGCTCCGGGGAAAAGGCCCGGAAGATCATATTCCCGCGCAGGTATTTTCCAGAGCCCTTGATGAGCTTCACGTCAGTCCCCCAGCCGTTCTTCCGGTCCCCGCTTTCCCCGGCCCGGCTTCCCACGGTCTGGCCGGTAAAGCTATAGGTGTTTTTGGCGAACTGCCACCTCCAATCCAGTCCCCCGGTCGTGGCCGGTTCATAGCCTTTTCGGCTCACCGCGGTTCCGATAATCCCGAGGTTGGAGGTCCCGATGTCCGCCTTTCCGCGCAGCACGAAGTAATTGGACATCGGCTCGACCAGCCGCTTGAGCTCCGTCCCGGAGGAATCCACAGTGGCATAGGCTTGGTCGGTGACCCCGTCCAGGGCTCCCAAGGTGAACTTTCCCACCTTTCCGGTGAGCTTTCCCGCGGACAGGATCGTGGCGTATTCCGGGAACGTCTTGATCTCGTCCGTGCCGTAGTTCACGTCGTACTGCGTTCCGCCCTCATACAGCGCCTTCCCAATCCTCCGGGAGTAGAACAGGGTCATCGGCGTGTAATAGGCCGAGGTCCCCTCCAGGAAGAAAGGCCGCTTCTCGGGATAGAGGGTCTCAAAGGTCGAGAGGTTAAGCACCATGGGGTCGGCCTCGACCTGCCCGAAGTCCGGGTGCACCGTAGCGTCCAGAGTGAGGTTGGACGCGAGTCTGTATTTCAGGTCCAGCCCGAGGCGCTCGGCATAGCTCGTTCCCTTGGGGTTGGTCAGCGGGTCCCTGGGCTTGGATTCCGCCCGGGACACGGCGTAGGGCAGAAGCTCCAAGTGCCTGGGTTGGGCGATATCCTGAAGGCCCCTGAGGTGTCCGGCCCGGGACATCCACCCGCTCTCGCCCCGATAGATCGGCACCCAAAGGATCTCCTCTTTCCGGCGTTCGATGACCCGGTTGACGTTAAATCCGAAGGTAAGGTCCGGCCCGGGCTTGAAACGGAGAATGGAGAACGGAATCCGGAACTCTGCGCACCAGCCCAGGGAGTCCTTGCTCGTGCCTGCCTCCCAGACCCCGTCCCAGGACATGTCCTGCTGGTCGTCGTTATAATAGGACCAGTCCAGCTTGGTCCCAGCTGGGTTCACGGCGATGGACAGCCCGGTCAGGTGGTCGTGATAGGGGTCGAGGTCGATCTGGATCCAGTCCGTGGACACGCCCACGTCCCTGCGGGCCAACAGGCCGACGATCCCCTTTGGACTTTTGTCAAAAGCCCTGACGCCGATGTAGAGATTGTCGTTGTCGTAGAGCACCCGGAACTCGGTCTTCTCAGTGGGCGGCTTGGCCCGGTCCGGGTAGCGCTGGGTGAAGGAGGTCTCCGGGGGAGAAGTCGCCCAGCAGGGGTCGTCCAGCCTGCCGTCCATCTTCGGGGCCTGCTCGGTCCGCACGGCCCGATATTCCTTTACCGACCTTTCCTCGGCCAAGGTCGTCCCGGCCAGGAGGCTGATCAGAAAGACGATTAGGACTGCATTTTTAACCAGTTTCATCCATAAATTCTATTTTTGTTTTTCCTTACACCCTACACCGTTTCAAATAAAAACTGCCACTCGATCCTCTTTGGGGACCTGTGGCAGAACAATACGACAGGAAACAGAAAACGCCACAGGCCTTTTCCCTACTTGCTTGCCTGCGGCTACGGAGGGGGCTAACGCACTGTCAACGGAAGCTGAGGCAGGCAACGCCGGTCGGAGCGGACGTCCCGAACGCATCGGAACCTCCGCCGCGATTCGCGGCAGCAATCATCAGTTTCATTTGCCCACCTCCGAAATGCCTCGTTATAAAGTTTAAGGTTACAGGCTATTTGCCGTTGAATAACGTAATGTAAATATTATAGTGGTTTGGAGGAAGGTTTGTCAAGGACCTATAAAAAAGTTCGGTGAGGCCAAGCGTTGAGGCAGGGCGATGGCGGCCCCGATTCCGAAGATGACCAGGAAAACGTCGATATTGGCCCAGATGACCGCGTCCAGGAAGGACTTCTGTGTCTTGTACTTTCTCGTATAAAAATAAGTGATGACCCTATCTTCGCACACCACGGAAATTATGAAACTGATCCCGACGGCCAGAATGCAGTACAGGACCTTCAGGCCCCAATACCCGGCTGCCGGCCCCTCCTGCGCACCCATGGCTGCAAGAAAGACGACGAACGAGATGAGGAGCAAGGCGAACAGGACTACTGCGGAGCCGAAGGTCCCGAGACGCCGGAAGGGTTTGTATTCTTTCATGTTATGGGACGGGATGAGCAATACAGGATAAGCCAGGAGGATCAATGTCGGCACGGCGAAGGTCATTCCCAAGAGAATGCCCGGGATTGTGGAATAGACGTTGGCGAAGATCATATAGCCGATCGCACGGACGTTCTTGAAATCGCTTTTCCAATAGAACACGAGGCATTTGACGAGGACTGCGATGAGCAGTCCGATGAGCGATTTCAGGGCGATGGCCCCGAACAGGGTCGTCCCGGAATAGAGCATTGTCAGCGGCACGATGGGCTCGCAGGCGAAGCACCCAGTCGGCACCATGGCCAGCAGCAGGACGGCTGAGATGAATTTCAATATTCTTTTCATGGCCTGATAACCCCCTTAATGATATTCCCGTCCTTACCTTGGCATACAAAGCACAGTTAGCGTCCTGAACCCAAAACCCTCCCGGAGGTGAAGGGCCAAAAAAGCACCGAAATCCGGAAGGAATTTCCGAGGCCTTCACGAAGTGTTCACGCCGTGTTCACGCGCTTAGAACCCGATGCTCTCAAAAGATAACAAAAGAGGCTCTTCTTGGGAGAAGAGCCACAAAAGATTTCTTTTAAAAAATCCGAAAGTATGTGAATTCGATACCGGGTAAATAGAAAAAACACACCCAAAGGACGGATTCCAAGTCGCTGTAGTCCAGCAGATTCCTTTGAATTATTACTTAACGGTCACAGCGAAGGCTGTCTGGAGGACAACTATGATTTTCTTTTAATTTCTCGATTTGACTCAGCCAACCCCTGGCCTTCAACCTCGTAAAAATCTCCTGGGCCTGAACGAGATACCAATCGCTCTCGCTTTGTTCGCCCAAGGCTCTTAATCCCTGCCCATAGTAAAAGCACGCTTTCCCGAGGTCCAATTCCTCCCGTAGGTCCTTGAAAAGGGCGAGGGATCCTTGAAATGACGAATGGGCAAGTGTTCCTTCTTCCCGCAGGGCCTGGAGGCGACCTTGGAGGCAAAGGGCCGCCCCGCGATGGTATTTCGACTCCAGCTCCTCAGCCAGGTTCATAAGCTGACCGATCCGCTGATCGGCAAGAGGAAGGTCTTTCCGTAATAAAGAGAGGGAGGCCAGGCCATCCAAACAATAAGCCCAAAAATCCTTGTAGCCTATTTCCTTGGACAGATTCTCCCCTTTCAAGTAAAAGTCTTCTGCTTCCTGGAAACTCCCCATCTCCGATAACACGCCCCCGATGTAGCTCAGGCTTTCCACCTCTCCCCGGCGATCGCCGAGCTCCCGGCTGAGCGTTAGGGAGCGTTGGAAACAATCCAGAGCCCGCTCGTGATCCCCGAAGGCTTCATAGGCCGAGCCCATGCTGACCAAGCACACTCCCTCGGTCTGGCGACCTCCGATCTCCTGCAGGATTTTCAAGGCGCGCTGGTAATAGTCCAGGGACTGCTCATACTCTCCCAGTTGGCCGTAGATCCGACCGATATTGTTCAGGCTGCCCGCCTCGCCCCAGCGCTCTCCGATTTCGTGGACGATCGCGAGGGAACGGTGGTAATAGTCCAGGGCCCGGTCGCACTCCCGGAGGAGATAGTATACCGCGCCGATGTTATTCAGGCTCGCGGCCTCGCCACGGGCGTCTCCGATCTCGCGCCGGATCTCCCAAGCGCGATGGTAGCAATCCAAGGCCTGGCCATGGTTCCCCAGGTAATAGCGCACCGATCCCATGTTGTTCAGGCTCGACGCCTCTCCCTGGCGGTCTCCGATCTCGTGCCGGATCGTCAGGGCGCGCTGGAAATAGTCCATGGCCCGACCATAGTCTCCCTGGTTTAAAAAGACCCGTCCGATCTGATTCAGGAACTCCCCCTCTCCCTCCCGATCCTGGAGGGAAAGGGAAATCTCGAGCGCCCGTTCCCCTGCCTCCTGCATCTCAGGATACCGGCCCTGAAAATCAAATACTTTGCTTTTCCTGCGAAGGCAATCCAATTGTAACCGTTGCCTCGGTCCGGGGTCCTTCAGGTTCGGGGCCAGCCCCCAAGCCCGTCCCAAATCGGACAGGGCGTCCTCCCCCCTTCCCAGAACTGTATAGACCTCCGCCCGGAAGCAGAGGACACGGATCAAATCCTGATAACCATATTTATAATATCTCATGCCTTTTATAAAGGAGTACGCGTTGGGGGGTAATCTCACTGGTTGCAGGGAAAGGCGAAGGCAAACCGCGTCCGTGTTCGGACGCGCCCGAAGCCAGCCCTTTAGTCCCATTATACCCGATGACAGGAAGCCCGGTCAATAGGACAAAAAAGACGGGATCCGAAGATCCCGTTTACCCCGATAATGACATCATAAACAATTCGGGAATGACGACCCTGCTTCCATCCGTTGACACCACCTTCCCTCTTGTGATATGCTATAGCACTTGAGTTTTCATAACCTATAACCTATAGGAGCAACCCTCCGATGCCCTTCGAACACGAACTCGCCTGCGCCGGGGCCGCGCGCTTCGCCCCGGTCGAGCCCGGGAAAGAGACTGACCACTACACCCGGGACCGGGACTTCGACCTCCAGCACGTGAAGCTGGACCTCGCCTTCGACTTGAAAGAGAAGAAGATCTCCGGGAGCGCCGAGCTCACCCTGGCCCCGATACACGCTTTGCGGAAACTGGAGTTGGACGCCGTGGAGCTCGCAATCAAGCGCGTCACCCTGGACGGCAAGCGGGTTGCTTTTGAGAACACCGGGGAGAAGCTTATCGTCACCCTGGAGCGGCAGGTCAGGGAGGGGCAGCCCCTCACCCTCAAGATCGCCTATGAGGCCCAGCCCAAGCGCGGGCTGTACTTCGTCCAGCCCGAGAAGCACTACCCAAAGAAGCCCTTCCAGGCCTGGAGCCAGGGAGAGAGCATGGACAACCAGTGCTGGTTCCCGGGGTACGACTTCCCCAACGACAAGTTCACCTCCGAGGTTGTCCTGCGGGTTCCGGAGCGCTATACGGCCCTGTCCAACGGCAGGCTGGAGAAAGTGACCCACGACAAGGCCAGAAAAGAAAAAGTCTTCCACTGGGTCCAGGACGTGCCACACCCCACCTACCTCATGGTCGTGGCCGTAGGGGAGTTCGATTCCTTTGAGGAGGTCGTGGACGGGACTCCCCTCACCTACTACGTGCCCAAGGGCGAGGGGGCCAAGATCAAGCCCACCTTCGGGGAGACCGCGGCCGTCCTCAGGTTCTTCAATAAGGCCTTTGACTGCAAATACCCCTACGCCAAGTACGGGCAGGTCGTCATCCTGGACTTCATGTGGGGCGGGATGGAGAACACGAGCCTCACCACGATCACGGACCGGGCCCTGATCCCCCTGGACGTGAAGGAGGTCTACGACCCCACGGGCTTGGTGGCCCACGAGTTCGCGCACCAGTGGTTCGGGGACCTCGTCACGGCCAAGTCCTGGGAGCACATCTGGCTGAATGAGGGCTTCGCCTCCTATCTCGACCCCCTGTACTTCGAGGCCGAGCACGGGCGGGAGGAGTTCATCCAGGCCATGCTCTTAGAGGCCGAGGCCTACTTCCAGGAGGACAAGACGAACCGCCGGCCCATCGTCACCCACCGGTTCACGGAGTGCGAGGACATGTTCGACCGCAACTCCTACCAGAAGGGGGCCTGGGTCCTGCATATGCTCCGCAAAGTCCTCGGGGACGGGTCCTTCTGGAAGGCCCTCCGGCACTACCTCAAGAAACACGCCCGGGAGTCCATCGAGACTAGCCAGTTCAAGATCGCGGTGGAAGAGGCCACGGGCAAGAGCCTGGAGTGGTTCTTCCAGCAGTGGCTCTACAAGGCCGGGCACCCGGAGCTGGAGGCCAAGTGGACCTACGACGAGAAGGCCAGGCTCGTCGCCCTGACCCTAAAGCAGACTCAGAAGGTGGAGGGGAACACCCCGCTGTTCAAGATGCCCTACGACGTGCACCTGCTCTACGAGAAGGGGAAGCGCAGCGTCCAGACGGTCCGCCTGGAGGAGGCCGCCCAGACCTTCCATCTCCCGTCGCCGGAAAAGCCCAAGGCGGTGCAGGTGGATCCCGAGGAGTGGGTCCTGAAAAAAGTGAAGTGGGAGAAGGGGAAGGAGGAATGGCTGTTCGAATTAGCCAACTCCCAGGATATCGCCCCGAAGATGCTGGCCTGCGAGGAGCTGTCCAAGCATCCCGGGGATGAGAAGGTTCTGGAGGGCTTGAAGAACGCCCTCCAAACCGGGAAGTTCTGGGGCCTGCGGAAGGCCGCGGCCAAGGCCCTGGGGGCCTTGCGCACCGAGGAGGCCAAGGAGGTCCTGTATCTCGGGCTCAAGGACAAGCACGGCAAGGTCCGCCGGGGAGCGGCCGAGGCGTTGGGAAACTACAAGAGCGAGGAGGTCGCCGGGAAGTTAAGCCAGTTCCTCAAGCAGGAGAAGAACGACTACGTGGTCGCGGAAGCGGCCAAGGCCATCGGCAAGACCTACGCCTCCACCGCGCACGGATTCCTATTGGAGGCCCTGAAGCGGGACTCCCACAACGAGGTGGTTAGGAACCAAGCGCTGGCCGGGCTGGCCGAGCTCAAGGAGGCCCGGGGCCTGGACGCGGCCTGGGAAATGAGCCGGGAGGGAAAGCCCATCCTTGCGCGGACCGCGGCCTTGCGGGCCATGGGCCAGCTCTGGGAATACGCCCCCAAGGAGAAGCAGGACAAGGTCTTGGAATACCTCGTGGACTGCCTGCGGGACCGGAGCCACTACATCCGCTCCGCGGCCATGGAAGGCCTGGCCGCGGTCAAGGACCTCCGGGCCGTGGAAGCCCTGGCCCAACAGGCCGAGGGCGAGGTCCTGGGGATGACCCGGCGCACCGCGCGGGTCTGCCTGAAGCGGGCCCGGGACAAAGCCGGACAGCAGGCCCAGGTCGCGGACCTGAAGAAGGACCTGGATTCCCTGAAGGATGAGAACAAGACCCTGAAGAACAAGGTGGCGTCGCTGGAGGAGAAGATGAAGCAGATAGGGAAAAAGAAGTAGGGTTCCAAGGTCCCACGGTTCAAGTGAAGAGGCGGGCTTCGAAAGAAGCCCGCCTTGCAGTCTTCTCTTTTTAGACGTTCCTGATTTCCTCGGTGACTGTGATCCCTCGTTTCCTCAAATCCGCGAGGAAGGGGAGGGGGTGAATCGCCTTCTCCAGGGGCACGGCGCCCTTGGGGGCGAAGCCCTGGGCCTGGTGGTGGGCCACGATTCCGGCCGGGAAGCCCGTAGTGCGCTCCATGGCCGAGAAGCCGGTCTTCTCGTCATGGAAGTCTATGATGTCCAGCTGGATCTCCACGACCTTGCTATCCTTCTTTCCCCGAGCCGTGACCTGCAGGACAGCGAGATCTTTGTCCTCAGGAAAATCGGTCGCCTTAGCCAACAAGACATGGGCCAGGTCGCGAGGGCGGACTGCCGTATCACCAACCTTCACTTTCTCCAGGCCCAGGAACCCCAGGTCCAGGAGGGCTTTGATCTGGGCATAGTGTCCAGGATAGCGCACCGTCTTGTAGTCGTACTCCCGCACTTTGCCCGCGAAAGTCCAGGGACAGGTGGACGTGCCCCCGGAGGTCACGAAAGCCTCGCACTTGCCAACCGGGGGGGGGAACTCAATCTCCTCTAGACCCGAAAAGGTCGGGACCTCGCGGACTTCGCCGTCGTGGAGGACATTGGCCATCCCGAAATACTCGTTGGTCAGCCCCTCCACCGCGAAGGTCAGCTTGTAATTCAGGGGGGGCTTGGGATTCTGAGGCAGGCCCCCGCAGCGGATGCGCACAGACTCGGTTACATCCAGCCTGGTCATCACGTAGACCGCGAGGGTGTTCCCCATGCCCGGCATGAGCCCGCAGTCCGGGATCAGGCTCACGCCCGCGGAGCGGGCCTGCTGGTCCTGGTCCAGGACCTGTTTCCCGACCGTGGTGTTCCCGCCCAGATCACAGAAGTTGGCCTTGGCTTCAACAGCGGCCCTGGCGACCCCGGGGTTCAGGGGATAGGTCACGGCGCTGACCACGCCGTGGGAGCCGCGGAAGAGCTTGACCAGGCCCGGGACGTCCCCGGCGTCCGCGGCCCGGGGCGTGGCCACGGGCCTGCCGAGAAGCCGGTTCACCCGGTCCGCCCCGGATTTGGCGATGCTGAAGTCGCGGTCCGCAAGGACGACGTACTCGGCCTGAGCGAATTTGCCCAGATCGTACGCCACGGCCACCCCCTGGCGGCCGGCCCCGAGGACGAGGTAACGGAAAGCCATGCAACCATTATAAACGTTTTCGCGCTTTCCATTCAAGCGCTCGGCTTAAGGAGTTGACTTCCGGCGCGGAAAACGGGTATACTTAAAATTTACATTCACAAATCCTCACGATGAACGGCTTTAGCCTGACCTTAAAACAGAGGGCCGAGGCCCTCTGGCGCTCCATCCTCTGGCACCCCTTCGTCCAGGGCATCGGGAAGGGGACCCTCCCCAAGGACCGCTACGAATTCTTCCTGAGGCAGGACTACCTCTACCTCATCGAATTCAGCCGGATGTTTACGGTGCTTGCAGCCAAGGCCGTGCGTCTCGCAGACATGGCCTATCTCGCCAAGTTGCTGGACCTCACCCTGAACACCGAGATGGACCTCCACCGCAAAACCTGCGCGGAGCTCGGGATTTCCCCTGAGAGCTTGGAAAAGACCCAACCCACTCTCGTCACCCAGGCCTACACGGATTTTCTGGTCAAGACCGCCTACGTGGAACCCTTGGCCGGAGGCCTGGCCGCGCTCCTGCCCTGCGCTTGGGGGTACGTGGTCATCGGTAAGGAGCTTAAGGCCGGGGGGGTTCCGCAGGACCCGCATTACAAGGCCTGGATCGAGACCTACGCCTCCAAGGAGTTCGAGGAGGTCACGGACTGGATGAGGACCAGGCTGGACGCCTTCGCGGTGCACGCCCCGGAGGGCGAGAAAGCCCTTTGGCACGAGCTGTTCCAGACCAGCAGCCGTTACGAGTGGCTGTTCTTCGAGATGGCCTGGACCAAGGAGACGGGCTGGCCCAAGGATCAGGCTCCACGGAAGCGTTGACGAGATCCTGATGCCCGACCGCATCGCCGATATCCAGGAGTCCCTGTTCCAGGCCGAGATAGACGGCTGGCTGTTCTACGACTTCCGGGGGAGCGACCCCATCGGATATCGCGTCCTGAGCCTCGCGCCAGGACCCGGGTCCACTCGGAGGTGGTTCTACTTCGTCCCGGCCTGGGGCGAGCCCGTCAAGCTGGTGCACAAGATCGAACCCCGGTCCCTGGAAGCCCTTCCCGGAAGGGAGATCGTCTACCTCTCCCACGAAGAGCTTGCCGAGGGCCTGAAATCCCTGCTCAAAGGCGCGAAGCGAGTGGCCATGCAGTACTCCCCACTTGGGGCCATCCCTTATCTCTCCCGCACGGATGCCGGGACCGTGGAGCTGGTGCGCAGCCTGGGGGTCGAAGTCATCTCCTCCCAAGACCTCATCCAGAGGTTCGAGGCGGTGTGGACCCCGGAGCAGCTGGAGTCGCACCTCTTCGCGGCCAACGCCCTGGGGGAAACCATCCAGGAGGCCTTCGCCCAGATCGCCAAGAGGCTAAAGTCCGGGACCAGCGAGCACCAGATCCAGCAGTTCATCCGCAAGCGCCTGGAGGCCCACGGCCTCCTCGCCGAGGAGTCCCCCCTGGTCGCGGTGAACGCCCACAGCGCAGACCCGCACTACGCCCCCTCTGAGGGATCCTCGCTTCCCATCAAGGAGGGAGACTTCGTGCTCCTGGACCTCTGGGCCCGGAAGTCCGGTCCCGGAAGCGTTTACGCCGACATCACCTGGGTGGGGTACGCAAGAAGCGAAATTCCCGAGGAACACCGCAAGATTTGGGACCTCGTGAAGGCCGCGAGGGACGCGGCCATCCACTTCGTGTCCGAGCGCTGGGCCGAGAAGCAGGAGACCCGGGGCTGGGAGGTGGACGATGTCGCCCGGAGGGTCATCCGGGAGGCCGGGTACGGAGAGCATTTCATCCACCGCCTGGGGCATTCCCTGGGCCAGGAGGGGCACGGTAACGGGACCAACCTGGATAACTTGGAGACCCATGACGAGCGCCGCCTCGTGGCCCATACGGGCTTCACCATCGAGCCCGGCATCTATCTCCCGGGACAGTTCGGGGTGCGCAGCGAGGTGGACGTGTACCTCGGGGACGAGGAGGCCCGGGTTACGACCCAGCCGGTGCAGGACGAGATCATAAGGATCCAGTAAAAGACATGACCCTGGAAGCCATCCTCTTCGATTTCAACGGCGTGCTCGTGGACGATGAACCCATGCACGCCGTCCTGTTCCAGAAGGTCCTGGCCGAGGAGGGGGTTCACCTCTCTAAAGAGGAGTATTACGCGAAATACTTACCTTACCCGGACCGGGACCTGTTCCAGGCCGTGATGAAAGAGAAGGGCGTAGCCTTCGACTCCGCCCGGATCGAGCGCATGGCCGAGAGGAAAGCACGATACTACGCCGAGGACGCGGACGGGGTGGTCTTCTTTCCCGGGGCACGGGAGTTCGTCCAGAGCGCCGCCCGGCGATTTCCCCTGGCCGTGGCCTCCGGGGCGCGAAGGGAGGAGATCGAGACGGCCCTCCACCGGGCCGGTCTTCTGAACCTATTCCAGGCCATCGTAGGGGCCGAGGACGTGGGGCATGGCAAGCCCGATCCCGAAGCCTTCCAGCGGGCCCTGGAGGAAATCAACAACCTCCTTGGCTCGGAGATCGCACCTGAGGAATGCCTGGTCGTGGAGGACTCCAAGGGCGGGATCCAGGCCGCCCACCGGGCCGGGATGAATTGTTTAGCTGTGGCTAACTCCTATCCTGAAGAGGAACTCGGGCAGGCGGACTGGGTTGTCAAAAGCCTCTCCGAAATCTCCCTGGAGATACTTGAGCACTCCTGGGATGATTTTAAAAAAAATATAACTTGACAAAGCCGTAGTTTTCCTGTAGAATTATTGATGTTTACAAGAGAGAACTCATCGAAAGGGCTAACCCTGAGCAATCGGGGGGCGCAAAGCCGAAGGTCCCGTTCAGCGTGAATCCCGAACGGGATGGCTGGGCTACCGAAGGGGCAAGTATTCCACCTGTCGGCAGACCGCCAGGTGGATTTCGTTTGAAAAGAGCGAGGGGAGCTTGGCCAAAGTCCTGGTCGTGGACGATGAAAGATCAGTTCTGGAAGTCCTGCGGAAGATATTAGAGCAGGCCGGGCACGAAGTTTGGGGGGCTGTGGACGGGGAGGAAGCCCTAGCCTTGCTTTACCAAAAGCCGATCGATCTGGTCATCGCGGACATCCTGATGCCCAAGATGGACGGACTGGAACTGGTGCGCCGAATTAAAGTGGAGCCAAGGATGGCCGAGGTTCCGGTGATGATCCTGACCGCCAAAGGGGCCGCTGAAACCCGGATCGAAGGCTACCGCCGGGGCGTGGACGACTTTTTGACCAAGCCCTTTAACCGTGAAGAGTTGGTTCTGCGGGCTAACCGCCTGCTCAAGATGCGTCAGGAGAAGCTCAGCATGTACCAGAAGCTCTTCGAGCTGGGCCTCAAGGTCTCGGTCCAAGAGGAACTACTCAGGGTCGGCAAAGGAGGTGGCTTCGTCAGCGCCTATTTCGACCTGCAACAGATGAGCTTGGACGTGGTGCGCTCGCTGGCTTTAGCCCTGGATGCCCGCGACCACTATACCCGGGGCCACTCGGAGTGGGTGGCCAAGTACTCGGTTCAAATCGCCCGGGCCCTCAGCTGCTCGGATCAGGATGTCGAGAAGCTCGAGCTGGCCGCTCTCCTGCACGACGTGGGCAAGATCGGAGTGAAGGATAGCATCCTGCGCAAGCCCGCCAAACTCTCCCGGGAGGAGTTCGCCGCGGTCCAGCGCCATCCGGTCAGTTCTGCGGAGATCATCCAGCCCGTAGCTTACCTCCGGGAGCTGGTCCCGGCCGTTCGCCACCACCACGAGCGTTACGACGGAAAGGGTTATCCTGAGGGGTTGACTGGTGAAGCGATCCCCTTTTCGGCGCGGATCATCACGGTGGCGGATGCCTTCGAGGCCATGACCTCGGACCGCCCTTACCGCAAAGCGCTTTCCTTCGAGAAGGCCATGGCCGAGATCCGCCGGTGCCGGGGGAGCCAGTTCGACCCCGTGATCGTGGAAGCGTTCCTGAGCCTCACCCCGACCTTAAAGGAGCAGACCGAGGGAAGATATAAGGGCGAAAAGGAAGAGAAGTAGAAGGTGGAGGACAGCCCTGACGAAATAACCCCCCTTTTCGTAAAGCCCCGCCCTAAGGCGGGGCTTTTAAAGTAAAGAGAATTTGGAAAAACAAATAGCTCGGAAGTGCTTTGACCTCATTTCCTTCATCCCGTGAAAGAGGAGTTTTGCTTTTGTGATTCTTGCTTCCCCAGCGATAAATCGCTGGGCTATTTTCATGACGTTCCTATGGAATTCTTGCCATGCAGATTGCGGAATAACGATTAAGATTCCGAAACGAGTTCGGAATACTGAGCGTACAGAAGCAGGATGCTGCTGCGTACTCCTTGAAAACCGGACTAGTTTGTGATATTCTAAATAGATAAACAAGAATAGCGCCGTCCCTATTACCCTTTAGCATAAAGGGTGAGACTTTTCTTCCGTTCTGCGAACGGGATCAGAATGACCTTTCAAAGGAGTTCTTGATGAAAAGGTTTGTGCCATTTGGCTTGGTTATCCTTCTATCCATCTCCCTTCCTGCCTGCCAGAAGAAAGCGGAGTTTAAGAAGAGCGGACGGTACGGCGGCGTGGTGAAAATCGCCTACCGGAGCGACATCCCGTCCTTGGACCCGGCCTTATCGTACGACACCGAGAGCTGGGCGGCCTGCTTCATGCTCTACGACGGGTTAGTCGGCTACGGGGACTCCACGGAGATCGTTCCGGCGATCGCCGAATCCTGGCTCATCTCAGATGACGGTAAAAAGTACACCTTTATGCTCAAGCAAGGGGTCAAGTTCACGAACGGCCGGGAGGTCGAGGCCGGGGATTTCAAGTATGCCATCGAACGGGTGCTCGATCCCAAGACCCGCTCCTACGGCGCGGCCTTTTTCACCAACCTCGTGGGGGCCAAGGAGTTCGTGGACGGGAAGGCCCAGGAGGTCAAAGGGATCGCGGCCCTGGACAAGTATCACCTGGAGATCAACCTCATCGAGCCCAGAGGGTTCTTCCTAAACGTGCTCGCCATGCCCTTCGCTTATGCCATCCCCAAAGAGGAGGTCGCTAAATATCCCGAGGACTTCTCCCACCATCCCGTGGGCACCGGAGCGTTCAAGTTCAAGGAGTGGGTCCTGAACCAGCGGACTGTGTTTGTCCGGAACCCGGACTATTATCGCAAGGGCATTCCGTATCTCGACTCCATAGTGTTCCTGACCAATATCGGCGAGGAGCTGGCCGTGGAGAAGTTCGAGCGGGGCGAGCTCACGGTCCTGGAGGACATCCCGCCCTCGGCCTTTGTGCGCCTGTCCACGGATCCCAAATGGAAGGACCGAGTGGAGAAGAGCGTGCACATGGACGTTTGGTTTTTAGGCATGAACTGCCGCATCCCTCCCTTCAATAACAAGAAGGTGAGACAGGCCGTGGCCTATGCCGTTGACCGGCAGAAAATTATCAAACTGTATAATAACCGGGGAATTCTCGCCCAGGGTATCTTGCCGCCAGGAATGCCGGGATACAATCCCGAACTCGTAGGCTACGAATACAATCCGGGAAAGGCTAAAGAGCTTCTTAAAGGGGCCGGGTTCCCCAGGGGGTTCAAGACCCAGTTCGTGACCCGTAACGATGCCATCTGGGTCAAGATCAGCCAGGCCGTCCAGCAGGACCTCGCAGCGGTCGGGATTCAGGCCGAAATCCGGGAGGTCTCGCGGGCCACCTGGCTGGACGCCATCGGCCGGCCGGCCGGAGCGCCGCTCCAGTGGGGGGACTGGATCCAGGACTTCCCGGACCCGGACGATTTCCTGAACGTGCTCTACAACACGAACCAGATCGCCGAGGTGAACTCCAACAACAACAACTTCTACTCCAACCCCAAGGTGGACAGCCTTTTGGCCAAGGCCCAGCGTCTCACGGAACTGGAAAAGCGCATTCCGTTGTACCAGGAGGCCGAGAAGATCATCGTGGAGGACGCTCCCTCGGCGTACTGCTATCACTCCATGCGCTACAATCTCGGCGCGCCCGGCTTGCACGGTTACCGGTCGCATCCGGTGTACGGGATATACTTTAACGCGATGTACTACGAGTAGGAAAAGGCGATTGCAAACTATAGCCTGTGGACTGTAGACTTAGAGCGGGTAATAGAAAGGAAGGTTACGGTTTCAGTTACGTATCGTTTAGCGTTTATTAAGAATTAGTTTCGTAGATAGCACCGATTTTATGAGAAAAGCGAGGATTTTTTTCCTCGTTTTTTCATAGTTCCTCTTTATTTTACTAAAAGTTATCCACAGGAAGAAATTTCCAAAAAGTAAAAAAATGAAAATTTTTTCATTTTTTTAAAAAATGTTCTTGACAAAATCTACAATATGTTGTATGATTTTTGTAGCACACCACAAGAAGGAGGTGGAACAATAGGCATGAAGAAGAAAGCAGCCAAGAAAAAGAAGAAGTAACATTCTGATTATTGGGACGGGCAGGGCAGCGAAAGAGGCTCTGCCCGTTCCGCTGAAAAATGGCTTTATTGGCTTTCCGTTGTTTTGCGTTTAAAGCGCAATTCCAGAAGGAGGTGACAAAAACAGTGGCTTGCAAAGCTCCCAAGAAAAAGGCTGCCAAGAAGAAGAGATAGTTTTGATTCTTCTGCGATGGGCCCCGAGCGATCGGGGCCTTTCCCTTTAAATTTGAATAGACTTTTGAAGAAATTTGTGATATAATATATTCTTTCAAAAGAGTCATGGAATTGGACTCCAATCAATAAAGGACGGCCCGATGAAGCAGGTTCACACCCACCCCTGGGATGTGTCAGTTAAAGAGGCCTACCAGATCCAGCGGGACCTCCGGACGCGAGTGTTCCTACGCAACGGCTTTCGGCAGGTCTCGATCGTGGCCGCCGCAGATGTGGCCTTCGACGAACGGAAGAAGAAAGCTTATGCAGCGGCCGTGGTCGTATCGCTTCAGGATTTCCGTGTCCTTGAAGTCAAAGAGGCGGTGACTGAGGTGGATTTCCCATATGTCCCGGGCTTGCTCTCGTTCCGCGAAGGCCGGCCTCTCCTCAAGGCTCTTGAACAGTTGTCCCGGGAGCCGGACGTCATTCTCTTCGACGGCCAGGGGATTGCCCACCCTCGGGGCTTGGGCCTGGCCACCCATATGGGGATCCTGTTGGAGAAACCTACAATCGGCTGCGCCAAGAGCCGACTAGCCGGAGAGCACAAGATCCCCTCTCCCGAAAAGGGGGGAGTTGAACCTCTGATGTTCGCCGGAAAGAAGGTTGGCTTTGTACTTCGGACCAAGACCAAGACCGACCCCATCTACGTTTCCCCAGGGCATCTCGTAGATGTAGACACAGCCCTCGAGATCGTCAAGTACTGCTCCCGGGAACACCGCCTTCCGGAGCCGGTGCGCATCGCAGAGCAAAAAAGCAAGGAGTTCAAGGCGAAAGCCAACCGGCGATGACGCCCCTCTCCTCGGAGCGCCTGCGCTGGTATGCCAAAGCCTTTCAGGCGGTGCGCCTGTCGTGGCGTTTGTTCCTCGACAGACGTGTACCTCTCTGGACTAAGCTGATTCCCCTTTTCGCGCTGCTCTACATCCTCTCCCCTTTTGACTTGATTCCGGAGATTGCCTTTCCGGTCGTCGGCTATCTGGACGACATCACCGTCTTCTTCCTCTCCCTTTTGTTATTCGCCCACTTGGCGCCCAAGCCTCTGGTTGAAGAGCATCTCCGGGCACTGTGACCTCGAACGATGCATTTTGAAGTGAGAAGGTCGGTCGTGACCTTCGGCGCCACTGACGCAGAGGTCTTCTTGGGCGACATCACGGAATTAGAGGTGGATGCGATTGTGAACGCGGCCAACAGCCAGCTCTGGATGGGTGCAGGGGTGGCCGGAGCCATCAAGCGGGCCGGCGGGGAGGGGATCGAGGAGGAGGCCGTGCGCTTGGGCCCCATTTCGGTGGGAGAATCGGTTGTCACTTCGGCGGGAAACCTCAAGGCTCAGTATGTGATCCATGCTGCGGCCATGGGCCCGGACCTCATAACGAACGCGGACATGATTCGTCAGGCGACCTGGACTGCCCTTCTTCGGGCCAAGGAACGGAATCTATCTTCTATCGCCCTTCCAGCCTTGGGCACCGGCGTAGGAGCTTTCCCCTTAGTAGAAGCCGCGCGCATCATGGCTCAAACCGCTCGGGATCACTGTCTGAAAGAAACCTCTCTCCGAAGGGTGATTTTCGCCGTCCTGGGTCAAGCTGCCTGCGAGGAATTCACCGAGGCCCTAAAGAAGGCTGCGGACGAGATATGATCAAGGCAGTCATCTTCGACCTCGACAACACCCTGGTGGATTTCATGAAGATGAAGGAGCAGTCCGTTGTGGCTGCGATCGACGCCATGATCGACGCCGGCCTCCAAATGGACAAAGAAGAGGCCAAGCGCAAGCTTTACGCCATTTACGACAAAGAGGGGATCGAATTCCAAAAGGTCTTCGATGCCTTCTTTCAGGAGGAGCTCGGCCGGGTGGACCCCAAGATGCATGCCGCCGGGATCGTGGCCTACCGCAAGGCCCGCGAGGCTGCTCTGGTGCCCTATCCCCATGTGAACCTGACCCTGATGGAACTGACCCGGCGGGGGCTCAAGCTGGCCGTGGTCTCGGACGCCCCCCGGCTTCAAGCCTGGCTCCGGCTCTGCTATCTGGGCTTGCAACACATGTTCGATTGCGTTGTGACCTACGAGGACACCGGGGAGAAAAAACCCAGTGCGGCACCCTTCCGCGAAGTTCTCTCTCTACTTGGCATCCAAGCCCAGGAGTCGCTGATGGTGGGGGATTGGCCCGAGCGGGACATCACCGGTGCAGCCATCTTGGGGATGAAGACAGCCTTCGCCCGGTACGGGGACACCTTCGGGACCAAGGACTCCAGGGCGGACTACGACCTCGGAGACATCCTGGAGCTGGTTGCCATCGTGGACCGGGAGAACGGGAAAGAACGCTCCTGATGCGCTCGATCGGAGTGGATCTCGTGGACGTTGCCCGTATGCAGCGGGCCATTGAGCGCTGGGGAGAGGGATTCCTCGGGAGAATCTTTACTCCCCGAGAGATCGCCTTCTGCGAGGGCAGTCCCTCCAAGTATGAGAGGTACGCAGCCCGCTTTGCAGCCAAGGAGGCCGTAGTCAAGGCCTTGGGCACCGGCTTCCGGAGGGGCGTCTTCTGCACCCAGGTGGAGATCGTGGATAACGAGCACAGCCCTCCACACGTAGAGCTCCACGGAAAAGCCGGGGACTTAGCCGGACCGGCTGACATCCTGCTTAGCCTCTCGCACGAGCGGGCCACGGCCGTGGCCGTCGTATTCATGGAACGGAGGAAATGATGAGAGTCGTCACCTCGCAGGAGATGAGAGCCATCGACCAGGCCGCGATCGAAGGCCTGGGCATTCCCGGGCTCGTGCTCATGGAGAATGCTGGCCGAGGCGTTTTCATCCATCTCACGGATTTCATGGAAGGCGTGGAGGGCTTGAGAGCCCTGGTGGTCTGCGGCAAGGGCAACAACGGGGCCGATGGCTTTGTGGTCGCCCGGAACCTGGCCAATCACGGAGCTGTTGTCCGGACCATTTTGCTCGGAAAGATGAGCGAGGTCCAGGGTGATGCCAAAGTGAACATGACCATTGCCAAAGGCATGGGGCTCCCCATCGCTGAGGTCCTTGACGAGGAGGACCTGGCACCCTTGACGGATTCTCTCCTGGAAGCCGATGTGGTTGTGGATGCGATCTTCGGCACCGGATTTTCCGGAAAGGCCGAGGGACTCTACGCCGCCGCCATAGACCGGATGAACCAGGGCGACGCTCCCATCGTCTCCATCGACTGTCCCTCGGGCCTGAACGTGGACACCGGTCGCCCGGAGGGGGCCTGCATCGAGGCTGACCTAACCGTAACCATGGGCCTCCTGAAGCGGGGACACCTCCTCTATCCTGGCGCAGACCTCTGCGGGGAGGTGGCAGTCGTGGGCATCGGGATCCCTGCTTTCCTGGTGGAACAGCAGAAGATCCGCCTCGCCACCCTAGAGGAGAATGATGCCCGGCTGCTTATTCCCCAACGTCCCAGCGATGCCCACAAGGGGGACTGCGGTGCGGTATATCTTCTCGCCGGATCAGTGGGATTCACCGGCGCCGGTGCGATGGCCAGCCTTTCAGCACTGCGAGCCGGGGCGGGTCTCGTGACCTGGGGGTTGCCCCAGAGTTTGAACGATGCCATGGAGGCCAAGCTCACCGAGGTCATGACCAAGCCTTTGCCTGAGACTTCGGCCCGCAGCCTCGCTTTGAAAGCCCTGGCCGAGTCCGAGCCTCTGCTCAAGAAGGCCACTGTGCTTGCCCTGGGACCAGGCATCTCAACTCATCCTGAGACGGTGGAGTTAGTCCAACAGGCCGTGAGCACGCTCACCCTTCCCATGGTCATCGACGCCGACGGACTGAACGGCCTCGCCCTTAAGAAGGGTTGGAAGAAGAACTCCCGCTCTGAGCTGGTTCTCACCCCTCATCCCGGAGAGATGGCTCGGCTTCTCGGCATCACGACCGAGGAGGTGCAGAAGGACCGCATCGGGATCACCGAGCGGGCTGCCCGGGAGTTCGGGGCCACAGTCATTTTAAAGGGCGCGCCTACGATTATCGCCCAGCCCAATCAGGATACCTGCATCAACACTACCGGAAACCCCGGCATGGCCACCGCGGGGTCCGGGGACGTTCTCACCGGTCTGATCGCCGGGTTCATGGCCCAAGGCCTCTCGGGGTACAGCGCCGCCAAGCTCGGCGTATTCGTCCACGGCTTGGCCGGAGACCTCGCCGCGGAAGAGAAGACCGAGCTCGGGATGATCGCCGGGGATATTTTAGACAGAGTCCCGGAAGCCCTCAAAAGGCTTCTTTCCGAAGACGGCGACCATAATATATAGTAGTCCCCTCAAAGTTGTCTCGTAAGTAGCGCCGACAAACCTCAGTTACGTCTGTTTAACCAAAACACCAAAAGTAGGGTAAGCTCCGACAAAGCTTCGAAATCTTAAAGGGGTTTCCGAGGTGTTCACGAGGTCTTCACGCCGTGTTCACGCGCTTAGCACAAACTCCCTGTTTACCGACCACTAAATATAGTGGCATCATGAAAACAAGACAGGTCTCCAGGGGGAGCGGAGTCAAGGGTTTACGATGACCCACGAAAAACCTGGAAGGTTCCCATCTCGCAGCTCTAAGGACCGCAGTCGCAGCCTAAATGCGGAACGGCTGAAGAAGCAGGTCCGTTTCATATTGGAATGCGACAAGCTGAAACGGGTGAAAAGGAGAACCCTGCTCCTAGATCACTCCCGAAGGGAGAATTCCGCGGAGCATTCCTGGCACCTTGCCCTGATGGCCCTCCTGCTTTCTGAACATGCCTCTCCTGCGAAGCTCGATCTTCCGAAGGTCATTCAGATGCTCCTGATCCACGACCTGGTTGAGATCGAGGTCGGCGATTTCTTCCTCTACGATGAATCTATACAGAGGGAAAAAGTTGTTCAGGAACGACAGGCCGCTGCCCATTTCTTTTCGATGCTTCCCTCCGACCAGTGTCGAAAATTTCAATCGCTCTGGGAGGAATTCGAAGCCCGAAGAACCCCTGAGGCCAAATTTGCCGCAGCGCTCGACCGATTCCAGCCCCTGCTTCACAATTACTACACAGAAGGAGCCGCTTGGCGAAGACACGGGGTAACGAGCGATCAGGTTTTGCAGGTTAATCGGCGTATCTCGGAAGGTACTCCCGTGATCTGGGAATACGCTCAGAAGCTTATTCATGATTCTATTCGCAAGGGTTATCTTCCAGAGCCAAAGAGAAAACGCTAGTCAAAAAATAAGAGAGCCTGGCCGAATGGCCAGGCTCTCTTCGTTCTAACTGGCTGCGACTAAAAGTTCATCCCCCACTGCAGGATGAAATCGTCGTTGTACTTCGTGGCCACGCTGTCGCTCTCCTCGCCCTTGATTTCATAGATCGCCTGGAGCTTGGAGTTCGGGGAGAAGTACCAGTTCAGACCCCCGGCGATCTTGTTGATCTGGTTGTTCCCCGTGTTGGTGTTGGGGTCCCAGACGTCGTATTTGATCACCGGCTGAAGCACCTTCCAGAGCTTGACCTCAGCCAGGGCATAGTAGCCCCGCCGGGTGATGGTATCGTCCCAGCCCTGAATGAACTCCGTCTGGAACAGGAAGGGGCCCCGATCCAGCTTGAGGTCCCCCCCGAAGCGGACCTTGTCCTTGTAGGGCCGGGTGGTGGTCCCGGAATCGGTTTTCCCGTAGTAGTAGCTCCATCCCAGGGTGACCCATTTGTAGGAGCCAGCGAGCCTTCCGATTACGTCCTTGTACTGGTTCTCTTCACTCTTGTCGTAACCTCCGCCGTTGAACACCGCGAGGTTGTAGATGGCCTTCAAGTTGTTCTTGGGATAGGTCCCCCACAGCATCACCCCCAAGTCCCGGATATAGGGAAAGAACCCGGTTGGCCCAGGGGTCTGAGGCCAGCCTGCCCCCACTATATAGGAGTAGGTGATCGCGTCCAGGCTGTACGGTGAAATCGGGGTCTCGATGCCGAAGGGAAGGGCGAACTGGCCCGCGGAGAGCTTGGCGCAGGGACAAATCGTGTAATCGAAGCGGGCGTCCAGGAGACGCGGGGCGGGCGGTGTTCCCCCCGCTCCCCAGAAGTCGTGCTGGACGAAGAACCCCACACGGTCGGTCAGGGTCCCGGTGGCCTTGAACCGCACCCGCTTGGGGACGAACTTGCTGATGTTGCTGCCCTGCTCATAGTAGTACTGGAACTGCCCGAAACCTCCGAACTTGATATCGACATCGGACGCGACCGCCATCTCGGCGAGAACGAACACGGCACCGCAAAGGAGGACCAGCCAGATCGCTGCTTTTTTCATTGTCGGGAACCTCGTTTCTTAGGTTTAGTTTCTCGGGTTACGCGCTCTGGGCCTTTTTGGGCGCCTTGATCGCCAGGCTGACCAGGGCCGCGGCCAGGCAGAGCACGGCGGTCAGGATGAAGGCGAAGTTGTAGTTCCCGGTCAGCTCCTTGACCCGCGGGGCGAAGATGTTGGACAGGAGCCCGCCCACGCCGTAGGCCGTGAAGACGAACCCGTAATTCACGCCCACGCTCTTCGTGCCATAAAAGTCCGCGGTGATCGCCGGATACAGGGCCAGGTACCCCCCGAAGGTCGCGCCGACCAGGGCGATGCCGGCCCAGAACAGGCCCGGGGTGGCCGGGATGAGGAAGTACCCGAACACGGCGACGGCGTTGATCAGGTACATCAAGAACAGGGTTTTAGACCGGCCGATGGAATCCGAAATTCGGCCCCAGAAAATCCGGCCCAGGGCGTTGAAGATTGCGAGCACCGAAACCCCGACGGCCGCAGTGGTCTTGTCGAACCGGGCGAGATCCTGGGCGATCGGCGAGGTCTGCCCGATCATCATCAGGCCGGCGGCACAGCCCGCGAAGTACATCAGCCAGAGGACCCAGAACTGGCCGGTCACGAGCATCTGGCCGGGGGTGTAGCCAACTGCGGCCGGAGTGCCCACGGTCGGGGGCGGGGTCCAGCCCTTGGGCATGTAGCCCGCAGGCGGGTTGCGCAGGATCAGACCGCCGAGCGTGACCAGCACTAAGTAGGCGATCCCCAGATAGAGGAACGTGTTGTACACACCGAGCTTGGGCAGGGCAAAGATATTTGCGCCCATCAGGTTGTAGGGGCTGCCGGAGATGAAGCCCTGGGCCAGGGGCGCGACGAAGAAGGCTCCGGCCCCGAACCCGGCCACGGCCAGGCCGGTGATCAGGCCACGCTTGTCCGGGAACCACTTGACCCCGGAGGAGATCGGGCAGACGTAGGCGAAACCGATGCCGATGCCGGAGATCACTCCGTAGGCGACGATCAGCATCGTGATGTCCCGAGCGAAACTCGCCAGGACCATACCCGCGGCCAAGAGCACGCCGCCCAGGATAGCGACGATCCGGGGCCCGAGCCGGTCCTGGAGCCGGCCGCCCAAGACTGTGGCCAGGGCGAAGAAGATGAGCACGATCGAGAACGGCAGGGAGGCCTGGGTCGGCGTGATGCCCAGCTGGGCCTCCAGCGGCTTGCGAAACACGCTCCAGGCGTAAATCGCGCCCAGGCAGAGCTGGACCAGGATGGCCCCGACCACGATCCACCAGCGGTTGAACGTCTTCTGCTCTTCCATGGATGCTCCTAGGTAAAAGTGAAGAGTTGCTGAGCCGATGGACGATCCATCAGCTCAGCAACTCATGGACATTCCGACTCTCTGACGGAGTCCTATTCTTCTAAGGTCGAGATGTCGCCGATCGGCTTGCCCAGGGCCTCGGCCTTGAGCAGCCGGCGCATGATCTTCCCGGAGCGGGTCTTGGGCAGCTTGTCCCGGAACTCGATCCACTCTGGCCGGGCGATCGGCCCGATCTCCTTGCTGACCCAGTCCTTGAGCTCCTTCTCCAGCTTCTCCGAGGCCGTGAACCCCATCTTCAAGACCACGTGGGCCTTGGGCACGTCCCCCTTGATCTCGTGGGGGATGCCGATGACCGCGGCCTCGGCCACTGCGGGATGGGACACCAGGGCCGATTCCACCTCCGCGGTTCCCAGACGGTGCCCGGCCACGTTCAGGACCTCGTCGGCCCGGCCGCGGAACCAGAAATAGCCGTCCTCGTCGGTCGTCGCCGAATCCCCGGTAAGGTAGACGTTGGGATAACGCGACCAGTAGACCTCCTTGTACCGTTCCGGATCCTTGTACAGGGTCCGCAGCATCGCCGGCCAGGGCTTGGTCAGAATAGCGAAGCCGTTCTCGTTGGGCTTGATGGGCTTACCGTCGGCGGTGTAGACGATAGCACCGAAGCCCGGGAGCGGCCGGGTGGCCGAGCCTGGCTTGAGCGGAGTGACCGGCAGAGGCGAGATGACGAAGGTTCCGGTCTCGGTCTGCCACCAGGTGTCCATAATCTGGCAGCGCTCCTTCCCAATGTGCTTGAAGTACCACCGCCAGGCCTCGGGATTGATCGGCTCGCCGACGGTCCCCAGGAGCCGCAGGCTGGAGAGGTCGGACTTGTTCGCCCACTCTTCCCCGTAGCGCATGTGCATCCGGATCGCGGTGGGCGAGGTGTACAGAATATTTACCCGCTCCCGCTCGATCATCCTCCACCACCGTCCGGCATCGGGGTAGTCCGGGGCGCCCTCGTAGAGAATGGACGTAGCCCCCAAGATCAATGGGGCATAAACGATGTAGCTGTGGCCGGTGACCCAGCCGATGTCCGCGGCGCACCACCAGATGTCGGTCTCCTTGATGTCGAAGACGTACTTTAACGTGGCGGCCGTGCCCACGGCGTAGCCCCCGTGGATGTGCACGATCCCCTTGGGCTTGCCTGTGGTGCCCGAGGTGTACAGGAGGTAGAGCATGTCCTCGGAGTCCATGACCTCGGTCGGGCATTCCTCGGACTCCTTGGCCGTGATCTCGTGCCACCAATGATCCCGGCCCGCCTTCATGTCCACCTTCTCCTTGGTCCGCTGGAGGACGATGACGTTCTTGATTGTGGGGCATCCTTCTATCCCTTCATCGGCGTTCTTCTTCAAGGGAACCGTCTTGCCCCTCCGGTAGCTACCGTCCGCGGTGATAAACAGGACGGAATCGGAGTCAAGGATCCGGTCGCGTATGGAGTTCGCCGAGAACCCCGAGAAGACCACGGAGTGGATGGCCCCGATCTTGGCGCAGGCCAGCATCGCGACAGGGAGTTGAGGGACCATCGGCAGGTAGATCGTCACCCGGTCTCCCTTCTTGACGCCCAGCTTCTTCATGGCGTTGGCCAGCTTGTTGACCTCCCGGTAGAGGTCGTAATAGGTCCATCTCTGCACCTCGCCCGGCTCGCCCTCCCAGATGTAGGCGACCTTGTGCTTCAACGGCCCCTTGACGTGCCGGTCCAGGGCGTTGTGGACGATGTTGATCTTTCCATCGACGAACCACTTGGCGAAGGGCAGCTTCCAGTCCAGGACCTTCTTCCAGGGCTGGTACCACTCCACCACCTCTTTGCCCATCTCGCCCCAGTACCATTCCTGGTCCTCGGCGCGGGAATAGAGCTCCTTGACGTCCTTCATCCCATACTTGTCCATCAGCTTCTTGACGTTGCTGTTCTCGACCAGCGTCTGGGGAGGATTATACAGCTCTTTCTGATCCGCCATGTCGTTCTCCTCTTTTCCCTTCTCTTTGAAATTGTTCGGTGTGCTCACCCCTCGCAACGAGAAGCTCGCATTTCGGAAAGCCGCTCTGAGGAAAGCCTCCCCGCCTGGGGCGGGGACTTGTCTAACCGCTTGAATAAGTGAATATTTTAACAAATCGGCTCTCAATCTGTCAAGAGGTTAAGAAAGAGGAAATCCCCGGCTTCATCCCTGTTTTCACCGGGAACACAGGAGGAATGTGGTGAAACGAAGAGAGCCCGACTTACAGAAGTCGGGCTCTCCAGTCTATTCTCGCAATTAACCCAATACCCTATTCCCTATTAACCCTTCACCAATCGCTGTCTTACCGACTCTTCTCCCTTCTGAAATCCAGGTTCGGCGTCTGACCCTGGGGAGTGCGATCCTCGTGCACTACCGGTCCCTTGGGGAACAGGTCCAGGTGGACGACGGCCCCTTTGTCGAACAGGGCAGTGCCGGAGACGCGGTTGCCCTTGATCTCCTCGGCCCAGCCCGTGCCCGGGGTCGAAACCTCGCGCTCATCCGCCGTCTTAGCCCAAGCCAGGAGGTCCTCCACATCGCGCTGGGTCACCCCGCGCCAGCCCTTGGATTTGTTCATCGCGTCCGTGACATAGGAATCCAGGAGCTTGGGATACAGGTCCTGGAACAGGCCTCGGCTCCCGAACAGGTCCACGCAAATGATCTGGTCCCCCACGGCCACGGCCACGCCCGATCCGTCGGGCACGGTCCTGGGCAGGGAGATCAGTGCATCTTTGTAGGGCTTCATCCGGGCCTGCACCTCGGGCGCCTTGGGCACCTCTAGGTAGCTTCCGGAGGCCCCGGTCGTCACCGAGTTCTCCGCCCGCTTCTCGGCCACCTTGTCCCAGACCATGGATTGGTCTTGGTCGATCTTCCCTGCCTTGCGGACCGCCAGGGGCGCGTTCGCCCGGGCCGCGCCGAAGTGATCGGACTGGGCCACCCACCGGCCGTGCTCCACGCAGAACACCGCGATCTTGATCGGCCCGCTCTTGGGCGGCAGCAGGATGTCCTGCCCCACCATCCGGTCCTGCTTGGCCCCGGAGATCATCTCCCCGGCCAGCAGGAACACGTACTGGGCCGAGCGATTCTCGACCAGAACCGTGTTCACCTCGGCCCGGTCCAGCTCCGAGAACACCACCCAGCCCTTGTCCACGGCCCGGTCCATGGTCACGTAAGGCCTTCCGTCGCTCCCCTTTAAGGTTAAGGGAAAAATCGTCAGGCTCTGGTACTGAATGGGCCTGCCGACCAGGACCCGGTTCAGGACCTCGGAGACCCGTCCCTCCGGGATCACCATCGGGTTCGTCCAGGCCAGGCCAGCAACGAACAGAAGACCAACGCAAATCCAGCTCATCTTATGCCACATGGTTATTCCTCCTTTTATCGTCTGACTGTAATACCAGCCGAAAGAGAGAGTTATTCCCTCAAAAGACAAGGGACAAAGAAACAATGCGAAATTAAAAGCATTAAGGCTTGGAATGATAAGGCGTTAAGAGGTATGTTTAAAAACAGGATTATGATGATGCAGGAACGACAAAGGGAGATTTGAAAGAATAGGAGATGTCACAGAGGAGGGGAATACAGTGCGTTAGGTTATTCATTGCGCGTCCTATCTCAGAAGGAGGGCCCGTCCGGTCCGGGAAACTCCTCCGGACATTAAACGCAGGAGGTAAACCCCGGCGCAGAGTTTGCGCCCGCGATCGTCCCGACCATCCCAGACCACGCGGTGGAACCCTGCTTCCATCGGCCCTTGAAACAGGGCTCTCACCTTCTGACCCAAGAGATTGTAGGCCACGAGGCTCGCCCATCCCGAGCTCGGAAGGAAGCAGGTAAACTCCCCCTTTCCGCGCAGGGGGTTGGGGCAGGGCCCTTCAAGAGCAAGGGAATGGGGTGGAAGGGAAAGGCCTTCCCCGGCGCGAACGCCGCTCTGCCTGGACCGGGGGGGATCGGTGCTGAATCTCATGGTCCGCCCCGGGCCGATCGGGAAGACGGCGGGATCGTAGTCCCCGTTATACAACGCCTGGAGGCCTACGGTTTGATTTCCGTTCTGCTGGCCTATGGTCACACTGGAGGAGTCAGCAACTCGCTTCCACTGAAAAAGGATCTCGGAGTCTTTGGTCCGAGCCGAGGGAGGAGTCAGGAGGGTATCCTTCAGGATGACCTCGAAGCTCTGGTGCTTCAAGGTATCCCGCCACAGGGCCACGGAGTCCCATTCCACGACCAGCCAGTGGTTGGTGGTGTCGGCCCAAAGCCACCATTCGGCCCCGAGGTCCGTGCGCAGGTCATCCCAGAACGGGAACATGCCATAAGACGGGGCCATGGTGGAGGGGAGCCTGGTGTTGTTTGGCCAGGTCTCGCGGGAATCGCCCATTTGGATGAACCCGTTGGAGGAAATCGAGAGGCTGTCGAAACGAACCCCATAGAACCTGACCCCGATCGGGGCCAGGGGCCAGACATAGGTCACGTCGTCTCCTCCAGGACCCACCGAGGTTCCCTGCCCGCCTTGGGAGGTGTCCAGCTCGATCCACTGGTAGACGGGCGGGTACTCATAAAGGGTGTCCAGATCGTCCATCTCGTAATACCCGTAGGCGTCCGGGCCCAGAGGATCGGTCAAATGAACCTTTCCGATGGGCAGGGTGATGAAACCCGTTGTGCGATAGGCTCCGCCATTGGCCTCTAAGGAAAGCTGAAGATTGGCCATGTGCCCCAGGGGAGTGCTCGGGTCGGCTCGAACGGCAAAGGTGTCCAGGGGATTGGCCCTCTTGGAAAGGGAATCCAGGTCACCCCAGTAGCCCAGGGAGTCGAGCACGGTCACATAAGGATCGCTGGTGGTGAGCACCCCGGTAACGGCCAGGGCCTGGGCCCGGCCCATGTTAGCCAGCGTATCCACGAGACCGATGATCTCCCCAGGATCCCAGAGTCCGTTTCCGTTCCCCGAGGAGTCCCGGATCTGGCTGCCGGCGCAGACGAGCTGGGGCTCGTTGGCGATGAGCACTGCATCCACCGCGCCCAGGGCGCTCACCCGGCCCGTGCCGTAGTCGTTGTTCTTGGGCTGAGTTCCCCGGGGCAAAACCGTATTCTGAAGCAGGCTGTCCACCTGTCCCGGAAACAGCGCAGGGTTTTTGGAAAGCATCAGGGCCGCGACCCCGGCGGTCAGGGCAGCGGCCTGGCCGGTCCCGCTGAAGCTGGGGTAATAGCCCTGGCTGTTGTCGTAGGCCAGGGAGGTCAGGTTGTGCCCGGGGGCCGAGAGGTCGGGCTTCAGGAGCCCCGGGGGATAGGGGTAGTCGTTGTAGGGAGAAATTGAGTCCCAGGCCACGGGCCCGGGGGAGGAGAACCAAGCGACCTCGTCCAGGGAGTCCGTGGCCCCGATGGTGATCGCCCCGCTCACCCCGCCCGAGTCCTCGGCGGGATGCTTCCAGGGACCGGGGACATCGCCCGGAGTGCGCACAGCCTGGGGTGCCGGAACGCCCCGCTCGTTTCCGGACTCCGCGATACAAATGAGGCCGGCCTGGGAGGCGTTCGTCAGGGCCTCCCTCCAGAGGGCCCGGGTGGGGAACCAGGATTGCTGGAATCCCCAGGCCAGGGCGATGATCTGGGCGTGGTTTGCCGGAGATAAGGGGGGGGCGACGGCGAACTGGATGGCCTGAAGGGCCTGGTTCTCGGCCAGGGTGTCGGGCAGGGGATTGGAGAGAGAGGTCTTGACCCGCAGGGCCATGACCTCGGCCCGAGGGGCGACTCCGCAGGTGTCCCCGCAGGTCCCGTCCGAGGCGATGACCCCGGCCTGGTGGGTGCCGAAGCCACGAAAATCCATGGGATCGTTCGTATTCTGCTCGAAATTCCAGCCGTGGTTGGGATAATTCGGGTCCGTCCAGAGATGGGTCGCCAGGTCCCGGTGGCGGTAGTTCACCCCGCTTGAGATCAGGGCCACGACCACGTTCTGGCCCCAGAAATCCCGGAAGTGCCAGACCGAATCCGCGCCCACCTTCTGGACATGCCACTCCAGGGTCGGGCCTGCGTTTATCTTCGGATTGGGATTTAGCGGAGCGCTCTGCCTCGGCCCGGGAGGGATTTCCCCAAGAGAGGGAACCTCGCTCCGCTCCACATACCAGACTTCGTCCTGCGCCATTAACTTCGCTACAGCCTGCGGGGCCAGGCGGCAGGAAATCGCATTCACGATCCACAGGGGCCGGATGTCGGAAGCCCGACCTTCCATCTCCTCGGAGCGGAGCAGCTCAAGGAGTCCCTTCTGGGATTCGGAGGAAACTCTCTTCATCTCGTTCACAGTCAACGCCCAGCGCTCCTGCGTGGGCTTCCCTGAAAAGCGGGTTTCCAGCCGGGCGTTGTCCACCTGCTCGCGGAGAACAATCAGGACAGGAACCCTGTCCTCTGGCCGGGCATTCTGAACCCAGGCCGTAAGCCCGGGACCCAGAAGTGGCTTGCCCAAAGCCTGCCCCATTAAAACAAGGGACAGGGCCAAGAAGGCCAAAAAGAGGCGCCGCGTCAAGGACATAGGCTAAAAACCTTACCATAAGCGAAGGGAAAAGTCAATATGAACGCGGGAATGGATATTTTAAACCACTCCTGATAAAGGTCTGATTTCCACTTTGTCGTGTAAGCAGGGTCGACAAAGCGCAGTTACGCGCCCTGAGCACAAAACACTCCCCCGAGGGGGAGGGCCGAAAGGCCTACGAAGACCGGAAGGGGTTTCCGAGGTATTCACGCCGTATTCACGCGCTTAGCCCCCGATAGCCTGTTTTTCGAACCGAAGATTTTTGAAGATTTCCGTCAAGCCACAATTAGGAGTAGCCTTTCGGGAAAGACCTGCAAGTTTCGACAAGGCAGAAATTACATATTTTCCCCCACCCTATAAGGAATAAAACAATGAGAATTTGAGTTATTTCAACCTCACCCCTGACCCTCTCCTAAGTCTTTAGGAGAGGGGAGAAGGAAAAAGAAAAGGCGGCCAGAAGGCCGCCCATTCATCATAAGGCCAAATCCCGGTTTTGTCAATCCCCAAAATTAAATAAAAGCGCGGCCCCGAAAGGGACCGCGCTTAAAGACTCTAAAGGAAACTTATCTCAGCAGCACCACCTTCTCGGTGAACGTCTTTCCGGCCGCCTCCAGGCGGAAGAAATAGACCCCGGCGGGCAGCCTCTGCCCGTAGGCGTTCCGGCCATCCCAGCTCAGAAGATGCTCTCCGGCAGGGACCTGCCCGGAAACCAGCGTGCGCTGGAGCCTTCCCTGAACGTCATACAGGGTCAGGTTCGCCTCGGTCGGGCCCGAGGTCCAGAACCTGACCACGGATCGGGAGCCCAGCGGGTTCGGAGAGACCGGGCCGAAGGTCGCGTCCACCGGGCCGGGGAAGGCGATCTCCCCGCCCTCCACGCCGCTCGCGCCCACGCCCACGCGCTTGAGCTGGCCGAAGATCCCCCAGCCCCGGGGCGCGTTGTGCCCGCGGGCCGCGTAGTAGTAGACCCCCTGAGTCCGTCCGGTCACGCTGTAGAAGGTGTCCGGGATCGCGCTGGACAGGACCGAGATGTTCGACCAGACCGGAACGGGCCGGATGTCGTCCACGTAGACGCCCGCCCCCTCGGTATTGTCGTCGGTCATGTAGCGGAACCGGAAGTAGACCGACTTGCCCACATAGGAACCCAGGCTGTAGGCCTTGCGGACCCAGCCCCCGGAGTTCCCGTTGTAGCGGTCATCGAGCTGGAACCACTCCCTTCCGTCCAGGGAGATCTCGGGTACGGCCACGTCGTAGTTCACCTCGGTGTCGTACCAGATCCAGAAGGTCAGGGAGTCCCCGGAGGAGACGATGTAGGGATAGGCCGTGGTCGCGGCGTGGACGATGTTGGTTCCCGTCCCAAGGGAGATGCTGTGGGTCGGACTGTGAACCTGGGTCATGGAGACGGAGACCCCGGTGGACAGGACCCACCAAGGGCTTCCGGCTTCCATGCTGTCACGATGAACGGTCATGGGTGTGCGCCATTCCTTGAGCTCCCAGACATCGGTCGGGGCGCGGGGGTTTGCCCGGGTCCAGCGCACCTGATAGCTGCTTCCGGGGCTGGAGTCCGGGTAGAACACGGTGGGTTCGGCCACGTAGGGGACCATGTTCCGACGGAGGGTGTCCGCGGCCCAGGCCAGGTAATAGGCGGCCTTGAAGTTCTCGTGGTTCATCTGGTTGAGGTACGACTCCGAGGGCTGGAAGCTGGTGCCCGTCTCGATGGTCGCGGAGAAAAGGTTCTCGCCGCGCTCGAAGGTCCCCCAGCCGTACATCCAGTCGTCCGAGCCGCCGGAGGTGGGATAGAGGGCGTTGGACTGCTCCGGGGTGTAGTGACCGGAGCCGGACTGGCAGGTAATCATGTTGGCCATCGCGGTGCCCACCCGGACGAGCATGGAGTCATCGAAGGTGCGGGCCGTTCCGGACCAGCCCCAAGGCCAGAGCACGAGCTCGGAGTAGGTGTGGTAGGAGATGATGGCGTTGAACTCGTAACGCTTGAAGAAATTGGTCATGGCTGCGATCTCGGCAACCGTGTTCCCCCGCCGACCGCAGAAGACATCGTTGGAGGGATCGTGGCAGGTGTAGGTTCCGTTCTGAATCGATCCCCACTCTCCGATCAGGGAATCATTGCAACACCCGTTGTAGGTCCGGTTGGGGTCCGTGCCGTAAGACCCGCTGAAGAGCTCGCGGTCCTTGCGCCACATCGTATTCCCGTTGTCGTGAGAGTAAATGTAGCCATCGACGTTTGGACCGCCCGGAAAGATGTAGAACACGCGGTTATTGACCAGCTGCTGGATCTGGGAGTTCCCGGCGTAGCCCCGGGTGAGGGAGTCGGCGATGAACCAGGCATGCTCCATCGCGGGCCACTCCCGGGCGTGGTGGGGGCCCATGAACAGGACGTAGGGGCGGTCGGGGTAATCCTGGGAGGGGGTCTGGGTGATCTTGACCCCGTAGATCCAGTTCCCGTTGTAGGTCGGCCCGATGGACTCCACCCGGCAGATCGTGGGATAGGTGCTGGCCATGGTGCGCAGGAGCGTTACCATCTGGGGATAGGTATGGTAGACGTCGGGCATCGAGCGCAGGGCCTGGTCCAGATCCTCGTAGATGACCTCCTGCCTCAATCCCGAGGCCTGGACCCGGGGGTAGGCCTCCTCGGAGACGATGAGCTCGTAATACTCGCCAAGCTTCGCACCGGCGACCTCCCAGCCCCCCTTGCCGGGGATCACCTTGAGGTTCTGCCAACTCGGCACGTAGACCCGGACCAGCCGCTCCTTGGCCCAGCCCGCTCCGACGAGGAGGGTCAGAGCAAGGAAGCTCAGGACCAGCAGCCTGAAAACGTTTCTTTCTTTCATTTCGTTCTCCCTCACGCTTAGAAGTTTACGCCCGAAAAGTCCGCCGTTAAATTATACGACTTTCCCCTCTCCCGGTCAATGGAGAATCATCTCAAGAGGACTATTTTCGCTGTCTCCGCTCCAGCCCGGTCCCTGGTACGAAGGAAATAGACCCCGTTCCACAGGTTTCTTCCGGACTGGTCTCTTCCGTCCCAGAAGGCCCGGCCGTGGTCGAAGGTCCCGGTTTTCACCAGCCTTCCGGTCGCATCGTAGATTGACCAGCGTTCCTCGTCCGCGAGCCAGGAAGCGCTGATCAGGCAAACTTCCCTCATCGGATTCGGGACGATGGAAATCCTTCGACCCCTGGTCACGGAGCCCGGGGTCTGTTCCGCTTCCACGCCAGAGGGCGTGGCGTCCACGGCCCGCAGACAGTTCAATCGGCCCCAGCCGTAGTTCTGGTTGGGATAGGGGCTTCCGATGGCCGGCGTGTCGCAGGTCGAGGTGATGATCTGCCATAACTGGGCCGGAGTCAGATTGGGATTCTTTTGTTTGATCAGGGCGATCGCCCCGGCCAGGTGTGCTGGGCCACAGGTGGATCCGCTTATCGTGGTGTAGCCGTGGTTGATGTAAGAGGAGCGGACATTCACTCCGGGAGCTACGAGGTCCGGTTTGATATGATTTGTGGGCGTACGGGTTCCCCACAGAGGATCAAGCCAGGCCGCGCTGGAATCCCAAGGATATCCTGTAGGCGCCGAGCCGCGAGAGGAGAAGCTGGCGATGTTATCGCTGGCGTCGGTGACGCCCAAGCCGAAGAGGCAGGGATAGTTGGATGGAGCCGGCACCGTGCCCGAGCCAGGGCCCAAGCCGCCTACGCCGAATGCGACCGTCGTGCCCAGAAGCTGTAAATTCCGGCTGGCCTGCCAGAAGTGGGTATCGGTTCTGGAACTAAGCCCCCAGCCGTTGGTGACTACAACCGCTCCCCGTCCGATGCTATCTAAATGCGCATACCACTGCAGACAGGAATCCAGCCAGGCAATCTGCGAACTCCCGCCCTCGGAGAAGCCCTTTGCTGCGATCCAAGAGGCCCCGATTGCGACGCCCACAGTGTCGACACCGGAACTGCCCACGGCGATCCCCATGCCTAAGGTCCCGTGGCCGTTGCTGTCATGCGGTGCGGGAGTGTGTGAAACCGGGTCATACCAACCGTCCTGGGAACGCCAGCGACTTTGGAGCGCCGGATGGGTCCCATCCACCCCGGTGTCGATGCTTCCGATGACCACCCCCTGGCCGGTGTACCCGCGGGCCAGCCAGACCGAGTCCGCTTTGACCTTGCGGAGGTTCCACTCGATCGTGTTGATGCCGGGGGCTTTTTCGTAGTCTCCGAGACGGACCGTCCCGTTTTCCTCCACGAAGTCCACCTCCGGGTCATTGGCCAGCTCCAAGATCACATCCTTACGAGCCGTGCCCACAAACCCGTTGTAGATCCAGAACCGGCCCACGTCCCGGATCCTTCCCGCGTACCGCGCAAGCAAGGCCGGCTGGGTGGCCTCCGCAACCCGGTGCAGTTCGGCCACCATCCCTGCCTTATTGTCGGGATGAAACAGGGCCAGGTCGGCCTGGGCCTTGAGATGCACGAGGACCGAAAGCTCCTCATTGGGCCCCAGGCCGGAAAGCCGGACGGCCAGGCCGGGATCAAACCCTCCCGCAGAAGCCAGCCCGGCCCAGAGGAGAACCCCTAAAAGGATAAGCCCGTTCTTCATCGCCTCCTCCTCTCTCGTGACGCCCCACTCGGTGGGGGTATCCTGCCGGCTCCCCCCAAAAAAAACGGCCTCAAGGGCAAAAAGGATTTCCACGCCCAGGATCGCAAGCCTTTCGACTCCCGCCTTCTTCTCCGGGGCATCACCGTATCATCTTACCAAAACAGGCCGGTTCTGTCAAGCCATTTTTTAGCGAGGACGAAAAGAATGGTTGACAAAATCCCTTCCAAAAGTGTAAGATATGAACAGTCGGGGAGATGTCATCTCGGAGGAAGCCATGGAAGCGCAAGGGCACCAATTGTTGGGGGAGATCCTGGTTGACCTGGGATATGTCAACCTCTCCCACGTGAACGAAGCCCGGCGGAGGCAGATGGTCCGGCCCAATGTGCTCCTGGGCGAGTACCTGGTTCAGCTGGGCCACGTGACCCCGGCCCAGCTCTTAGAGGCTCTCTCCCGTCAGGCCGAGGACCTCTGCCGCGGCGCTCCGCTTCCCAGCGGGGAAAACCTCACTCGAGGGCTTCCGGCCCGGGCCATGGAGCTCGTCCAGCTTGTGAGCCTGCCCATGTTTCAAACCATCGCCAACCAATTAGAGGAAGGGGTCTTCATCCTGGCCTGGGGAGACCGCCGGCCCGACGACCGGTTCGTGTTCGTCAATCAGACCATGGCCTCGTGGGCCCAGATGAAGCCCGAGGCCTTCGTTGGAAAACCTCTTATCTCCGTGACCAATTTCTTGATCCGGTTCTTCGACAACCCGCAGGATTTCCTCAGCCAGACCAAGGCGGCTGTGGAAAACCGCCCGCAACCCAGCAAGATGTTATGGGAGGCTTCGAAACCCCAGCCGATGAAACTCGAGGTCCGGACGATCCCGCTCCAGAACAAGGACGGCGAATACATCGGGACGGTCGGGTTTGCGCATCCGGTTTAGAAAGGCATTTCCCTCAAAACACAAGGGGCGGGCAAAAACCCGCCCCTCTCGCTTTTTTAAAGCCAGCGCTTACGCTTGAAATAGACCACCATCGCCAGGCCGATCAGGACGAGAACTCCCCAGAGCAAGGGATACGCCCAGGGCCACTCCAGCTCCGGCATGTGCCTGAAGTTCATCCCATAGACCCCGACCAGGAAGGTGAGCGGCATGAAGATCGTGGCGATGATCGTCAAGACCTTCATCACGGCGTTCATCCGGTTGGAGACGCTGGAGAGGTAGATGTCCAACATCCCGGCGAGCATGTCCCGATAGGTCTCGATGGTGTCGATGACTTGGACGGTGTGGTCGTACACGTCCCGGAGGTAGATGCCCGTGGACTCCTGAATGAGAGGGGACTCCGCGCGCTCCAGGTTGGAGACGACCTCGCGGAGGGGCCAGACCGACCGCCGCAGGAAGAGCATCTCCCGTTTGAGGTGGTGGAGCTCCTCCAGGGTCCGGGCGGTGGGATCTGAGATCAACTCCTCCTCCAGGGCATCGACCCGGTCCCCGATCCTTTCCAAAATCGGGAAGTAACGGTCCACCACGGCGTCCAGAAGGGCATAGGCCAAGTGGTCCGCGCCCAGCTTCCGGAGACGCCCCTTGCCGGTGCGGATGCGTTCCCGGACCGAGTCGAAGACGTCCCCTTCCCGCCCCTCCTGGAAGGAGATGACGAAGGCCTGCCCCAGGATCAGGCTGACCTGTTCGTGGATGACCTCCCCGGCCTTTTCGTCGTAGTCCAGCATTTTGAGGACGATGCAGAGGTAGTCGTCCAGGTCCTCCACCTTGGGACGCTGGTCCCCGGCCAGGATGTCCTCCAGGACTAAGGGGTGCATGCCGAAAGCCTCGCCCAGCTTTCCCACCTTCTCGACCTCGCCCAATCCCTCGACGTTGATCCAGGTCACAGTGGGGGCCTGGCGGAAGGGAAGACACTCCTCCACCCCGGCGACCTCCCGCTCCTCGAGCTTCTCGCCGTCGTAATCCAGGACCGTAATCCGGGTCCCCTCTGACCTCTTCCCCTTGAGGGGAGGAGGGCCTTCAGGCGACGGAAGGACTTCCTCCCGGCGTTGGGGTAAAGCTTCGGGCATCCCTTTCGGCATTACCGGATCACCACCAGCTTTCCCGTGGTAACGGAGCCGGAGGAAGGACGATAGAAGTAAATCCCGGAGGGAACCGGCCTTCCCCGGCTGTCCTTCCCGTCCCAGACGAAGGCACGATGACCGTGAGTGGAGAGGTGCAAAGAGAGCTCCCTGAGAAGGCGTCCCTGGGCATCGTAGAGGGAAAGAGTCAAAGGATAAGGGTCAAGGGATAGGGGAGATGAAAAGGGAATGGCCGTCTGGTCGCGCAGGGGATTGGGGCAGGCCGGGCCCAGAGAAAACCGAGCGGCGTCGGGCGCGAGGCTGGAGGCGCGAGGACCATCCTCTACGCCTGTCACATAGGATTCCCCCAGAGCGATGCGCACCAAGGTATTGGGAGCATCCGACAAGGTAGCCAAGCCCCACAGCGACAGGGGCAGGCTCGGCGGGTAGGCTTTGACATCGGCAAGGTTGATGAGCCCGCTCTGCTGGATGATGCTGCCGGTCGTGTCCGCGATCTTGTAAAGAATGTTCTGGGACCAGCCTCCGGTCAGGAGCCTTGCCATGGGAGTCCCGGGGACTAAGAAGGCGCAGGCCCGCTGGGAGGTCGCGCCCCAGGTCGAGTCCTGGAGCCAGGTCACCACGGTCCGCTGCTGGAGGTCGATGGTGAAGATTCGGCTAGTGGGCTGGGTCTCCACCGAGATCTGCCTGAGATAGGTCCCGTCCCAGTCCATGCCCGCAGCCCAGGCCGTGGTTCCGTGCATCCGGGCTACCATGTCCATGGTGTCCGCGGCGAAGACCCCGTGGTAGGTATATTTGTAATCGATCGTGCCCAAGCCATGGCTTCCGACCTGGCCGACCCAGAAAAAGGTATCTACGCAGGCGATCCCCCAGGGGATCTCGGCCGTATAGTTGATGGTGTGGAAGGCGAGATGCAGCTCGAAGGTGTCGGGATGAAGCTTATAAACAGTAGCGTCGTTCAGGGATGTGAGATAGAAGTACCCGTCGCCGGGGCAGTAGCAGATCCCGGCCAAGGAATAGGGGCCAAGCTCTGGGAAGGCGAATGCATTCAGGACCGTCCCGAAGGTATCCGTGGCCAGCAGGGTCATGTACGTGGTGTCGTTCCCTGGGTTCGAGTCCCCGGAGAGCGTCGTGTAGGCCAAGGCCTGATAGGAGCAGCCCCGCGGTCCAGGGGTCCAGGCAGGTGAAAAATAGACCGCTCTTTGAGCTCCGGGAACAAGGTTGGCGACGGTTTGGGTCTGCTGATAGACGGGCAGGCCCGAGGAGTCCACCCTCATTACCAGGTCAAAGGATTCCGGGCTGGCTCCCAAGTTAGCGACCAGGACGCGGGGTGTAATCGGGCTTCCCGGAAGGATGTTCGGCCCAGGATTCTCAAACCATAATGTAGCCACATCGTGGGCGAAGACCGGGCGGTAAAATCGAACGGCCAAGGAATCCTGAAGGGTATCCGCCGACGTGAGGCCGATCGTACCGTCCGAGTTCTGGATACCAGAGACCTGCCCCAGGGCCCAGCCAGCGGACGAGGAGCGGTACTGGAACAGAACCGAGGAATCCGTAGCATCGAGGATGGCCTCGAAGGTCAGGGGAGTGCTTTGTCCCAAAGAGAAGACGCTGTCCCATTCCACAATGAAGCGGTTGTGGCTTCCGGACGTGTCGCAATAACAAAATACGCCAGGAGAGGGGGAGCGGGTGTCTAAATCCGCAAACAGGGGCGCGGCGAGGATCAGGGGCGCCCCCGCATCAGGCAGGGAAGCCGGAGGCGAGAAATCAAGCCGGGAGCTGTCCGCGAACGAGAGCCAACCGTTGGTGCAAATCGCCACCCGGTCATAAGTGGCCCCGTAGAATGAAAATCCTGGACCCTTGAGGGAGAGGGGGAGAAGCCCGGTGTTCCCGTCGTCACCGTTTCCAAAGGCCCAGGCGGCCTGCTGTCCGAGGCCGCGGATCTCGACCCAATTATACATTGGCCCCCCGGAATCCCGGGATGTGCTCCAGCGATAGCCGAAGGCATCCGGTCCTCCGCCCAAGATGACTCCTGGTAATGCGTGAGGTTTATGGCGCCAGGAGGAAGGAGAAAAGGAATGCGCTTTCGCGGGGCTCAAGAAGGAGCCTTTTACCGGAGGTGACTTGGCAGTCAAGGAGAGCGAGTTCGGGGGACCTCCAGCAAAAATCGGAGCGGAGAAACCGATCAGAGCGAGCAGGCCTGTGATGACTTTCCGCATCGTATTCATCCTCTGAGGTGAAATTTAACCCAGTCGGCCAGGATATTATAAGGCCACAGGAAAGTTTTGTCAAGCGGGAAAAAGAAGAGGTAGAGCCCCTTCCGCTTCGATACAGGTCTGATGGCTCGGACCCGTAGGACATTAAAATCGGGATACCACCAATAAAGACCGCTTTCAAGAAAATCGAGGGAATCGTTTAGATACAAAAAAGATTGTCATCCATTAAACGCTGATGGTTCAATAGGTTTTCAGACATCGCGTAATGTTATCAGAAACTAATACACTTGACAAAATAACTCATTATTATTATAATATATATGTCTGCATGCACATGTAGAAAATAATAAGAGGAAAAGAGGACGCCATGGAAACTAAGAAAGTCGTCAGAGAGGCCTACGGCAAAATCTCCAAAAACCCAAAGGGGAGTGGGTGTTGCTGCGGGAGATCCTGTGGCCCTGAAGCCAAACAATACGCCAAGTCCCTGGGCTATTCCGAAAAAGAGCTTAAGGTCATCCCGGAGGAGGCCAACCTCGCTCTGGGCTGCGGGAATCCCACAGCGATCGCAGGCCTCAAGGCAGGTGAGGTCGTGTTGGACCTTGGTTCCGGGGCCGGGTTCGACTGCTTCCTGGCCGCCACCCAGGTCGGGCCCGAGGGCAAGGTCATCGGCGTGGACATGACCACGGAGATGGTCGAGAGAGCCCGGGACATCGCCCAAAAGCGCGGCGTCCGGAACGTGGACTTCCGTCTGGGCGAGATCGAGGCCCTGCCCGTAGCCGATGCCTCGGTGGACGTCGTCCTCTCCAACTGCGTCATCAACCTCTCCCCGGACAAGCCCCAGGTTTTCCGGGAGGTCTACCGTGTCCTAAAAGACGGAGGACGAATCGCCGTGTCGGACCTCGCGCTCACCAAGGAGTTGCCCCCGAAGCTGCGGGAGAGCGTCGCTGCTTACGTAGGGTGTGTGGGCGGGGCCCTGCTCGTCAAGGATTACGAACGGGCCGTGAAGGACTCGGGACTAAAGGACGTGAAGCTCACGGTAAAGAGCCTGTCCGGGTGCATCGACCCCGACACCAAAGACCCCCTGGCTAAGGCCGTAGTGAAAAGCCTGAAGGATGCGGAGACACTTTCCCAGTCCGTAATCAGCATCTACGTCGAAGCAAGGAAATGAAAGACGCAGTTGAGCTTCTGAAGGCCCTGGCGGATGAAACCCGCCTGAGGATTATGAGGGTCCTGGCCAAATGCGACTCGAGCCTGTGCGTGTGCGAGATCGTGGACGCCCTGGACCTGCCCCAGTACCTCGTGTCACACCATCTGAGCATCCTGCGCCACGCCGGGGCCGTGGAGGATTCCCGTCAGGGGACCTGGGTGATGTACGCCATCTACCCCCAGGCCTCGCCGTTCCTCACCGCCCTGCTTCCCACACTAAAAGAGAGCTTGAGCGGGGAGGTCATCGCCCAAGACGACCGGCGATTAGCCTCCCGTATCGCTCGGCGGGTGGAGGGGAAGTGCGTGGTGGGGATGAAATGCTGCGAGAAGTAAAGGATTCAATGTAAATTTGGTATTGAATGACAAGTAAACCTGTAACTCAAATAAGTCCAGCTTCGCCTAAACGGCTAAATCCGTTTGAGAGGTATCTGACCCTTTGGGTCGCAGCCTGCATGGTTGCGGGCGTGGTCCTGGGCAAGGCCCTGCCTGGAGCCGTGAATGCCTTGCGAAACCTACAGTTCGGGCAGGGAAGCCAGATCAACATCCCGATCGCGGTGCTCATCTGGCTGATGATCTATCCGATGATGCTTAAGGTGGACTTCGGGTCCATCCTGAGGGTCGGCCGGAGGCCCAAGGGCCTGGTCGTCACCCTGGTTGTCAACTGGCTGGTCAAACCATTCAGCATGGCGCTGTTCGGCTGGCTGTTCTTCAAGCACCTGTTCCTACCTTGGATCGGACGTGAGCTCGCCGAGCAGTACCTGGCCGGGGTCATCATTCTGGGCGCGGCCCCGTGCACTGCGATGGTCTTCGTGTGGAGCTATCTCACGGACGGGGACCCGGCCCATACCCTGGTCCAGGTCTCGGTGAACGACCTCGTCATGCTCGTCCTGTTCGCCCCGATCGTGAAGCTCCTGATTAGCGGGGCCTCCAGCCTCACGGTCCCGTTCATCGTGCTGTGGTACGCCGTGGTCCTGTTCATCGTCATCCCCCTGGGGGCCGGGGTGCTCACCCGCGCCGTCCTGCTCAAGACAAAAGGGCAAGAGTGGTTCGAGCGCTTCACCGCAGCCTTCCATCCCGTGGCCATGCTCGCGCTCCTGGCCACCCTGGTGATCATCTTCGCCTTCCAGGCTGAGAACCTCACCACCCGGCTGTTTCACGTGGTCCTGATCGCGGTCCCGCTCCTGGTCCAGGTGTACTTCATCGCCGCGCTCACCTACGGCACGATGCACACGCTCCGGGTGCCGCACAACATTGCCTCTCCCGGGACCCTGATTGGGGCCAGCAACTTCTTCGAGCTGGCCGTGGCCACGGCCATCGCGTTGTTCGGCCCGGGCTCTGGAGCCGCGCTGGCCACGGTGGTCGGGGTGCTGGTGGAGGTGCCGGTGATGCTCTCAGTGTGCGGGGCCTGCAACCGCACCCGGCACTGGTTCGCATTTCCAGAATTTTCAACCGTTAAAGGGTAAGCGATGACCAAGATCCTGTTTGTCTGCGTGGAGAACGCCTGCCGGAGCCAGATGGCCGAGGGCTTCGCCAGGGAATTCGGCAAGGGCAAGGTGGAGGCCTTTAGCGCGGGAACTCACCCTTCGGGGCAGGTGAACCCGAACGCAATCAAGGCGATGCAGGAAGGCGGGATAGATATCTCGCGACAGATTTCCAAGGGTTTCGACGTCCTGCCGCTCGTGGAGTTTGATTATGTCGTGACTATGGGGTGCGGAAACGAGTGCCCGAACATTCCGGCCAAGCAGCGGTTAGATTGGAAGATCCCCTCGCCCAAAGGGAGGCCGCTGGAGGCGTTCATCACCTCGTCGAATTTGATCAAGAACCACGTGAGGACGCTTCTCAATACAATCAAGTAACTATGAGGGAAAGGCGTTTTCAGCTATTGGCTATTAGCTTTCGGCTTAATCGAAGGATGGCGTTGACAGGAAAATACTGCTCTTCTTCTCGAACAGAAAGAACGAACGATTATCACCTAAAGTGGAGGATGTGAATGAAACACATCGCAGTGGGAGGGTTAGTTTTCCTGACTCTGGCTTTGTTCGGCCAGGCGGCTTGGGCCCAGACCGAGGCCGAGACCCAGGCCAGAGTGCCGGAGCTGGAGAAGCTCCACGAGGTCATCCATCCGATGTGGCACGTGGCCTATCCGCACCAGGACACCGCCAAGCTCCGCGAGCTCTGGCCGGACATCCAGACGGACATCGTGGCCTTGGAGAAGGCCGAGCTGCCCGGCATCCTGCGCGATAAGAAGGACGCCTGGCAGAAGGGGCTCGATAACTTGAAGGCCGCGGAAAAGGCCTACGGCGAGGCCCTGGACAGAGGCACCGCAGCGGACAAGCTCAAGGCTGCGGAACAGCTCCACTGGTCCTACGAGGTGCTGATGCGGACCATCCGGCCGATGCTCAAGGAGATGAACTCCTTCCATGAGGCGCTTTACAAGATCTACCACTACTACCTGCCCAACAAGGACCAGAAGTCCTTGCAGGAGATCCTGCCTGCGCTCAAGGCCAGGATGGACACCCTGGACCGGGCGGCCCTGCCGGAATACCTCGTCCCGAAACAGGAGGGGTTCACCAAGGCCCGTGCCGAGCTCTCCAAGAAGGTGAAGAAGGTCGCCGCGGTGGCCCCGAAGGGAAACTGGACCTGGACCAAGAAGGCGATCGAGGAGATGCATACGGCGTATCAAGCCCTGGAGAAAACCTTTGAGTGAGGAGAGCACTATGAAAAAACTGCTGATCGCTTGCGGGATACTCCTGGCCTTCAGCCTCTTTGCGATGAGCCAAGCCGGAGAGAAAAAGGTACCCCCTAAAGGACAGAAAGCGGAACAGGCTCAGCCTACGACTCCTAAGACCTTGCCCACCCTCCTGGAGTTCGGGCGGGGCATCTGCATCCCGTGCAAACGGATGAAGCCCATCTTAGAGGAGCTGATGAAGGAGTGCGAGGGCAAGGCCGTGATCCGGATCGTGGACATCGACAAAGAAAAGGTGCTTACCCAGCAGAACAAGATCATGATGATCCCGACCCAGGTGTTCTACGACACCACCGGGAAGGAGGCCTTCCGGCACGTGGGGTTCTTCGAGAAGGACAGCGTGAAAGCACACCTCGGGGCGCTGGGAGTTAAGTAATCCATGCGCGATGGGGAGGCGCTGGTTGCGGGCGGGATCCAACATCCCACCGGGCTTAAGGGCAAACGCCTCAGGCCGTTCCTTCCGCTCATCCTCCTTCCCATCTGGATCGGGCTGTATCTGAGCCTGGCCCCGGCGTCAAACTTCCTCGTCTTCAACCTCCTGAGCCTCCCGAAGGGAAATCACTTCACCGAGGCCCTGAGGTTCTTCCTATACGAAGTCCCCAAAGTCCTCTTGCTGCTCACCCTGATCGTGTTCGGGGTGGGCATCATCCGGTCGTACTTCTCTCCGGAGCGGACGCGGAGGATCCTGGAAGGGAAGTCGCTGTTCCTGGGAAACATGCTGGCCAGTCTGCTGGGTATCGTGACCCCGTTCTGCTCCTGCTCGGCCGTGCCCCTATTCGTGGGGTTCGTGGAGACCGGCATCCCTCTGGGGGTCACCTTCTCGTTCCTGATCGCGGCCCCGATGATCAACGAGGTCGCGGTCATCCTGCTGTTCGGGCTGTTCGGCTGGAAGACCGCGTTCCTCTACGTGGGTACGGGACTGGTCATCGCCATGGCCGCGGGTTGGACCATTGGAAAATTCGGGCTGGAACGTTTCGTGGAATCCTGGGTCTATGAAGTCAAAGGGGAACGCAGCCAGCAGATTGAGGGAAAAATCCCCTTCCGGGAAAGGATCCACGCCGGATACATCGCAGTGCGGGACATCGTCTCGCGGGTCTGGCTGTTCGTCGTCATCGGCATCGGGGTCGGCGCCGGGATCCACGGCTACGTCCCGGAGAACTACCTGGCCTCGCTGATGGGGCGCTCGGCCTGGTACTCCGTGCCCCTTGCCGTGCTCATCGGAGTGCCTCTATACTCTAATGCCGCGGGGATCATTCCCGTGGTCCAGGCCCTGCTCTCCAAGGGAGCCTCGCTGGGGACCTCGCTCGCGTTCATGATGTCTGTGATCGCGATCTCCCTCCCGGAGGTAATCATCCTCAAGAAGGTGCTGCGCCTGCCCTTGATTCTCGCCTTCCTGGGGATCGTGACCTGCGGAATCATCCTCGTGGGATACCTGTTCAACCTCATCTATTAAGGAGAGAAGATGGAGATAAAAGTATTGGGACCCGGCTGCTATAACTGCCAGCAGCTGGAAAAGACGACCATCAATGCCCTGGCGGAACTGGACGTGGCGGCGAATGTTACCAAGGTCACGGACTTCAAGGAGATAGCCAAGTACACTATGGCTACGCCAGGTCTGGTGATCGACGGGAAGGTCGTGTCCCAGGGACGGGTGCCCACCAAGGACGAGATCAAGCGCTGGGTTAAAGCCGCGCAGAACCCTTAACTTGCAGGGATTACTCGAACACCTGACCGGGTTCCTGAACCAGTCCCCCTGGCTGGCCTACGGGGGTGCGTTTCTGGCCGGGGTCGTGTCCTCGAGCAGTCCCTGCGTGCTGGCGGCCCTGCCCCTGGTCATCGGATACATCGGGGGCACGAGCGGGGGAAGCCGAAAACGGGCTTGGATTTACTCCCTGCTCTTTGTCCTGGGCCTCACGCTCACCTTCACCCTGTTAGGCGCCGTAGCCGGTCTGTTCGGAAAGCTCTTCGGGGTGACGGGTAAAGGCTGGTTCATCGGAATCGGGGCCGTGATCATCCTAATGGGCCTCTTCCTCATCGGGCTCATCCCGCTCAGGCTTCCGACCCCGCGCCTATTGACGCCAGAAAGGTCCGGAGCCATGGGAGCGCTGCTGATGGGCCTCCTGATCGGGGCAGTCTCATCGCCTTGCGCCACCCCGGTCTTAGTCGTGATCCTGGCCCTGGTCGCGGCCAAGGCCCAACTGTTTTACGGACTCAGCTTACTGTTCACCTACTCCATCGGACACTGTGCTTTAATCTTTTTAGCCGGGGTGGCCACCGGGTTCGCCCAGGCCTATCTCTCCTCGCGAAAGGTCCAAGCTGTATCGCTCTGGACTAAGCGAATGAGCGGAGGGATCGTAGTCTGCCTCGGCGCCTATCTGATCCTAACTAATATTTTATGAAAGGAGGAATGAAGATGTCCTGCGATTGCGATTGCGGCTGTGACTGCGGCGGCTTCCAACGCCAAGTGTTCACCAAGAAGGAACGCTTGGAGTGGCTGGAGGAATACCGCGAAGATCTAAAGAAGGAGCTGGCGGCCGTAGAAGAAGAGATGTCGCTGCTGAAAAGAAAGTAAGCAGTAATACGTAAAAGCAAAGATAGCGGACTCGGCTGAGTCCGCTATCTTTATCAAACAAACTGCCTTATAAGTACCCTAATTCCTGCAGGTCGCGCTTGCTTTTCCGCCATCCGGGGCGAACCTTGACCCAAAGCTCCAGATAAACCGGACGGCTGGTCAGGGATTCGATGGCCGACCGGGCACGGGAGCCAATGCGCTTCAACCCCCGCCCGTCCTTCCCGATCAAAATCGCCTTCTGGTTCTCCTTCTCGACATAGATCGTGGCGCGGATGAAATCCTTCTTGCCTCCCTCTGCGGTCCTCTCCTTGAACTCCTCGATCAGCACCGCCGTAGAATAAGGAATCTCATCCCCGGTGGTCAGGAAGACCTGCTCCCGGATGAGCTCGGCAGCGAAGAAGCGCTCCGGATGCTCGGTGATCTGGTCCTCGGGATAGAAAGGCGAACCCTCGGGGAGAAACCTGAGGAGCACCTTGCGCAATTCCTCAACGCTGAACTGGGTGAGGGCCGAGAAGGGCACGATCTCGGCCCGGGAGACCCTCTCGGCGATGCCGGAGATGAAGGGAAGCAGGGCTTCCTTTTGAACCAGGTCTATCTTGTTGATGCCAACGACCAGAGGCTTCTTCCTAACCCAGGGAAGGAGCTGGTCCAGATCCGGCTTGGGGTCCCCGCGCGCATCCACCAGGAGGAGCACCAGATCGGCGTCGTCCACGGCGGCCTTGATGGTCTTGACCATCGCCTCCTGTAATGGATACTTCGGGTCCAGGAGGCCCGGCGTATCCAGGAAGATCATCTGATAACCCTTACCCGAGGCGATGCCCAGGACACGAGTGCGCGTGGTCTGGGGCTTGGGCGTCACAATGGAGAGGCGCTCGCCCACCAGGCAGTTCATCAGGGTGGACTTGCCCACGTTGGGACGTCCAACGATGGCGATGTAGCCGGACTTGTATATCGTATCAGATGTCATATCATCATGTTACGATAAAGCCACTAAGATTGTCAAGGAGAGGGAGAAGTTTGGCGGTCAGACGGTTACGATAGTAGACCCCGCCTATCCACCCCTGAACGACCGTTGGGTCGTCCCGTCCTTTAAGAGGGGGCGGAGAGTGTTGGGACCGGTTCGCTTCGTTAGAATCGTTGGATCCCAAACAAAACTTTCCCGACCTCTAAGGCCTTGACTTCTTCTCCTGGATTTCCTCTATCGTAGGGAGTCGGCCGAGAGACATCCTCCTCCCTACTTGACAAAACGGGCTCGGGGATGCTACAATGCAAAGGTAGCGTCCCGGAACTTCGGGACTCTGCCATCTCATTGATCTCTGGGGGAATGCAAACCTTGAGAAGAAAATTTTCGGATTTGAACGATCCCTGGTTCATGCTACAAACTGATGTCTTGAGACCATGACCTGTCCTTCCTGCAAACACAAGAATCCCCACAGCCAGAAGTTCTGCGGCAACTGCGGCGCGAGGCTGGTCCCCTCCCCGGAGAAGGGAGCGGCGGAGCGCAAGCGGGTCACGGTCCTCGTGGCCGAGCTCTCCGGGTTCGCCTCCCGTTCCGAGGCCTTGAGCCCAGAGGAGGCCCTCGCGCTTTGGACCCGTTGTCGAGAGGCTTTGGAGGGGGTCGTGCGCAAATATCAGGGGACACTCGTCAATACCTGGGGGGACAGAGCCCTGGCCTTTTACGGGTTCCCGAAGGGACCGGAGAGGGCTCTGCGCGCGGCCATGGAGATGCCGTTTGCGGTCGCAGGGGTCTCCCAGGGCTTGAATCCGCCGCTTTCCATTGCCGCCGGGATTCACTGCGGAGAGGCGATCTTAGCGCCGGCCGAGGGGCAGGACCCCAAGGGATATACGTTCCTCGGGCAGACCGTGAAACTGGCTCAGGCGCTTCAAGGCTTGGCCCAGCCCGGAGAGGTCCTGGGCTCGGAGCAGATCGTGAGGGAGGTGGAGGGCCTGTTCGACTTCGAAGCCACGACTTCGATCTCCCTTCCGGCTGTGCAGGACCTGCCCCTCACAGTCTATCGGCTGCTGGGGATCCGGCGGGCCGGGATTGGCAGGGCCCTGACGCCCTTCGTGGGGCGGGAGGAGGAGATGGAGGCGATGAAGGCCTGGGCTCAGGAAGCCTTAAACGGAGAGGGAAGGGTCCTCTGTGTGGTCGGGGAAGCCGGGGTGGGAAAATCCCGTCTCAAGTATGAACTCAGGCGCTTCTTAGCCCAGCATCACGCCGAGGTCGTGGAGACCAAGGCTCTGTCCTCGGGCCGGAACTTTTCCTATTGGGTGTTTCGGGAGGTCCTGCGGGAACTGCTCAGGCTCTCGCCGCAGGAGGGGCGCTCCGAGATTCATGCCCGGCTGGCTGTCCTGGGCGGAGTCTTGGAATTGGGAAGCCAGGATATTGAGCACCTGGCCTGGCTGTTGCATGCCGAGTCTCGCTCTCAGAGCGGGGCCTCTCGGCTGGACCCCCGGGCCCAGAAGGCCGCAACCTTTCTAGCTATGAAGCGGCTGCTGCTGACCTTGGCCGGGCGCCGTCCCCTAGTCCTGGTGTTCGAGGAGATGCAGTGGTCGGACAGCCTCACCCGGGAGCTTTTGACCTTCTTGGTGCGGGCCATTTCCAAGGTGCCGATTCTCATCTTTTGCCTTTACCGGCCGGAGTATGAGCCGGAATGGGCGGGATGGGAGAAGGTCAAAGTGATTCCGTTGAGCGAATTGGGGCTTGAGGCTAGCCGCCGGCTCATGGCCGGCCTCTTGGGCTGGAAGGAGGTTCCTCAGGAGCTGGCCCAGGCCGTGCTGGAAAGGGCTGAGGGGAATCCTTTCTTCCTGGAGGAGCTCCTGCGAAGCCTGTCCGAACAGGGGGTCCTGGCCTGGAGGGGCGAGCGCTGCGAACTGGTGGGGCGCTTGGAGGAAGCCCAGCTCCCGGACCTGCTTCAGGCGCTGATTGCGGCGAGGATCGAGCGGCTACCGGAGGCCGAGAAGCGAGTGCTTCAAGCAGCCGCGGTCATCGGCCGGAGCTTTCCGCTTGCGCTCCTGGAGCGGGTCTGTAGCGATTCCCCGGTGAAGGCCGAGCGGGAGGTTCTCTCCGGGCTGGAGGAGGCCGGGATGATGTTCCTCAAGGCCCGGGACGGGGAGCCGGAGTACTACTTCAAACAACTCCTCACCCAGGAGGAAGTCTACCATTCCCTGTCCCGGACCCAAGCTCAGGAGCTTCATGGGAAAGTGGCGCGGGCCCTCGAGGCGGTCTACCCGGACAGAAACCAGGACTTCCTCGAGCTCTTGGCCTGGCACTACGGCCAGGCCCGGGAGGCTAAAAAGGAGATCGAGTACTTGCTCGCCAGCGGGGACAAGCAGCGCGAGAACGGTCAGATGAGCGAAGCTATCGCGGCCTATGGCCAGGCCCTGGAGCTGCTCCTCAACCCTCCCGAGGCCCTGTCCCAGGATGCGAACGAGGAGCGCAGGAAGCGCTATCAAGCGCACTTCGGCCGGGCCAAGGCCTATCAGAGCCTGGGGAGACTGTCGGAAGGGATCGCGGATTTCGAGCGCGCCCTGGAAGCCGCCGAGCTCTTGGGGGATCCCGGAAGTACGAGCCCGGCCCTGAATGCGCTCGCCGCGCTCCTTTGCCGGCTGGCTCGTTACCCGGAGGCCCTGGCCCATGCGGATCGGGCGTTGAAGCTGGCCGAGGCTGCGTCCCTGGAGCCTGAAATTGCGGCAAGTTTGGCCCATCAGGGTGAGGTCCTACGCGAGCAGGGGAACGCCGAGCAGGCGATCGCCCTTTTCGAACAGGCCGTGGCCCGGTACCGTAAGTTGGGGGGGCGCCAGGCTCTGGCCGAAGGCTTGAACCAGTTGGCCCAGCTCTGTGCCGAGCAGGGGCAGTTCGACCGGGCTTTGACCCTTTATGAGGAAGCCGTGGCCATCCGCCGCGAGCTTGGGGATTCCTATGGCCTGGCGTCTTCGTTAGCCCTTCTCGGAGACCTCCGTTCTCAGAGAGGGGACCGTCTCGAAGCCCTGACGGCCTACGAGGAGTCCCTGTCCATCCAGCGGGAGCTGGGGGACAAGCTGGGCGTGGCGAGTTCCTTGATCCGCCAGGGAAAATTCTTGGCGGCCCAGGGGGAAACAGCCAAGGCGCTTGCGGCATACCAGGAATCTGCGGTCCTGGACCGGGAAATGGGCGACCGGCGTGCGCTGGCCTCCTCCCTGACCGCCTCAGGCGAACTCCTCCGGGCCCTGGGGCAGAATGCGGAGGCCTTGGAAGCCTATGAGGAGGCCTTCCTGATTCAGATGCAGATGGGGGATCGCTTCGAGATGGGGAAGGCCCTGGGCGCGATTGGGGAACTGCATGCCTTGGGCGGACGCTATGAGGATGCCCTGCGCTCGCAGGGCGAAGCTGCGGCCCTGCACCGCGAGCTGGGGAACGGGATGGAGCTGGCCCGGGACCTCGCCCGGTTGGGGGACATTCTCTTAAGCCTGGACCGGCCCGAGGAGGCTTTGGCGAAGGTGGAGGAGGGCCTGGGCCTGGCCGTGGGCCTCCACAGTCGGCAGACGCGCGCGGACCTTCTGGTCACCTTGGGTAGGATCAAGACGCTCTTGGGCTCTGCGGACGATGCCTGGGATGCGATCATGGAGGGGATGGACCAGGCCCGGGAGCTCTCCCTTCAGGGCGTGGTGGTCAAGGGTTGGCTGGCCCTGGGCGACTTGGCCGTGGAGAAAGGGGACGGGAAGGAGAGCAAGAAGTGCTATGAGGCGGGGTTCGATGCGGCCCGGGCCGCGGGGCTCGCTTTCTGGACCAAAGAGTTGGAGCGGAAGATGGGGCATGTGGAGTCGGATCAGGGGGAGGGCGGGTAAGGTTCGGAGTTTGGGCCCTGTCCAGCGGAGCGAAAAAGGCTCCGCTTTTTTTCTGAATAGTTTTCTTGACTTTGCCTTCCGTATGTGATACCTTTAGTCTACTGTTAGTCTACTGTCCACGGTCTGCCATCTACAGTCGCCCTCGGGCTGACTGCTGGAATAGGGCGAGAATATTGCGAGAACAGGGCGGGAAAAAGGTCGGAATAGGGTCGGAAAAGCCCGGAACCCCACCGGAACACTGCGAGGGGCTTTCCCGCATCCTCCTTGCGTCGCTTTTCGGGTCTTCCTCCCCATCTTTTACAGTTTGCCAGCCCCACTTCAATTTTTTTCAAAATTTCCCAAAAAACAGTTGACAAAATCGGCTTTTTGAGGTAGAATAGAACCTTCCGGGGGACGTGTTAAGCCTTTGAAATATAACAAAGTTAGTTATATTTCGTTTCGACACGAAAGCTGCTTAACCATGAGGGGGTTGACATGAGGCGTTGGCTTTGGTTTGCGCCCCTGGTGACGATCCTTTTCGCCCTGCCTGCGCACGGCAGTTGGGTGAGGGTCGGACCAGGGAGCGAGATGGACCTAAATAAAGTCGCCTCGGACTTTGCAGGGCTCACCATGGAGGTCGCCCTGCCAGGGTTTGAAACCGAGAGGACGATGACGCCCGGAGGAGAATTTGCAAAGATCACCCTGCCGGGCGCCGGTGTTTCCACCGAGTTGGGAAGGCCGAACCTGCCGATGATCCGAAAGTTCGTAGAGGTTCCCTACGGAGCCCAGGTCTCCCTGGAGGTGACCGCTCTGGAGCGGAGGAGTTATTCTCTCGCAGAGTTGGGGCTTCCTGCGCGCATCGTTCCGGTGCTTCCCCCAGTGTCCAAGGTTGCCGGAGCCAAGCAGGAATTCGTGCTGGATCAGGCCTTCTACCAGAAGGATGGTTATTCGCCTTCCGAGATCGGGAAGATCTCCGACCCGGCCTTCATCCGGGCCCACCGGGTAGTTGCCGTGGAGCTCTCCCCGTTCTCCTACGATCCCGCCCAGGGCAAGCTCGTGGTCACGACCAAGATGCGGGTGGCGGTGAGGTTCGTGGGCGGAAACCTCTCCGAGACCCAGAGGAGCCTGGCGCGCTACCGCTCAATCCCCTTCGAGCGGAGCTATCACGGCCTGATCCTGAACGGGGATGTGTTTGAGAAGGTGGTGGTCCAGGTCCCGCCCCTGCCAATCGGCTACCTCATCTTGGTGGATGATGCCGACACCGCGGCCGTGAAGCCCTTGGCGGCCTGGAAGGCCAAGAAGGGCTTCAACGTGACCGTGACCCGGCGCTCCCAGATTCCGGGAGGCTCGGATACGTCCCACGTGCAGCAGTACCTCTACAACGCCTACCACACCTGGCCGATCCCGCCGACCTACGTCCTGTTCGCCGGCGGGACGGACGTCTTCCCCTGCTACATCGGAAGCCAGGCCGACAACCCGCCCACCGACCTCTATTTCGCCTGCGTCCAGGGAAGCGATTACTTCCCGGATATGTTCCTCGGGCGGTTCCCCGAGCGGACCACTGGCGAGCTGGACGTGCAGGTGGAGAAGACCGTGGACTATGAGCGGGTGTTGTGGTCTAACGGGGACACCTGGCCGCAGAAGGCCTACTTTATGTCCTCGGACGACGGCGGTTATCACCAGGTGGCCGAGAGCACGAACGCCTATTGCCAGCGTATCGTCCGTCGCCACAGCATGATCGCCGATTCCCTGGCCTATTATTACAACACCGGCACCCAGGTAGCCACGGCCGTGAACAATGGAAGGTCCTTTGTGGTTTACACCGGACACGGGTACGAAGAGGGTTGGGCCGGCCCGCCATTCGGAATGACGGATGTGGCCAGCCTGACGAACGCGGATAAGTATGCCTTCGTAGCCGGGCACTGCTGCCTTACCGGAAACTTCAATTACTCCTCGACCTCGTTCTGCGAGCAGTGGGTGACCCTGGCCAACAAGGGAAGCCTGATTTACTGGGGCTCCTCGGTGGTCTCCTACTGGGACGAGGACGACATCCTCCAGCGCCGGATGTTCGACGTAGCCTTCGATTCCAGCCTCACCTGGGTCGGCGGGATGACAAACCGGGCCAAATACCTGCTTTATCTATATTACAGCGGGGGTGGCCTGAGCCATCGCTACTATGAGGAATACAACGTCATGGGCGACCCCTCGGTGAACCTCTACACGATGCAGCCGATGACCATGACCGTGACCCATGCCGCGGTAGTACCCATCGGGCCGTCCACGATGCCGGTCTCGGTCTCGGCAGGCAAGGCGCCTTTGAAAGACGGCCTGGTCTGCGCCATGAAGGCTAGCACCAAGACCATCCTGGCCACGGGATACACGGATAACACAGGGAACGTCACCTTGAACATCAACCCTGGCAGCGTGGATACCGTTTATGTAACGGTCACGGCCTACAATTGCCGGCCCTATGAGGGCTTCGCCATGGCGCGTTCTTCCGGAGCCTATGTGGGCGTTCTGCGCACCTCGATCAACGATCCCGGGCCTGGGGGGAACGGAGACGGGATCCTGAATCCCGGGGAGACGGTGTACATGCCGACGTGGGTGAAGAACTACGGGACCCAGACCGCCAACAGCGTGGTGGCCAAGCTGCGCAGCACCTGTGCCCAGGCCACGGTTCTGGACTCCTCGGCGGCCTGCGGGAACATCGCGGCCGGGGACTCCTTCTACATCAACACCGGGTTTCGGTTTACTGCGGCCGGCTCCTGCACCAACGGGGTGGGGTTGACGTTCAACGTGGTGTGCAAGGATGCCAACGACTCCACGTGGACCTCTCCGGTGTCCAAGACCGTGGGGACGGCGGTGCTGAACTATGTAAGCTATTGGACCGCGGACTCCAACCACCGGTTAGACCCCGGGGACTCGACGCAGATGACCGTGACCCTTCGGAACGCGGGTCTTGGGAACGGGTACAACGTGCGCGGGACCCTGCGCTGTGCGGACAGCCGGATTACGATCACGGATTCTCTGGGGACGTACGGGACGATCCCGCACGACACGACCGGGGTGAATGATGCCGACCGGTATGTGGTCAAGGCGTCGAGTTCGATTCCGAAGGAGACGCCGATCGACTTTACGCTTCATGCGGTAGCGGACGGGGGGTATGCGGTGGACCGGACGTTCACGATTGTGGTGGGGACGATCACAGCCGAGGACCCGCAGGGTCCGGATCCGTACGGGTACTATGCCTACGAGAGCACGGACTCCCTGTACCTGAACCGTCCGACCTACAGCTGGATTGAGATCAATCCCAACCGCGGAGGGAGCGGGACCACGGTGGGGACCGGTGGGGATGATGTGACCTACACGCAGGCCATGACCGGGCTTGGGGTGAAGCACTACGGGACGAACTATACGCAGGCCTCGATCTGCAGCAATGGCTGGCTTTCGATGGGGAGCACGACGTCCTCGGTGTACAGCAACTACGCTCTGCCCTCGACGAACTTTGTGGCCAACGGGGTGGCGGTGTTCTGGGACGACCTGTCGACCTACTCGCCATCGACGTGGTGGTACTTACGGGATACGGCGAACCACCGGTTTGTGGCGGAGTGGGACAGCGTGCCGCATCTGAGCGGCTCGACTTACAACACGTTTGAGGTCATCGTGAACGACACGATCCTGACACCGTCCACGGCGCGAACCCACGACTCGGAGATCATTCTCCAGTGGAAGTCGCCGCGGGACATTTCCTCGATGACCGTGGGACAGCAGAACACGGCGATGACCGTGGGGCTTGGGGTATACTGCGACGGAACTTACAACCAGGCGATGGGTGCGGTGGCGGCTGGGAAGGCGTTGAAGTTCACGACCGATCCGCCGCGGATGATGAGCGGGGTGGAGATTGGAGTGGCCCCGGAGGTGTTGCCTGTGAGCTACGCCTTAGCGCAGAGCCGTCCGAACCCGCTGGTGGGTCGTGCGGTGATCGCCTATGCCCTGCCTCGGGACAGCAAGGTGAGCCTGAGGGTGTACAACGTGAGTGGTCAGATGGTGCGGGAGTTGGCGAGTGGAGAGGAGAAGGCGGGATGGAAGTCTGTCTCCTGGGACGGGCGTGATGCTCGTGGGCACGTTCTTTCCAGCGGGGTGTACTTCTACCGTCTGGAGGCTGGCTCCTACACCGCCACCCGAAAGCTGGTTGTCGTAAGATAAATCGGACAAGGGAGGGCCTCGTTAAGAGGCCCTCCAAGAAGCTCTTCATTCAAAGAGGAAGGAGGGGTTATGAATAAGGGTTGGTTCTGCCTCTGGACCACGGGCTTGGTGCTGGTTCTGGCCACGGCCCTGTCGGCCGGAGAACTGTATCAGACGATCCAGTTCTCGAACTCCGAGATCGGGATTTCGCAGGCGGGCGGCTACCAGCGGATCACGGTTCCCAAAGCAGTGGTAACCGGGGCTCCGGGGGCTCCGGAGATTCCTTGTCTGCCAGTGATGGTGGTCATCCCACCCTCGGCAACCGTGGAGAAGGTGGAGGTTGTGGATCTGGATCAGGAGGTTCTGCCTGGGGCCTACACCCTGCATCCTGCGCAGCCCCCGACCGCGTTCTCCCGTCCGGCGCCCGCCTTCGTGGGCCCGGACCCGGCCTACTACAATTCCACCAAGCCTCTTCCCGGGCACTACTTTGAAGAGGCCGGCACCGGGACGAAGTGCGGCTACCGCATCGGGGCCGTGCGGCTCTACCCGGTGCAGTATGTCCCGGCTCTGAAGCAGATCCTGTACGCCAAGCGGATCGTGCTCAAGTTCACCTACAAGGAGGGGACGTTTGCTCCCGAGGTCGCCAGCCCCGGGCAGATTCAGATGTTCGGGGACGACGTGCGCTGGCTGGTCTCCAATCCCCAGGACGTGGCCCGGTTTTCGCCTCCGATGCGGATCCCAGGTCTGGCGGGCTCGGCCTTCCTGCCTCCGGGGAGCTTCCCCGAGGTGGTCATCTCGACCTCGGTGAACTCCGGGGCGCTGACCGGGTTGCAGGACACGCTGGCCAAGGTGGTGAAGTGGCGGACCAAGTCCGGCATCCGCTGCACCCTCTTGACCCAGGAGGGCATCGCAGCCGCCTACACCGGACGGGACACCGCGGAGCGGATCCGGAACTTCATCAAGGACGCCCGGACGACCTGGGGCACCCAGATGGTGTTCATCGCCTCCCGGGATGTGAACCAGACAACCAAAGCCCAGCATAACTGGCGCCGCGGCTATGCCACGGACGGAAGCGGCACGATTGATAACCTTCCCGCTGACCTGTATTTCTCGGACCTGAATGGGTCCTGGGACGGGAACAATAACAACATCTTCGGGGAGACCACGGATTCCATTGACGGCTACTCCGACGTCTACATCGGCCGGATCACATTGGACTCCACGATCGAGGCTTCCAAGTTTCTCCGACGGCTATTCCAGTACGAGAAGACCCCGGGCCCCGGCTACTACCAGAAGGACCTGCTGGGGAACGACGTGACCTTCTCCAACGAATACAACGATACCATTGCCACCATCACCCCCACCCCGCCCTGGAAGGACTGCAAGATGTATGCCACAGGCGGGGACGTGGTGATGTCCTCCCAGACCTTCAAGGACACCCTGAACTCGGGCTGGATGTATACCAACTACATCGGCCATGGAGATGTGGAAGGCTTGTACGGCATCTACACCTGCGACGATGCCCTCGCCCAGCACAATACCGGCAAGCCCGAGATCATCATCGCGGTAGCCTGCTTCCCCGGGGCCTACGACTCCATCAACGCGAACTGCCGGAACGGGGACTGCTGCGCCGAGAACATGATCACTCATGCCGTGGACGGCTGGGCCGCCGTGATGTTCAACTCCCGCTACGGCTGGGTGCAGGTCGCGGAGAGCTACAACATCCGCTACATGGAGAGCATCCTGCCCCCGCCCCAGCACTACTATCTGCGGAACGGGCAGTGCTTCGGTCGGGCCAAGGACTTCTTCGTGCCCCTCTGGACCGATGCTACCTGGGGCGCTCGTCATCGCTGGGAGTGCTACGAGAAGAACCTCTTCGGCGATCCCGCGATGCCGGTCTGGACCGGTGGCGCTCCCACCAATTTAACTCTGAGCTTTCCTGCCGTGGTCCCGGTGGGGACCTCGGCCTTCCCGGTCACCGTGAGCGGGGCTAAGGCCCCGATTCGCGGCGCTCGGGTCTGCGCCATGAAAGGGAGCGAGACCTATGCCACGGACACCACCGATGCCTCCGGCGCAGTCACCCTGACCATCTCTCCCACGACCCCGGGCAACCTGGACGTGACCGTGACGGCCCGGAACTACCTGCCTGCAGAGACCACGGCCCTGGTCCGCTCCTCGGGGGTCTACGTGGGCGTTCTGCGCACCTCGATCAACGATCCCGGCCCCGGGGGGAACGGAGACGGGATCATCAATCCCGGGGAGACGGTGTACATGCCGACGTGGGTGAAGAACTACGGGACCCAGACCGCCAACAGCGTGGTGGCCAAGCTGCGCAGCACCTGTTCCCAGGCCACGGTCCTGGACTCTTCGGCGGCCTGCGGGAACATCGCAGCCGGAGACAGCTTCTACATCAACCCCGGCTTCCGGTTCACCGCGGCCGGCTCCTGCACCAACGGGGTGGGGTTGACGTTCAACGTGGTGTGCAAGGATGCCAACGACTCCACGTGGACCTCTCCGGTGTCCAAGACCGTGGGGACGGCGGTGCTGAACTATGTAAGCTACTGGACCGCGGACTCCAACCACCGGTTGGATCCCGGGGACTCGACGCAGATGACCGTGACCCTGCGGAACGTGGGTCTTGGGAACGGGTACAACGTGCGTGGGACCCTGCGCTGCGCGGACAGCCGGATCACGATCACGGACTCTTTGGGGACGTACGGGACGATCCTGCACGACACGACCGGGGTGAATGATGCCGACCGGTATGTGGTCAAGGCGTCGAGTTCGATTCCGAAGGAGACGCCGATCGACTTTACGCTTCATGCGGTAGCGGACGGGGGGTATGCGGTGAACCGGACGTTCACGATTGTGGTGGGGACGATCACGGCCGAGGACCCGCAGGGTCCGGACCCGTACGGGTACTATGCCTACGAGAGTTCGGATGTGATGTACCTGAATGCGCCGACCTACACCTGGATCGAGCTGAACCCCTCACGGGGCGGCAGTGGGACCACGGTGGGGACCGGGGGAGACGATGTGACCTATTCGTTTGCGTTGACGGGGCTTGGGGTGAAGCACTACGGGACGAACTACACCACCGCCTCGATCTGCTCCAACGGTTGGTTGTCGATGGGGACCACGACGTCTACGGTGTACACCAACTACGCCCTGCCCTCGACGTCGTTTGTGCCCAATGGCGTGGCCATTTTCTGGGACGACCTGTCGACCTACTCCCCGTCGACGTGGTGGTACTATCGGGATACGGCGAACCACCGGTTTGTGGCCGAGTGGGACAGCGTGCCGCATCTGAGCGGCTCGACTTACAACACGTTTGAGATCGTCGTCTACGACACCAGTTTGACGCCTGGGACGGCGTTGACGCACGACTCCGAGATCATTCTGCAATGGAAAGCTCCGCGGGACATCAGCTCGATGTGCGTGGGGCAGCAGAACACGGCGATGACCGTGGGGCTTGGGGTATACAACAACGGGACCTACAACCAGGCGATGGGCGCGGTGGCGGCTGGGAAGGCGTTGAAGTTCACGACCGATCCGCCGCGGATGGCGAGCGGGGTGGAGATTGGAGTGGCCCCGGAGGTGTTGCCTGTGAGCTACGCCTTAGCGCAGAGCCGTCCGAACCCGCTGGTGGGTCGTGCGGTGATCGCCTATGCCCTGCCTCGGGACAGCAAGGTGAGCCTGAGGGTGTACAACGTGAGTGGTCAGATGGTGCGGGAGTTGGTGAGCGGGAATGAGAAGGCGGGATGGAAGTCTGTCTCCTGGGACGGGCGTGATGCTCGTGGTCACGTTCTCTCCAGCGGGGTGTACTTCTACCGTCTGGAGGCTGGCTCCTACACCGCCACCCGCAAGCTGGTCGTCGTAAGATAGCCTTTTAAATACACAAATGGCCTCGAAATATCGGGGCCATTTGTGTATGTTTTCAGAATAGGGCGAGAACCAGTAAGGGCTTTATAGGGTGGAAGCCCTTGAGGCCGCCTTTGGTCTTGTGCTCATTCACAAAGGGACTACTGTCCATGGTGGCCTGTTGGGAATTAATAAAAATCTTCGGAATTATGCCTTTGACAAAGATTCCGAAGATCAGGGCATGATTCCTTTCCCAAAAAAGAAGGGGGGAAGGGATGTTGACTTTTAGGGGGGAGAGTGCTAAAATACAGGCTAAACCCACAGAAGAGGGGAAGCATGAAAGTAACAATCAAGATCGGTGTATTTTCTGTTTTCGATATTTTAGGAATTTGGGAGTTAGTCCATTGGAAAGTGAGGTTTTTTGAGATGGAAAGCTTGAATCTCATTTTCATTATTTTAATTACAATAGCTGGCTCAGCGGTGGTTGTTTTTGGTTTTCCTTGGATTTACGGAAGGCTTAAGAGAAAAAACTCCAAACAAACAGAGAACCCAACTACTCCCGACATCCCCGATAAGTTATCAAGGCAATTTCTATTTCGGTTTTTCGATGAAGTTGAGGGAAGATTAAATAAATCCGCCGATTGGTCTGAAATAGGGGGTATGTTAGAGGCGATATATAGAGAGAAGATTCCCCAAATAGAAATTGAAAAAACCGTTAATCTTCTCGATGATATGGTTTATATCCGCAAGGGATTAGCACCATTTGAAATATGGTTAACAGCAAAGGGCAAGGATTGGGTTAAAAAAGAACGGGGAATGGAGAGTTATGCAGATGTTTATTATCCCTGAGTGGGGTGCTTGACAGCACCAGAAAGGGAGTGGTAAAATGAACAGTTATGAAACAATTTACAGGTTCCAATTAATATGTCTACCTGGACGCATTTTGACTTGTGGCTTGTGGCTCTGGGTAGGGGTATACCCGTTTTGTTTGCCGCAGGGGTGGCTATTGTGCAAACAATAATAGAGCGGAAAAAATCGGAAGAAAAAGCTATCCCCCCGAAAAAGAAATTTGTTTGGCATAACATTCTGACTGCCCTAATAATTTTGGGGTGTTTGGGTAATCTTATAGTTCTTTACTATGACCAACTATCTGCCTTAGAATCAAAAACCAGAGAAATGGAGGCTCAAAAAAGGGGAACGGCGGCTTCGGACTCTGTGATATTTTTATTGAAGGCAATGCAACCAGCCTCCCTCCCCAAGAGGCTTCAGGTTCTTCTTGACGAAATTAGCCCCAAAATAATGCCATCCCTGAAAGGGGGACACTCTCTTTATTATGAGGGGGCTATCCCCGACCCTCAATATGTACGTCTAATGGTTCTCTCAAAAGAAAACGGAGCGGGGGACTATATTGAAATTCACCCATGTGTGGCGGGTATGGTGTTTGATAATAGCCCAAGCGGGGAAACGACAATCAAACACAATGTTAAATTCACCGCATACCCGAAGTTACTACAAGAAAAATGAGAAAGAATTTGATGGAAAAGATCAAGAGGCCACGCCTTAAGCCCATAACGCTTTGGCCCCTAAAGCCATCCGAGGCTCTAAGGGCCTTCATGCAGGTAGACCCTAAGCGGGTTAAGCGTGCTTTAAGGAAAGAGCGAGTTGCTTAGGGTGATACATTAGTCTCTTGCCCTCCATGCCCCTGATGGCCTGAACCGTTCTCTCCCCATCCTTGACTTTCCTGTAATCCCACCTAAAGCTGAACTCATCGCAATAGCGGTGCAAGTGCTGTTTGGAAACATGGTGAAACGTTCCGTGAACTCCCCGTTTTAGGAGAGCAAAGTAGGACTCTGCTTGATTGATAGAGGCTCCGTGAAACGTCCACTCTTTGATTCTGTGCAGGACTGTCCTGTGGCCCCCCTCAAACTCCCCACCAATGCCATCGTAGCAAGAGTTTTCATCGGTCATAATGGTTGAGCTTTTGTCTACCTGATCTCTGATAGCCCCCTTAAGGGTATCGCCGTCCACGTTTTCAATCGGTTCAGACTTCACCCGTCCGTCCCTTTCGACTAAGGCCAAGACGGGTGTTTTAAGTGTAGCTCGGCCCCGGTGTTCCGGCGGTTTCTCTCCTGGAATAACCCAACCCCTTCTCGGCTTACCCCCCACATAAGTCTCGTCAACCTCTACCGTCCCTTTGAGCTTTTGGGCCAAGGGGCCTTCCCTCATGGCAAGGCGTATGCGGTGAGCCATGAACCAAGCGGAGCGGTAGGAGTGAAGGCCCAGGTTCCTTTGTAGCTGCAAGGCTGAAACGCCCTTCTTGTGAGAACACATGGAGTAAAAGCCCTGAACCCACTGCCTTAACGTGATATGGGAGTCCTCCATGACAGTTCCAACGGTTACGGTGAACTGTCCCTTACAATCATTGCATTGTATCACGCCATCCCTTACTTTCTCGGACTTAGCCTCAATCCTCTTAACCTTCACGCTTCCGCAATGAGGGCAAGCGATCCCGTTGGGCCAACGAATACCCTCAAGGATGCTTCTGGCTTGGTTCTCAGTTAGACGGCCTACGTCTATTGAGGCCATTTCGTCTAACGTTTTGAACTTCGGCGGTTTGTATTTCATGGTATCCTCTCTTGTTTGGGTGTATGCCTCTACTATATATACTCCCAACTTCTTGCAAAAGAGGAGTTTCAGGGTAAATTATTTAATAAAAATCTTTGTCAAGTGCATATTTCCGAAAATCTTTGGTTCAAAAAACAGGGAATCGGGAGGAGAGGGCGTGAATACGGCGTGAGTACGGCGTGAATACCTCGGAAACCCCTTGGAATTTCGCAGGCCTTTCGGAGGTCCTCCTTCCGAGGGGCTTTTTCGTTCAGGGCACGTAACTGAGGCTTGTCGGTGCTACTTACGCGAAAAAGTGGAAAAAGGGCCATCATCCGGGGGTAGTTTCTCGGATGATGGGGGGATGGGGGAAAGGTTCCCCCATGTCCGGGGGCGCTCAGCGAGTCATGGGTTTTTTATAGGACGAGCGCCGAAGGGGGGCTTGCCCCCCTAGCGGAATTGCCGACAGGCAATTCATCGGAGGTTGCTTAGTTGGTACGGTACCTTAAGCCCTTTCCCGAACCGGAGGTTGAAGAAGGTGGAGGCGTTGTGATATACTTATCGGAAATTTATACGACCTGAAGGGAGAGATACGATATGATGGGCAGCAAGGATATCATTGAGCTAAACGAGAAGCACGGCACGCGGAACTATAAGCCTCTGCCGGTGGTCATCTCTAAGGCCGAGGGGATCTGGGTCGAGGACCCAGAGGGCAAGCGCTACCTGGACATGCTTTCGGCCTACTCCGCGGTGAACCAGGGCCACCGCAACCCCCGGATCGTGGCTGCTTTGAAGGCCCAGGCCGACCGAGTGACCCTAGTCTCGCGGGCGTTCTACGATGACCAGCTCGGCCCGTTCATGAAGGAATTATGCGAGCTTTCGGGTATGGAACGGGTCCTGCCCATGAACACCGGGGCCGAGGCCGTGGAGACCGCGGTAAAGACCTGCCGCAAATGGGGCTATACCAAGAAGGGCGTGGAGTCCGACAAGGCGGAGATCATCGTTTGCGAGGGCAACTTCCACGGAAGGACCACGACCATCGTGGGCTTCTCCTCCGAGGCCCAGTACAGGGAGGGATTCGGGCCCTTCGCCCCGGGGTTCGTGATGATCCCCTATGGGGATGCTCAGGCCTTAGAGAAGGCTGTCACCAAGAACACCGTGGGCTTCCTGTGCGAGCCCATCCAGGGCGAGGCCGGGGTCCGGATTCCGCCCGAGGGCTATCTCAATGACTGCCGCGAGATCTGCTCCCGGAACAGGGTCCTCCTCTTATGGGACGAGATCCAGACCGGGTTCTGCCGCACGGGAAAGATGTTCTGCTACCAGTACGAAGACGCTAAACCGGACATCCTGATTCTGGGAAAAGCCCTGGGCGGGGGGATCCTTCCCATCTCAGCGATCGTAGCATCCCAGGACATCCTGGGCGTGTTCAAGCCCGGGGACCACGGTTCCACCTTCGGGGGGAACGCCCTGGCCTGCGCCGTAGCCCGCGAGGCCCTGCGTGTCCTAGTGGACGAGCGGCTCGCAACCAAGGCCGCAGAGCTCGGGGCGTACTTCATGCAGGAGCTGCGCATGATCCATAACCCCCTGATCCAAGAGGTGCGGGGGAAGGGGCTGCTCATCGGGCTTGAGCTCAAGCCCGAGGCCGGGGGCGCGCGCAAGTACTGTGAGCAGCTGAAAGACGAGGGCCTTCTCTGCAAGGAGACCCACGAGCACGTCATCCGCTTCGCCCCGCCCTTGGTGATCCAGAAGAAGGACATCGACTGGGCCTTGGAGCGGATCAGGAAGGTCCTATAGGGCGGCTTTCCGGTCGCGATTAAAATACGATAGGCGGAATCTTAAGATTCCGCCTTTTTACTTATGCAACCGGATCCTATTCGCCCGATTGACGCTCCAAGTTGCGCAGTAGCATTCCCGAACCTTTCCTCATCCCTAGGCGTTCATAGAAGGGCTGCAAGTCCGCGTCGCATATCAAGTCCACCATGTAGAGACAGGAGAGTTTCTTAAGCATCCGTCGGGCAAGTTCCCGGCCGATGCCTTTTCCTTGATAGGCCGGCAGCACCTCAAGAAACGGAATATAAGCGCTCAGGACGTCGTCGCTGATGGCGGTGATGAAACCGCCGATATGTCCGGTCTCCTCATCCTCCGCCAGCACGAAATGATTGCTGTTCTTAAGCAATCTCAGGAGGGTCTCCGGGGAGGGCGGATTAGGCCAGCCGACGAAGAAACCATGAAGGTTGCTCGTGGAGATATTTTGAAGAGAATCCCTGTAAGTGATCATTTCATCCTCCTCCGGGAGGTCATGACCGTCCCGTCCCACCCGAACTGCTTGAAGTCCGTCCTTCCCCGTGCATCGAAGAACACCCCTTCCTCTTCCAGAAGCTTTTGCTGAAATAGGCCGATGCTCACGCTACCTTTGGCGTTGATGACCCGCTGCCAGGGCACGGGAGGGCTCACGTGGTGCGTCCGGAGCGAAGCTAGGGCCCAGCCCACGGTGCGCGCCGAGCAGGGCGGGCCGACCATCCGGGCGACCTGGCCGTAGGAAACGGCCCTTCCGCGGGGAACCCGCCGCACGATCTGATAGATGCGAGCGAAGAGCTTTTCCGACGTGTTCGGCCAGCGCTTCACCTCATGCATCGAGAGATGTCTCCTTAACTTTCTCCGCTACGAAGATCATCTCCGGAGAATCGTCCGTGAAAGACGACCGATCGTAGTTGCCGAACAACTCAACGATCCGAAATCCCGTGCGAGCCAGAAGGTGTTCGACCTCGTAGCGATAGAAGTATCGGAAAGGAAAGGCCTGGACGAACCGTTCGGTCCGCTCATCGGGATGGGTCACATAAAAAATTAGTTCGACATCGTTAATTTGTTCGTGACGGTGAAAAGCCACGCTCTGGTATGTCCGACGGAGCTTCCTGCCGTCAGGCAATGGGACCTCTGCAACGTCCTCTATTTCCTCAAGGGTTGCTGGCCCAGTGAGCCTCGTGGGGTCGGGGTGAAAGACGTCCAGGACGAGCCGGCCGCCTTTCACGAGGTGCCGGTTCACGCAGCGCAAGCAGGCCATCTGCTCATTCACCGATACGAGGTGCTGAAAGGGACGGAAGGGCGTCGTAACCAGAGGAAAAGTCTTGCTGAGCTTGAAATCGGCCATGTTCCCCTGAATGAGAAGGACACGCTCTTGAACCTCCCTGGGATGGCGCAGGAGCTTCTCCTTGCATTTGGTCAGCATGAACTTGGAGAGGTCTAGGCCCACGATCTGGTATCCGGCCTCTGCGATCGGGATCAAAACCCTGCCCGTGCCGCAACCTAGCTCCAGGATTGTTCCTCCGGCCTTGCGAGAATAGTCCAGATAGAACTCCAAATCCCGCCGACCGGCATACCCGGGGACGAAGTCGTAATACTCCGCCAAGAATGGCTCATCCTCATAACTTCCATAGGTACTCATCGGATCCTTTCCTCCATCGGGAATTTATTCTACCATAAACCCAGGTCCTTAACAAGGGCCATCGCCGGAGAGAGGGTAGCCTGAGTGCTCTGTGGTCCGATCGTACCCGGACTCCTAGATAGACGAGGAGAAATAAAAAAGGGGCTTCTTCAGCCCCTTCCTCCTCACCCCTTCAAGGTCCTAATCCTCCCGGCAGGCGCGGGTGCCGCCCCAGAGAAAAATGACGTAGATGGCCAGGGAGATGAGCAGAAAAGGGGGGATATCGGAGCCGGCCACATTCACGGTGAACTCATTCATCCCGGTGATGGCGAGGAAGATCTCATAGACTACGACCGGGGTGAAGGCGTAGATGCCCAGGATGAGGGTCTGAGCCCAGGACAGATGCAAACTGTAGCGGCGGGTGAGGGACAGGGTCGAGAGGCTGAATAGGAGGACGATGGCCAGCTTGCCCAGGCCCTCTTGGAGATAGAGGGCGAAATACACGAAGGGGAAGGAAACCCAGTAGAAAAATTTACGCCAAGCCTCGATGGTCTTGGGGTTTACCTGCAATTCCTTGACTTGGGAGAGGTTGAGGGTGGCGATGTCGCGCCCTCCCCTGGGCTGCTTGAAGATAAGCTTATCCTGGGTGAGCAGGAACCCTCGGTCATAGGTGGAGTCGATGCGGAGGATCTTGCCGGTAGTGTCCAAGATGAACACGCCGACCTTGTCGTCCTTGAGGATGAAGGGCTGCGGGACAGGGGAGGAAACCCGGCCGTCCTTGATGGTTATCGGTGGGAGGTGGGCGATCATCCATTGGGCCACCTCGGCCGAAGCATCCAGAAGCTTGAGCTCCAGGCGGACGGTCACGGCCAGGCTCGCGAGAGCGATGAGCAGGAGGAAGTAGCGGATCGTGGCCGCGGACCGCTCGTAGATCACGAAGCGGTAGAAGCGGAACGAAGAGATGGCCCCGTAGAACTTGGCAAAAAGGTTCATTTCTTGACCACCCAGGCCTCCAAGTGCTCGATCTCGCGCAGGCGCTGGGCCACCTTCTCGGCGTCTTTCATGTTCTTGAACGTTCCTAAGCGCACGCGGTGCCAAATCTTTCCGTCGGACAGGACCACGGAATCCGCGTAGGCCGTGGAATAGCCCCTCTGGGCCAGTTTCCTGACCATGTCCTGGGCCCAGCGGGGGTCCGCGCTGGAGGAGAGCTGGACGGTGTAGAGGACACCGTTTGTCGTATCGGGCATAACGTGAGATGTATCCACGACCGATTTCGCGGTGTCCACTTGGGTGGACTCGACCCTGGCCGATTCAGGAGACACCGCGGGTTTGACCGGGAGCGACAGGCGCTTTCCGAGCACGAGCAGGGCCTGGGGCTTGCTGGTGAAATTGAACGTTTTGAGCAGGGAACAACTCGTTAAGGCGATAAGATCTACCCGCTTATGGTCGCGGGAGAGGACGAAGGCGAAGGCCCCGTGGGGGGAGAGGGCGATGTCCGCCGGAGCATAGGGGAGCTCGCAGGTGGCCAGGATGGAGTCCAGGGCGGCATCCACCACGGTCAGGGACCCGGAGCGGGAGTTGTCGATCACCAGCCGCGCTCCATCCGGAGAGAACACCAAGTGGTTGGCGCGCTCGTCCACAGGGAGTTCCTTCAGGATCTGGTTGGTAGAGCGCTTGATGACGGCGAGCGTCCTGGCCTCTCGAGAGAGGACATAGAGCTTGTTCCCGGCCGGGGTGGTATAGAGGTTATCGCCCCTGGCCTTGAGCTTCAGGCTGGAGACCAGGGAGAAGTCCAGAGGCACATAGGTCTTGAGGGAGTCCTGTTCTAGAAGCAGAAGCCGCTCGCCGTAAGGGGTGAGGGCGAAATCCGAGAGCTTGGGGGATTCATCCTTCTTGGCTAATTTCGGATTAGTTAAATCTACAGTGTAGAGGATGGAACGGGTCTTGCCCGGGGCAAGCAGATAGAGGATTCGGCTGTTGGGGGGCAGGATGGATCGCTTGACCTCGCCTACGGGAAGCGTGGCGACCGGCTTGCGGGCGGTCCAGTCCAGAACCGAGAGGCTTTTATCCCTGTTCGCGGCGGCCAGGAAAAGGAGGTCGCTCGTAAATGATACCGTGGATACGGGTTTGCCCACCGGGGCGGTTTCAAGCAGCGTCAGGTTGTTCACGTCGATGACCGAGATGGACTGGGTCACAGGATTGGCCACGAAGAGCGTCCTCTCGTCAGGTGTAATGGCCAGGCTCGCAGAGCCGTTAGCCAGGGGGATCCCGAGCTGAGTCTGGCCGTTAGTGGGGTCAATGATGGCCAAGCCGGTTGAGTCTGCGCTCAAGACCAAGAGGGTGAGCTGAGACAAGTCTTCCAGAATCGGAGGAGGCAGATTGCCTTGGGGCGGACCCTGCTTCCGGCCGCGACAGGAGGGGAGGAGGAGAGCCATAAGAACGATAGGGATGAGAAACCGAAGACTATTTTTCATGGTTGCCTCGAATCTTTTGGATGGCCTGGGCGTGCTGGGAGCCGGTCCGGGTGAAGGTGTGGCTGCCGTCGCCGTTGGAGACGAAGAAGAGGTAATCCGTGTCCGCCGGATAAAGAGCGGCCAGGATGGAGCTCCGGCCCGGAGAGCAGATCGGGCCGGGAGGAAGCCCGGCGTGGAGATAAGTGTTGTAAGGGGACTGGTCTTTCAAATCCTCGAACAACAGCCGGCCCTTGTGCTCGGGCAGGATGAACTCCACGGTCGCGCAGGACTCCAGAGGCATCTTCTTCTTCAGGCGGTTGTGGAAGACCGAGGAAATGGTTGGACGCTCGGAGTCCCTCTTGCCCTCGTGCTCGATGATCGAGGCCAGGGTCAGAGCCTGGTGAGTCGACAGGCCAAGGACGGTCGCCCGCTTCTTCAAGGAGTCGCTATAAACCTTGTGGAACTCGCTCATCATCAGGTTGAGGGCCTTCTTGGGGTCCATCTTCCAGTAGATGTTGTAGGTCGAGGGGAAGAGGTAGCCTTCGGCGCTTTGGGCCTCGATGCCGTGGGCGGCGAGAAAGGTCGGATCATGGGCTAGGGAAAGGAACTGTTTCGTATCGATGGATTCCTGCTCGGCCAGGGTCGTCGTGATCTCCGCAAGGGTGTAGCCTTCGGGGATGGTGACGTGCTCTGTGAGTGTGCCACTCTTGGTCAGGGTCTTCAAGACCACGATTGGGGCCATGGGTTCGTCGAAGCGATAACGGCCGGACTGGAGCTTCCTGTCCAGGCGAGTGACCCGGGCCAGGAGAATGAAGGAGTTCACGTCGCGGATGATCCCGGCCCCCTGGAGCGTGGTCGCGGTCCTGCGCAGGGACTTGCCGGGCGGGATGATGACGACTTGGGGCTTGAACCCGGCGGATGGGGGCTTGCGCAGCTGCTCCCGGAGCCAGATGTTGGCCTTGATGGCAGCAATGGCCACGAGCGCCAGGATGATAATGACGACCCAGCCGATGACACGATGCTTATTGGCCATGCGCCCTCTCGCAATCTAAATAGGATTGGAGCAGGAAGACCGCGGCCAGGGAGTCCAGCTTGGGCTTATTGCCCTTGGTCCGGGTATTCGTCTCACGCAGGGTGGATTGAGCCTGGCGGGTCGTGAGTCGCTCGTCCCAGAGGTGCACGGGAAGGGAGAAGCGCTGGCGTAGGGTTTCGGCCAGGGCCTCGGCCTCAAGGGCCTTGGGCCCCCTGGACCCATCCATGTTCAGAGGGAGGCCGAGGACGATGGACTCCACGTCGTGTTCTTTGATAACGTCGTAAAGTTTCTTCATCAGCTCGGCTTTGGACTTGGGAGTCAAGGTTTCCTGGGCCTGAGCCGTAAGCCCGAGTGGATCGGACAGGGCCACCCCGACCCGCACAGAGCCGTAGTCCAAGGCTAAGATACGAGGCATGATCTACCAGGCATCCTCTTCATCCTGAAGGACGGTCCCGGGAGGGGGGTCTTTGGACAGGGATCTCTTGTAGTCATCGAGGATCTGCCGGTGGGCGCGGAAGGCGATGGGAGGTAGGTCGTCCAGGCCGAAGACAGCGATTTCGATGGCATCGTCCCCGGCCTTCAAGTCCCCGCCCTTGACCATCGTATGATAGACGATGAGCACGACTGGAGTGCGGGGGTCGTCGTTCCCGGAATAGACCCCGAACAGTCCGGCGATCTCCACATCCAGGTCGGTCTCCTCCTTGACCTCGCGCAGGAGACAGGCCTCGGGAGATTCCAGATGCTCGATGAACCCCGAGGGCAAGGTCCAGAGGCCCTTGCGGGGGTCGTACTTCCTTCTTACCATGACCATCTTGCCCTCAAATTCGATCAAAGCCGCAGTCGCCGGGGCCGGGTTGCGGTAGAACACGAATCCGCAGGCGGGGCAGACCAAACGCTCGTGGCCGTCGAGGTTCCGGGTCTCAAGGGCGTGGGCGCACTTAGGGCAGTACTTCACGAAGGCAAGTCCTCGATAATCATCTTCCGCTCTTGGGCCTTGGCCTTGGGCCTGCGGTAGGCCTTATCGTCCTCCTTGACCCGGGTGCGGGGGTTGATCTTCCAGGAGCGTCGGGTCTTGGACTTGGGAACTTTGATCTTCACAGGTCCTTCTTTTGGAAAAGGACCAGGGCGATGCTCGCCAGGGCCAAGGCGTAGAGCGCGACGTAGAGGATGGGCAAAAGTTCCAGAGGGGCCAATGAAGTCCGGGTCGCGAGCCCCTTGCCGACGTTCCAGAGCTCCTCCAGATGGGGAATAAAAACAGAAAAGATGATGAAAATGACCTTGGTGGGCAGGTTGGCCTGATCGCTCAGGCAGTACTGCTTCAAGGGCTCGATTCCGATGATCAGGCTGGAGAAGAACATCAGGAACCCGAACAGGCCGGCTACGACGCGGGGTACTATCAGCGTGAGCAAGGCCACGAAGAAGAGCATCAGGATGAGGTCCAGGAGGGCAAGGGCCCAGCCAAAGTAGAGGCCGGGGTAGAAGACATGCGCGCGGGCCGCAAGCAGAAGATAGTAACCGGACGTCAAGGCGAAGGTAGCGATGGCGATGGTGAAGAAGGCCCCGAGAAGCTTGCCCAAAAAGAACCGGGAGCGGCCGATCGGGCGGGTGAGCTGGAACACGATGCTACCGGACTCCAGTTCTCCGGGAAGGATGCCCATGGAGAGCATGATCGTGATCAGGAGACCGAAGAAGGTAACCAGGCCGTAGGCCACGGAGGAGGCGAAGCCCACGACCTGCCGGGGGTCCAGCACCTGGCCGTTCACGTTCATCTGGCTTGAGAACATGCAGGAGGAGATGAACAGGAACAGGGCCGCCAGGCCGAGGAAGATATAGAGGACCTTGTTCTGGAGGTTTTCGTAGAAGGTGTTGGAGGCGACGGCAAAGAGCGACTTCATGCCTTCTCCTTCACGGTGCGATAGAAGAGGTCCTCTAGGGACTCGCGCTCAACCTCCATGGAAAGGAGTTTCGCGCCCGAGGCCTTGAGGCTGTGCAAGACCTCCTCGGAGAGGTCGCGCCCCTGGGTGTCCAAATAGATGATGTTGCGGTCCACGGTCAGGGTTGGGGACAGTTGTCGTAAAGAGACCAACAGGGATTCGGAGACCTCGGAGACCGTGAGCTTCAACCGCTCGCGGACCTCGGCCAAGTCCTGGATCCGCCCCAGCTTCTGGAGGCGCCCCTGATTCAGAATGGCGATGCGGTCGCAAGTGCGCTCCACATCCGAGAGGAGGTGCGACGAGAGGAACACCGTCTTGCCCTTCGCCTTCTGGGCGAGGATGAGGTCTCGGATTTCCTTGTGCGCGATTGGGTCCAGGCCCGCGGTGGGCTCATCCAGGATCAGCAGGTCCGGGTCGCTGATCAAAGCCTGGGCCAGGCCGAGGCGCTGAAGCATCCCCTTAGAGAACTCGCCGACCCTGCGCTTTCTGGCATCGGCAAGGCCCACGGTCGCCAGCAGGGTAGATACCTTTTCGGGAAGGCCGTCCACATCGGCCAGTTTGGCAGAATAGGAGAGATAATCTTCGGCCGTGAGGAAGCGCTTGATGGAAGGCGTCTCGGGAAGGCAGCCTACCTTGGCGCGGGAGCGGGGATCGGAGATCGGGATATCCAGCAGTCGGGCACTACCGCTCGTGGGAAAGAGCAAGCCCAGGAGCACCCGTATGGTCGTGGTCTTCCCGGCACCGTTGGGTCCAAGGAAGCCGAAGACCTCGCCTTGATGAACCTCAAGCGAAAGGTCCTGGACGGCCGTGACCGCGCCGAAACGTTTGGTTAGGTTAGTGATTGAGATGGCTGAAGGCATGAAGTGTGCGATTGAATTAAAAAGTAATCATATTATTTTAAGGGATTTAAGAGGAAAAGTCAACAGATCAGCCGTTCGCGGAACCCGTTGCCTGTAAAACGTTATTCCTTCAGGGTTCGTCTTATCTCGCCTGACTCTAAAAATGGTGTTCTGACACAGATCAGGAAGGGTATCCCCCTTTAGGGGGTCTGCTTAGCAACCCGCCCGGGAGCTAAGGGAGGTAACAGGGAGGGATCAGGGAGCGATGACCTCGTGAAATGGGCTTAAAATGCTCATGCAGAAGGTGGGCGAACCTTCTTTGGCACCCCAGATCCAGGGATCGGGAAGGGCCGGGAATGGTTGATTTATTCAGGGCATTTATGGTAGTATAAAAGATCAACGATTACTACCTCTTAACAAGGAAAAAGGATGCAGGATCCAAGAATCGAGAAGCTGGCTAGGGTGCTGGTGGAATACTCCCTGGAGGTGAAGAAGGGAGACCTGATGATCATCCAGGCCACGGACCCGGCGGCGCCGATGGTCCGGGCGGCTTACCGCGAGGCCCTGCGGGCCGGGGCCCATGTGATCACGCGGGTGGCCCTGGAAGGGCTAGACGAGATTTTCTTCAAAGAGGCCAGTGAGGAGCAGTTGACCTATGTCTCCGAGTTCCGCAAGCTGGAAACGGAGAAGGTCACGGTGATGCTGAACCTCTGGGGCGGTTTCAACCCCAAGGCCCTGACCGCTGTGGATCCTAAGCGGATGGCCATGACACAGAAAGCGCACTTCGAGCTCAGCAAGCGATTCATGGAGCGAACGGCCAAGGGGGAGCTGCGCTGGTGCGGAACGATGTTCCCAAACTCGGCCAGCGCTCAGGAGGCGGAGATGAGCCTCGCGGAATACGAGGACTTCGTATTCCAAGCCTGCTTCGTGGACCAGCCCGACCCGGTGGCGGAATGGAAACGGGTGGCCAAGGAGCAGGAGCGGATCGTTAATTTCTTGAACACCAAGAAGACGATCAAGGTGGAGGGCAAAGACACAGACCTCACGGTTTCCGTGGGGGGTAGAAAATGGATCAACTGCTGCGGGCAGAGGAACATGCCGGACGGAGAGGTGTTCACGGGTCCGGTCGAGGACTCAGCCAACGGCAAGATCCGCTACACCTATCCCGCGATCTACGGAGGCAAGGAGGTCGTGGACGTTCGTCTCACCTTCAAGGACGGAAAGGTCACGGAGGCTAAAGCCGAGAAGGGGGAGGTGTTGCTCCAGGCGATGATCGCGATGGACGAGGGGGCAAAGCGGATCGGAGAGTTCGCCATCGGCACGAACTACGGGGTGCAGCGGTTCACGAAGAACACCCTGTTCGATGAGAAGATTGGGGGCACAATCCACCTCGCCCTGGGATTCTCTATTCCGGAGTCCGGAGGCGTGAACCAATCCGGGATCCACTGGGACATGGTCTGCGATCTCAAAGCCGGGGGACGGATCTTTGCGGACGGGAAGAAGTTCTATGAGGACGGGAAGTTCCTTATTTAAAGACTAAATTCCAAACCATCTGCACTTAATTTAAAAGGAGGTTCGATGAAGGTGTTGAAGGGGGTTGTGGCCGGGGCGCTGGTCTTAGGGCTGGTCGTCGGAGCAAGCGCCGGAAAGGGCGAAGGCGGGAAGGGAACCGCATCATCAGTGAAAGGAAAGAATCCCGTGGTGACGATCGAGACGACGATGGGGACCATCGTGATGGAGCTCTATCCGGACAAGGCCCCCAAGACAGTAGAGAACTTCGTGACCCTGACTAAAAAGAACTTCTTTGACGGGACGCTGTTCCACCGCATAGTGCCGGGGTTCGTGATCCAGGGTGGGGACCCGCTGACCAAGGACCCAGCCCAGAAGGAGATGTGGGGGACTGGCGGGCCGGGATACTCCTTCGCGGACGAGCCGGTGAAGGGCGACTACATCCGCGGGGCCGTGGCCATGGCCAACTCCGGGCCGAACACCAACGGGAGCCAGTTCTTCATCTGCGTGAACGACCTGACCGGAAAGCTGGGGAAGCAATACAATCTGTTCGGGCAGGTGACCAAGGGCATGGACGTGGTGGAGAAGATCGTGGCCGTGGACCGGGACGCCCGGGACTGCCCGAAGACCAATGTCGTGATGAAGAAAGTCACGGTCAAGGAGCCGGCCAAGTAAATTCGACTGTAGACCGTAAACTTTTGACTGGAACAATAAAGGCAAACCAACCAAACAAGATATAGGAGATAACGTGAAAGGGCCGGGGATCGTAGCTTGCATCCTTGGCTTCTGTTCGCAGGGCTGGGCGGGGGTGGTCGTCAATGAGCTGCTTTACGACCCGCCCGGCGATGACTCTGGGCTGGAGCGGATAGAGCTGTACAATAATGGCAGTGCGCCGGTGAACCTCGCGGGGAGGGAACTCTACCCCGCGAGGACGCCTTATTATCGGTTCGGGAAGAGCGACCGGGGAGAGGCCCCGGAGATGGGGATGTATGTGCTCTATTTAGAGGCCATTGACGCCTTGCATGGAATGTTAGTCAGGGCCAAGGGAACGGTGGTCTTGGCGAAGAGGATGAGTTAAAGGTTCGTGGGAAAGGTCAAGCCAGCCATCATCGCCAACGGCGGGGCCGGGGGAATTTCTTTCCCGGAGCGCAGGGACAAGGGGCTCCGGAAGGCGGTCGGGGCGGGGTATGAGGTCTTAAGAGAGGGAGGAACGAGCCTGGAGGCAGTGGTTCGGGCCGTGGCTCTTCTGGAGGACGACCCCATCTTCAATGCCGGGACCGGTTCCGTGTTGGGCCTGACCGGCGAAGTGGAGATGGATGCCTCCCTCATGACCAGCGAGGGGGGATTCGGGGCCGTGGCCGCGCTCCAGGGCGTGCGGCACCCCATCGAGGTCGCCCGGCTGGTCATGGAGAAGACCGACCACATCCTTCTTGCCGGGGAGGGAGCCCTGCGCTTCGCCAGGCTGATGGGGGTCAAGACGTTCAACCCGGTCACTCCGGAGAGGAAATTCCTGTGGAGGAGGTCCCGTAAGGGATTGAAAAGCAAATACTTCCAGAGGCTAAAGGAGCTGAGCGGATACTACGGAACGGTCGGCGTCGTTGCCCTGGATAGGGAAGGGCGCCTTGCCGCGGGAACTTCCACGGGAGGAATCAACTTGCACCTTCCCGGAAGGGTCGGGGACACTCCGATCCTCGGCGCAGGCACGTACTGTGACCAAAACGGCGGAGTCTCGACCACGGGCCACGGGGAGGCCATCATGAAGACCTTCCTCGCCCTTCGGACGGTCCAGCTCTTAGCGCGCTATCCGGCCGGGGTCGCGGCACGCAAGGCGATTGATTATGCGACTCAGCGTCAGTGCCGCTGCGGGCTGGTCGGCATCGCTAAACAGGGGAACATCCTTTGCCAGGAGAACACCGGGGGCATGTCTTGGTGTTATATCAAGAGCGGCGCCATGAAATCATTCTGGGATAACCAATAGTCCCCACAGAAAGGATCAAGGAACGGATCGATGAACGAAGAGAAGGCAACACCGAAAGAGGGTTTCCGGAAGACAGATCCCCCGAGCATGGACAACGGCGAAGGGAATCAAAGTATCGAGAGCGTCCCGCTGTTCCGGAAGAAGCGCGTAGTCATACCATTATTAATCGTCCTCATCGCTGCAGCCATCGTAACCTGGTATTGGTACGTGAACGTCCGGGATTTCGTATCCACGGACGACGCCTACATCGACGCGGACCGGGTCTCGATCAGCTCGGACATGCCCGGACGGATCGTCCAGCTTGCGGCCCAGGAGGGTGACACGGTCAAAAAGGGTCAGGTGCTCGTGGTCCTGGATGACTCCAACCTGCAGGCCCAGGAGGAGCAGGCCAGGGCCAGCCTGGCGAACGCGGAGCTGAGCGTCACGCTCTCCAGGATCAACCAGGAGCGGGCCAAGGAGGACTATCTGAGGGCGGAGGAGCAGTTCAAAGGGAAGGTCATCTCCAAGGAACAGTACGACCATGCCCAGAAGACCTACGATGCGGCGCGGGCGGACTATGCCATCGCCCTGTCCAGGGTCGGAACGTCCAAAGCCCAACTGGGAGTGGTCCAGACCCAGCGCCAGCATACGACGATCGCAGCGCCAATGGACGGAGCTGTGGCCAAGAAATGGGTTCTGGAGGGCGATGTGGTCCAGCCCGGGCAACCGGTCTATTCGGTGTACGATACCAAAGACCTGTGGGTCACGGCCAACGTGGAGGAAACCAAGTTAGGGCACATCCATCAGAACGATCCGGTGGAGATCGCGGTGGACGCGTATCACGGCAGGGGCTATCACGGCAAGGTGCTTCAGTTGGGCGGCTACACGGCCGCGGAGTTCTCGCTGATCCCGCCTAACAATGCCTCGGGGAACTTCACCAAGGTCACCCAGCGGGTGCCAGTCAAGATCTCGATCGAGCATTCCTCGCCAGGCGACAGGACGGACACACCGCTCCTGCCCGGGATGTCGGTGGAAGTGAAAATCAGAGTGAGATAACCGCATGGCGCTTCTTCCACGAAACCCCTTCCGGAGGAGCGCGGTCGCCCAGATTCCGTCCCTCTCCCACGAGCACGAGCTGTACCGCTGGTGGGTGCTCGGAAACGTGATGCTCGGGACGTTCATGGCCGTGCTCGACGCCACGATCGTGAACGTGGCCCTGTCCAAGATTATGGCGACCTTCGGGGTCTCGGTGGACAAGGTGGAATGGGTCCTGACCGCCTATCTCTTAGTGTTCGGGGTAATGCTTCCGACCTCAGGCTGGATCGCGGACCACTTCGGATACAAACGGACGTACTTCCTATCCCTCTTCCTGTTCACGTTCGGATCGCTCCTCTGCGGGATGGCCTGGAGCGAAAACGCCTTGATTTTATTCCGGATCATCCAGGGCGCCGGGGCCGGGATGATGATGCCGGTCGGGATGGCGATCGTACTGCGGGAGTTCCCGGCGGAGAAACGGGGCGTGGCCCTGGGCTTCTGGTCCATCGCGGCGGCGGCCTCGGTGTCCCTGGGGCCGATGGTCGGGGGCTACCTGATCGACAACTTCACCTGGCACACAATCTTCGACGTGAACGTGCCGGTGGGGATCGTGGCTCTGTTCGCCACCTTGGTCATCCAGCGGGAGTACAAGACCGAGCAGACCCGCTCCTTCGACTTCCTGGGCTTCCTGTCCATGGGCGTTTTCCTCACCTTCCTGCTCCTGGCCTTGGCGGACGGGAACGCGGAATGGAACACCGGGGGCTGGGGCTCGCCCTTCATTCTGTCCTGCTTCGCGCTCTCGGGGCTGGGGCTCCTGGCCTTCCTGATCAACGAGCTCTCGGTGCGGCACCCGCTCATCGAACTCGGCCTGTTGAAAAACTTCAACTTCGGGGTTTCGAACTTCATTCTGTTCATCTTCGGGCTGGGGATGTTCGGGAGCACGTTCCTCCTGCCGCTGTACCTTCAGAACGGCCTGGGCTATACCCCATTCCAGGCCGGGCTGGTCTTCCTGCCGGTGGGGATTATGCAGGCCACAATTGCGCCCATCGCCGGGATCGTTTCGGACAAAGCCAATCCCAAGATTCCGGCAATCGTCGGGCTTGTGCTCCTGGCTCTGAGCTTCTTCCTGAACTATTACCTGTCGCTCTTTTCGGAGCAGGCCCAGATCATGCTTCCGCTGTACCTGCGGGGGCTTGGGATGGGCATGATGTTCACGTCTCTCTCCACCCTGGCTCTGGTCGAAATTCCCAGGCAGAAGATGGCCCAAGCCTCGGGAATGTTCAACGTGATCCGCCAGATCGGCGGAAGCTTCGGCATCGCGATCTTCGGAACCCTGTTAACTCAGAGGCAGTTCTTTCATTCTACGATCTACGGTCAGGCCGTAGATACCACTTCCCCGGCGTTCAAGAACGCGGTCCTTCACCTCGGGGCCTTCGCCCAGCAGGCCGTCGGGGGTACCATGGCCGTGTCGACCTCGCGGGCCCAGGCCCTGATCGCGTCGCACCTCATGCAGCAGTCCTTCGTCGCAGCGATCGCGGACAATTTCCGGATCTCCGGCATCATCACCATCCTGGGCATCGTACCCATCCTGGTCCTGCGGTCGCGTAAGGCCGGCAGGGGTCTCAACATGAGGCCTGTACCGGTCAACGAATAATGATAAATTTACATCATATTCCATTTCACAGGAGCTGCCATGAATGATAAAGTCAAGAAAGCCCTGAAGCAGACCACCTGCGAGTACGCCGAGGTCCATCTGGAAGAGACCACGCGGACGAGCGTGCAGTACCTGGGCAAGGAGCTGGAAAATATCGGGACCACGGATGAGGTCGGGGGGAACGTCCGCGCGTTCCATAAAGGCGGGTGGGGGTTCGTGTCCTTCAATGACGCGAAGAACCTCCCGGCCTACGTGCGCGAGGCTTGCCGCCAGGCCAAGCTGGTGGGCGGGGGGAACAGCGCAGGTCTGGCCGAGGTGGAGCCGGTTCAAGATGAGGTCAAAGTCCAATTGGACGACGACCCTCGAAAAATTGATCTCGCCGAAAAAGAGCGTTTGATGCGGAAGTATAATGAGATCATCTTTAAACATTCTAAAATCCAGACTTCCAACGTGCGCTATGAAGATGTGGCCATGCAGCGGACCTTCGCGAATACGACGGGCGCGTTCATCGTAGAGGAGCGGATGTACTGCGGGACGGGATATTCGGCCACGGCCAAGGAGGGGGCGAATGTACAGTTCTCGTTTGGCCGCTCCGGGGGGACACTGGGTTGGAACACCGTCCTGGGGAGGGAGCAGGACGTGGAGAACATCACCCGCGAGGCTGTGGAGCTCCTCAAGGCCTCAAAGCCCGAGGCCGGGGTCTACACCGTGATCGCTGATCCCTCCCTGGCCGGGGTCTTCGCGCACGAGGCCTTCGGACACCTCTCGGAATCGGACTTCATCTACCAGAACGAGCGCTTCCAGAAAATTATGACCCTGGGCAAGCGCTTTGGGGTGGAAGCCCTGTCCATCGTGGATGATGGCTCCATCCCCGGGGAGCGCGGGTCCTTCAAGTACGACGACGAGGGAGTGCCAGCGCGCAAGAACCACCTCATCAAGGACGGCATCCTGGTCGGAAGATTGCACAACCGGGAGACCGCCGGGAAGATGAAGGAGCAGATTACGGGGAACGCAAGGGCGATCTCCTACCGGTACGCGCCAATTGTAAGGATGACCAACACCTACATCGAGCCCAGGGATTGGAGCTTCGAGAAACTCCTCCAGGACACAGGCCACGGAATCTACGCGATCGATGCCCTGGGCGGGATGACCGAGCTAGAGATGTTCACTTTTTCAGCGGCCAAGGCTTACCTCATCCGGGACGGGAAACTCGGGCCGATGCTCAGGGACGTGATCTTGTCCGGAAACGTGTTCGAGACCCTGAAGCACATCGATGCCATCGGGAATGACCTTAAACTGTACGGCGGGCTGGGAGGATGCGGCAAGGGGGATCAAGTCCCGCTTCCGGTGGCGGATGGGAGTCCGCACATCCGAATTCGCAATGTCGTGATCGGGGGAAAGTGAGGGAGCGATGAAAACGTCAAGCCAGATCGCCGAGAGGGTTTTAGCCCTGGCCCGAAAGAAAGCCGAGGCCGCAGAGGTTTTGTTCCAAGAGAGCGAGGAGTCGCCGGTTGTGTTCAGGGCGAACCATCTGCATTCCATGGAAACGAAGTTTACTACGGGCCTGGGCTTGAGGATCGTAAAAGACGGGCGCATCGGGTTCTCCTGCACCACGGACATGAACAAAACCGAGGAGCTGGTGGAGAACGCAGCGCTCAGCGCTAAGTATGGACAGAAGGCAGCGTTCGCTTTCCCCAAGAAGCCCGAGAAGGTCGAGGTCGAGGTCCTCTCTCCGGAGGTGAAGGGGGTCAGGCCCGAGGCGTTCGTGGAGAGCGGGGAGAAGGTCATCTCCACGCTTCTGTCCGAGGTCCCGGAGATCAAGTGCGATGCGAAGTTAGTGAAGAGCACGGCCCGATTCAGGCTCCTGAACTCAGCGGGTTTACACAAACGCTTAGAGCGGACCCTTTCCCACTTTGAGATCGAGGGCCTGGTGGTCGGGGAAGACGGCCTGCTCTGGATCTACAAGGGAAAGTCGAGCCGAAAGCTCGTGCTTCCGGACCGCAAGACCGCGATCAAGCTGGCCGAGAGGGTGAAGCTGGCTAGGAGGATCGTAAACCTTCCCAGCAAGCCCCTGCCGGTGCTGTTCGCGGCCGAGGCCATGCCGAACCTGTGGTTTGCCCTCGTGATGGGGGTGAACGGGAAGACCGCCCAGAAGGGGGCATCGCCCTTAGTGGGAAAGATCGGGGAACGGCTTCTGGATGAGCGGGTGGCGATCACTGATGACCCCACCCTGGACTGGGGAGTGGGAAGCTCCCCTTGGGACGACGAGGGGGTGAAAAGCCGCAAGAACGTGCTCTTCGACAAGGGCGTGTTCCAGGGATTCCTGTACGACCTGCAGACCGCGGGCCTAGCCGGCACGATGAGCACGGGAAACGCGAGGAGGTCCTTCAGCACTCAGCCTTATCCTTCGGTCACCAACCTGGTGGTCAAGCCCGGGACGGACAAAATCGACAACCTAATCAATGGGATGAACGAGGGAGTCCTGATTTACAACGTCATCGGCGGCGGGCAGAGCAACCTATTGGCTGGCGATTTCTCTCTAAATATAGGGCTGGGCTTCAAAATAGAGAAGGGCAAGATCGCGGGCCGGGTCAAGGATGTGATGGTTTCCGGAAATGTCTATGCCCTACTCAAGAACAACCTCTTGGCCCTTTCCAAAGAGACCGAGTGGGTCGATGCCATCAAAACCCCCTCGGCGCTGTTCAAGGATGTGAGTCTGGCGGCAAAAAGCGGTTAGAAGGTTTGACGGTAAAAGAGGTTCATCGGTTATCCGGTTAGATCGTTCATGAAACGATTGTTTGCCTTCTTTCTCGTCCTGTGCTTGGGGGCAACGGCTCAGGGGGCTTCGTTCTCCATCTCCCGTCTGAAGTACGCGGGAGGCGGGGACTGGTATAACGACCCGGATGAAGAGACGAACTTGGAGAAGGAACTGGTCACCCGGGCCAAAATCAATGCCAGGATCGACCGGGAGGTCGTCTCGCTCCAGGACGATGACCTATTCAGCCATCCCTTTTTGTATATCACAGGCCACGGGAATATCTCATTCAGTGAAAACGAGGTGACCCGCCTGAGGGAATTCCTGACCAAGGGAGGGTTCCTGTATGCGGACGATGATTACGGGATGGACGAATCCTTCAAGCGGGAGATGAAGAAGGTCTTCCCGGAAAAAGCTTGGGTGGAGCTGCCCTTTGACCATCCCATCTACCACTGTTTTTACGACTTCCCGAACGGCCTACCCAAGACTCATGAGCATTATCCCGGCGCCCCGCACGGCTACGCCCTGTTCCACGAGGGCCGGATGATCGTCTTCTACACCTACAACTCCAACATCACGGACGGCTGGACCGCGGTGCACAACGACCCTCCGGAGAAGCGCGAGGAGGCGCTCAAGATGGGGGTCAATATCGTGTGGTACGTGCTGACTCACTGAGATGACCGAAGCGAATCCAAAGCTGGAAGCGAAGTTGCTGGCCCTGAGGAAGAAAAGGCAGGGAGTCTTGGCCCTAGTGTGGCTGGGCCATGCTATTCTGGCCCTGGGGGTTATCTTCGCCCTGCTCGTCATCTTCTCGGGCGCGCCGGGGGCGAGGCTCATCCTGCAACTGGCGCTGGTCGCGGGAGCTGGCCTTGGTTTCATCTGGGCCCTGACGAGGTATATTCTGAAGCCTTCGTTCGCCAGCCTGGCCCTGGAGGTTGAGAAGAAATATCCCCAGCTCAAAAACCTCCTCGTCAATGCGGTCCAGCTGGGTACGCGGAGAGAAAATCTGGAGGGGTATTCCGGAGAGCTGATTCAGGCCGCCGTCGGCCAAGCCGAAGAAGCCTGTCGGAATCTGGATTTCGGTAAGGCTGTTGAAAAGAAGCCCCAGCATCTGGCGTTTGTCGAGTTCGGAATGGGGGTCGTGGGCGCTCTCGTCATCGCCCTGGCGTTTCCGACCCAGAGCGGAAGGGCTTTCTCACAATTCCTGAACGTGAACGTCCTCAGCCAGGAGGAATCGCTTGCTGTTCTAAAGGTCGAGCCAGGGAACGGGAAGGTGGCCAAGGGGCAGGACTTCGGGATCCGGATCACGGTAGAGGGAAAGGTAGTCCGCGAGGCCTTGGTGCACCGGATGCCTGAAAGCGGGACTTGGGAGGAAGTCAAAGCCACTCCGCTGGCATCGTGCTGTTTTGAGCACACCTTCTCATCTGTGATGGAACCGTTTGAGTATTACGTGACCGCGGGCCGTCTCACGAGCGAACACTACCGGGTGGGTGTTTCCGTCAAGCCGGTGGTGACGCAGTTTAAGCTGAAGGCCGTTTACCCGGGGTACGCCAAGGTCCCGTCCCAGGAAATGCCGGAGGGGGCAGGAGACGTGACCGCGCTGGTGGGCACGGTCGTGGAGGTGAGCGGAAAGGCCAATGTGACTTTAGCTTCCGCGCAGATGCGAATGAGCGATTCATCCCAGATTGCGCTCAAATCCGAGGACAGTCAGTTCTCAGGAAAATTCGTCGTCCGGAAGGACGCGACCTACCGCTTCGAGGTAAGCGACAGCTCCGGCGAGAGGAACGAGGCCCCCCCGGAGTATCGGATCACGGCGATCCCGGACGAGCCGCCTGCGGTCCGAATCGCGGAGCCAGGCAGGGATGTCTATCTCCCCGAGGATCTGGCGATTCCCCTGCGCCTCGAGGCCCATGATGATTTCGGGCTCACCCGGATGGCGCTCAAGGTCAAGAAGGGAAGCGAAAAGGAAGAGCGAACGGTTCCGATCGTGGACCTGAAAGGCCGGGTCGCGGACACCTCGCAGGCATATAACTGGGATCTCTCCGACCTCGGGCTCTTGGCCGGGGAGGAGGCCGCTTACTATGCCGAGGTCTTCGACAACGACGTGGTGAGCGGGCCCAAGCGAGGGATCTCCCAGACCTACCGCGTGCGCTTCCCCACGGTGCAGGAGATGTATGCCCAGTCCCAGGAGGAACAGAAGGAAGCTTTGGCGGACCTGCAGGGCTCGCTTCCGGCCCAGGAGGAACTGAAGAAAGAGGTAGAGCGCATCGGCCAGGAGCTCAAGACCCAGAAGAACCTGACCTGGGAGAAGAAGCAGGAGATAGAGCAGAGCCTCAAGCGCCAGGAAGAGCTCCTCAAGGAACTCGAGAAGACGAGCCAGGGGCTCCAACAGGCCGCGGAGAAGGCCGAGCAATCTCCCCTCGTAGATATGGAGACCGTCCAGAAGCTCCAGGAGGTCCAGCGGCTGATGTCCGAGGTCATGACCGAGGAGATGCGCAAGGCTCTGGAGAAGCTCCAGGAGGCAATGCAGAAGGCCGACCCGAACATGGTCCAGGAGGCGATGAAGAACCTTCGCCTAACCCAGGAGGAGCTGAAGCAGAGGCTGGACAAGACCATCGCGCTCCTCAAGGACGTGCAGCTGGAGCAGAAGCTCAAAGAGGCCGCGAACAAGTCCAACGACCTGCTCACCCGCCAGCAGGCCCTGAAGGAGGCCACGAAGCAGAGCGAGAAGAAAGAGCTTCCGGCGTTGGCCCCAAAAGAGAAGGAGTTAAAGGAGGAGGCCAAGCAGCTGGCCAAGGACCTCAAGTCCATCTCGGATTCCCTCAAGGCCACGCATCCCCAGGTCTCGGATTCTCTGGCCCAGTTGTCCCAGGACGTGGAAGGGGACAGCCTGTCCGGGGCCATGGAACAGGCCGCGGACCAGATGTTGTCCCAGAACCCTCAGGAGGCGATGAAGAACCAGGCTCGGGCCGAGCGCTCTCTATCCAAGCTCTCCCAGGGCATCAAGTCCGCACAGAACAAGAAGGTAGGGCAGGACAAAAAGGTCCTGGCCGAGAAGATACGCAATGCCATGAAGGATCTTCTGTACCTCTCGGAGAAGCAGAACGAGCTGAACCAGAAGATGGGCGATGCCGCAAGCAATCCGACCTCGGATAAAGACGCCCTGGCCAAGGAGCAGCAGGATCTCCAGGCTGGGGCAAAGAAGGTGGCCGACCAGCTCGCTGAGGCCGGGCAGAAGACGATGTTCCTGACTCCGGAGATCATGCGCCAGATGGGCGGGAGCCTCTCCAAGATGGGTCAGGCCCAGCAGCAATTGCAGCAGGGGAACGCCGGGGGGGCGAAGCAGAACGGCCAGGACGCTCAAGCCGGGTTGAACCAGACCGTGATGTCCTTGATGGATGCGATGGGCCGAATGCAATCTTCGAGTTCCGCCAGCGGGCTTCAGGAAGCCCTGGAGCAAATGGCCGGACTCTCCCAGCAGCAGGAGGGGGTCAACCAGGGGACCCAGGGAATGATGCCCCTTCCCGGAGAGGGCCAGCTATCCCTTCAGCAAAGGGCCGAGATGGCCCGTCTGGCTGCGGAGCAGGGCGCAATCGCTAAAGGCATGAGGGACGTCCAGCGCTCCTTGGAGGGTGGGGGCCAGTCCGGATTGCAGGGCCGCACCGAGGAGATCGCCAAGGATATGGAAAAGGTAGCCGAGGATCTCAAGAACCGCAAGGTGGACCGCCAGACCATTGAGCGCCAGCAGAAGATTTTAACCCGGCTTCTTGATGCCCAGCGCTCGGTTCGGGAGCGCGATATGACTGAGCGCCGGAAGTCCGAGACCGCCAAGCCTTACGAGCCCAAGTCTCCCAAGCCCCTGCCCGGCGACCTCGGTGACCAGCAGAAGAAGGTCCGTGAAGCCTTGCTCAAGGCCCTGAAGGAAGGCTATCCGCCGGAGTATGAAGAGCTCATCCGGGCGTACTTTAAGGCCCTGGCTCAGTAATTTTCCGTCCGACTACTTCACTCCCCCCTGCAAAAATTAGCACCATTTGGTAAAATCTAAGAGAAAGCAAAGGGCGGGGCTATCGGTCCCCGGCAAGGCTTTTTACTTTAAAGACAATCTTTTTCCAACCAATTCATTACTGTTTGTTAAAACGAATTTTACCTTGCTAATTTGAATGGGTATAGGCTTGTTCATAGAAACTTCATCTTTATATGGTATCCTATAGAGGCATGAAAATTTTAATCGTAGAAGACAATGAGAAGCTGGTCCGGTCCCTCAAGAAAGGTCTCGAGCAGGAAGGATATGTCGTGGATTGTCTTTTGGACGGAGAAACCGGCCAGTGTCGGATAGAAACTCACCATGAGGATTATGATCTTGTCATCTTGGATATAATGCTGCCCCAAAAAGACGGCTTGGAAGTCTGCCGCGATATCAGAAAACAGAATATCACCGTTCCCGTGCTTATCCTCACCGCGAAAGATGCGACCGAGGATAAAATCATCGGACTCGACAGCGGAGCCGATGATTACCTCGTTAAGCCGTTTTCGTTCGAAGAGTTATTGGCCCGAATCCGAGCCCTGCTGAGAAGACCCGTAAACGCGCTGGTACCGAAACTGAAAGTCCGGGATTTGACCCTGAATCCAGGGACAAGGAAGGTTCATCGCGCCGGGAAGGAGATCAGACTGACCTTGAAGGAATTCGGACTGCTGGAATATTTCATGAGAAACGCTGGTCGGGTTCTAGACCGCGAGCAGATCTTCAGCCACGCATGGGATTTCAACTCCAATGCGTTCAGCAATGTCGTCGATGTTCATGTAAAAAACTTAAGGAAAAAGGTAGACCATGGCCAACGAGAGAAATTATTCGAAACGATCCGGGGCGTGGGCTACCAGTTCAGGAAATAGCCTGTTCTTTCGGGCCCGCCTTCGCCTGACCTTATTCTATCTTGCGGCGATCGCTATTATCCTGACCGTTTTCAGCGTCGTGTTGTACCAGAGTTTTGCAAAAAACATCGCCGATGAGATGGAGAGCGATCTCCCGGACGAAGAACAAGCCCAGACCCTTGTGGTCGCCAATACCGTTCATCGGTTGGGGAATTCAATTCTCCTCATCGACGGCACGATCCTCTTTTTAGTCGGGGGCTTTTCTTATTGGCTGGCGGGAAAAACGCTCCATCCGATTCAAAAAACCCTGGGGGCTCAGAAGCGATTTACTGCCGACGTGTCCCACGAACTGCGCACTCCCTTGGCCATCATGAAAACGGAGTTAGAAGTAGCCCTGCGAGATAAACCGGATGCCAATCCGTATTCCCAAGTCTTAGCAAGTAATCTCGAAGAGGTCGACCGGATGAACCGGATGGTTGATAATTTGCTTAGCCTTTCCCGAATGGATAGCGACCAAGAACACCTTCGACTTTCCCCGATTGAGTTATCCCAGTTAGTCTCCCAAAGCATCGGGGAAATTAACCATTATGCGGAAAGCAAGGGCATTCAAATGTCTCTTGAAGCCGAGAAATCGGTTCCTATTTCAGGGGATCCCGAAAAAATCCAGCAGGCCATCTTAAATATCATTAAAAATGCTGTCGATTACTCTTCCGAGGGGGGAAGGGTAGAGGTTAACGTTCAAAAAAGCGGCCATACAGCTGATGTTACTATCGCCGATTATGGAATCGGGATTCCTGCCGAGGATCTCCCTCATATCTTCGACCGCTTCTACCGGGCGGATAAATCCCGGTCTCAGAAAGTTGGAGGAAGCGGGCTGGGCCTCTCCATCGCCAAGTGGATCGTCCTAAAACATCATGGGCATATTAACGTCCAAAGCTCGCCGGGCAAGGGCACGACGATAACAATCCGTTTGCCATCTTCTTCGAGTTCATGATATCTTCATCTTCCTGCGTTATAATGTTTAGAGGACATTGAGGCTTCCCAAAATGTTAAACCATCCTAAAAGGAGGTGAAGTAGCAATGAAGAAATGGTGGATAGCCGCCATCCTGGCGCTGTTAATGGTGTTGTTGGCCGTTGGTGTGGGCCCTGTGGGAGCAAAAGAGAAGGATTCAGTGGGAGCAAAAGATAAGGATTCAAAGGAGGAGTCCTCCTATCAATCCAGCATCAAAGTTCCCAGCCCAGCGCCCAAGGATCTCATGAGCTTGGCGAAAATCACGACCGAGCAGGCCCAAAAGGCTGCTCTTGACGCAAACCCTGGGGCCAAGGTCGTGAAGACGAAGCTTGAAAACGAGAATAGCAACTTGGTCTGGAGTGTGACGTTATCGGGCGGAGTCGAGGTACAGGTGGATGCTGGAAATGGCAAAGTGTTAAATACTGAAAAGCACGCTCTCCCTAAGCCCAAAGGAGTAAAAGGCCAACGCGGGGCCACAAAAAGCCACTGAACCCACTAAGAAAGGAAGTGTCACTCCAACGGTCTGCTATGTAGGGCGATCCATACCTTCCCTTTGAAATCGAAAGGCTAGAACCGGCGGCCTTCCGACGGAGAAGTTTAGAGAAAAAGAGTCGGCTAGACCAAGACTGAGCTCAAGGACGATTAAGGTTTCTCAAATCCCGTAAGTGAAGAAGGCGTTTTGCTCCTGTGCAGGGCGCCTTCTTTGAAAATTTTATTGACTATTTACAATGGATTTTGTTATATTATAAAAGTTTAAGCTTGAGGTGTTGATTGAAAAGAATTGCGTATTTGCTTTTATTTTTAGCCTTGATTGCAATAATTACCATATCTCCCCAAGTCGATCAATACTTGGCTAAATTAACGTATAATCCAATAACTAATAATTTTTATGGGGAAACACATCTATGGTGCAAGATCATTTATCTCAGTGTCAATGTTGCAATAGCAATTTTAATCATTTTACCGTTGGTGTTTTTATTTTTAGCATACAAAATAAAGAGCTTATCAAAAACCTTTGCCAGGAGATTTACATTAATAACCTACGTAAGTTTGATAGTCGGACCAGGAGTAATTGTTAATGCCGGTCTGAAACAACATTGGGGGCGAGCTCGTCCGAATCAAGTAATTCGAGAGCATCAAACATTTACGCCCATGTGGCAATACGTGGCGAATAGACCCTCGGATAATAGTTTTCCATCTGGGCATGCATCAGGTGGGTTTTTCTTGGGCATTCCATTATTAGCTACACGACGTAAAAAATTAGCGATTAGCGTGAGTTTATTGGGTGGTACTTTACTTGGATTAGTTAGATTGTTACAAGGTGGGCATTATTTTAGCGATATATTAATGGCCGGGATTTTGGTATTGGCCGTTGGCTTAATCGTAACTAAATTGGTAGAAAAAATAGGGTGGTAAATGAATAGAAAAGAGATATCTCTTTCTGCTTTCTGAAATTTGGCCTTTCTTTTTGGAGCTTGAGAGCCCATTTACCAGCAACCCGTGTGAAGAGGCACAGATTAGATGAATAAAAAAATCATCGCCATCCTGATTCTCACCGTCGGGGCCCTGATCCTCCTGATGCTCTATACATTTGGTCCCTTGTCTTCCAAGCGAGGGACTCAGCGCAATCCAACCTCCCTGAAGCCGTCCGGCACCGGGAAGGTCGCGGTCGGCCTTCAAGATGTTCCGTTAGAGACTTATCACAACAAGGATGTCAGGGAGAACTACTATACCCTGGGCTTTCCCAAGGACTGGCAGGTGGCCGCGGGCAAGCCTGGAGGGTATGAGTTGCGTTTCCCGGGAGGCCAAGGCGCGGTGAGGCTGATGGACGTCCCGGACAACACCACCCTGGAGCTCTACATATTGAGCCAGGAGGAGCCCCGGATGAAAAAGTCATTGCCCGGATACCAAAGAACCGGTTACGCCAAATTGACCCTGGGCGGGGCCGAGGCGTATCAGCTGACCTATCAAAGCGGCGATTCGGCAGGCCCGGCTCAGACCGTCCAGACGTTCATCACCGGCCCAGATCAAGCCGGGGTGATCGCCCTGACCGCGAAAGCAGGCGACTTCGCTTCCCGGTCCGCCCTGTTTTCCTCCGTGACCCAGACCTTCCGCTGGGAAACCAAATGAGACAGCTCTTTCTGTTCGTCTCGCTGGCCGTGGTCGGGTTCGGAGTCTATTTGAAATACCTTTACGACGTGCCGGACACCCAGGAGACCATCAACTTCTTCGTGAGCGGGTTCCTGATCATCGTCGGGATCGGAAGCCTGCTCGTCAACCTGTTCTGGAAGTCATCCCGCTCTCCAAAGAAATCCCAGGAATGATGGCGGACCCGGCCATCGCGGTCAAAAATCTTGGCAAATCCTACGGCGAGGTGAAGGCCGTCGATGGGCTGGAATTGAGCGTCCAGAAGGGCGAGTTCTTCGGCTTTCTCGGCCCCAACGGAGCCGGCAAGACGACCACCATCCGGATCCTTGCCGGCCTCATCCCTCCGGATGAAGGAGAGGTATTCCTCGGCGGGTTCGGGCCCGGGGCGCGGGAGAAGATCTCCCGGCTCATCGGAGTCGTCCCGGAGAGCCGGGGGTTCTACGACTGGATGACAGCCTGCGAATACCTGAGCTTTTTTTCGAGCCTGTACGGCATCAAGCCCTCCCGAAGCTCGGGCTCCGTGCCGGCCTTGCTGGACCAGGTGGACTTGAAGGGCAGACAGCACACCGCGATCGGGACCTATTCCCGGGGCATGAGGCAGCGTCTGGGCCTGGCACGGGCCCTGCTCAACAACCCTCAAATCCTGTTGCTGGATGAGCCCACCTTGGGCCTGGATCCTCAGGGCCAGGAGGACATCCAGGGCCTGCTCCGGGATCTCAACCGCAAAGGGGTGACCATTTTCCTTTCCTCCCACCTGCTCCACGAGGTCTCCAATCAATGCACCCGGATCGCGATCATCGCCAAGGGGAAGATGGTCGTCCAGGGGGCCTTGCGCGACCTGCAGCAAAAGGCCAACCTGGGGGAGGTCTACTTCATCAAAATTCGGGGAGCCCTGGCGGACATCCCCAGGGGGGAATTCGGCGCCCGGATCACCGGGGAGAAACAGACGCCGGAGGCGGTTGAATTCGTCTTCGAAGGGGACCTGGCCGGCGTCAATGCCTTGATCGATCGTCTGCGGAAGGCGGGGATCCCGGTTTTGGAGTTCCGTCCCGACCGCGATACCCTGACCCGGATCTTCCTCAGCTTGACCCAGGCCTGACCTCATGGTCACCACTCTCTGGCTCAAGGAGATCAAGGCCCAGGTCTACACCTGGAAGGGAACCCTGTGGCTGGTGATCGCCTCCCTCTTGTTCAGCTTCTCGAGCTACCTGATGCTGACCGACAAGGAGCTGACTCTTCTGGACCAGACCGAACTCCTGTGGATGCTCAGCAAGATCATCATCGGTGCGGCGTTCCTGATCGTGGCCATCGACGCGTCCTCTGTTCTCACTGCGGAGTTCGAACGGGAGACGGCGGAGAGCCTGTTCCTTTCGCCGGTGACGCTGCCCGCGGTCCTCCTCGCCAAATGGCTGGCCTCCCTGACCCTCTGGCTGGCCCTGTTCGCGGTCGCCGTGCCCTACATGGTCGTGACCTCTGCGGGAACCCGCCTGACCTTCCCTTTCCTGGGCTACATTCTTCTGCTGGGAACCTTGGGGATCGCCGGAATGACCCTGCTCATCCTGGGGATTTCCCTGCTCTTCCGCTCCAGCAAAAACACCCTGACGACCTCGCTGGTCATCCTGCTGGCGCTCTCGGCCCCGGCCCTGTTCTCCTCGACCCTGAAGAGCAGCGGGGTCGCCCAAGCCTTCGCCCGAGCTAACCCCTTGGACAACATCTTCTCCGCCCTGGATAACGTCTTGGTGGACTACCAGTGGTCCCTGCTCCAGAACGGACGATATCTATGGCCGCTTCTGCTCTTCAGCCTCGCGACGCTGGCCTTTCTCATGGTGGCAATCAGGGTGTTCCGGCGCCAGGGATTGATCAAGCATGAGTAAAACCTCCTTTCCGTTCCCTGGCTTCGGCGCAAGGCTAGGTCTTGCCCTGCTTCTCTCGGGCCTTGGTGCCTCAGGCCTGACCGCCCAGACCCCGGTATCCCCCATGCCCCTGGTCATCGAGATCCTCTCTCCGGACCTGTTGAGCGGCACGGCCGGGGATTACGTCACGGTTCGGGCGCAGATCACCAATGCCGGGCCGCAGGCCCTTTCCGACATCACGACCTACCTCTCCCTGGTCGATACCCGGAACAAGATGCCCGTGGACCTGGAGGACTGGAGCGCGGAGAGGGGGCGGTTCATCGGGACCATCGAGCCCGGTCAGACCCTACCTCTGGACTGGAAGGTCCACTTCGTCCAGCCCGGGACCTATGAGCTGATCGTGGTGGCCAGCCCGGTCGGAAGCCGGGCTCCCGAGGTCAGCCCGGTGACCCGGTTTCAGGTCAGCCCGAAGCGGAACCTGAACCCCGGCCAGGTCCTGCCCGTTGCCCTGGGAACCCCTCTGGTGCTGCTTCTTCTCTTTCTGGTCGCGACCTATCAACGACAAAGGAGGGCGAGCTTCCCTGGGCCCGTGTCTTGACAGCCATCAGCCTCATGGGGTATACTCTTTGCGTTGTTTAAATTCTTAAGGGTGTGCTGGACTCACGCCCATACCCCTTCCCTTCACAGCAGGAGACCGATTGATGAGCAGACGATTTCTTTGGGTTCTGGTGATTCTCACGTTGATCAGCTTTTCTGCCACGTCCTTTGCCGGCCAAAGGAGACACCGGGACATGGATGACGACGATGAGGAGAGAGCTGAGTCCTCCTCTGTCCTGCAGGATCATCTCGTTACGGTCAGTTCTGCGACGCTGAACAAGGGTGAGTTCGAGGCGGACCTCTGGAGCCGCTATGCGAAGGGGCTGCGGGGGACCTCGGACGCGGACTACTGGGCTCATACCGTGGAGGCCGAGTTCGGCCTGATGAAACGCTGGCAGATCGGGGTGGGGGCCAACTTCCAGCAGCCCAAAACCGGCAAGTTCTCTTATACCGGCCTGGAGGTGGAGACCCGGTTCCGGTTCGGCGAGCCCGGGAAGTGGTTCATGAACCCGGCCCTATCCCTGGACTACGAGATCCCCAAGGACATGAGTTCAGACAACCCCGGAAGCCTAGAGGGGAGGCTTATTCTGGACAAGGAGAAGAACGGCCTGGGTGTGGCACTGAACGCCATTTACGAGCAGCCTTTCCAGTCCGGGAGCGAGGGAGAGTTCGGGTATGCTGCGGGCCTGTTCAAGTCCCTGAACAAATCCGTGAACGCCGGAGTGGAGTTCACGGGGAACTTCTCAGAGGACGAGCAGGCGCATTACGCGATCCCCGGGATCTACCTGCGTCTGGGCAAGAAAACCCGCCTGAACCTTGGGACGAGCTTCGGCTTGACCGATGAGAGCGAGCCCTTCGGAGTCCGGGGTTTTCTGGAGTTCGAGTTCGACTAGGCAAGCAACAAAGTTTTATAGCTTGGGGCGGCAAGAAAAGCCGCCCCTTTTCGTTCCCTGTCCGGAACCCCTGTAAAAATAGGCCTTGAAAAGGACCGTGTTTTCTGGTAGAATTTACCTGTTTTAAAGACGGCCCAGCTGAGAGCAGAGAAAGAGCTTTCCACAACAGCTCGCAATCGAAAAAGGAAAGGCTAGATATGAAACGGTTCAGTGCGTTGCTTTTCGTTCTTCTCCTTGTCTCCTTCTCCCATGCCCAGCAGAAATGGTGGAGGACCTATGGCGGGACGTCCGGCGAGGAGGGTTATTCCGTCCGGCAGACCACGGACGGAAGCTACATCGTCGCCGGGTGGACGAATTCCTACGGCGCAGGATTCGATGACGTCTACCTCATCAAGACCAATGCCTCGGGAGACACCCTCTGGACCAGAAGCTACGGCGGGACGTATTACGAGACAGCTTGGTCTGTTAAACAGACCTTTGACGGAGGCTACATCATCGGCGGGTACGCCTCCTCCTTCCCGGTAGGGGCGTGGGACGTCTACCTCATCAAGACCAATGCTTCCGGGGACACCCTCTGGCAGAGGACCTACGGCGGAGACAGCTACGACTACGGCTACTCGGTCTGCCAGACCGCGGATACCGGGTACATCATCGTGGGTGAGACCGACTCCTACGGCGCAGGAGGCGGGGACGTTTACCTCATCAAGACCAATGCCTCCGGGGACACCCTCTGGACCAGAAGCTACGGCGGGACGGTAGATGAGGCTGGCTGGTCTGTCCAGCAGACCCAGGACCGGGGTTACATCATCGCAGGGTATACCTCCTCGTTCGGCGCAGGAGGCGGGGACGTTTACCTCATCAAGACCAACGCCTCCGGGGACACCCTCTGGACCAAGACCTACGGGGGAACGAACCCGGACTCTGGCTTCTCGGTCCAGCAAACCTCGGACGGTGGGTTCATCATCGCCGGAGCCACCTCCTCCTTCGGCGCGGGAGGCTTCGATGTTTACCTCGTCAAGACCGATTCCTTGGGACATTCCCTCTGGACCAAGACCTACGGTGGAACGGCTGACGACTTCGGCAGGTTCGTCCAGCAGACCGCGGACGGAGGCTACATCATCGCCGGAACCACTTACTCCTACGGCGCAGGATACTCTGATGTCTACCTCATTAAAACCAATGCCGCCGGGGATACCCTCTGGACTAAGACCTACGGAGGGACAGACTTCGATTACGGCTTCTCGGTCCAGCAGACCTCGGACGGAGGTTACATCATTTCTGGGGGCACTTGGTCCTATGGCGCAGGATACACCGATGTCTACCTCATCAAGACCGATGCCAACGGGACTGTGGGTGTAGCGGATAATGGCTCTTCCCGCCTCACGCCTTACGCCTCCCGCCTTACGATTTCCCCCAATCCCTTCGCTTCCTTTGCCAGCGTCCCGGGCCACTCCTCGGAGCGCTTTGCGCTTTACGATATCTCGGGGCGCAAGGCGGGAACCTGTCTTGGGAACCGGATAGGGGAGGGGCTGGCCGCGGGGGTTTATTTCCTCCGTTCTGAGGGTCGGCACACAAAACCTCTGCGGATCGTTAAGCTTCGCTGATCGGATTCAAAACAAAAGGGCGGCCCTTCGGCCGCCCTTTTGTAATCGGTCTTACTTGAAAACAGACTTTTGGTGTTACAATGGGATCTGGGATGGAATGCGCGGCCAGGTGCTCTTAAATTCCTTAATCTGCATTCCGTAGATCCATCGGCATATCCCGTGGATTTCTGCCCTACGGAACATGTACGTCCGACCACCGAAGCTGCTTCCTGCCCCGCGTTTTCGGAAGAACCCCTGCGTTGCATTTTCCCTCCGGATTGTGATAGAATGAAATAGTCATGGATTCCCGCATCGAGGAACGCCGCACCCTTACCATCCTGTTCGCCGACCTCTCCGGCTTCACCCCCCTGGCCTCCAAGCTCGATCCCGAGGAGGTCCGCGAGGCGGCCAACCTCTGCTTCGAGCACCTGAACAAGGCTCTCACTCTGGAGGGGGGGACCATCCTGAAGTACGAGGGCGACCTGGTCATCGCCCTGTTTGGCTTCCCGGTGGCCCACGAGGACGATCCCGAGCGGGCCGTCCGCGCCTCCCTGGCGATGATGGCTTCCCTTCCCGGGATCAACGCCGCTCTTTCCAAGCGCCTGCGCAGGAAGACCGACCTCGGCCTCCACGTGGGCGTGAACAGCGGCATCGTGGTCGTGGGCGAGATCGGCTCCGCTGAGAAGCGGGAGTACACTGTGATGGGGGACTCCGTGAACCTGACCTCCCGGCTGAAGGATGCCGCGGCCCGGGGTGAGGTTCTGGCCTCCGAGCCGGTGTTCCGCGCCTCGCGCTACCTCTTCGATTACGAGGTCCGGCCCGCGATCACGGCCAAGGGCTTCGAGGAGGCTGTGAAGGTCTTCCGACCCCTCCGGACCAAGGAGCATCCCGAGCCCAAGCGGGGTATCCAGGGCCTCTCCTCCCCGATGGTCGGGCGGGAGAGAGAGCTCGGGGAGCTGAAGCAGGCTTTTGAGGATCTCCTTCGCGGGAACGGCGGGGCCTTCTTCGTTTTGGGGGACGCCGGCCTGGGGAAATCACGCCTCCTGGCCGAGATGAAGAAGGAGATCGCCTCCCGGAAAGCGGAGGTCGCACTCCTCGAGGGCCGCTGCCTCTCCTACAGCGAGAGCGTGCCCTACTGGCCCTTCCTGCAGGTCCTGGGGTCTGTGTTCGGGATCATGGACCAGGATGCCCCGGAGGCCGTCAAGGAGAAGATCCTGGCCCGGACCAAGGATCTCCTCCCCGAGGGGTGGGACGAGGCCGCCCCTTACCTCGGCCACCTGTTCTCCGTCCGCTTCCCGGACGGGCTGGACGAGAAAATCCGCTTCCTCGAGGCCAAGGACCTGAAGGTCCAGACCTTCCTCGCGATCCGCAAGCTCCTCGCCGCCCTGGCCCGAGGGAAGCCCCTGCTTCTGGTCCTGGACGACTACCACTGGATGGACCCCGAGTCCCTGGAGCTGGTGGAGTTCCTGTTTGCCTCCCAAGAACCGCTTTCCCTTCTCCTGGTCTGCCTCGCCCGCATCGAGAAGGACAAGGAGTGCTTCCGGGCCAAGGAGCGGTTCCGCGAGAAGCTCCCAGGGCGTTACCGCGAGATCACCCTTAAGCCCCTAGACGAATCCGCCGGCACCCAGCTGGCCTACAACCTCCTGGCCATCCCGGGCATCACCGAAGGGTTCAAGGACCGGCTCCTGGCCAAGGCCGCGGGCAATCCCTTCTACCTCGAGGAGATCATCCGCTCCCTGATCGATTCCGGGGTCCTGCGGTTCGAGGACGGGGTCTGGCGCCTCACCGCGGACGTCCGCACCCTGGAGATCCCGGACACGGTGCAGGCCGTGATCGCGGCCCGCATGGACCGCCTGGAGCGCGAGGTCCGGGACATCCTGCAGATGGCCGCGGTCCTGGGCCGCAACTTCCGGGGCCGGCTCCTGGAAGTCCTCTGCGGCCTGGACTCCATGATGCTCACCCTCTACCTCGCCACCCTGGAGGAGTTCGAGTTCATCCAGGAGATGAAGGATCGCGGGGAATCGGAGTACGCCTTCCGCCACCCCCTGTCCCAGGAGGTGGCCTATGAAAGCCTGCTCAAGAAGAAGCGCCGCGAGCTCCACCGCAAGGCCGGGGAAGCTATCGAGGCCCTGTACCCGGACCGCCTGGAGGAGATGGCCGAGTTCCTGGCTCACCAGTACGCCCACAGCGACGACCCGGACAAGGCCCTTTTCTGGCTCAAGAAGGCCGGGAGGAAGGCCAAGGAGCGCTTCGCCAACGACGAGGCCCTAGGGTTCTTTCACCTGCTTGTCTCCCTTCTGGAGGAGGAGCACGATGGACGCGAGCGCGAGCTCTGCGAGGCCTTCGAGGCCCTGGGTGAGATCTACTGGCTCAAGGGGGATTTCGGGCAGGGCCTGCGCTGGTTTGGGAAGATGGAGGAGCGCTGCGCAGGAGATCCCGTACTCCGGGCCCGCGCCCGCCGCTGGATGGCCGAGCTTCAGGAGGAAACCGGAAACTTCGCCGAGGCCCTGCGCCTCATGGAGGAGAGCGAGAGGGCCCTGACCGGAGCCTCCGAGGGCGAACTCTTGGAGAAGGCCGAAGTGCACATCATGCGCTGCTGGATCTACCGCATCCAGGGCGATACCGACCAGGCGATGCGCGAGGGCGAAACCGCCCTGCGCATCCTGGAGCTGGAGATCGGTCCCGCCCCCCGGGAGCTCGACCCCCAGGTCGTGCTGAAGTCCAGGCTGCGGATCCTGAACAGCATCGGCGGGGTGTTCGTGGTCCGCTCGGAATACGACAAGGCCCTGCGCCAGTTCCAGACCCTCCTGTCCGCGGCCCGGGAGTCCGGCCAGAAGCGGATGATGAACTCGGCCCTGTGCAACTCCGGCATCGTGTTCTACGAGACCGGGGAGTACGAGAAGGCCATCGAGCAGTACCAGGCCTTTCTCGCACTCTCCAAGGAGATCGGGGACCTGCACGGCCAGGGCACGGCCACCGGCAACCTGGCCATTGTCTATCAGGACCTGGGGGATTACGACCGCGCCCTGAAGCTCTACGGGGAGCAGGAGCGGATCGCGCTGGAGATCGGGAGCAAGCTTTCCCTGGGCATGGCCAAGGGCAATCAAGGGATCGTCTACCGCCAGCGGGGGGATGCGAAGAAAGCCGAGGAACTCTTCCAGGCCTACCGCGACCTCTCCCGCGAGATCGGGTACAAGCAGGGCATCGCGGTCGCCAGCACGAACCTGGTGAGCGTTTATGCGGATGCCGAGGAGTTAGACAAGGCCGAGAAGTGTTTCCGTCAGGCTGAAACGGTGCTCAAGGAGATCGGGGACCGGGCAACGCTCTCCGAGCTCTACTCCAAGGCCGTGGACCTGAGGCTTGATGCCCCGGACCGCAGCGAGGCCTCCCTCCAAGAGGCCCTGGGATTCGCGGATGAGGCTTTCCGCCTGGCCCAGGAGGTCAAGTCCAAGACGACCCTGGCCCTGGCCTTCTGGACCTACGCCAGCGTCTATGCGGCCCTGGGGGATGCCCCCAAGTGCGAGGAGAATTTCAAGAAGGCCATTGAGGCCTTCGCGGAGATGAAGCAGAAGCGGGCCCTGGCCGACGCCTCCCTGGAGTATGCCCAGTTCCTCAAGAAGAAAGGAGCTCCCGCCGCCGAGATGGGGGAGCACCTCTCCCGTGCGCGGGGGATTTACGAGGAGCTCAAGCTGCCCCAGAAGGCGAAGGAATGTGAGATTTAGAAGGCTCTGATGCAGGTATCGCAAAAGCGGCCCCCTGGGTCGCTTTTTTTTTGCTGTGTAGGATTGACAAAACGCCTGGTTTGCCGTATAATAGGCGAGTGGATTTCTAAGACAAGAGGTCTACCATGAAGCCCTTTTTTTGTTTGCCATTTCGCCTTACGTTGAGCCTTGCGAAATCCCGATGCCGTTTATCGGGACCTTACGCCTCACTTCTCACGCCTTTTCTGCTCTTCTGCTCCCCTTCCGCCATCCACGCCCAGTGGGAGCCGGATGTCCGGTTGACCTACAATGACAGCGCCTCCCAGACTTCTTTTAACAACGCTTGGTGCGTGGGGGCAAGCAAATATACCGTCTTGGGCTCAAGCGTCCATGTCGTCTGGTGCGACCGCCGGGATGGGAACCGGCAGATCTATTACAAACGCTCCCAAGATGAGGGAGCGACTTGGGGACTGGACACTCGCCTCACTTATACATCAACCAGCTCGTTCGATCCTGCCATAGCAGTTACAGGCATCCGGGTCCATGTCGTCTGGGCAGATCGCAGAGACGGCGGCCAGGAGATTTATTACAAGCACTCCACGGACGGAGGAGCCACCTGGGGGCCGGATGCCCGCCTGACCAATGACACGGTCGGCTCCAGCCGCCCTTCCCTTGCGGTTTCAGGCTTTGACATCCATGCGGTCTGGTACAAAGGTCAGAACGGAAACACGGACATCTATACGACGCGATCCGTGGATGGGGGTACTACATGGGAACCCGAAACCCGGCTCACGACCGCTCCAGGGTGGTCGCTTTGGCCATCGGTCGCAGTTTCGGGCTCCCAGGTTCATGTGGCCTGGGATGACGATCGCAACGGAGCTCCTCAGATATTCTATAAACGCTCCGACGATAGCGGGGCAACTTGGCGACCGGATACCGCTCTGACCTTACACACAAATTACTCCTCGGATTATCCCTCTGTTGCGGTTTCGGGCTCCGATTTTTATGTGACCTGGCAAGACAGTCGGAATGGAAACGAAGAGATTTATTTTAAACGTTCTTCCAACGGCGGGCGAACTTGGGGTGCGGACGCCCGCTTGACCAACGACTCGGCGCTTTCACTGAACCCCAGTATCGCGGCTTCGGGGTCCGACGTTCATATCGTTTGGCAGAATTTGGGAACAGCAGGCGTTAGCATTTTTTCCAAAAGCTCCACGGATAGCGGGACGACCTGGGGAGCGGACACCTGTATTACCAATAGTTCTTCTAATCCATGGAATGCTTCCCTTGCACTGTCCGGCAGGAATGTTCATGTAGTATGGCAAGACGGGCGGGATGGGAATGATGAGATTTATTATAAGCGCGAGGTCGTGGAGCCTGAAGAGCGGGGAACGGGAGGGAAGTTCTATGCTCTGCCTAACCCTTTCACGGCCTATACGTGGGTGGTAGGTCACGAGCAAGAAGATTTTTACGTTTATGACATTATCGGAAGACTGGTCGGTACTTATAAAGGGGATCGGATAGGTGAAAACCTGGTTTCAGGGATCTACTTCCTGAAGCCGGAAGGTAATGAAGGTAAGCCTTTACGGATCGTGAAACTCAGGTGATGGGGTAGGATGGATCTTAGGATCTGGCCCATCTAAAAGACAGGTTGGTTAGGGGCGATCATAAGATCGCCCCTACTTTTTTCCCCCTGCCTTACCTTAACCTCAACCTAACCCTGCCCGCCTACATCCCGCTCTCATAGTTAGCGTGAAATTAGTGGGAAATTAGAGAGAAATTAGAGGGAAATTAGACGGAACATAGTGGGAACATGGCGGGAACCTCTCGGTAAGCGTTCGTATAGCCTGTTGATTTACTTTGTGTTACGGTTAAAAAAGAGGGGTTCTGCGGAGGGCTTGATCTTAGAAACGAGAATGTAACTATCTGAAATATTGACGTTTAGCTTTGTTTAACTTCATCCGAGTCTTCAGTAACTCTCATCACTAATCCCTATTCCCTGACCCCTAATCCCTATGTCTTCAGTTCCTTCTTCTTCGCGGCCGGGAACAGGACGTTGTTCAGGATGATGCGGAAGCCGGGGGAGTTCTTGTGTAGCTCCAGCTTGGTGGGGGGGTTGCCGATGCGGTGCTGGAACTGCTCGGGGTCGTGCCCGCCGTAGAACGAGAACAGGCCCTTGCCCAGGGTGCCGTAGAGGTACTTGACCTCGTCCGTGCCGGAGACCTCGGCCAGGACGGTGCAGGCGGGCTTGACCTTGTCCTTGTGAAACCCGGTGTTCTGGCCCATGAATTCGTTGACCAGGGACACGTGGTCCTGGGTGAGCATGGTCGGGATGGGGTCGTACTTGGCCGAGAACTCGAACAAGCTGAAGTAGGTCTGCGGCCCGCGCAGCAGGGCATCGTTGGAGCAGTCTATGTCCCCGGTGGCGTAGACGTAAGGGTTCAGCTCGGCATGGAAGTTCTGGAACGCCAGGGTCTTGGAATAATCTAACTTATTATTGCAATCCGGTGCGACCGGGTCGTCGTCGAACTCCTGAGGCACGATGTCGGTATTCTCCGCGGCCAGGGCCTCGTCCAAGGTCGCGGGCCCGGAGCAGACCGCGAACAGGAACCCCCCCTTATTGATGTATTCCTTGATCTTCTTGGCCACGGCGAGCTTCATCTGCGAGACCTTTTTGAATCCCAGCTTCTTAGCGTACTTGTTGTTCGTGGACACCTCGTCCTCGTACCAGGGAATCCCCCGGTAGTTGGCATAGAACTTCCCGAACTGGCCTGTGAAGTCCTCGTGGTGGATGTGGAACCAGTCGTACTGTTCCAATCCTCCGGCCAGGATCTCCTCGTCCCAGATTTTCTGATACGGAATCTGGGCGTAGTCCAGGGCCAGGCGTACGGCATCGTCCCAGGGCCTGGGGTTGGGAGCGACGTACACGCAGAGCCTGGGCGCTTTCTCCAGGAGCACGACGTCCATGTTCTTGCCTTGGATCTCGGCATAGACCCCGGCGGCATCCGAGCCCGAGAGGATGGAGTACGTGACGCCCCGGAGCTTGGCGATCTTCTCCACCTCCGGGATCGCATCCACCATGAAAGACCCTCCCCTGAAGTTCAAGAGCCACTCCACGTTGGTCCCGTGCTCCAGGCAGAAATAGGCCACGCCATAGGCCCGCAGGTGGTCGGCCTGGGTGAGATCCATCGGGATCAGGATCTTGTTCGCCGTTACCTGCGAGGTGAGCAGGATCCCGACCAGGACGATGAGGAACCCGGCGACCTTTGCCCTTTGAAAATTGGCCAACTGTTACATCCTCCGCATCAGCGTCAGCGCATACCGCAAGGTGGAGGTCGGTTTCACCGACATGTCCCGCTCCCGTTCATCCATGGCGATGGCGAAATCCAGGGCAAAGGCCTCCCCGAGATAGCCCAGCCCGGCGCTGTAGGTATTGCGCGAGATGTAGCTCTGGGGCCCGCTCGGGACGAAGGCCACAGGCGCCTTGGTTCTGGAGACGCCCAGCCGGAGCCTCAGGGAATCCGGCAGGGCGGTCTCCTGTCCGAAGCGCCAGACCGGCTGCGTGGTGTAAGTTACTCCCGTGCGTTTCTCAGTGAGCTTCTGCTTCCAGAGGTCGGAGCCTTCTAAAGCGACCAGGACCCCCGGCGTGGCCTGCAAGGACAGGCCGACGTTTATCCTCACCGGTGCCTTGCTGAGAATGAGCACATCGCCATAGTCGTCATACACAAGATAGTCATACTTCCGGGACAACACGTTCAGGGCCGCGGCCCCAACCTGGGTCGCTTTGGTCAGGGGAAGCAGGACCCCGAGGTCCAGGGCCAGGCCGTCCTTCTTCTCTACCTCTCCGGGCTGGCCACAGGCCGGGGCCGTGGTCCTCACATAGCGGCCTGCGAGCCCGTAGGCCCCTCCTTCCGAGAGCGGTTGGGATACGCCTGCGACGAAAGCCATTTCCTGATTCAGAAGGGAATAGGGTCCCGTGGAATCCCCGGAGGCAGCGTATCTCCATATCTTATCCTTGCTGTCCCCGCGCTTCATTAGACTCACCCCGAACCCGGCGCTCTGCTTGGCCAGGAGCAGGGTTCCCCCGTACTGGTCGAACCGTCCCGGGGTCCCGTCCCAGCGGTAGGACTGATAGCTTCCAGAAAAGGACGCAATGGAAAACCGGAGCTGCATTAGCCCGGCGGGGTTGTAGAACAGGGCTGAGGCATCCCCGGCGAGGCCCGTATACGCGCCCCCTAAAGCCAAGGGCCGGGCCTCCTCGAAGAAGAAGGGCGCCTGGGCAAAGCAGGCGCAAGCCATGCCTGCTGTCATCAAGAGCAAACCAACGAGGCTTTTAAACGAACCCTTTAAAATGCTCACTTTAAAATTTGCAATGAATCTTTTCATTCCTTCTCCGCTCGGTTCAATTCCTCCAACCTTCTCCTCGCCCCATCGGCCAGGAGACTCTGGGGGTATTGCAGGATGAGGGTCTCGAGGGACTCTCCGGCTTTCTTTTTGTCCTTCATCCGTTCGGCATAGACTTCGCTCATCCTCTCCAGGGCGAAGGGGGCAAGCCGGCTCTGGGGATAACTGGACATCACGCTCCGGCAGGCCTCCACGGCCTGGGGATATTTGCCCTGGTTATCATAGACGCCGGCGATCTCCAGATAGACCTGCGCGGAAAGCTCGGGCTCCTTGGTCTGGGAGAGAAGCACACGCAGTTCGTTGAGCGCAGCCTCGTCCTTCCGCTCCACACCGAGAAGCAGGGCATGGCTCATGGCCTGGAGCGCCTTGGGGTCCTTCTCCTTAATCTCCCCGATGGTGATGACCCGCTCCAAGGCCCTGCTCACCAGGGGAGAGGAGGGATGCTCCTTGGCGAGCTTCGCGAACACAGCCGCGCTGGTGTCGAAGTCCCCAGAATAGAAGAAACTTTCCCCCAGGCGGAAAAGCGTCCCGGTCGTCATCTCCTCATTGGGCTTGGAGACGAGCAGCTTTCCGGCACTCTCCCGGACCTTTCCCAAGTCCCCCTTCTGGAGGAGCGCGTCCATCTCCCGCAAAGAGGCTGTCCGGCTTTCCCCGGTCCAGGAGTAACTCTTCATGACCTCCCGGTAGTATCCAAGGGCCTTGTCCGGCTGGCTCAACTCGTCCAAGCAGATGTCTCCGGCAAGGAGCAGTGCCTGGGGCGCTTCCCTGGACTGGGCTTGTTCCTTGAGGACCAGGAGGCAGAGGTCCAGGGCCTCGGGGTAACGCTTGAGATTCCTCAAGATGCGCCCCATGCTCAGCCGGGCCAAGGGCGCGTATTGACTCCTGGGCTCGTTCTGAAGCAGGGTCTGATAGGCCTTGAGCGCAGGCTCCCAGGCTCCGGCCCGCTCGCAGGCCCTGCCGAATTCGATATAAAACCTGTCTCCCTGGAGGCTCTTAACCTTCTGATAAGCCTCCAGGGCCTTGTCATGCCGCTTCTCCTTGAGCTGGAAGTCGCCCAAAATCTTGTACATCTGGTCCGAGGCGTTCGGCGCTTTCTTAGCTTCATCCTCCAAGAGCCTTGCGAACGCCCCTGCATCCATCCCCTCGCCGTCCTTCAGGATATACCCTTCCTGCCACTCCCAGGACTGAGGGTTGGACTTGAGCAGGATGAGCCGCTCCCTCATCGCCTTAGGATAGTCCTTCATGCGCTCATACAGGTCGGCCAGCTCATTGGCAAAGTAAAGCTCCTCGCCCCTGGCCTTCCGTCCGTTCAAATAAGCCTCGGCTCCTTCCTTGAACAAGCCCTTCTGGGCATAGGCCGAAGCAATAACCGAATAGGACTCCATGTTCTTCGGGTCAAGCGCGATGAGCTTGTCAAAGGCCTTCTTCGAGTCATCCTTCCTTCCAGCATCCAAGTAGGCCCCGCCCAGGGCCTGGTACTCGAACCGGCTTCCGGGATGGGTCTTGAGCCTGGTCTCCACAAGAGCGATGAACTCATTGGGTCGCTCCAGCCTCTGGGAGAGTCGCCTCAGCCCGGTGAGCACAAAGGGCTCATCCGGATAATAGGGATAGAGGCTCTGATAGAACTTGTAGGCATCCTCGATCCGGTTCGCGTTCTCAAGAGCCTGCGCCTGCCTCACCGCCGTCCCCAGGTCCGGCGCCCCCGGCGCCTGCGGCTCACCGGGGAAAGGCTGGACGATTAAAAATGAAAGGCCTAAGAGAAAAAATAATGTGTTCATGCTACCCAATCATACCACCACTATATATAGTGGTCACCTCAAGGTTGCCTCGTAAAGAGGGCCTACAAAGCGCAGTTACGTCCGTTCAACCAAAACACCCCAAAAGAGGGGGACCTCCGAAAGACCTACGAAATCCGAGAGGGGTTTCCGAGGTATTCACGCGCTTCCCTCCCGATTTTTGGACTCCGACCACTATATGTTGTGGTGGCATGAAAAGATGACGTTTTAAGGCAACTCATAAAAAACGTTATTTTCTCGTCAAAACCCGGCACGCTTCCACAAACGCCTTAAACGGCTTGAAATGCTCCGGATACTTCTGGAACAGGCACTCCGGGTGCCACTGCACCCCGACCACGAATCGCTTTCCGGGAAGCTCCACGGCCTCCACGATTCCGTCCGGGGCTTTGGCCGAGACCACGAGGCCTTTTCCGATAGCCTTGAGGGCCTGATGATGGTGCGTATTCACCTGCAAAACCTCGGATCCCTGGATCCGATGCAACCTGCTTTCCCTTTCGAGCCTCACGGAGTGAGCCGGCTCGCTCGGGGGATCAACCCAGTGGGTCTGGGGCGGCATCCCGTAAGCCTTCATGTATTCCTCGGCCTGCCCGGGAAGGTCCTGCCAGAGGCTCCCGCCCAGGGTCACGTTGAGAATCTGAGCCCCACGACAGATCGCGAGGAGAGTCATATCCCGCTTCAGGGCCTCCCGGATGAGCGCCATCTCAAAGGCATCCCGCTCCTCTTGAACCTTCACCGTGGGATGCAGCTCCTCCCCGAAGTGCCGGGAATGTATGTCCAGGCCTCCGGGCAACAGCAAACCGTCCACGCCGTCCAGGAGGGAAGACACCTCCTCCACAAAGGAAGGGAGGACGAGGGGAATCCCCCCGGCCTGGACGATGGCCCGGGCGTAGTTGTCGTCGAAGAGCTTGTAGACCGAGCGCTCGTCCTCGGTGCGCAGGGAGGTGAAGCCGATTTTGGGTTTCATATTGTTATTCCCGCGACCCCTCTCCTAACTCTTTAGGAGAGGGGAGCACATCCTTTATTTGAGAAACCATATCCTTTTTATTCATTACTTGCGTATTTTATTCCAGCGCTGGAACACATCCAGGATGGTTTGCTCTACTTTCTTTGAGATCACATCCATGAGCTTCTTGGCTTTGGCCGGGTCGAAGTCCGGATATCCTTCTCCCTTCTCATATAAGATGATGGAACCGGGGAAGGGCGTTGCCACGAGCCCGGGCTGGGAGAGGTACGCCATGTCCTTCTGATAAAGATTTTTGCGCACCTGTTCGGGATGGTCAACCTGGACAAGAGCAGTCTCATCAGTCCCAGCATGACCCCCGGCATGGCCGTAGACCGCTTTCACTTCCTCCGGGCAGTGCGTCCACCAATCGATGACCAGGTTATAGACCTTCTTCTCCCGGTACAGCCTGGGGGAGAGGTTCCTCAGGGATTCGGTGTTCCCCCCGTGGCCGTTCAGGAATACGATCTTCCGGAACCCGGCTTCCCCCAGACCGCAGGCGACCTCGTAGACGTAGCGGTCGAACGTCTCGGGCGTGACCGTCACGGAGCCGGGATAGGGGAGAAGCGAACGCGTAATCCCGTAAGGGATCGTGGGCGCGATCAGGGCGTTGACCTTCCCGGCGATCCTCTCGGCCAGGGAGACCGGGATGAAATTGTCCGTTCCCAGCCCCGTGACCCCGTGAGCCTCCAGCGTGCCCACGGGCAGGAGCACGGCATCCGTCACCTTGGGGACAATCTTCCCAAACTCCTGCCAGTTCAACTCCTCGATCTTGCGGGTGCGCAGAGTTTTCATATCTTCGCAACTCCTTATTATTGGTCGAAAGCAACAAACCTGCGGTTTCTCTTCTGGAACAATTTCACCAGGACCAGCCCGGCCACGAACCCCCCGATGTGGGCGAAGAAGGCCACGCCCCCGGTCTGTCCCGCGCCCGGAAGGGAGGCCAGGCCGTAGAACAACTGGATCACGAACCACAGGCCCAGGACCAGGAGCGCGGGCAGGCGAACGGTCTGGATGAACCAACCCAGGGGGATAATGGTCAGGACCGAGGCCTTGGGATAGAGAATAAGGTAGGCTCCAAGTACACCGGCGATGGCCCCGCTCGCGCCCAGGGCCGGGATCGTGGAATGGGGCGAGGTGACGACCTGAGTCAGGCCCGAGACCACTCCGGCCAGGAGATAGAAAACGATGTAACGGAAGTGGCCCATGGCGTCCTCCACGTTGTCCCCGAAGATCCAGAGATACCACATGTTCCCGATGAGGTGCAGCCAACCCCCGTGAAGGAACATGGACGTGAACAGGGTCAGAAGGGGCGGAGCCAAAGGGGTGACGATCTCCCCGTGATTGTTCACGACCTCGGCTCCCCCGAGCATCTGGGCGAAGAAGACAGGGGTCGCGCCCCAGTGCCGGATAAAAGATTCCAGGTGCGGGCCGAGCGAGAACTCGTAGAGGAAAACCAGCGCGTTCACCACGATGAGGGTGACGGTCACGAAGGGAAAGGTCCTCGAGGGGACGTCGTCCTTAATGGGGATCATCTTTCTCTCATTCCAAAATTAAAATGATATCGTCATTCCCCCGCCGACATCCCCGGAGTAGGCGAACCCGCCCTCTCGGGGCTTGGTGATGTCCGGGGCGATGTAGCGGACTTCGAAGGCGATCCCGAAGCCCTCCTGAGTTCTCAAACGGATCCCGGTCACAGTCTGGAACCCCATGCTGGAGCGGTTCGTGTCCGCGATGGTGCGGTAATAGTATCCCAGGCCTCCTCCCAGGTAAGGGTCAAAGGTCCTGCGGCCGAAGGGATGGCCGATGAGGTCGGTCGTGACCGGAAGAAAGACGTTCCGGCGCCCCTCGCGGTCGAAGTAGCTGGCGTATTCCACGTTCCCGTCCAAGGTCCAGTAGCGGTTGATGTCGTAGCGCAGGGACAGGCCGATCAAGGCGATGTAGGTGTCGGAGTTGTAGGGCTTGTACAATGAGCCCCGGAAGCTGAGTTGCACCTGGCCGGCATGAAGGCCAGGGACCGCACAAAGCAAGGCCAGCGCAGCTATGGAGATGGTTTTAAGAGACATCCTCCTCCTTCTTCTGACACCTACTTTAAAGGATAACACGACTCCCCGATTCTGTCAAGGGTCGGTCAGGACAGTCCGATCCACTTCCGAATCGCCCACTCAGATAGCAGCAGAATGAGGAGAAGGAGAAAGAGGACAGGGTGGTCCCAGAGGTCCAATTCTCTGGAGACCTTCCTGGGTTGGGCGGTCAGGGTGATGTCGCGGGCCAGGCTTCCGATGCTGGCTTCGTCGTAATATCGTCCGCCGGTGGCCTTGGCCAGGGCCTTGAGCAGGTCCGGGTTGAGGCCTACCTGGTCATACTCCAGGTTCATGACCTCCACGCCGAATTCCCCCTTGTCCTCGCCGAACTTTTGATTGCCGATAGCTCCCATAGCCTGATAGAGGTAGTTCCCCGGAGGCAGGGGCTGGGCCGTGCCCTCGTAGCGTCCGTTCCCCTGGCTCAATAAGTTTAACTTCTGGACCTCCTTTCGGGTTTCCGCTTCGCGGATTGAGACGCTGATATCGGCCCCGTCCAGAGGGCGGTTATCCTCGCCGTAGGCCTGGCCCGTGAAGAGCACGTTTTCCCCGGAGCGGACCAGCTTGTCCGCGGGCTCGACCTTAAGGCGTTTGCCTTCCTCCCTTGCCCCAAGCCAGCGAGCAGCGTTGGAGATAAACTTAGTATAGACCTCGCTTCCCTTTCCTGTTCCAGCCGTGGTGAAGCCCCAGCGCCAGAGGGGCCAGCCCGAGATAAGAAGCACCTTGCCTTTGCCGAACCTCTGGCATGAGGCGATGGGCAAGGGGCCCTGAGGGGTTTTGACCTTGGGAAGGACCAGGAGGACCGTGGCTCCGGAGGATATTCCCGCGACCCGGTTCGCGCCCAGGAGTGGCGGAATGTTTTTCCACATCTCGGTGTTTTGCTTAAGGTCCTGGGATAGGGTCGTAACCGGATGGTTTTCCCCCTCATGGGTCAGGAATACTTCCAGAGGGCTGTCGAGGTTCGTGCTCCCGAGGTGCACAGGAAGCATCTGAGCGATGGGGAGGGAAGCGTAGTCCTTCAGGGTTTCATCTCCCAGGACGAACAGGCCCGCTCCTTTGGCGTCCACCATATCCCTCAGGGACTTTTGCAGAGGGTCGGTCAGAAGGTCCCCGGGAAGGTCGCAGAGGATGACGAGGTCGTAGCCGGGAAGGTCCTGAAGGACCTGGGCCTGGTTCGCCGAAGAGGTTTTCTCTCCTGAGATCTGGGTCCACTTGCCCCCTCCAGGGGAGACAAAGGTCGTGGCCGCAACGCCCGTGTCCTGCTCCAGGGCGGATTTCAGGAAACGGAGCTCGAACCCCGGGGAGGCGAATAACGCTATCCGAAGCTTGCTTCGGAGGACGTTCACGGCAAAGCCTCTGACGTTATTCTCCTTGAGGGCCTCGCCCTCTGTCACAGGCAGAGATGCAGTAAAGCGGTGAACGCCCTCTTTCAGGGGAGGGATCGTGAGGCTCACCCTCGCTTCGGCGCCGGACGGAGGAAGGGGCAGGCTCTGCGTAACCAAGGAAGCCTTGCCCTCACGAATCGAAAGAGCGGTCTGGGACTGAGGGAAGCCCCGGTTGCGGATCACGACCTCGACGGGAACGGCTTCCCCGGAATAAGCGATGTCGTTAGCCGAGACCTGCACGATGGTGATGTCCTTTGGCCTGACCGTATCCCCGAGGCCGACCGCATAGACCGGGATCCCGAGCTTCTGGGCCTCTCTCAGAGGATCTTTTCCGTAGTTGTTCTGGCCGTCTGAGAGGAGTAGGACGCCCGAAGGAGTGGCTTCCGGAGAAAGGGACGAAAGCTTGGAAAAGGCGGCTCCGAAGTCGGTCCTCTGGCCTTGTGGCTTTTCCTCCTGTCCCCAAGTGCTTTTCTTAACTACGATCAAACTATCAGAGAACTCATAAGACACAACCTCAAACTTCCTTCCCAGTTCATCCAGCAGGGAAGACAAGAATTGTGGAGGATAGGAATGGGGTTTCGCTTCTGGTTTTGCGGAAGGGATGCTCATGCTCTCGGAGGAATCCAGGAGCACAGCGAGGACGGGTTTGTTCCGGGACACCCTGACCAGGCTCAGGATAGGCTCGAGAAGGAGGAACCCGAGGGTGGCGAAGGCCAAACCTCTCAAAATAATCAGGACGGCTTTCGTCACAGGTTTTTGGACATAGGAAGAACGGCGGTAAAGCCACCCGCTCAAGGCCAGCCCTATGACGAGAAAGGCCAGAACGACAAGCCAGCCGAGGAGAGAGAGTGAAAAGTGGAAAGTCATCGTTTCATTCTATCATAACCCAAGCCTGGAATGCAATCTTGCCCCTGTTTCCAAGACGAAGGGCCGCCCCCCGCATGAGACGCGAAGGGGCGGCCCGACGAATCCGGTGATTACGTCTTTGGAGGGGTGGCGAAGAGCTTGGGATTGAGAGGCGTCATGGACGTTGGAAGGTCCTTGTTGTATTCCCGCCACCACCAATCCGGGAGGTGAGGAGCGAGGAGGCTCCAGGCCGAGGTGATGCGTTCCACAAACGTGTGGGGGAGCGTCAGATGAAGGGGGCAGTAGTCGGTCACGTAAAATTTGAGGCCGGCCCCCGGCTCCTCCGGCCTGAACACCGGGAAGAGCGGGAACGACCGGCAGTCCATCGGCCGCACCCCGTGAATGGTGCAGTTGTGGTAGCCGTCCTTCATCTCGTCGAAGGGACAGTGGCGCGGCACGAGGCCCTGGGGAGTGATCGAAACCATCGCGTTCACCGGCCCCTCGTGGGCCTCGACCGGAGAGAAGGCTTGGAGACCCAATCCCAGCCTGCCCGCGATGTACTCCTCCTCCAGAGGCAGGAAGTAAGCGCTCTCCTTTTCTTCGCACAACCCCCGGCACACCGTCCAGCACGGCAGCTCGGCATCCGCGGTCCGGGCATAGGCCTGGTCATAGACCGGGAACAGCTTCATTTTATCCGCTTCAAGCATAGGATCACTCCGCAACAATTCGGGCATATTTTAACTTTTTATCCGAGGGGCCGTCCAAGATGCCGCCCAGACTCTCCATCTCCTTCAGATACTCGCAGGCCTCACGGGTGATTAGCTCTCCGGGCGCAATGACTGGAAGCCCGGGAGGATAAATCGCGAACAGCTCGGTGGACACCTTGCCGATGGCCTCTGCAAACGGCACCGTGGTCTGCCTGGCGAAAAAGGCCTCGCGCGGCGACATGGCCAAGTGGATCTCCAACTCCGGGAAGCCCGGTTTCTTGGAGAGAGGGTGGGGTTTCCGATGGTGACGCGCCAGTTTCGTTAAAGCATCGATCAGACGCTCGATGTCCTGCTCGGTGTCTGCGAAGGTGAAAATGAACAAGACATGATCCAGGTCCGCCATCTCGGGCTGGATGTCGTACTCGTGGTCCAGAATGCGCAGGGCCTCGTAGCCGGTGAGCCCCAATCCTGAGACCTTCACGGTGATTTTGGTCGTGTCCATGGGAAAGGGGGCCACGTCCTCGGCCGTAAAGGAGTAAAGCCCGTTCATCCGGTTGATCTTCTTCCGCGCCTTCTCGGCCAGGCTCAAGGTGCGGTCCAGGAGCTTCTTCCCCTCGGTGGCCATCTGCATCCTGGCCGCATCCAGAGAGGCCATTAAAATATATGACGGGCTGGTAGTTCCGAGAAGACGCAGGACGCTCTCCAAGTCGCGGAGGTCTATCCGTTCTCTCTTGGCGTGCAACAAGGAGGCCTGGGTCATGCCGGCGATGATTTTGTGCGTGCTCTGCACCGCCATGTCCGCGCCTGCAGCCATGGCGGATTGGGGCAGCTTAGGATGGAAATGCAGGTGCGGTCCATGAGCCTCATCCACCAAAAGAAACTTTCTCTTCTCATGGAGGATCTTTGCGATCCCCTCAAGATCCGAGCACACACCGTGATAATTCGGCGAGACAATGAGCAGTCCCTTGACCTCCGGATGCTCCTCCAGGGCTTTTTGGACACCTTGCGGGGTGAGGTTCTTAATGACCGGCAGGTCCTCATCAATTTCCGGAAGGATATAGATCGGGCGGACTCCGGTGAGAATCAGGGCGGCAAGAATGGAGCGATGAGCATGACGCCCGACAAGAATTGAATCCCCGGGGTTGGTAGGGGTCATGAGCATGGCATGGTTGCCGCCCGAGGTTCCGTTCAGCAGGAAGAAGGAGCGGTCGGCTCCGTAGGCCCGGGCTGCCAGCTCCTGGGCCTCGCGGATCACGCTCACCGGATGAAAGAGGCAATCCACTTCCTCCAGGACCGTGAGGTCCATCCTGAAGAGGTTCTCGCCCACGAAGTCTTTAAACTCCTTGGCCACCCCCCGGCCCTGCTTGTGGCCCGGGGTGTGGAACGGGACCTTGTCCTTCTTGGCGTAGGCGATCAGGGCCTCGAGCAAGGGAGCCCGGGACTGGTCGTTGACCCTGGGCCCTTTCCGCGGCATCAGGCCTCCAGGAACATCGGCTTGTCGTCCCGGATGATCAGCCCCTCTTCGGAGAGGGCTTTGCGCAAGTACTTGGGCAGCGAGAAAATCCCTTGGTGAGTGATCCCGTCGTAGTACCGGGCCTCCTCAAGTCCACGTCCTTTCATCCTCTGATCCACGTCCTGAGGCGTGAGCACGAGCGGGTCGTTCCTCTTAGATGCCAGGCAGAAGCCCCAGGGCAGGTCAAACGATGGCACGATGGTCTGATAGGCCCGGACGATGGGGAAAGCCGTGGCCAGAGTCTTAGCGATAGAGGAAAGGAGTAAGGTGTCTCCGGCTCGCGTGGTTCCTGCCTGGAGCGAGAGAGTCCCCTCCGGGGACAAGTGGTCGAAGGCGATCCGATAGAATTCCCGGGTATACAGAAGATAGGAGGGACCCCCCTCGAGAGGCTCGGTCAGATCCACGATGATGACATCGTAAATCTCCTTGCTCTCGGCCAGGATTTTGCGAGCGTCGTCATGGATCAGTCGGGCGCGCGGGTCCTCGAAGGCCCCCTGGGAGTACTCCGGGAGCCACTTGCGGCATTCCCGGACCAAGGCCTCGTCGATGTCCACCATAACGGCCTCTTTGACCGAAGGATGCTTCAGGACGTCCCGCAGGGTCGCACCCTCCCCCCCTCCGACTATGAAAACCCTCTCCGGTCTGGGGTGGAGGAGCATCGGGGGATGAACCAGGGCCTCGTGGTAGATGAACTCGTCGGCCTGGGAGGACTGAATCTTTCCGTCCAGGAACAGGGCCTTGCCGTAACGGCAGGTAACCACGAACTCCATCTTCTGGAAGGGGGTCGCGGCGCTGGCCAGGATCTCCTTGATCCCGTGCATGTGGCCTTCCACCGGCGTGAAGTACTCGATGTACCATTGGTTTTGGGTCGGCTCGTGCATCGCTTGATTCCTCAAAGCAAAAGGGCTGATAACGAGAAGGGACTCCGAGATGTTCGGAGTCCGCTTCCTGAGGTTCGGGCTGACGTCACCTCAACGGATCTGGCACTTGGGGATGCCCAGGAGACCGCGCTGCAGGGCGACGCTGGTCACGTGCTTGCTCTTGAGCTTCTCGGCGATGTAGTTCATCGCCACATTGTAGTCGATACTCTCCCCGCATGAGAAGAGATCAACGGCGGCATAGCCATACTCCGGCCAGGTGTGGACCGAGAAATGGGATTCGGAGATGACCACTACGCCGGAGACGCCGTGGGGATTGAACTGGTGGAAGACCGATTGCACGATGTGGGCCTTGGAGCGGCGCGCGGCCTCCATGAGGGTGGACTCGATCAATTTGCGGCTGTTTAAAGCTTTCTTATCACAGTTGTAGAACTCTAAGAGGATGTGATAACCTAAAGCTTTCAACCTCCGTTCCTCCCTTCATTCGATTCCGTCCTGAGCTTGTTTCAAGACGGAACCCAGTGACCAGCTGATCCCCCGCTCTTTGGGGGAGACAAATGTGGATTTACCTGTCCCGGATAAAAGTTGTAATAATGATATATAATTTGAACGAAAAAGTAAAGTAAAAAATTCGTTTTTATGAAAATATTTTCAATTAGTGGGGGGAAAAATCAAAAAGCCCCACAACATATAGGGGCTTTTGGGAACGCATTTTTTGTGCCATAAATCAGGAATGATGCGGTTTTGAGGGCACTTTATGTTCCCCTTGATAGTTCTTGAAGAAGAGGTAAAAAGTTGTGGTCGCTATCAGGTAAAGAAAAGCAGTTAAATAATAGGGAATGGAGTATCCCGTCAGAAAAACTTTCCCGATGGTAATTCCCGGATTCTGCATAATGTGTCCGGAGAGCGCGGTGGTTCCGGCCCAGGTGAGGTTCCAGGACATGTTCATGATGCTCGCGGCCGTGGCCCGTTTGTTCTCGGGAATCATCTCCATGCTCATCGCCGAGGCCAATGGCCCGGACATGTTCATCAGGCAGGCCCGCAGCCAGAAGGCCAGGACCGCGAAAGTGAGATAGCGCTCCAGTCCTCCGAGCAGGATGAGGAAAGGAAGGGAGAGCATCTGGGCGTACACGATGGTCTTGAGGTTTCCGAAGCGCCGGGCCGCGATCGGCCCGAGGAGCACGGCCGAGGCGGTGATGATTTGCGAGCCGGAGAAGTACAGCCCGATCTGCGTGCTCGTAGCCCCGAACCGCTTCGCGAAATAGAGGTTGAAAAACGGGATCACCAGCCCAGCCCCGGCCCCGATCAGCAGGTTGTTCGTGGAGAATTTTGCGATCGTGACCAGATCTTCCTTTTCCCGCCAGGAGACCTTGGCCTTCACCGCTTTTGCTTCTCCAGCGCTCTCATGCACGAAGGACAATGGGATGAGCGCGCCAAAGGAAAGCAGGGCCGAGGTCACGAGGGTCATGCGATAGCACTGGACCGTGGTCGCATAGGGAAGGACATGATGGAAGATCTCGGGCAGTCGTCCGCCCAGCGCGTTCCCGATGACGCCGGCGATCAACGAGGCTGAGAAGTTCACGCTGAAGAGGTATGTCCGCTCCTCGGGCGTGGAGTTCTCCATCAGGAAGGGGGCGGTCGTGACTGCAGCGAAGGCGGCGGCGAATCCCGACAGCGCCGAGGCAGTGAGCAGCAGGTGCTCCTTCAGGGTGGTGGCGCGGATCAGGACGAAGACGCTGACGAAGAACCCGGACAGCAACAGCGACCTCTTACGCCCGATCCGGTCGCAGGCCAGCCCGGCCGGCAGGGCCAGCAGGGACATCGAGAGCGCGCCTACCGAAAGCAGGTTTCCGATGAACCCTTCGCGGAAACCGACCTCGACGAGATACAGGTTGAAGATGACGCCGAACGCTGAGAAGCTCATTCCGGCCAGAAACAGGGAGGCCAGGAAGAGCTTGGCGTTCCGGGAGAAGTCGGAGGTCGCCTGATAGTAATCGCTGAAGATCTTGCGGATCATGTTTCTTTCAGGGTGGGTAAAAGAAGCCCCGATGCCTCAGAGCTCATCGGGGCGGACGTAAAGATTATAATCGAGAACGGAAAGAAAAGTCAAATGGTGGGAGGGAAGCCGGTCAGATTTCCTTTTCCAAGAGGGTTCCCATCTCCTCAAACCCTAACTTCTTGTAGAAGGCCGAGGCTTTTGTTTTTTCCTCCAAGGTCGTGACCTCGACCTCCCCGGCTTTGCGCCGTTTGGCAGCCAGCACGGCCTCCCCGACCAGAGCTTGGCCCACGTCCTTGCCCCGGGCGTCTTTCCGGACGATGAGTTCGTCCAACAAACAGCAGGTCCCGGTGTGGAACAGGGACTTGCGGAACCACAGGCTGGCCAGGCCCAGGATGTCACCCTTTTCCTCGGCCACGAGCAGGAGATGGTTTTTCTCCCTCAGGAGCGATGCGTACAGTCGTTCGGAGGCTTTGACCTCGGCCGGCCTGAGGTCCATAAACGACTGTAGCTCCCGTATGAGTGACAGCACGGCTCTCCGGTCTTTCAGCTCAGCTTTGCGAACGGTCATTTTTTTACTTTAAGTCTACAGTCCACGGTCTACAGTCTAAAGTCGCTGTTCATTTCCACCGAACTTCGAGATCCTTCTCCGGCAGGAAGTCCTTCTTGGTCAGATAGAAAACCTGTTCACCTTTGATTCCCTTGACCGAGTCCGGCGAATAGGACAGGGTGACTTCCTTGAACGACGACGGCACACGCACGATGAACTCGGCCTGCTTCAGGGCTTGTCCCCAGGCCTGGGTGGTGGTCAGGATGTACTTGGCCGAGCGCTCTAAGCACCTCTGGGAATAGACTACCTCAACGGTAGGCTTTCCATTAGGCCCGGCTTCCACGGTCCAGGTGATTCCGTCTTTCACTTTACGATAGGCGATGGGCTTAACCCGGATGGCGTGGGGAAAAGGGTGCGTCGCGTTAACGGGGAAGGGGTAGAGCATGACCACCCGGACCGCCTCCGGGTTTTGGTTCGTGAAATGATAGATTCCGTGGATCGTGAGCGTATTCCCTCGTACGCTCATCTCGATGAGCTCCGAGGTGAACTCCACCATCCCGCCTGCCCAGGCGGTTCCCGCCAGGCAGAGGGCCAGGATGGATGTCTTAAGTAGGGTCATTGAGTGTGTATTTGACTTTTTATGGTTTCTGTCCCAGCACCCTGTATCCGAACTTCAGCATCGCTTCTTGCTCCTTGATCTGTTGCTCCGCGCCGAACGCTCCTTGCCCGGCATCGAACCAAAAGACCTCAACCGGTTTCCCCAGGGCCTTCAGCTTGGCCTCATATTCCACGATCTGTCGCTCTGGACACCGGGCGTCGTTGCACCCTTGGAGGCTGAGCACCGGCGCTCGGACCTTATCCACGTAGGTGATCGGCGAGCTTTTCCCCGTTTTTAACATGATACTATTTTCAGGGCAGTAATGCAATAGGGTATTTATCAGGCTTGACGGGAGGCTTTATTCCTTGCTGATTTTGTAAGTATCTTTTTCTGACCCTCTTGAAATTCGGGTGCGACTTGTAGTAAAATTCACATCAGATATTATCGTTGGATGGATGGCTGAAGCATAAAGGGAGGGTGGAATGTCGGCCGAGAGAGGCTTCCCTAAGGAGAAGTTTGAGAAGGCGCTGTTGCATTTGAACCAGCACCAGCCCGAGGAGGCCCTGGGCCTGCTCAAAGAGGCCGTCGAGGCCGAGCCGGGAAATCCCTGGTACCGCTCCTATTACGGGCTCTGCCTGGGCCGGCTCAAGCGCTTCGCCGAGGCCGAGAAGCACTGCCAGGCAGCGATCGACCTCAATCTCTCCAAGGCCCAGTTCTACGTCAACATGGGCGAGGTCTACCTCTTGGGCGGCCACAAAAAGCTTGCTCATCGCATGTTCACGGAAGCGGATAAATGGGAGAAGGATCATCCCCAAGCGAAGAGATTCCTCAAGCAAATGGGCCATCGGCGCAAGCCCGTGGTGCCGTTTCTGGACCGTGATCACCCGGTGAACATATCCCTGGGCAAGATCCGACATAAGCTCCGTCCCGCGAAGTGATCTCCGGCCTCGCGCCTCGGGAGTCCCGCTCCTTGGAAGGGAACAAGGAGCGGGATTTTCGCAAGCGATTCCTCTTCGCGATAGCCCTTCTTCTCGTCCTTCTTTTTCTCCTCCCCTGGCTCTGGTGGAGGATGAGAGTGAGCGAGGCGAGGGATGGCTTTCGGAGGATACAGAGGCTGAACGAGCGCTGCCTCGCCATCCTTCCCCCGGCAGAGGGCACGGTAATCGTGATGGACCCCGAGGATGGGAAGATCCTTGCGCTCACCAACCCGGACTGGGCCCTGCGGATGCGCTTCCCGCCGGGCTCCACTTTCAAGCTCGTGACCGCGCTCGCAGCTCTGAGAGAAGGCAAAGTGGACCCGTCCTGGACCGTGGACTGCCCCGGCTATTATATTTGTGAAGGCGAGACCCTGGACTGTTCCCACACTCACGGAGAGGTCAATTTCACCAAGGGCCTGGCTTATTCCTGCAACGCGTACTTCTACACCCTGGGCCGAAAGGTCGGCTGGAAGGGCATCGCGGACTGCGCCCGCTCCTGCGGCCTGGATGCCAAGACCGGCATCAATCTTCCGGGCGAGATTGCGGGGGAGGTTCCTCTGGCCCTCTCTGACCGTCAGGCCGTGGACTTCTCCATCGGCGAGGGCGGCTGGATCCAAGTCACGCCCATCGGGATGGTCCTCCTGGTCTCGGCCCTTGCCAATGGCGGAAAGCGGTTCGTCCCCCAGGCGGTCCCGGATCAGGAGTCTCTCCTGCGCTTTCGACCTCAGCCTGGCGACCCGCTAAAGCTGCCTCCGGGGTTCTCCCTGCTCAGGGAGGGCATGAGGGAAGCCGTGGAGTATGGGACCTGCGTGGAGGCCAAGGTCCCCAACGTTGTAGTAGCGGGAAAGACCGGTACAGCGACCGCGGTCCTGGGAGGGGGGACAACCCACTCTTGGTTCCTCGGCTTTGCGCCCTTCGACCGTCCCCGGTACGTGGTTGTGGTGTTCAACAAGCGGGGCCTGGGTCAGACCACCAGTGCCCCCCTGGGAGGAAGGATTTTGGAGGCTTGTTTTGAAACGGAGCAGAGATAGAACCCTTCGCGCAGGGCTCCTTGCCCTGAGCCTGGTCCTCACGGTCCTGGGAGGGGCCCTATCCGCAGGGACTGCCCTCCCGGACAGCGTGGACGTGAGGGTCCTTTCCAAATACAGGCTCAGGAAGTTGGAGTGCTTCTCCCCGGGCAGCGAGGTCGTCCTGTCCGATGGAAACGGAGAGAGGAAATCGCTCCCTGCAGGCCGGGGCCGCCCCCTCAGCGTCGCTCTCGTTGGGGCGAAGTTCTGCATCACCGCTGGCCAGCAGTCCCTCGGCTCTTTTGAGCATGCCCGCCTCCAGGCCAGGGATGGTCTCCTCGTGATCCAGGATGGCAGGCGGATCAGCCGCAAATACCGTGGCACGCTTTCCCTTGGGCCGGGACCGGAAGGGATCAGGATTGTGAGCCGGGTCGCGCTGGAGGATTATCTCAAAGGAGTCGTCCCGTCCGAGATGGGAAGCGGGGCTCCCTATGAAGCCTACAAGGCTCAGGCGGTCCTGGCCCGCACCTGGGTCCTCAAGCGTCTGGGAAGACACCGCGAGGAAGGCTACGACTTCTGTGACCTGACCCACTGCCAAAGCTATCAGGGTGCGGATTGGGAGAGAGCCCTCCCTTCGATGGCTGTGGACTCGACCTGGGGAGAGATTGTGACTTACCAGGGGGAGCCCATCGAGGTCTTCTATCACTCCACCTGCGGAGGGCACACGGCCAACGCCGAGGAGATCTGGGGGGATGTCCAGGAGCCCTATCTTTTGGGCATCGCAGACAGCAGCGAACGTCAGGCCTTCTGCCAAGGCTCGGAGCACATGCGCTGGAGGTTCGCCATAACCCTCCGGAAACTCCGTGCCGCCCTGTCTAAGGCTCCGGAGACCGATCCCGGAGAGGTCTTGAGGGATGTGAAGCCCGTGGCTTATGAAGCCAGCGGAAGGGTGAGCAAGGTGAAGCTCATCGGCTCCCGCGAGAAGGAAGTGAGCGGGGAGACCTTCCGCACAGCCGTCTGCCGGACCCTAGGCTGGAGCACGATCAAGAGCACCTGGTTCACCATCCACAGGCAGAAGGGCCAGATTATCCTGGTGGGACGCGGCTTCGGCCACGGCGTGGGGATGTGCCAGTGGGGTGCGAAAGGCCGTGCTCTGGCCGGGCAGACCTACCGTCAGATCATCGAGGCCTACTATCCGGGGACTAAGGTGGAGAAGCGATGAGGCGCGGTTATCTCTTGTTCCTTATCTTTGTCCTGGGATGCGCGGCCGCTCCCCCCAGGATGGAAGGACATCTCGCATCTCCCCCTCTGGTCAGGATCAAGCTCCTCTCCGGGGACAGCGTACGGGTAGGCGGAAACGAGCCCTTCACAGTCTCGGACGGCAGACGCGGAAGGCAAGTCCGGGAGGGGGAATGGAAGATCTGCGCGGGCGCGCCGGCCTTGAGGATGATCGACGAGCAGGGCCGGGATATCAAGGACCCTGCCCTGCCGGTATGGGCCTACGCCGCTTCCGAGACCGGCAAGGTCTTGGTGAACGGAAAGCCCTACCGGGGCACCGTGGAGGTGATGCCGGACAGCCTGGGTAAGCTTCAGGCCGTGAACGAGACGGATCTGGAGATTTACCTCCGGGGCGTGGTCCCTGCGGAGATCGGGAGCTTGGATCCCTCCCTCCTCGAGGCCATGAAGGCCCAGGCCGTGGCCGCGAGGACCTATGCCCTGAAGAGATTATCCGACCTCGGAAAGACCGAACGGGCCTATGACCTGGAATCCACCATAGCGGACCAGGTTTACCCTGGGGCAGGCGGGGAGACCCCGCTCGGGGACCGGGCGGTGAAGGAAACCCGAGGGGAGATCCTGAAATTTAAGGGCCAACCGATTTCATCGTATTATTGCTCCTGTTGCGGAGGGCATACCGCGGACATCGAGGAGACCTGGGACAAGCCGTCTGAGGAATACCTCAAGGGAACCAAAGATCCCTACTGCCGGGGAGCGAAGGGATTCACCTGGGTGCGACGTTTCACCCGGGACCAGATCCAGATGATGCTGGATGGCGCTCCGAATGACTCTCTGCCCGCAGGCTGGAAAGGTTATCCCGGCAGGTGGAAGTCGCTACGGGTCCAGAAAAGGGGGCCTTCGGGAAGGGTGCTGGACCTCCTCGTCTCCACGGAATTGGGGAGCTCCGTGTTGAAGAAGGACCGCATCCGCTGGGCGTTCGCAGACCCCGCCATCAAGGAGATTCTCCCCAGCACATTGTTCACGGTGAAGATGGACCAAGAGGGAGTGACCTTCTCGGGAAACGGCAGGGGCCACGGGGTCGGGATGTGCCAGAGCGGAGCCATCGAGATGGCCCGCCAGGGTAAGAGGACGAAAGACATCCTGAGGCATTACTATCGAGGAATCGGGGTCGAGAGGATATATTGATGAGAGACCGTCCGCTGTGCTGATCCATGGGATGAACCAAAGGCGGGGCCGAAATCGGCCCCGCCTTTGGTCTATTTGCTCCCTTTGCCCGGCGGCGGCATGGAGAGGATCACGGGCCACTCCGGATGCCGCGGTGCGGAATCCAGACGAGGGGGATGGTCCTCCCTCTTGGCGTCGATCATCCACTGGACCCGGTCGAACTCTTTCTTATTCGCTACGAGGATATATTTCCTGGCCAGGGAGTCAAGCCTGGTTTGGGCCCCATCCGGTGTGATGGCATCCCTCCCCAGGGCGACCTGCAGGTTGGCCAATTCATCAGATAAGCGTTCCTTTTCAGAGTAGGAGTAGAAAATCCCCCTGTTGAAGATAAGGGCGTCGGCCAGGAGCCAGAGAATCAAGATGGCCAGCAGGCCCAGAACCGGGATGAGCCAGGGAAAGCGCTTGGGGGGCGGCGTGGCCTCGGGCTTTTGCTGGGGAATGGATTCTTCTTCCATTAGACCTCCTCAGAGAAAGGATCGGGTATAATTTTACGTTAAATCTGAGGTTTTGTCAATTCAAAAAGTTGCCTGGTGTAGTTTATCGGTATCGTATCCGGGGATCGATCAGGGCATAGGTTAGGTCCACCCCCAGGTTGGCCAGAGCCACGCAGAACGCCGAGAACAACACGGTGCCCATGATCAGCGGGATGTCCACGTTGGCCAGGGCCGTGACCGCTAGGGTTCCGATGCCCGGCCAGCTAAACACGGACTCCGTGATCACCAAGCCGCCCATGAAGCTTCCCAAATCCATGCCTACCAGGGTCACGATCGGGATCAAGGCATTGCGCAAGGCGTGTTTCAAGATGACCTGCCGCTCGGGCAGGCCCTTGGCTCTGGCCGTGCGGATGTAGTCCTGTTTCAGGATGGTGATCATCTCCGAGCGCAGAACCCGCGAATAGAAAGCCGCCCCGCCTACGCCCAGGGTCACGGCCGGGAGGATGAGATGCCAAGGCGTCCCGTAGCCGCCCAATGGGAAAAGGTGGCTCTTAAAGGCGAGAAAGTAGAGCAGCAACGCGCCTAGTAGGAACGGGGGGATCGAAACTCCCAGCAGAGTCAGGGACCGTGAAGTCTGGTCCGGCCACTTATCCTGCCGGAGGGCCATCATAATGCCTAAGGGGATGCCGAGGAGGAGTTCCACGAAGATCGCCGCAAGGGCCAGCTGCAGGGTGGCCGGAAAGCTTTGCCAGATAGATTCTGCGACTAATTGCCGGGTCTGATAGGAACGGCCGAAGTCGCCCCGGACAGCCCGCCATAGGTATCTTGCGAACTGCATCCCGAGCGGGTCGTCCAAGCCCATTTCCTTCCGGATCGAAGCCACGACCTCTGGAGAGGCCTTCTCTCCAGCCATCATCTTGGCCGGGTCCGCGGGCACGAGATAGGCGATTACAAACGTGACCACCGCCACTCCCACCAGCACGAACAGGAGATAGGCTATGCGCCGGAGGAGATAAATAGACATGGGACAGTGATCATTTTACATTTTAGTCGAACCATTCCCGAATGACTACATCCCGTGAATCAAGGGCCAGAGGCTCTTCAAGACGAGCAAGGTGACAGCCAGGATGATGAAAATCAGGATCGCGCCCAGCTTCCAGGAAAAATTCATCGCTTCCTCCTTTGCGTAGTCACGAACTATAAGATTTCAGGATCGAGCGGCGGCCAGGCCCCCAACACGATCTTTCTCCACAGGGCATGGGAGACCAGAGTTTCCAAGGCCCGGATCGAGACCGACTGCCGCTTTTCAAAGAAACGTTTTGTCCACGTTTCCAAGGGGGCTCGCTCACAAAAAGGAAGGTTGATGCCGAGAAGGTTGTTCCGGATGAAATCCCGAAGGGGGTGGCGAAGCCAGGGCTCGTAATCCGCAAAGGGGAGTCCGGTCCGGAGTCCCCAAGGCGTCAGCAAACAATCCGCGGCCCGATAGGCTCCCACGAAGGCGTACCGGGCAGCCTCGCTCCCGAAGGGCACGAGATGATTTCCGTGAACCAGGGGGAGCTCTGCGGCCTTCGGATTGTTCTTCCGGACGATGTAGCTTGCCAGGAGCGAGCGCAAACGGATCTTCGTGGGGACGCGCAGGGTGCGGTCCACGACCGCATAATCCAAGAAGGGCTGGCGGCAGCGCAGGAAGGTCTTCTCGAAGTTGAAGCCCATGGAGAGATAATTTCCGAACCGGTCCAGAAGGAAGAAAGTGTCCAGCTTGTCGGCCACCGAGCCGGCGGGTCCGATCTCCCGATACTGATCCGCGATCGCGGCGAGCGCCGCGGTCTCGAGCCTGAAATAAAGACCGGGAGCGATAAAACTCCGGTAATCAGGAAGCATGCTCATGATGCGGTAGGTCCGTTCCGCGAGCGAGGAATCGTCAGGCAGAAACGGAGCCCAGCGCTTGAACAGCCAGCGCCTTCCCACCTCTTCCCCGGTTCCATCCAAAACCACATCCGCATGCTCTTGCTGGTAACGGAAAGAGGGGATGAGATAGGTTCCGAGAATCCCGGGAACTCCCTCCGAGCGGTAGATGAGCTCTTCAGCGAAAAGGGGATAGTTTTTGAGGAAAACGCCGTCCAGGGGGATGACATGGTGTTCGCACCCGCAGACCGGGGCCAGACGCTTGGCGATGCGCACATCTGCACCAGTAACGAGCCCGTGGGTGAAGGAAGGGATTCCTGAACGTACGTTCCCGGCCACGGCTGCGATGGCTCTTGAGGAGAGCCCTCCGGAAAGGCTCAACCCCGCCCGTCCCCGGATCTGCCTGCGAATGGCGGATTGAAAAAGTTCCTCCACCTCGCTGAGATGCTGCTGGACGGGGATTCCGGGTTCAGGCGCGAAAGAGGGCTTCCAGTAGCGCTGGATACGGATTCCCGTTCTTCCAAAGGAGAGTACGCTGGCCGGCGGGATCCTCAGCACGCCCTTAATCAGGGTCTTTTGCCTCATGGGATAGCCGAAGGACAGGGTGTCCGCCAGCCCGGGTTCTTGGATCTCGGGAGGCACGGCCCGCGAGGCACCTAAAGCTTTGAGCTCCGAGGCGAGAAGCAAAAACCCCCCTTTCCAATGGTAATATAGGGGTTGATTGCCATAGCGGTCGTTTCCGGCGAGGAGCTGGTCCTGTCTCCTGTCATAGCAGACGAAGGAAAAGGTCCCGTCCAAACCAGCGAAAGCGTTTAAAGGGCGTTTTCTTAGAAACCAGGCCAGAACCTCGGAGTCGTGCTCGCGGAGAAGCGTAATTCCTTCCTTGGTCAGATCATCCCGGACTTCCTGCCGGCCGTAGAATTCCCCATCGAGAATTGCGGCACCGTCCCTGTCTTCATAAAGGTGAGGGTAAGGATTCACCTGCGTGTCCAGGAAGCATCCTAAGGCGAAGCACTGATCCCCTGAGAGATAGGTCTCCTTTTTCCCCTCTCTGGGTGGCACGAAGCCAGAGAGCATCTCCTTCAAAATCCGGGAAAGGGGCCGGGGGCGATCTAAGCTCGCGAGGGCAACGATTCCGGGCATGGCGCTCTCATGACAGGGCAGTCTTTTAACTTTTGAATTTTTGGATCAGGATGAATCTTCCCACATTCCCCGTTCGGAAATCAAAATTCAATGGGTTCCCCGCCCCATTTGCGAACCTTGAAGATGTCTTTGAGGTTGGCACGAGAGGTTTTGAGGGTTTGCCTGGGCACCATCGGCTCGCCTTTCTCCCAATCCAGGTAAGGGTCGAAGACAAGTTCCTCCCTCTCTACGTTATACGTTTCGGTCAGGAAGACGGAAGAGTACGACTCCAGAGGAGGATCTCCGGAGATCGGGGCACGCAGGTATGGAATGGGTTGCTTGAGCGTGATTCGAAAAGCCGTATCTTCGGTCATTAGATTTAGATTATAGCGGATTCCGAGGAGCCTGTCAAGTCTGGAGGGGCTTGACTTTGGAAATGCGGTATAGTATAGTATAAGGTAAGGTTAAAGAAGCGATTGAGTAATGAATAGAGTTGTTTTATCAGCAGTAGGCCTCCTTTTACTTTGGGGCTTGGCTTGGGGGCAGGACAGCCTGAAGGGCAAAGAAGCCCCTTTGCCGGCGATGGTGGTCTCTCCGAATACGGACAGATCCCAAGCGGCCTTCGAGCGCATCGCCAAGGCCTGGCAGGAGGGCCAGGCCGAGACGATCGCGACCTTCCTCGGGGAAAACAAAGTCACGATCACCCTGCCCCGGGTCGCGGGAGGCATGCTCTCCAAGGACCAGGCAGAGTACGTGCTCCGGGACATGTTCAAGTACAGCTTCACCGAGAAGTTTGCGTTCGTGAAATACGATGAGTTTCTCTCTGAAGGCGTGGTCGGAATCGCCGAATGGTCCTACCGCTCGGTCAAGGGGGGGGCGCTCGTAAAAGACAAGATCTCGGTCTGGCTGGTCAAGGAGGGCAAGGAAAAACCACGCTGGGTGATCAGGGAGATCAAGCAGGCGAAGCCGTAGCAGAGCCGGGCGTAGCGTCCAGGGTCGCTATAAGGTCAAGGGTAGGCAATGGCCTACCCGATGTTTTTATCAAACAAACAAACCAGCGGAGAGGGAAAGGCAAAGCATGGATTTCCCGTTCCTGATCGGAGAGAAGGGTTATCTACGGCCGGTGGAGATGGAGGACGTGGATCGGTTCGTGCGCTGGTTCAACGACCCGGAGGTACGCACGACGATTTCCTCCACGATCCCGATGAGCCATTTGCGGGAGCGGGAGTTCGTGGAGAAGCTATACAAGGACAACCGCGACGTGGTCCTGGCCGTGGTGGCCAAAGAGGGGGACGTGCACATCGGGGTCGCTGGTCTGCATGGCATCGGGATGCCGAATCGGAATGCCACCTTCGGGATCGCGATCGGGGAGAAGACCTATTGGGACAAAGGCTACGGCACGGAAGCGACCAAGCTGATGTTGAACTACGGCTTCGGAACCCTCGCCCTGCACCGGATCATGCTCTTGGTCTATGATTTCAACCCCCGGGGAATTCATGTCTACGAGAAGCTGGGGTTCAAGGAGGAAGGGAGAAAGCGGGAGTCTGTCTTCCGGGGAGGAAAGTTTCAGGACGAGATCCTGATGGGAATTTTGGAGAGCGAATGGAAGGGATGAGGACCCTCGCCGGGCTGGGCGAGTTCGGGCTCATCGAGCGGGTTCGGAGCCGGGCGCGGGTCCGGCAGAAGAGCATCCTCCTCGGGATCGGGGACGACTGCGCGGCTTTCCGGATCTCCCCAGGGAACATCGGACTGCTCACCACGGACACCCTCGTGGAGAGGGTGCATTTCGATCTCAGGTTCATCGGGCTCCGGGACCTGGGCTGGAGGTCCCTGGCCGTGAACCTCTCGGACATCGCGGCCATGGGCGGGAGGGCGATCGGAGCCCTGGTGACCTTGGGGGCGCCCCGAGATATGGAGGTCAAAAAAGTGGACCTTCTTTATGCCGGGATCTTCGACCTGGGACGTCGGTTCCACGTGGACCTGGCTGGAGGGGATACGGTTTGCGCCCCGTTTTTAGTTCTCAGCCTGACCGTTTGGGGGGAGGTCGAGCGGAAGAGGATGGCCACGCGCTCGGGCGCCAAGCTCGGGGATCTGCTCTCCGTGACCGGAGAACTGGGGGGGGCACAGGCCGGGCTGGAGCTGCTCTCAGGGAAAGTGAAAAGCATCCCGGGAGCCGCTGCCGCGGTGAAAAGACACTGCCGACCCATGCCCAGGCTCAAGGAGGCCGAAGCGCTGGGTCGGGCCGGAGGCGTGAATGGAATGATCGACATCTCGGACGGCCTGGCCTCGGAATGCCAGCATCTTTCCAAAGAAAGCCGAGTGGGGATAGAGATCTGGGAGGAGAAGATCCCTGTCCTGCCCGTGACTCAGAGGGTGGCCCAGTCCAAGAACTTGTCGGGAACGGACCTGGCCCTGTTCGGGGGGGACGACTACGAGCTGTTGTTCACGGCCCCGGAGAGGCGGACGGGAAGGCTACAGGAGGCCTTGAGGAAACTGGGAACCAGGACGACGGTTATCGGAGAGGTTACCTCGGGAAGGCCCGGGGTTGTGATGGTCACTAAATCAGGCGAAAGGAAAAACATCACCCGGGCTGGTTTTGACCACTTCCGAGGCTGAAGCGCCGGATCATGTAATCGGTCAGAAATCGCATCATCTCGGCCAGGGGTTTCGCCTGGGCCTCTTTTACTTTCGGCATGAAGAACAGGACAGCCGCTCGGCCCAGAGCGGAGAGCAGAAAGAGGATATGGAAGTTAACCAGAGTGACTGGGCCGATCTTCCAGATGAAGAAGGAGAACAGCGTGGCCAGGGTGCCGCCCACCAGCGAGGCGAGGAAGCCGGTGAGCCCGGTGAGGGTGGTGAACACGGCAAGGTAGGCGGCGCGGCTCTCCTCCTTGGCGCTGACCAAGAGGAGGTTGAAGGACGAGAGGGCGATGCCGGGCCAGAAGATCCCGGAGAGGAAGGCATCCACCCAGATGGGGAAGAGGAACCCCGGCCGAGCGAAAAACCAGAACAAGGGCAGGATGGTAACGCCCAGGATGCTGGCGATCAAGACAGGCTTGTTCCCCATGCGGTCGATTAATCGTCCCCAGAGGGGCTGGGCGGGAAGGCTCACCAACCCGGCCACGATGGAGTAGAAGGCCAGGCCGGAGAAGGAGCCCTTCAGGTTCTTCAGGAAGTGGGCGCCGAAGTACCCGGCGGGGAGACCGGTGGCTACGGCCCAGAAGGCGAAGAACAGGATCAGGCTCCGGAAGTCCCGGTCCTGGAAAGGCGTGGTCGCAAGCTCCCGCAAGGGCACCCGGGGACGGGGCGCCATTTTGGGCTCGGGCTGGCGCAGGAGGACCAGGAAGGCTAAAGAGGCGAAGAAGACCGCCACCGAGAAGATGATGAGGAAACCCGTAGCTTCGTTCCCCTGGGCCTTGTAATGGTCCAGGGCCTTTCCCGCGACGAGGTTGGTGGCCATGGAGACCACGCCCAGAAGTGTGCTGCGGATGCCGAAGTAGCGGCCGCGGCGCTCCAGAGGGACGAGGTCGGTCATCCAGTCCGTCCAGGCGTTCCCGGAGAAGGCTAGGGCGATGTTGGAGACCGCGATCGTGCCCAAGAACAGGGCCATCTTCGCTCCCCCCAAGAAGCCCAGGAAGGGGAGGAGCACGACCGGGAGGTACAGAGCGCGGCCCAGGAGTGCGGAAAATGCCGCTAGGGGCTTGCGCCTCCCCAACGAGCTGATCCAGTAGGCGCTGATCAGGGAGAAGGTGGAGGAGAGCGGGGTCAGGGAGGCCAGAAGCCCGATCTGGAAGTCCGAGGCCCCAAGGAAGAGGGCGAGCCCGGTGGTGAAGGCTCCCAGAGTGATGGCGATGTGCACGGTAGCAAAGGCGCCCTCGATGATGGCCAACCTCATGCCCCGCTTCTGGATGCGCTCGAGCGGTACAGTGACCATGGATATTCTAAAGAGGATACCCGAAACAGCAGGTAAAAAGCAACCCCTGACCTTGTCCCTTGACCTGGTCAGAAGTCCGATCTAAAAAGCCATGGCCCTTCCTGAAAATGAGCGGATGGTCGCTTGTGAAGATATTTTGGAGGGCCACTGCATATTGTGGCTGGGTGAAAATTTTCAAAATTCTTCGGTTCAAAAAACCGGGGATTGGGAGAGGAGGGCGTGAATACGGCGTGAGTACGGCGTGAATACCTCGGAAACCCCCTTGGGATTTCGTAGGCCTTTCGGAGGTCCCCATTCCGGGGGGGGTCGTTCAGGGCGCGTAACTGAGGCTTGTCGAAGCTACTTACGCGAAAAAGTGGGAAAAAGGTGCTTATCGGGGGTGGGTTAGAAAGGGAGTGGTTTGTGTCTTCCATCCAAAATCGATAAGGATTGAGGATGGGCGGCCCACTTAAGAAGACGGAGTGGAAAAAAGGGCTTTGTCGAGAGTCATTTATTTGTGGAGGGGTCTTTTTGGGGCCGGGTCGGATGAGGGGGCAAAAAAAGAGTCTCATGGCCTTGACAAAATCGGGCGTAGCGGCTATAATTTAACGTTAAGTTTTTGACTGGAGACGGCTTGGAAATTAACCACACCCGGACCCGAGGTCCGGGAGGTTTAGCAAAGGGAGGGTGAAAGGAATGAAGCTGACCGAGGTCCTGAGCGAGGAGATGATCAAAATTCCCTTGGCAGCGCGGGATAAGGAGGGTGTGCTCCAGGAGCTGGTGGAGGTGGTGGCCGCAAACAAGCCGGTCGCGGACAAGGGCGCTCTCCTCAAGGCGATCAAGGACCGGGAGAAGCTCATGTCCACGGGCGTGGGAAAGGGCATCGCCATCCCGCACGGTAAGACGAACGCGGTCAAGGACCTGGTGATCGCCCTGGGCTCGACCCCGGTGGGGGTCGACTTCGGGGCCCTGGACGGGGAGCCGGTGCGGCTGTTCTTCTTCTTGGCCTCCCCCCTGGACGTGTTCGGGCCCCACGTGCGGGCCCTGGCCAAAATCTCAAGGCTCCTCAACCAGGACGCGATCCGGGAAGCCCTGCTCAACGCCAAGTCCTCCAAGGAGGTCTTCGATATCCTGCGGACCGAAGAAGAAAAAGAAGAGTAACTCTTTGCCATCACGAAGGGGGTTGCGGCTGCTCGCAGGGCGTGAGCAGGGCAGTCCCCTGTTTGGCTTTATAGAATAAGAATGATTCAAGCGATCAAAGGCGCCAAGGATATCCTTCCCGAGGAGTCGTCTCTCTGGCAGAGGCTGGAGGAGAAGCTCCGGGCCCTGGCCCGGGCCTACCATTACGAGGAGATCCGGGTCCCGACCTTTGAGGAGACCGAGCTCTTCGTCAAGGGCACGGGCGAGGCCACGGACATCGTGGGCAAGGAGATGTACACCTTCCTGGACAAGGGCGAACGGAGCATCACCTTGAAGCCCGAGGGCACGCCCTCGGTGATCCGGGCCTACCTGGAGCACGGGCTGGCTGGCAAAGCCCCCTTGTTCAAGGTCTACTACCTGGAGAGGATGTACCGCCAGGAGAAGCCCCAGGCCGGACGCTTAAGGCAGTTCACCCAGTTCGGAGCCGAGGCCCTGGGTTCCCTGGACCCGGCCCTGGACGCGGAGATGCTGGACCTGGCCTGGAAGGTCTGCGAAATGGCCGGATTGAAGCAGATCGAACTCCGCCTTTCCTCCATCGGGTGCCCCAACTGCCGTCCGTCCTACAAGGCGATGATTAAAGAAAAACTCCTTCCCAAGGTCGGAGAGCTGTGCGGGGACTGCAAGGAGAGAATGGAGAAAAACCCCCTCCGGGTTCTGGACTGCAAGGTGGAGCACTGCCGGGAGCTGACCCAAGGCATTCCGTCTATCCTGGATTACCTGTGCGCAGAGTGCGCGGAGCACTTTGCCAGGGTGAAAGCCTACCTCGGGGAGCTGGGCATTCCTTACCTCTTGGACACCCGCCTGGTTCGGGGGCTGGATTACTACACCAAGACCGTGTTCGAGATTATCGCCACGAACCTGGGCTCCCAGGGCGCACTGCCTGCCGGGGGGCGATACGACGGCCTGGTCGAAACCTTGGGCGGGAAGCCCACTCCCGGCGTCGGCTTCGCCTGCGGGATCGAGAGACTACTCCTGGCGATGGAGAAGGAGGGCGTGGTCTGGAAGGACGATAACCGCTTGGAGGTCTTCATCGCTACGCTCGGGGAGGAGGCCAAGAAGGCCGGGTTCAAGCTTGGGCAGGAGCTGCGACATCAAGGATTCTCCTGCGAGATGGACTTCCTCTCCCGGAGCCTCAAGGCCCAGATGCGCGAGGCGGACAGACTTAAAGCAAGGTTCGTTTTAATCTTGGGAGACGAAGAGATCAGAAAGAAAGTCGTGGTGCTCCGGGATATGGCCACAAAAGAGCAGAGAGAAGTCACCCGAGAAGCGGCCATTGCTATTTTTACTGAACACTTTGTACATATAGCATATTAGGTTATCATGTCCGAAAGCATAAAAGCGTTCCAGAAATACCGCGAGCGGATGAACGCCGAGATTCTGTCCTGCGGGCATCTAGGAATCAAGCGTTTCTTCGCCTTAGACCATGACGCCTATCAAGGCGGAGCGCTCCCATCCAAGACCAAGGAGCTGCTGGGCCTGGTGGCCTCCGTGATTCTGCGCTGCAACGATTGCATCACCTATCACCTCATCCAGTGCCACAAGGAGAAGGTGACCGACCAGGAGCTTCAGGAGGCCCTGAACGTGGCCCTGATCGTGGGAGGTTCGATCACCATTCCCCACCTCCGCAAAGCCTTTGAGGTCTGGGGTGAGTTAAAGGAAAAAGAGAAGGAATCCCGTGCTTGATCCTCTGGGAAAGTTAGAACGCACGCACACCTGCGGGGAGTTGCGCAAGACGGACGTGGGCAAGCCCGTCACGCTCCTGGGCTGGGTGCAGAAGAGGAGGGACCACGGCGGGCTCGTCTTCGTGGACCTGCGCGACCGCTACGGCGTGACCCAGGCCGTGTTCCGTCCCGAGGCCGGGCAGGCTTTGATGGACAAAGCGGTGACCCTGCGGGGAGAGTTCGTGGTCGGTGTAAAAGGCATCGTCCAACCCAGGCCCGAGGGCATGGTGAACGAGCGGATGCCGACCGGAGCGATCGAGGTGAACGCAAGTGAGTTGTTCGTGTTAAACACCGCGGCCGTGCCGCCGTTCCCGATCGAGAACGAATGCAATGCCAGCGAGGAGCTAAGGCTCAAGCACCGCTATTTAGATTTGAGACGTCCGGCATTAGCTAAAAACCTCGTCCTCAGGCATGAGATCGTGCAGGGAGTGAGGCACTACTTAAACGGCCAGAAGTTCTTGGAGGTCGAGACTCCGTTCCTGACCCGCAGCACCCCGGAGGGGGCGAGGGACTATCTCGTGCCCAGCCGGACCTTCCCCGGCAGGTTCTTCGCCCTGCCCCAGTCCCCCCAGATATACAAGCAGATCCTTATGATCGCGGGCTTCGACCGCTACTACCAGATCGCCCGCTGCCTGAGGGACGAGGATCAACGGGCCGACCGGCAGCCCGAGCACACCCAGATCGACATCGAGTTCTCCTTCGCGACCGAGGAGCAGGTCTACGCCCTAGTCGAGGGGATGATGGCTTTCGTGTTCAAGGAAGTCCTCGGAACCGGGCTTGTGACCCCGTTTCCCCGGATGTCCTATGCCGAGGCCATGAGACGCTACGGTTCGGACAAGCCGGACACCCGGTTTGGAATGGAGCTCGTCGATCTCTCCTCTGAGTTCAAGGACACCGAGTTCGGGGTCTTCCGCAAGGTCCTGGACGAGCAGGGCGTGGTCAAGGCCATCGCAGTCAAGGGCGGGGCGAAGTGGACCCGGAAGCAGATCGACGACCTGGTGCCTTTCGTCCAGCATTACCAGGCCAAGGGGTTGGTCTGGGCCAAGGTCGGGGGGGAGGTGTTCGAGGGGCCAGTCGCGAAACACCTCAAGTCCGAAGAGATCAAGGCGATCCGCGACCACTCGGGTGCGGCAGAGGGCGACCTCTTACTCTTCCTCGCGGACCAGCCGGGGATCGTGACCCAGACCCTGGGCGCACTGAGGTGCGAGGTCGCCAGACGGGAGAAGATCATCCCCGAGGGAGTATATAACTTTCTCTGGATCACGGACTTCCCTCTGTTCCACTGGAACGAGGAAGAGAAGGCCTGGGAGGCCGAGCACCACATCTTCACCATGCCCAAGGAAGAGCACCTAGACCTCTTGGAGAAAGACCCGGGCAGGGTCCTGGGCCAGCTCTACGACCTAGTGTGCAACGGGTTCGAGCTGGCCTCAGGTAGCATCCGGATCCATCGCCGGGATATCCAAGAACGGGTGATGAAGGTCATCGGGCTCAGTCCCGAGGAGGCCAAGCGGCGGTTCGGGTTCCTCCTCGAGGCCTTCGAGTACGGCGCCCCGCCCCACGGCGGGATCGCCCCGGGCCTGGACCGGATCGTGATGCTCCTCGCCGGGCTGGACAACATCCGGGACGTGATTGCCTTCCCCAAGACCACCACGGCCACGGCCTTGATGGAAGGCGCCCCGGCCGAGGTGGACGAGCGGCAGCTCAAAGAATTGCACTTGAGGATCGAAGAATGAATTGGAGAAGCTTTTAGATGAGCGAACCCTGGATTACCGAACGCATCTCGTTAGCCGGGATCGATGCCGGACTCCTGTTCGGGCCGCAGGACTCACACCTCAAGGCCATCGAGCAGGGCTTCCCGATCAAGATCATCGCGCGCGGGGACGAGGTTGTCATCAAAGGCTACCGTGCGGAGGTGGAGCGGGTCGTACGCTTGTTGTTGAACCTGCGCTCCCAGATCGAAAGCGGGGAGAACGTGGACGCCAAGGACGTGGCCTTCGAAGTCGAAGTGGCGCGGGGCGAAGCGAAACCCAAGCTCTCCGGAGAGGAGCAGCGGAAAGATGAGCTCAAGCTCTCGGCCCTGAAGAAGCTGGTCAAACCCAAGTCCGAGACTCAGAGACGATATCTCCTGGAGATGCAGAACACGGACATCGTGGTGGCCATCGGCCCAGCAGGGACCGGGAAGACCTATCTTGCGGTGGCGGCCGCGATTTCCGCCCTGAACCAGAGGCAGGTAGATCGGATCGTGCTGGCCCGTCCGGCCGTGGAAGCCGGGGAAAGTCTAGGGTTTCTGCCCGGGGATCTTCAGGAAAAGGTGAATCCTTATCTCCGGCCCTTGTACGATGCCCTGTACGAACTCATGGCCCCGGAGAAAGTCCGGCGCCTGGTGGAGGTCGGCATCATTGAGATCGCGCCCCTGGCCTACATGAGAGGGAGGACATTGAATGATTCCTTCATCATCGTAGACGAGGCCCAGAACACCACCAGCATGCAGATGAAGATGATCCTGACTCGAATGGGCTTCAACTCCAAGATGGTCATCACCGGGGACATCACCCAAATCGACCTGCCCAAGGCTACGGCCTCAGGCTTAGTGGAGATTCAAGGCTTCCTGTCCATGATTATGGGTATCAAGTTCGTGTACTTCAGCGAGAAGGACGTGGTCCGGCACCACCTGGTTCAGGAGATTATCAAGGCCTACGAAGTGCATGAGAACGATAAGGAAAACGGAAACGGCTAACGTTTTGCGCCATGCGCGTATTTATTGAGAAGACGGCAAAAGTAAAAATCGACGAACAATGGCTCTCCCGCCTGGCCAAACGAGTCCTGGTCGCTGAGGAGACCGGGAACTGCGACGTGACATTGGTTCTGGTAGATAACACCTACATACGGGCCCTGAATAGGCGCTGGCTCCGGCGCAACGCGCCCACGGATGTGTTAGCATTTTCCATGACCATGGGCCCGGATGCGGCATACAATTACGGGGTCCTGGGGGACGTCTACATCTCCCTCGAGAAGGCCAGGGAGCAGGCCAAGGAGTACGGAGTCAGCTTCGAAGAGGAGATGGCTCGCCTGGTGGTGCACGGCGTGCTACACCTGGTGGGATACGATCATAAGAAACCAACGGATGCTCGGCGCATGCGCTCCCGCGAAGAAGCTTTCCTGCGAAACCTCTCCCCGACGAAGCCGCGCAAGCGGTGAAACGGCCCTAGGATGCGGGTTCCAACATTCCGCATTCCGTTTTCCAAAATCCAACATTGATATGAAGGCCTGGCTCCTTCCCCAGATCGTCGGCCTGACGGTGCTCTTCCTGCTGGGTTCGTTCTTCTCGGCCATCGAGACCGCCCTAGTGGCCCTGTCGCGACACCGCCTGTCCCACCTCAAGGAAACCCACAAGCCCTATGCCCGGGCGATCCAATCCTGGCTGGACAACCCCAACAAGCTCTTGACCACGATGCTGATTGGGATCAACCTCGTGGCCATCGGCTCCTCGGCCCTGGCCACGACGATCATGATCAACTTGGCCCAGCTGTTCGGCTGGCGCCAAGAGTTGGTGGTCGGCGCGTCCACAGCTGCCGTGGCCCTGATCGTGATCATGTTCGGGGAGATCATCCCCAAGATCGCGGCGATCCACAACCCGGAGCGGGTAACGCTGCTCCTGCTTCTGCCGCTGTGGTGGATCGATCTCTTCCTCACGCCGATCACCGAGGCGATGGTCTGGATCAGCAACGGGATCATCCGGCTCTTCGGGGGCAGGCCCTCGCGGAAAGGGCCGTTCGTGACCGAGGCCGAGATCCTGAACCTGCTCTCCATCGGGGAGGAGGAGGGCGTGCTGGAGAAGCAGGAGCGGGAGATGATCACCGGGGTGCTGGAGTTCACCGACGCCACGGTCGCGGAGGTCCTGGTCCCCCGCGTGGACATGGTGGCCGTGGAGTGCGGCAAGACCGTGGAGGAGATGGTGGCCTTTGCCGAGGAGGCCGGGCACTCCCGAATTCCGGTCTACCGGGACACGGTGGATAACATCGTGGGCGTGCTTTATACCAAGGATCTCTTGAAGGCCATCGCCGAGGGCAAGGAGCACGAGAAGATCGAGGGCTACCTGCGCGAAGCTTACTTCGTCCCCGAGAATAAGCGGTTGGTCGATTTGCTCAAAGACTTCCAGAAAAAGCGGATGCACCTCGCGATGGTGGTGGATGAGTACGGGGGAACCTCGGGACTTGTAACCCTCGAGGACCTCTTAGAGGAGATCGTGGGAGAGATCAGGGACGAATACGACACCGAGGAACCCCTGTTCCGAAGGATCGACGCCCAGACTCTAAGGGCGGATGCCAGGATAGACCTGGAGGAACTCTCCGAGCTCCTGGGCACAGGGTTGCCCGAAGGAGAATACAAGACTCTGGGCGGGCTTATCTTTGAGTTGTCCGGCCGCGTGCCCAAGGAAAGGGAGTCCTTTCGGCTCGGAAACTTGGAGTTCACCGTGGAAAAGATTCTGCGCCGAAGGATTCTAACTGTGCGGATTGTGAAGAAAGTCGAGTGAGGCCATGGCGATCGTCAAAAGCGAGGCCGTCTTCCTAAAGGGCACGAACTGGCGGGAGTCAAGCCGGATTCTCACCGCGTTCTCCAGGGACTACGGAAAGGTGAAACTCGTGGCTAAGGGGGCGAGGAGGCCGAAATCTAAGTACGGGGCTTCCTTGGAGCCGCTCACCCATGCCCACATCGTCTTCTACCGAAGAGAGACCAAGGATCTTTACACCTTGTCCGAGGCCGGAGTCTTAGACAGTTTCGAAAGGATCAAGAATGACTTGGAGAAGTACAGTCAGGCCGCGGTAGCCGCAGAGATGCTGGACCGGTCATTGGCCCCGGAGGATGTGAACCCAGGGCTGTTTTCTTTCTTGGTTGACTTTCTAAAAGGTCTGGACGGCGCGACGCCGGAGCAAGGCAGGTTAATCCTGTTGACATTCCAATTGAGCCTCTCGTCCCGGCTGGGATTCGAACCTCAGATCGTGCACTGCCTGACGTGCAAGAGAAAAACGTCCCCGGGATTCTTTTTCAGCACCCGAATGGGAGGCATCCTGTGCGAACGCTGCGTTCGATTCAAGGACAGGACCGCGAAGGCGATTTCCCACGAGGCCCTCGTGGCCTTGAGGAAACTTCAAGACATGACCTGGGATGAGGTGGCGGGCCTTTCCTTCTCTGATGCGCTGAGGGACGAATTAGACGCGGCGCTGGCGGGTTTCTTAGAATACCACGAGGAGCACCAGCGGGTCCTCAAATCCACGCGGTTCATGAGGGCCGTGGCGGGGACATCTTAGCATCGGGCATAAGACGGACGAGGCGCACGTCCCGTTTTTCGAACTTCAACAAGACCTTCCCTTAAAACCATCAGCCTGTCGAAAGAATAACCTAACGTAAGGCTCTTGACAAAACCGGGAAAACATGGTAGGATGTTTTCCTGAATCAAGAGGAGGAATTCGGCAGTGCATCGCCTGATTGGTGAGGTTCTTTGCGACCTCGGTTTTCTGACCATGGCCCAGCTCAACGAGGGTCGGCGGGCTCAGATGCTGAACCCGCGGGTGTACTTCGGGGAACACCTTCTGAATTTGGGGTACATTTCGCTCCAGGAGCTGGAGCAGGCGTTAGCGAAACAGACGGAGGAAGACCAGCGCGGCCCGTAGGGCCGTTTTTTCTTGGCACGTAGAATTTAATAACAAGGTGGGGAGATATGAAAACAGCGATCATCCTTTTGGTTTTAACGACAACGCTCTCGGCGATTCCTCTTCGACCAAGGGTGTTTCCGGGCCCGGAGCCAAAATTTCCACCCGGCGTCGAGGTAGCTGGCCCAAAGAATCTGCTTCTGACGCTCGACTCGCTTGAGACTGTGTGCATCCTGATGCAGTTCCCGGATAACCGCGCGGACACCCTGCGGCGACGAGCCGCGGTGTTCGACTCCATGCTCTACTCCACCGGAGTGTACACCGGCCAGCCCTACCGCCAGGGGAGCCTCAACGACTTCTATATGGAAAACTCCTACGGCAACTTCAAGGTCAAGGGCGGGATCGCAGGGAACCGCTGGTTTACCTCGACCTACAACTACTCCCGGTACTACGACGGGAACTACATGCTTTCCACCGGGTACCAGCTCGCCAGTGAGAACGTGCAGCAAGTAGACCCGTACGTTGACTTCAGTCAATTCGATCTGAATCACGACGGGCACATCGACGCGCTGTTCATGGTCCATGCCGGTGCAGACGGCGCGGACGACGGAAACGTGAACCACTGCTGGTCGCACGCCATTCCGTCGTTCAATTACACGACCAACGACGGAGTTGTGATCGACGGAGTGACCAACGTCCCGGAGTTCGCCATGGTGACCCCGAGCCGCGAGACCACGATGTGCTGCATCGCGGTGATGTGTCACGAGATGGGCCACTTGGTGGGCCTGCCGGACCTGTATGATTATTCGCGCTACACCTGGGGCCCGGGCTACTGGAGCCTGATGGCCTACGGAGCCTGGGGAGCGGGGGGCAACACGCCCTGGAGCCCGTCGCACATGGAGGCCTGGAGCAAGGTCGAAGCCGGGTTCGTGACCCCGGTGCTTATCACCCACGACACTCTGGGTCTGCGCATTCTGGATGTAGAAACCCACCCCGTGGTTTACAAGGTCTGGCGAAACGGCCTCAACCGCGACACGTGCTTCTACTTGGAGAACCGCCAGAAGAAGGGCTTTGACACCCCCCAGCACGGGCACGGCCTCCTGATCTGGCACATCGACCCGGGGCAGAGCGGGTACGACGACATAGTGGACTTGGAAGAGGACTCGACCTTCCACCTGGATCATGGCACTGGCGTGCGGCCGGACCCTCATTACTATCACGACTCCCTGGGGCGGGATAGCGACCCCCTGCCTGGGACCTGGAGCCGGACGGTGTTTGACAATAACACCAAACCCAACAGCCGGACCTCGGGCGGAGGCGTGACCAACGTAGGGGTAAGGAACATCCACGAGGTCGGGGACACGGTCATCTGCGACATCACCTTCGGCGCAGTAGGCGCGGAGGAGGAAGCGGGTTCCCCGGTCGTCTTGCGTCCGGCCGTTGTTCAGCCCAACCCGTTCCGCACTTGGACGGTCCTGCGCTTCGGACCGATGCGCAAAGGGTCGGGCATTGTCCGCCTGTATGCGGCCAACGGGGCCTTGGTTCGCGAGGAAAGGATACCGCCTTCCGGGGAACTCGTCTGGGCAGGAACGGACCGGCAAGGCAGGCGGCTTCCGGCAGGAATCTATTTCCTCAAAGCAGAGGTGGGAGGAGAAAGTTTCACCCAGAGGATCGTGCTCCTGCATTAGAAATCGGGATGGACGAAATGGGCGGGCATCTAACACCGCCCATGTTCCTTGAAAGAAAGGAGGAGAGATGAGGAAGACGATTCTGGTTCTGATCCTGGCAATCGGCCTCTTGACTGGCCTCGCCCTCGCCGGGGACTGGCACATCAACTTCAAACTGAACAATGACAACACGACCCAGCTCCAGAACGAAGAGCAGGTGGTGGTGAACCCCAACAACCCCAACCACGTGGTCGCGGTCTGGCGGGATTTCCGCCTGGGCTGGCGCGAGGTGGCCTTCGCCACGACCTTAGACCAGTGGCGGACCGTGGCGCGGGAGACCCTGTTCTACGCCCACAACGGCACCCAGTACACCCTGGACAGCGACCCCGGCCTGACCGTGGACGCGAACGGAAACTTCTACGTGGTGATCCTGTCGTTCATCAGCACGAGCCAGCCCAACGCCCTGTATGTCAAGAAATCCACGGACGGGGGCCTGAACTGGGGCCCGAACGTCACGGTCGTGGACAACGTTTCGGGATACTTCGAGGACAAGGAGCTGATCGCCTGCGACCGGACCGCGAGCTCCTACCGGGGATATGTCTACGTGACCTGGGCCCGGTTCGGGGCCGGAGAGCAGGTGATGCTGTGCCGCTCCACGAACGGAGGCGCGAGCTTTTCAGCCCCCTTGGCGGTCACCTCGATGAGCTCCCTTCAATGGCCGGTCCCGACGGTGGGCCCGAACGGGGAGTTGTACATCGCCTGGGATGCGTTCAGCGCCATTCAATTCAGCAAGTCCACGAACGGGGGTGTGACCTTCAACGGGACGCACACCCTCCAGAACGTGGGCTTCGGTTACGGGTACATCAATGGGAGCATCGGGACTTTCTCCTATCCGGCGATCGATGTGGACATCTCCTCAGGGCCGAGGCGGGGGTGGGTCTACTGCGTCTATGAGGACTACGAGCAGGGCTCGACCTCGTGCCTGGACATGTATTTCACCCGGTCCACGGACGGGGGGACCACCTGGACCTCTCCTTTGCGGATCAACGACGATACCCTGGGGAACGGCCGGGACCAGTTCCATCCCTGGATGACCGTGGATCTCCAGGGCACGATTCACGCCTGCTGGCTGGACCGCAGGCTGGACCCTGCGAACATGATGATGGACTGCTACTACACTTGCTCGTCGGACGGAGGGACCACCTGGGCCAAGAACCAGAGGGTGAGCACGGTGTCCTCGGACCCGCGGCTGTTCTTCAAGGAAGGGGAGCGGCGATGGAAACCGGGGATGCCTCTGGCGGATGCCCTGCTTTCCGAGCACCTTGGGGAATACATCGGGCTGGCCGCGGCGGACCATTTTCACGTCTACCCGGTTTGGACGGATTGCCGGAACGGGAACCAGGACGCCTTCGGAGCCAGGCCGGACAGCCTCTCCGGGGTCTGGGAGGAGGTCCGTCCTGCGCAGCGCGAGCCTGAGAGATCCGGGCTCGCTGCCTTCCCGAACCCGGCGAGGAAAGGGTGCGACATCCGCTTCGCTTTTTCGACTGAGGCTCCGGTTCGCCTAAGCATTTACGACGTCAGTGGCCAGGCGGTTCGATCTTTTTCTTCTCACTTCTTACGTCTCACTTCTCACTCTTTGTTTTGGGACGGCAGAGATGAGTCCGGTATCGAGGTCCCGAGCGGGATCTACCTCCTCCGGGCCGAGGCGGGGAAGGAGAGCGTCACCGGAAGGGTCGTGGTGGCGAGGTAGGGTTAGCCATAAAAGAGGCCGCCTTGAACAAGGCGGCTTCTTTCGTTTGGAGAAAATTACCTTATTAAGACCATCTTCTTGGTGTCCGTGTATCCCTGGGTCTCCAGGCGGTAAAAATATACTCCTGCGGCGACTTGCCTTCCCTGTTCGTCCCTCCCATCCCATCTCCGGGTGTGGAGTCCCGGAAGTTCGAATTCATTAGCCAGGGTCTTGATTATCTGGCCTGAGATGTTGTAGATGGTTAGGGTGACCGGGCCGGGGGAGGGGAGTTGGTAGCGGATGAGGGTTTGGCTGGTGAAGGGGTTCGGGGTCGCCGTTACCCTGTAATCCTTAACCCCTAATCCCTGATCCCTGTTGTCTTCAACCCAGGTTCCGCCATCCGTGGTCTTCAGGATGTTTCCTGCATACCCTACTGCATATCCTTTCTGTGCATCCACCGGGAAAAAGACCGAGTGAAGGTAATGGGTTGTCCCCGAGTTCTGGCTTAACCAGTTTGTGCCTCCGTTCGTGGTTGCGAGGATAGTGCCCATATACCCTACGGCATATCCTGTCTGGGCGTCCACTGGAAAATGAACGGAGTAAAGCTCCCAGGTTGTCCCTGAGGTTAAGCTGTCCCAGGTAGCTCCTCCATTTGTGGTCTTCAGGATGGGGCTATACTGCCCTCCTACAGCATAACCCGTCTGGGCATCCACGGGGAAATGGACGGAGTGAAGTTCCTGGGTTGTCCCCGAGGTCTGGCCTGCCCAGTTAGTGCCTTCATTTGTGGTTTTAAGGATGGTGCCGCCACTCCCCACGGCATACCCTGTCTGGGCATCCACAGGAAAATGGACAGAGTAAAGCCAATTGGTCGTCCCCGAGCTCTGGTTCACCCAGCTCGCTCCTCCGTCCGTGGTCTTCAGGATGGTGCCCCCATCCCCCACCGCATACCCTGTCTGGGCATCCACAGGAAAATGGACGGATTCAAGGTAACTGACTGTTCCTGATGTCTGGCTCGCCCAGTTCGCTCCCCCGTCTGTGGTCTTCAGAATCGTGGTTTTTACAATGGCACCATACCACCCGACGGCATACCCTGTCTGGGCATCCGCAGGAAAATGGACGGAGGTAAGCTGATTGGTTGTTCCGGAAGTTAGACTGTCCCAGGTCGTACCCCCATTCGTGGTCTTCATAATGGTCCCATACCACCCCACGGCGTACCCAGTTTGGGTATCCACCGGGAAATGGACAGACAAAAGGCTATTTTTAGCACTTCTAATGGACTGGCTAACCCAATTCGCGCCCCCATCCGTGGTTTTCATGAGGATGCCGTCCCTCCCTACGGTATACCCGGTTTGGGTATCCACCGGGAAATGGACGGAGTACAGGGAAACATACACACCCCCCGTGTACTGGCTCACCCAGGTTGTACCCCCGTCCGTGGTGTTGAGAATAGTGCCATCCCCCGCCACCGCATACCCCGTCTGGGCATCTACCGGAAAACAGACGGAGTAAAGGTCACCCTCTGCCCCTGAGCTCTGGCTCACCCAGGTCGTGCCAGCATTCGTGGTCTTCAGAATGGTGCCGAAGGGATACCCACCCCCCACGGCATACCCTGTTTGTGCATCCACTGGAAAATGGATGGAGTAAATGTCATCGTTTGTTCCCGACGTAAGGCTGTCCCAGCTCATGCCTCCATTTGTGGTCTTCAGAATGGTCCCGTTATCTCCACCGACGTAGCCTGTCTGGGCATCTACTGGGAAATGGACGGAGTAAAGCCATTTGGTTGCCTCCGAGTACTGACTTACCCAGTTCGTACCCCCATCCGTGGTCTTCATGATGGTGCCATTATATCCCACAGCATACCCTGTCTTGATGTCTACCGGGAAATTGACCGAGTGAAGGTAATTGGTTGTTCCCGATGATAGACTGTCCCAGGTTGTACCCCCGTCAGTGGTCTTCATGACGACGCTTGAATAATAAGGAGCTCTTCCTCCCACCGCATACCCTGTCTGAGAATCTAGCGGGAATTGGACGGAGTAAAGGTCACTGCCTGTCCTAGAAGTTTCAATCTTCCAGTTCGCTCCTCCGTTCGTGGTCTTCAGGATAGTGCCCGCACCTCCCACGGCATACCCCGTATTGTTATCACAAAAAAAGACAGAAGGAAGATCATTCCCCTGCGGCAGGGGGTTCTGCCAGAACCACCCGGCCTGGGTGAGGCAGGGGGCCAGGAGCAGAATCAGGGCGAAGCTGATTTTGATGGTCCGCATTGAAATATCCCTCCTTTCCGATTAAGAATGACGTAAAATACGGCGTCCGACAGGGGGGCAGGGTGTTCCCCCTCTACATATTTCTCTTGCAAATCCCGTGCCAAAGTTTAAATTCTTTCCTATAGCATTCACATCCTCATGGAACAAGTTAAGTTACCTCTATGGAGGGGGTTATCCTCCCATGTCTCCTTGAGTGTGTCAAGTATGTCAAATTGACATACATATGCCAAAATGACACGTCCATGACAGTCGTAGGGTATGTCTCCCTGCCACCCTGTACCCCCTCCATCTGGGCTCCCGCAGAAGGCGGGAAGACCGTGAGAAAAGCGAGGGAATAGCGTGAGAAGAGCGCCAGAATAGCGAGAGAATAGCGACAGAAGAGCGTCGGAAGAGCGTCAGAACACCGTGGGAACACTTCGAGAGGCGTTCGTATAGCCTGTTGATTTACTTCGGGTTATGGTTGAAAGACAGTCCTTAGACAGAAGGCCGGAACCAATAAGTCATGTGGTAAGCCTCAGAGCAGCAAGGGATTGATTCCGTTAATCAATTTCGAGAGTGCTTCTATTATTGGCCATTCAGCCCGAATTCTAAAATAAAAGGACACCGCTGTTTATTCGGTGTCCTTTCAATTGGAAATGCTAATTGCTTAATGCTAAATTTACAATGAGTTTTTTCGATTTCCCTCGAAACCCTGTTATGCCGTTTGTGGCTCCCCAGGCTTGAAGCTTCCCGCCACCCAGAGGAGCCAGATCAGGATAAAGGTGAGCGCGAGGGCCAGCACGATAGCCCCATATCCCGAGGCCAGGACGGCCAGGGTGATGCCTCCCTGAATCAGGATCAGAGGGACGGCACCTTTGCCCAAGGCCCCGCCGAACCCGGCATAACGCGCGAGGAACAGGATCGCGAGGATCGCGCCGGGGATCAGGGAAAGGAGCACGGCCCAGGGCGCGGGAATCCGTGGCAGGGCGAAGGCCAGGAAGGGATAGAACGGAATAAACGAAAAGCTCGCGGCAAAAAGTGTTCCCCAGGGAGCCTGCTTCTCCTTGCGCATCCGGGAAGCAAGCAGGGCAAGCAGGAAGCCCAGGTACAGGGGGAACGCCAGGCGTCCGGCCCTGGCCAGGCTGGGGGTAAACCTCGGCCTCTTGGAAAGCTCGATCCCGATGTCCGCCGAGGTGATCAGGTTGTTGAGCTCCCAGGTATAGGTCGTGGCCCCTCCCGTGGTCTTGCGGTCCGTGGGCATCAAGGCATTGTAAGCCAGGTTCACCTGATCCGTGCCCTTGACCTCGACCACCACATGCAGCTTTCGCACCCGGCGGTCATGCTCCAGGCCGTAGTTAAAGCTGCCCATGCCGTAGGCCTTGTAGGTGATGTGAATGGGACGCTCCTCCCGGGGCCCGAGCGTATCGCTGTACTGGATGGCCTGCCCGGTATAGAGCACGCCCTTGGGCTCAGCTCCGTTGACCTGGAGCATCACGTCATACAGGGTCCCGGAGTTCGGGGGGAAGGGGAAGAAGAAGGTCAGCTTGGACTTAATGTCCTGGAAGTTCTTGATCACGTAGTCCGCGGTGAAGTCCGCCTTGTAGGTCTGGGCGTACATCCCGCCCATCTTCAGGGGGTCTAATTGCAGAGACACCTTGACGTCGGAGTCCTCGATCCCGGCCTTGGGCGGATAAGGATTGTAAGGCTCGGGCCGGGTGATGTCCGGCTCGGCCGGGTAGCCCTTTTCAGCGAACTGCTCGTCCCCGGCCCGGGGCGCGGACTGCTTCAGGGCATTGGAGCTGATCCCCTGAGGCAGGCTGATCTCCGTCTTATTCACCGGAGCGACCTTCCCCTCCCAGGGGATGTTCAAGGACAGGACGGCGAGCAGGGCCACGAGGGCGACCCCGGCTACGATGGCGACGTACTTCAAGTATTTCATGAGGAGCCTCCTTTTTTTAATGTTCTGCTGGTAATACCGGCTGGAAAAGAAGTTTATTCCCTTCCCTGAGGCTGTTCAGGGAAGTTCCGACCCGGCCCCTCTCCTGAAGGAAAGGGGAGCCCATCATCCAATGGAGAGGTCTGTAACAGTTCTCGCTCCCCGTAATAATTCTATAATTTTACCCCCAAGATTACAAGCACGCCATGAAAATAATTTTAAAAAACGAAGAAAACAGTTGCAAAATCTCCCGCCATATGAGTAAAATAGCCTTATGGTTCAAAGGATAGCCCGATGTCTTTATCCCCTGATCCTCCTCGCCACGATGGCGGAGGGGAATGCGGGGGCCGCCCCGCCGGACACGTCGGCCCTGGGCGTTCCCCTGCTTTCCTTCTCGGTAGAAGAACAGGCTTCCCCAAGCGGAAAGTTCTTGGCCCTCCACTGGGAACTCGAGGTCCGGGACGGGGAAGGTCGGCCGGGCTCCAGGGTGCCGATCGCCCTGTCCGTCCTCCGGGGAAAGAGGGCAGAAGCCGAGGAGTTGTTTTCGGTGCCCACGGATTCCCTCGGGCATGTGGATGGCATGGTGGGGATTGCCCTCCAGCCCGGGAGAGGGGCTTTTGCGCTCACAGCTTGCTGCGAAAGCTTGCGAGTGGAGGCGAAGCTGGATCTGAAAGCCATCGGCTCCGGGAAGTCCGTCTGGGTCGTGCCTCCGGATCAAAGAGGTCCGAGCGTCTGGTATCTGTTCGAAGGCAAGGACCCCCGCCGCGAGGAGCGACAGCGGGCGGTCCTGGCTGCGCTTTCCAAAGCTCCCCGCTCTTGGCGCTCCAAAGGGGAGATGCTGAAACAGCTGAACGGGTTCACGGGCAGCTATGCCCGGATGACCCGCGAGGAGGTGCGCGGCGCGGCCCAGGAGGTCATCTCCGCCTCCGGGGGGCAGTTCGACTTCCTGACTCCGGACCTGATCGAAGCTCTGGTAGAGGTGGAGTCCCGGCGGAATCCCTTCGACATCGGCTCCCACGGCGAGATCGGCCTGGGCCAGGTCCTGCCAGAGACCGCGGAGCGCTTCGCGGGACTCTCCACGGTACCCTCCCGCCAGCTCATCACCCTGCTTCACCGGCGCCAGATCACCGTGGAGCAGTTCTACAAGGACGTCTTCTCGGACGAGCGCTCGGACGGGTACAAGAACCTGTTCGCCAGCCTCTCCTATCTCAAATACCTTCACACCCTGTTCGGAGGAAACAGGATGGCCGCGCTCGCGGCTTACAACTGCGGGGAGGGGCGAGTGCTCCGCGCGGTGTCCCATCAGGGCAAGTTCTCCCTGGCCCACCTGCCCCGGTATACCCGAAACCATTATCTGCCCCTGTTTTTGCATCATGAAAAAACCATCGCCGAAAACCAAACCCAAAGCCCCGAAAAGTAAAAAGGCTTCCTCGAACCCCGAGCCCCCGGAGACGCTCCTCAAGCGCGTAGCCGAGCTGGACGCCCAGATGCAGAAAGCCCTGGATGAGGGCGACTACCTCCGGGCCAGGGATCTGGCGGACGATCAGGAAGTCCTTCTCGAAAAGCTGACGTAGGGGAATTTAGCCCCGCTCGGCGCGGAGCTGGCCGCAGGCGGCGAGGATGTCGGAGCCCTTGCTTGCGCGGAGCGTGACGGCAGGGCAGCGAGGATAGAGGTAGGCTTGGAAGCGCTCGACCCTCTCCGGGGAGGGTCGGGCGTATTCGCTTCCCGGGAAAGGGTTCAGGGGAATAAGATTGATCTTGCAAAGCAGGCCTCTGGTAAGGTCGGCTAATTGCTTGGCGTGGAGGAGGGTATCATTGACCCGTTCGATCAGTACGTATTCAAAAGTCATCCTCTTTCCTGTGCGTTTGGTGTAATGCCGGACCGCGCTGATGAGCTTGTCCAGAGGAAATTTCTTGGCGATCGGCATCATCTTCTCCCTCAAGCCTTGAGACGGTGCATTCAGGGAGACGGCCAGTTTGACCTGCAGGGGCTCCTCGGCTAATTTCAGGATGCCGGGGATGATCCCGGCGGTAGATAAGGTCATCTTCCTGGCCCCGATTCCCAGGCCCAGCTCGGCGTTCAACAGCCTGGCCGCCTTCAGGGTCTGCTCGTAGTTCAAAAAAGGCTCGCCCATGCCCATGAACACGACGTGGGTGATCTTGGGCTCGGGTCGGGCCTTCTGGGCCTGGATGACCTGATCCACCATCTCTGCGGCCGTGAGGTTACGCGTATAACCCATCCTCCCCGTGGCACAGAAGGCACAGTTCAGGGCACAACCTACCTGAGAGGATAGACAGAGCGTGGTCCGCCCCGCTTCCCGCAGGAGCACGCTTTCGATCCGGTCCCCTGTTTCCGTCTCATACAGGAACTTCACCGTCCCATCGTGAGCCGTCTTTCGCGCGGCTTCCTTGAGGTCGCTGATGACAGCTACCTCTCCCAGCTTCTCCCTCAGTGCCTTCGATACGTCCGACATCACAGCAAAGTCGCTAACGAAGCGATGATACATCCATACCATCACCTGCCTAGCTCGGTAGCTCGACTCCCCGAGCTCAGAGAAGAAGGACTCCAGCTCCCCCTGGCTCAGTCCTTTGAGGTCTCGTTTCAGGGGCATCAGGTTAGGAGTGACAAGGAAAGTGGAATCATCAAACCAGGAAGGCGAGAAAAGGGAGCAGGGCGAGGAATGTCAGCAGGAGAAGGGTCGCGGACATCCCGTGCAGGGGAAGGAACACCGCGCTCACCAGGATTGCTCCGAGGCTGGCCCCCAGGAGGTCCAGGCCGTAGGCCGTGCCCAGGGCCTTTGGCCGGCTGGAAAGATAAAGCCCATTGGCTACTGGAAAGACAGCCCCGCAAATGATTCCGGCGATCCCTAAGAAGAACGGGAAAAGGATATCAGAGATGCGGGTTAGGCCAGGGGCTGATGCACATCGGATCAGGATGAGAAACATCATCGGGAGGATGACCAGGATTCCTTGAAGCAGTTTCAATGCGAACAGCGTCTGCCTGGCGGCTCTCTGGAAAAGCCAGGAGCCAAAGGCTAATCCCACCATGAAAGCAGCGAGGAGAAGACCGATCCCGGAATAGAGCGCCCCGGAATACGTCTGGAAGACGACCAGGCTGAGCACCTCCAGGGCCATGGACGTAAATCCGGCTGAGACGATGGCCAAGAGGGGCCAGGAGGAGTGACCGTGAAGCAAGAGGATCGACAATCCCAGACAGAAAAGGATAGCGAATACCCAAAGCGGCACCTTGCTCAGAAACGCTACCACAGCCTTCTCCGAAGAGCGGAAGTGGCTGGAGAAAAGCAGGGCATCGAAATAATAGCAGATGGGCTGGGCATCGGTGTTGACCTGGGCCTGGGCTTTATCCAGAGCGGCACCGAAGCGCTCCTGACGGAAGGGAGCCAGGCGGTCGGGCAGGAAGTACTCGCTGACGAAGGCGGTCTTGATGTTTCGCTCGCGAAGCCGGGCGATTAAGCTATCCGGGTTTCGTGTGAGAACCCGCTGGGCTTCAGAGGCCAGGAAGATGGCTGTTCCGCCGGGCAGAACCGCCACCTCGGGGAATGCGCCTCTCAGGGTCTTCCGGATGCTGGAGAGAAAGTCGGATAGTTCCGGGCTCAGGTAGTTCTCCTCGGAGGGAAGACGGAAGGCGAGGATCCCGCCGGGAGTGAGATGAGCCTTTACGAGGGTAAAGAACTCCCGGGTATAGAACCGGTTGAGCTGGGCGGTTGCGGGCACGGGGAGGTTCAGCAGGATGACATCATAGCGGTCCCTGGTTGCGGAGAGGTACCTTCTGGGGTCGGCAAGGTGGATGCGGACCTGGCCAGGAGCCGGGGGGGCCTGCTTGGGAAGTACGCGGCGGGCCACAGAGAGGAGCTTGGGATCGAGGTCCACATATTCCAAGTTCAGCGCAGGGTGCTTGAGCGCCTCGGAGAGGCCTCCTCCCAGGCCGTTGCCGATGAGCAGGGCTGTTTTAGGAGAAGGATGCTCCAGAAGCCCGAAGTGTACCGCTTCCTCTGCCGAGAGGGGGTCGGGATACGAGAAGACGAGGCTCCCTTGCTGAAACACGCTCACCTGTTCGGCCTGACTGACCACGGTGATCGCCCCGTAGGGAGAATTGGTGGCTTCCAGAAGCTCGAACCCCTTCCACTCCTGGGAGAGAGACCAGCGCTCCAAGGGCTGATGCAGGACCCCAGAAAGAATTAGGAGAACGGGCAGGAGAATCCAGCCAAACCAGCGGAGAAGGAGGGAATGCTCCGAGGACAAAACGAAACAAGCGAAGATGCACAAAGAGCCAATGAGGAAGGCGATGGCAAGATTGGGAAAGAAAGGGATGAAGAGAAACGTGGTCAAGACCCCTCCGATGGCTGCGCCCAGGGCTTCCAGGAGATAGACCCGGTTTGTCCCTTCCTTAGGGAAGGAAGTAGAGAGAAGCACAAACAGCGCTCCCACCAAGAAGCCGAAGGGCGCGACAATCATTAACGCAGTGGGCAAAATGGTCAGGAGCCCGACCGCTTCTCCGGGCAGGATGCCGAGCCAGGGCCGGATCAGCCGGATGGCTAGAATGGTGAGGGGAAAGAGAACCCCTGCTTTGGCATAGGCGAATGCGGGAGCAAGAGGGTTATGCCACCTGATTTTATTCGCGAACAGGCTGCCGGCCCCGGTCCAGAGGAGCCAGGAGCCGAGCGTCAGTCCCAGGGCGAGTTCGTTTCCGCCGAGCGAGGAGGCCAGTTCACGAAGCAAAAGGACCTGGCCGGTGATGGAAACGAACCCGAGCCCGATGGCTCCCAAGAAGAGGCCCGCCCTATGAGAGCGGGCTTCTTCCTGAACGGGCGAGGGGTTAAGGGTTAAACCGTCCAATATCCTACCAACTTAGCGCTTATATCCGATCTTGCGCAGGAAATCCTTGCGCCAGGCGATCCCGGATGCGTCCTCGATGCCTTTGGGCTTCTCCCCGTCAATGACTCCGAGGATCCCCCGTCCCTGAGCGGACTCGGCGATCACGACTTCCACCGGATTGGCCGTGGCGCAGAAAATCGTGCACACCTCCTGGACTCCCTGCACGGCCTTGAGCACATTGATGGGGAAAGCGTTGCGGAGCAAAATGAGGAAGGAATGCCCGGCACCGATGGCCAGGGCGTTCTCCGCGGCCAACTTGCGCAATTCCTCATCCGTTCCCTCGCTCCGGACCAGGCAAGCGCCGGAGGACTCGCAGAAGGCTAGGCCGAACTTAATGCCCGGAACGGTTCCGATCAGGGCTTCGTAAAGGTCCTCCACGGTCTTGATGAAATGGGACTGGCCCAGGATGAGGTTCACATCAGTCGACTTCCTGATCTCGACGGTTAAGAGTTCCATAAGTCCTCCTGTCCTGCTAAGGGTTCAAGGGGGCGGGGGTCAAAAGGGATCGAGGGGAGGCCGTGAGGCTACCTCCAGACGCCCGGGATGGGGTGGCCGCAGAACTGGCATTTGTCCTTCTTGAGGTTGTTGGCCAGGATGGTATAGCCCATCCGTCCGATGAGGATCTTGTCGCAATTCGGGCAATAGGTGTGCTCATAGGGATGGCCGGGGACGTTCCCGATGTAGACGTAGTTCAGGCCAGCCCCCTTGGCGATCTTGTGCGCCTTCTCCAGGGAGGAGACCGGGGTGGGGGGGAGGTTCTTCAAGAGGTACATGGGCATGAAACGGGAGAAGTGCAAGGGAACGTCGGGCCCCAACTCCTTGACGATCCATTGACACATGGCCCTGAGGTCTCTCTCCTGGTCGTTCAGAGTGGGGACCATGAGGTAGACGATCTCATGCCAGACCCCGGCCTGCTTAAGTCCCTTAAGGCATTCCAGGACCGGGGCGAGCTCTCCGTGAACGACTTCCTTGTAATACTTCTCCGTGAATCCCTTGAGATCCACCTTCACGGCGTCCAAGACCTTACAAAGATCAGTAAGGGGTTCCTGCTGGATGTATCCTCCGGTGATCATCACGTTGCGGAGGCCCTGCTTTCGGCCCTCCTTCGCGGTGTCATAGACATATTCATAGAAGATGATGGGCTCGGAGTAGGTGGAAGCGATGATGGGCGCACCTTTGTCTTTGGCCAGTCTGACGAGGTCCTTGGGCGGGAGGTCCAGGTTCTCGGTCTGCTCGGGCCTGACCTGGGAGATGTCCCAGTTCTGGCAGAACTTGCAGTTCATGTTGCACCCGGCCGTGGCAAACGAGAGGGCGCTTGAACCCGGGAGATAGTGGAAGAAAGGCTTCTTCTCGATGGGATCAACGGCGAGGGAACAGGGCTTGCCGTAAACCAAGGTGTAGTAGGTTCCACCCCGGTTCTCCCGTGTCCCGCAGTATCCACGCTCCCGGTCTCCCACGGCGCACTTCCGGGGGCAGACCTGGCATTCCACCTCAAGGTGTGGGAGCTTCTTGTAATAGCGGGCTTCTACCTGGGAGAGATTGGGGATAGCGGCAAAGGCGCAGGCGTTCCCCAGCCAGGAAAGAAGGGAGTTCTCGGAAAAGGGGACCTGGGTGAGGACCAGACCTCCCAGGCCTCCGGTGATTCGTTTGAAAAATTTCCTGCGGTTGGAAACGAACATCAGACGGCCTCGGCTTCCATGATTTCGATATTCTCCAGGCGATATTCGCCCAAGCGGTGAGAGGAATCTGCGGCGGTGGCCAGGTATATTACCGGCCTCCCGGCCTTCTCTAAGCTGGGCATTCCCTTTTGCTTGCGAATATCCTCTAAGATCTTGAGGCCCACGCTGTCCACAGCCACGGGATCGGTGCCCACGAGAATGGCGTTATAGTTCTCGACCCACTGGGGCTTGTAGGCTGGCCCGAAGTTGTACTGAATCCGCGTAGCGTCTATAATTGTTAAAACGTTCTTGCTCTTGATGGGCGGCAAGGAAAAGACGTCAGCGAGATAGGGATCACAGTGGTTGTCGTGATACTTGTTGGGGTTGTGGATGGCGCCGTAGAAGTTCTTCATGCCCCCGGAGAGACCGGAGATCGTGTGATCCTTCAGGAGGGGAAGGTTGATGTGATGGGTCACATAGGAGGTGAGGACACGGGAGACGAGGCTGCCCACCTCGCCGAAGACCGAGAGGTCGGAATCGTAGCCCACGCCGTTGGTATCAGTGCCGAAACAGCGCAAACCGCTGGCCTCGTAGTTCAATGGGTAGCCCGCCTCCTTGATCTCGGAGTTCATCCGCTCCCAGAAGATGATATTCTTATCTTTGAGCCCGATGGACTTGAGGGCCTGAGCCACAGCGTACGCCAGGGGGAGGCTCGTGGAGAGCCACTTTCCGGGCAGGCAGCTCAGTTTGATTCCGACAACGGACCGGGGGTCGAAAAACCTCGCCCAGGCATCCCGAGAGTCGGCTACGCCGGCAAGCTTAATCATGGCCAGAGAAAGCATGCGGTCAACCAAGGAATCCCGAGAGACGCTTGGCGAGAACCGGAACTTTGGGGCTTTGACGATGACGATGCGGGGTTTGGGCATCAGGAGATTTCAGAAAGACAACCTAATAATCATAGTCCGAAGCGAAGAATTTGTCAAGGGATGTTAGCGAGATAAATAGGAGAATTCACCTCTTTCAAGCTTCGAATTCTACGCCTTTATTCATATTAGTCACCTGGTTAAGGCCTCAATTAAATCGCGGGTTATGAGAGAGATTCCTTCCTTCTCGTATTTCTCTGGAGCAAGGGCGAAAAAGAAGAAGGCGCCCCGCTCGTCAAGAGAACAGGGCGCACCTCGATATCATAGAGAAGGGTTTAAAGGAATGTCTCCGCCCCGCAGTAGGGGCACTTCACTACGCCCTTCCCGACCATCTCCACCTCGGCCCCGCAGTGCGGACAGTGGTTCTCCTTGATCTCTTTGGCCTGGGCCGCGTACAGGTCCCCCTCCTTCCAGTCGATGTAGCCCCGGAACCGCTTTTCGGCCACCAGCTGGTAGATCATCTCCTCCAAAGCCTTGCGGGTGAGGCCCAGCTCCCCGGCCAGCCAGTCCAGCTTCACCTGGCCCCGGGACTCCAGGATGCCGAGGAACCTCATCTCGCGCTGCTCCTTTTGGATGATCGCTCCGAACCGGCGGTTGTAAATCAGGGCGAAGATCCAAAGCCCGATGCCCTGGATCAGGTAGAGGACGCCGCCGAGGAGCAGGGCGTCCGCGGCGCTCGCCAGACTATCTTTTTTCATCGCCGGCAGGCCCAGGCAAAGGGCCAGGGCCGCGGCCCCAACCAGGATGAAGAGGAGGCTCAGCATGGGGACCCGGGCGAAAGGCGTCTTGCGCTTCTTTACTAAGAAGCTCAAACAGACCAGGGCATTCAGGATGAAGAACAGGATAGAGGAGAGCCGGAACAAGCTGGCCAGAACATAGGGGGCGCCGGACGGGCCCTTGGCTTTCTCCCCTGGCCCCGAGGGCCCTCCGGAAGGCTTTTTCTTCCCTAATCCCGCGAGGCCGCCGGCTCCGCTGTATTCGTAAAACGAGACGTTCTCCCCCCCGATGTCGTCCACCACAGCCAGGTATTGGCCGTCCTTGCTGATCGCCAGCCGTTCCGTGGCCGCGCCCAGCTCTTTGGAGCACTCCTCCCCGCCCCGCTCGTCTAGGACCACGAACGAGGTTCCGCTCATGGCGTCCAGCCCGACGTAGATCCGGGAAGCGTCCGGGGAGAGGGCGATAGAGTTAATCGTGGCTCCGAAGCGGTGGCGGCGCAGGGGGCTGATCGCCTTGCCGGGCTCGAGCCGGCCGGGAAGCAGGATGAGCTCATGCTGGTTGCTTGCTCCCAACCCGACTGCGACCGCGTTGCCGTTTCCGCTGACCGTGACCGTCGTTATGTCCTCGCTCATTGGATAAGCATAGACTTTGTTCCCGGAGGCGTCCAGGATATACAGCTGTTTGTATCCTACCACGGCCGCGCAAACCCCGCCGTCCCGGGACCCGCTGATGAACTGGAAATCCTGGTAGGTTCCCCGAGTCCCGGTGGTCTCCGGGAAGAAGGTCCAGAGCTTGGTGAGACTGTCCCCGGTCTGGTAGCAGTCCAAACCCACCTGCCTGTCGCTGAACCCGACCCAAAGCCGGGAGCCGTCTCCGGACAGGGCGCAGGTGCGGGGGGCCGGCCAGGACTCGAACTTCTTGGTCAGGATCTGCTCACCCTGGGCGTTGACCCCGTAGAGGACGTTCCCATCGCTCACTAGGAAATAGGCGCGGGAGCAGTCCCCGTTCGCCCCGAAGCCGATGGCGGACAGCGAAGCCGACCGTCCGTAGGGGGCCGGGGCGACGTAGTTCCACTTCAGGTTGCCCTGGACGTCGAAGCAGTAGAGCGTCCCTTTGTCCGAGGACAGGGCGAGCACGGTCTGGCCGTCCTCCGAGACCGCGGCGTAGTCCTCCCTCGTGATGATGGCCCCGATGGGATAGGTCCAGAGCTTGGTCAGCGTGGCCGCTGGCGCCGAGGCCGCCCAAAGGGTTAGCATGGCAAGCATAAGTTTAGCGTATCTCATAATTTCCTTAACTGAGAAGAGGTAATTTTTCTGGGAGCATCCAGGCCCAATCTTGCTGTATTATAGTCCAAACGGAGAGGCGAGTTCAAGGGATAAAAAACGTGTCCGGCCCAAAAAGAAGCCGGCCACGTTGAAAACAACAAATGGTTCTTACGACCGGAACAGCCGGACGGAGTTGGCTTATTTCACCCCCGGCACTTTCTTGATTCGGGTCAGGAACTCCTCCGGAGGCAGAAACCCGATGATCCGCGTTTCCGGAACCTCCTGGCCGGCGAGGTCGAGGAAGATTACTGTGGGCACCCCGGCGATGCCGAACTGCTTGCGGATGGCCTCGGCCTCCGGGGAATCGAAATGAGTCAGGTCCACTTTCAATTTGACGAACGGCTGGGCGACCCGGATGACCGCCGGGGAGGTGAAGGTCGCCCGGTCCAGCTCCTTGCAGGGCACGCACCAGGCCGCAGTGAAATCCAGGATCACGGGCTGCTTCGCGGCCTGGGCCTCCTCCAGCCTTTGGGCTGAAAAGTGCTCCCAGGCCATCCCCGGCTTGGTTAGGACGCGGAGGAAATAGACCGAGGCCGCGATCCCGGCGATCCCCACCACAAGCTGGATGACCCGCAGGGTCTTCTTCCCCTTCCCGGAGCGGTCCACGAAGCCCAGGTAGATCCCCCCCAGCAGGAGGGTCAAGGGGATGGCGTAGTCCGCGAACTTAGGCAGGACCGCCAAGCCGAGATAGAAGAGCCCGACCCCGGTCAGGACTACCCCGAACACCCGCTGCACCCAGATCATCCAGACCCCGGACTTGGGAATCTTACGCAATAGGCCGGAGAACGTGCCCAGGATGAGGAAAGGTAAGCCCAAGCCCATAGACAGGGTGAAGAAGGTCCAGAATCCGAACAGGGCATTGCCCTTGGCGGCGACCAGGGCCAGGAGGGCGATGATCGGAGGGCCGATGCAGGGCGCGGCGAAGACGCCTACGACCAAACCGGAGAGGTAGATGCCGATGATTCCCGTGCCCTGCCTTCCCCCCAGCTTGTTGGTCAGCCAGTAGGGCACCTGGATCTCGTACAGCCCGAACATCGAGAGGGCCAGCCCCAAGAGCAGGACTCCAATCGCTCCTAGGACCCAGGGGTTCTGCATCAGTCCCCCGAACATTCCTCCGGACAGGGCCGCGACCACACCTAGGACGCTGTACATCGAGGCCATGCCTAGGACGTAGACCACGGCCTTGAGGAATACCCTTAAGGGGTTCGTGTCCGTCTGGCCCCCGAACACAGAGACCGTGACCGAGAGCATGGGATACACGCAGGGGGTCAGGTTCAGGGCCAAGCCCATGAGGAAAATGCCGATGAACGCGAACAGCGTTCCCCGTGTCTGGAACACCGTGCCGATGTCCCCTTTGGGGGGCCGGGCTGGAGTCACTGGTCCAGAGGTGACCTGAGCCCCGGAGAACAACTCCGCGTTCGCGGGCTCCGCGGCTTGGTCTTTACTCACGACCTCGATCGGGATCTCAAGGTCCATCGTGGAAGGAGCGATGCACTTGCTGTTGTCGCAGGCCTGGACCGTGAGCTTGCCTTTGAGGAGTTGGCTTCCCAGGGCCATGTCCGGAGACGCCTTCAGGGTGACCAGGATCGGCGCCTTGCCCTGATATACGTCCAGGGTATCGCTGGAGAAGTCGGGTTTGACGCGCCGGGCGGGAGGGTATGTTATCCCGAGGACCTCGAGCTTTTTCGGGGGCTGGAGGACCAGCTCCGTGCCAATCAAGTATTCCGACTTGGGGTTGTTGGCGTTAACGTGCCAGGGCTCCTGGATATCCAAGACCACCGCGGCCTTGAACTCCGTCCCTTGGGGCACAGCTTTCACGGAAAGGAAAGCGGAGGTTTGGACGACGCGGGCACTCCCCGAGGCGGGCGGACTGGTCCCCTCTTCGGCAAGGGATTGTCCTGTGAAGAGACCGAGGGCGAGGATGAAAATAAATGGGAAAAGGATGTGGGAAGGCTTAGGCATCAATGAACCCTCATGGTTTGTAGAAACACATCATAAAGATAGATCCGTCAGTAGCTAAGATTATACCCTTGGAGTTAAACGTTGGTTAAACGATGTTAAGATATTATATTAAAATAAGTTCGGACGACTCGCCACGCTTTGTTTTTAGAAAATCATTGCGACACTTGTTGGAATATTGGAAGTCCGAGTTAACAACGATTACGATTCCCATCTCCTTGAGTATCTGACAAGTTGGTTTCTGTAAACAAAAGATGGAGGCTCCAACGTAAAGGAACTTCCATCTCTACCGTCTGGCTCGAAGAAGGACAAAGGCCTTATTTTCCGTTCAGGCTCCAGTCGAAGGTCAAGTACTTCAGCTCATAGGGCTCGCTCTCCATCTCCTTCTGGAATTCCTCGGGGAGGTTGAGCTTGAGGAAGGTTCGCACCGAGCCCGTCGTTGCCTCAAACTCCTTCTGGTGCCACTCGAAGAGGCGGGAGACATAGAGAACCTTGGCCTTCTTGTCCAGCAGCACATTTTTGGGGTCGCGGAGGAAGGCGGCCTGGGCCGAGTCCAGCTGCGCCCCCAGGCTGTCTCCCCTGAAGGCCCGTGGGGCCAGGGGCGGATACCCCGCGGCTCCGGCATTCAGGACGAAGAAAATCCGGGGGTCGGGAAAGTCCGTGCGGATCTTCTTCTCCAGTTCGTCCAAGGTGTAGGGCTCCCCGCCCACCAAGTGCTTCAGGCGGTCATTGAAGCCCTTCACGTCCCGGGTATTCTTCAGGGGGTAGTTCTCGATGATCTGGGCGATGACCAGGGCGTTGTAGGTGTTGAGGAAGAAGGCCAGCCTCTCACTCGCGGGCTTGAGCCGCTTGGGATCCGCGTGGCCCACCTTGTTGAGGTAAATTAGAAGTTGGTTTTGGTCTTTGGCCTTCCATGCGGCGTACTCTACCCGCCCTTTGGCTACGTGCTTGGCCAAGAGCGCATCGAAGCCCGAATGGTCGAATTTCTCCTGAGCCGTCCCCCTGCCCAGAAGGGCGAAGCTCAGGGCGAGCCCGAACACAATCGCCTTTTTCATGGATACCTCCTCGGAGAGGGTGGCTATCCTTCTCCTATGTCCCACTGTAAATAATACCCGTATTTTGTGATAATGTCAACCCCCTTTTTTAAGAAAATGTGAAAAACGACCTATTTGTCTTCTTTTTTACTCGTCCGGTTGGCCTTCTGGCTCTCCCTTTCGCTGAAGCTGGGCAGGCAGCCGCAGTAATCTTGGCGGTAAAGCCGGAGTTCCTGCGAGAGCTCCAAGCTACGTTTGAACCCGTCCTTCTTCTTGAGGTCGGTCGCGAGGTAGGTGACGCCGAAGTGCCCGCCGGCCTCCTTGCCCAACCGGTTGACCAGGTTCGCATCCTTGTGCGGGCTGACCGTGAGGGTGGCCGCGAAGGCTTGGAAGCCATGCTCCTTGGCGAAGGCGGCCGTGGACTCCAGCCTCATCCGGAAGCAGACCTCGCAGCGCTTTCCCCGCTCCGACTCCTCCATCAGGTCCTTGGCAAGGTCGAGCCAGCGGGCATCGTCGTAGGGGCCTTCGTGGAGCGGGACTCCGGCCTGCTCCGCAACCTTGCGCATTTCCGCGAGGCGCTTCTCGTACTCCTCTTTGGGATGGATGTTGGGGTCGTAGAAGAAAGTCTCCACCTCGTAGTCCGGGGATAGGCGCTCAATGGCCACCGTGGCATCGGGCGCGCAGCAGATATGGAGGAGGAGCTTGGACTTTTCCGTCATTTCTTGTAGAACGGCTGGACCGCCTTGTGGACTTCGGCGAACATCGGTCCCGGCTCCAGCCTGGCGAAATCCAGGAACTCGTTAGGGGCGAGGTGTTTTCCGGCTACCGGTCCTGTGGCTTGGAAGATGGTCTGTGCTTTGGCCTGGTCGCCCTGGACCACGAGCCCCACGGCCCAGTGGGGAATCCCCTTGCCGATGGCCACGTCGAAGAAGTAGGCCGACTGTACCTCGGGATGCGCTGAGAGGCTCTGTCGCAGGGCTTCCAGGAGTTTCTCTGAGGGTGGCTTGGCCGGGGCCGTGACCGCGACCTGGGTCCCGGCCTTGACCTCCAAGTCGGTGGCCCCGTCCTGGGAGGCTGCCTGAGGGATGGCCCCCTCGGACAGGATATGGATCTCAGGCAGGGTCAGCTCCCCTCCGATCGGGCCCGCGGGATTGATGATAATTGAATCCATTTCAGCCTTAAGCGCCAGGGCGAGAATATCCTTGGCTTCGAGGGCGAGGAAGAATGACTCCTCCTTCTTCCAGCGCCGCAGGCTCTCTACGCTGGTGAAGGCCAGCATCGCGGGCTTCTTCCGATTGTTCTCGATGGAGTGGAACTGGATATTGAGGCTGGTCCGGGCCTTGGTCCAGCCCTCTTGGGAGGCTCCCTGGGGAGGCTGGGGCGTAGACAGAATCAACGTACTGTTTAAAAGGGCTTGATACATCTCCCGCCGGCGTTTGGAGTCTTCCCCCTTGGCCAGTTCCTGCATTGCCTTTTCCAGCCGGGGATTGGTGGGAGATTTCCTGCCGAACAGTTTTCTCACAATGCTCATAAACATACCTCAATGATCGGACTCAATGGACGCGCGGGTTGCCTTCCTTTTCTGCCGGCGTATTTGAGCAGTTCTTCCCCGGCCTCGTAATGGGAGGGGATGACCCGTCCGTCCAGGACGACTGTAAAGACCCCGTAGGGCGAGAGAGCAAGGTCCCGGACCTCCTTGGCGGTTTTTAGCTCGATGACTCGGCTCGGGATGCCCTTCTTCCTAGCCAAGGAGAGCAGGGTCTGGGTCGCGTCCTCAAAGTAGGGGCACTGGTCCGAGCGCAGGATGACAAGGCCTTTGCCGAAACCACGGGCTTTTTTCTCCCCATCTTTGGCGAACGAAGGGGATCGAGCCTTGCCGAACGTCCTGACCATCAGCTCAAAGGAGGGCGGGGCCGTATCCACGGTCACGAACCCGTGCTCCGCGAGGTATCTTTTCCACTTCATGTAGCTTCCCTCGCTCGCGAGCATGGCCACGCCCTTCATCCCGGCCCGCCTGGCGTCCTCGATGCAGGCTTCGAGAAGGGCCGAGGCCAGGCCCTTGCCCTTGCTTCGCCCCACCACCCACAGGCAGTGGATGACCATGTAGCCTTTGGCATGAATTGCCCGCCAGGCGTATTCCCCCGGGATGTACTCGATGAACCCCCGCTCCGGGAGCCTGAGCATCTTGATCTTCAATCCCTCGGCGAACCGCTTTTTGAGCCAGAGGAGCTTCTTCCGCCAGCCCTCGGTCTTCCGTTTGCTCATGTAGCAGAAGAACCCGGTCTGCTTCACGTTCCGGGCCCGGACGTCAATGATCTCTAACTTCATGCTCAATCCGCTTCTCCCATATCTTTGCTATCATAGCATACCCCCTTTGAAAAAAGCAAGGACGAAAAGGCAAAGGCGAGTGCAGCAGACAGGGAAAAGGAGGGGTTTGGGAAGGCCTCTCGCCCGTTTCTCGCCAACTTCGGGAGGGGGGTAGGGAAGACAAAAACTAACCCCACCTTTTTTCTACCCAGATAAGGGGAAGATTTCCACTTTGTCGTAGTCGTATAAGTAGGCACGACAAAGCTCCGAAATCTGGTAGGAGTTTCCGAGGCCTTCACGAGGTGTTCACACCGTGTTCACGCGCTTAGCCTCCAACCCTCTATCTTTTGAACCGAACATTTTTTAAAAATACTCGCTCAACCACAATCCGTAGTGGCCTACCCTGGGACACTAACAAGACCAAAAAACGCCCCTTAGGGGCGTCTCTTTTTTAAAGATTAGGTGCGAAGCCGTCACTTATACAGCAGAAACTTCTTCCTTCTCTCCAAAAACCTCCTGGTCGCGGCCGCCTCCGGGTCCCGCAGCCCGGAGACCGCCACCCCGGCCTCCAGGCCCTTGCGCACGAGGTCCGTGCCCAAAAGGAGGTCAATGAAGTATCGGCGGCCTTCTTTGCGCCAGGAGAACTTGTCGGGATAGGTCTTGAGCAGGATCTTAAGGAGGCCCACCCCGGTGGCCATGGGATCGTACAGCTTGCGGTCCGTGACCTCCAGCTCCACCCCGAAACAGATCCGGCCTCGATGCTTGTCGCAGGTCGGTGTGAACGTGGCCGGGTTGAAACGGATGCCCCCAAGCCCGAGAGCGTTCAGGGCATAGGTCAACCCAGCCGGGTCCACCCAGGGGGCGCCGAATTGCTCGAAGGGCTTGGGGGTTCCCCGGCCCTCGGAGAGATTCGTCCCTTCAATCAGGCAGGTCGCCGGATAGACCAATGCGGTACGAAACATGGGCAGGTTGGGTGAGGGCGGGACCCATTTCAAGCCCGTCTGGTCAAACCACATCTCCCTCATCCAGCCTTTCATGGGAATGGCCTTGAGCTTGGCGCGGAAGGCCTGAACCGCGTTCAGATATAAGGCCAGCTCCCCCAAAGTCATCCCGTGCCTTAAGGGGAGCTGGGCGATCCCCACGAACGATGAGAAGCGGGACTGAAGCACAGGTCCCTGAATACGTGCCCCATTGAGCGGATTGGGCCGGTCCAGTACGATCACCGGGACCCTGGCCCTGGCGCAAGCCTGGAGGCAGTAATACAAGGTAGACAGGTAGGTGTAGAACCGGAGCCCCGCATCCTGAAGGTCAAAGAGCAGGACATCGATCCTCTTGAGCTGCTTGGGGGTTGGGGCTTTGGCCTTTCCATAAAGGCTGAAAACCGGGAGATTCGTCGCAGGGTCTTTCGCGTCCGGCACCGGAAGGGCATCCTGGACCGCGCCCTGGAAGCCGTGCTCAGGGGAAAAAAGCGTGGTGAGAACGAGCTTAGGATGTTTATAAAGAATTATGTGGATGGGTTCCAGATCGCCCGTCACGCTGGCCGCATTGGCCACCAGGCCCAGGCGCTTGCCCTGAATCTCGTCCAGGTGTACCCGGAGAAGGACTTCATTCCCCAAGAGGACGCGACTCATCCTTTCACGGCTCCCTGGGTGAGGCCGGAGATGATCTGCCTTGAGAAGAGCAGGAAGACCAAGAGGATCGGCAGGGCCGAGAGCGCGGATCCGGACATCAGGTGCCCCCAGTCCAGGCTGTGCTCCCCTTGGGCGTATAACGCGAGGCCTACCGGCAGCGTGCGCATGGCCTGCCGGCTGGTCAGGATCAGGGGATAGATGAAGGAATTCCAGTTCACTATAAAGGCGTTGATCGCGACCACGGCCAGAGCCGGCTTGGCCAGCGGCATCACCACCTGCCAGAACACCCGCAGCTCGGACGCCCCGTCCAAGCGGGCCGCCTCCTCCAGGTCCGGGGGAAGCGATAAGAGGTACTGCCGGATGAGAAGGATGCTGAACCCGTCCACCAGGAAGGGCAGGATGAGCGCGGCATAGGTGTCCAGGAGATGTAGTTTCGTCATCAGGATGAACACCGGGATCATGGTCGCTTGCTTGGGGATCATCAGGGTGCCCAGGACCGTGGCGAACAGGACCTCCCGGCCCCGGAAGGATTTTCTCGCGAAGGCGTACCCGGTCATCGCGGCTAGGGTGACGTTCCCCAGGACCACGAAAAGGGCCACGACCAGGCTGTTCAGGACGTACCGGGCGAACGGCCCGCTGGCCATGAGGTCCGAGTAGTTCTGAAGCCCGAACTGCCCCTGCGTCTTGAAAGATAGGAAGAGCATCCAGAACAGGGGGAAGGAGGAGAGGAGGAAAGCCAGAAAGATGAAGGCCCAGACGAGGAGACGCTTCATCATCCCCCTACGGGCTGGCCCAGCCTCAGGAACCGGGCCTGGATCAGGGACACGAGGAAGATGACCGCGAACAGAAGATAGGCGATGGCCGAGGCGTAGCCCATTTCAAAACGGTAGAAGGCCCGCTCGTACAAATCATAGACCACGGTGAGCGTGGAGTTCAAAGGCCCTCCCCGGGTCATCACGAAAACCTCGATGAAGACCTGGAAGGAACGGATGGTGTTCACCACGATCACCACCAGAGCCACGGGCCGGAGATGGGGTAGAGTGATTTGAAAAATCTGGGAGAGCTTTGAGCTCCCGTCAATCGATGCCGCCTCGTACAATTCCCTGGGGATGGCCTGAAGCCCGGCCAGGAACAGGAGCATGTAATACCCGATCGCGGACCAGATGTCCATGAGCATGATGCCGGGAAAGGCGGTTCTCTCGTCCAGGAGCCAGGCCCTCCCCGGGATACCCAAGAGGGACAGGGCCTGATTCAAAATCCCGTCCTGGGCGTAGAGCTGCTTGAACACGAGCGAGATGACCACCATCGAGACCAGGGTGGGGATGAAGAACCCGGCCCGGAAGAAGGTCTGGCCAGGGAGAGAGCGGTTGAGCAAAATCGCCAGGACCAGGGCGAGCACCGTGGTGACCGGGACCGTCCCGACCACGAAATACAGGGTATTGACCGCGGCCTTGCAGAGCAGGGGGTCCTGAAAGGCCCGAGAATAATTCGCCAGCCCGGCCCAGGTCGTGGCCGAGGGGTTCAGGGGATTAAAGTTAAGCAGGGAGAGGACAAGTGAATAGACGACCGGGAAGAGGTAAAAGGCCGCGAGGGTGAGAAGCCAGGGGGAGAGGAAGAAGAGGGTTTGCCGGGCTCTCATGGAGCAACGAGGAGGGAATCTATCCTGGCATTGGCCTCATCCAAGGCCTGGCCCGGGGTCTTCTTCTTGTAGAAGGCCTGCTCCAGGGCGTCGTTCAGGACCTCCTGCATCACCACCCACTTGGGATGCGTGGGAGGGTGGACCGCGGTCCTGGCCTGCTCCAGGAAGACCTTCTGATAGGGGTCTTGTGAGAAATAGGGGTCCTTGGGCGCTTCCCTGGTGGCCGGCTGGACCGTCTTCACAGCCTTGGCCAGGGCCCCGGCGTTATCTTCCTGGATCAGGAACTTGGCCAGCTCCAGCGCGCCCTCGAAATTCTTCGCCTTCTGGGGAATGACCAGCATCTCCCCGCCCAGGAACGAGGCGTGGATTCCCTTGTCTTTGTCCGGCTTGGGGATGAGGACTACGCCGTAGTGCAGGTCCGGGGCGTCCTGGGGGATGGTGCGCAGGAGCCAGGCTCCGGAGACCAGAAGCCCGATCTTCCCCTGCTTGAAGGCCTGGTCCAGGGCATCCTGCCGCTCGATCATGGCGTAGGGCAGGAGGCTCACCAAAAACTCCAGGGCCTCCTTGTTCTCCGGAGAGTTGAGCACCGCCTTCTTGCTGTCCGGGGAGAGCACGCTTCCCAGGTTGGACCAAGCGAAGGGGAGATATTTTTTGTACAGGATATGCCTTTCCCCGGCGTTCTCCCCGTAGCCGTATAGGTCCTTGCCCAGTGCCTTGATCTTCTTCGCGTCATTGAGAAGCTCGGGCCAGATCTCCGGAGGCTTCGTGGAATCCAGGCCCGCTTTGGCGAACAGAGTCTTGTTGTAAAACAGGGCCCGGGTGCCCACCACCCAGGGGAAGCCGTAAATTTTATCCCCGACCGTGACCGGCCCCCACATCAGGTAGGTCTCCTTTATCGGCCGGACCCCATCGGTGACCTCCAACAGAACCCCTTCGCTGGCTAACTGCGGAGCCCAGGTCGATCCCAGCTCGCAGAGGTCGGGGACCTGGCCCGAGGCGAAGGCGGCCACGATCTTGTCGAAGCCGTTCTGCCAGGTCAGCTGCTCCACCTCCACCTTGTACTGGGGATGGGCCTTCTCAAAGGCCTCGATCTGGGGCTGAATCACGGGCATCTCCCAGAACTGCCAGAACACGATCTTCTGGCGCTTGTCCCTGGGGGCGCAGGAGAGGAGGATGGGGAGGATAAGAAGGAATGCGTATTTACGCATCATCATTTCTCCTTTCCGATGGCCCCTCTGACAAACCCCTGGGCCTTGGCCAGCCGGCGTTGGGCCTCGGAGAATGAGCACCCCGCCTCCTGCATCACGAGGGCAGTCTTCACGTGCCCCCTGGCCTGCTTCAAGAGACGCTCCGCCCTCTCGTAATCACAGCCCGTGACAATCATGATCACCCGCTTGGAGCGCTCCACGAGCTTCTGGCTCGTGGCCTTGAGGTCCACCATAAGATTGCCGTAGATCTTGCCCATCCGCACCATCGAGGCCGTGGTGATCATGTTCAGGACCATCTTGGTCGCGGTGCCGGCCTTCATCCGGGTGGACCCGGTCACGACCTCGGGCCCTACGACCGGGGCGATAAGTACATCCACCTTAGGGAGAGGGGCCTTGGAGGATGGGTTACAGGTGAGGTAGACCGTCCTGGCCCCGATCCGTTTCGCCTCCTCCAGGGCCGAAATCACAAAGGGCGTCCTGCGGCTGGCCGCGATCCCGCAGACCACATCGTTCTTCGTGACCCCGTGCTTCCGGATGGCGATCCGCCCCTCCTCCCGTCTGTCCTCCGAGCCCTCCTGGGAGCGCACCAGGGCCTTGTAGCCTCCGGCGATGATGCCCTGGACCAGGTTCGGATCTGTGCCGAAGGTGGGGGGGCACTCTGCCGCGTCTAACACCCCCAACCGTCCCGAAGTCCCGGCCCCGACATAAAAAAGCCGTCCCCCCTTCCTGAAGGCGGAAACGACCAGGTACACGGCACGGACAATTCTCGGGATCTCCCTGGCCACGGCTTGGGGAACGGTTTGGTCCTCAGAGTTGATGAGCCCGAGGACGGCTAACGGGTCAAGCCGGTCCAGGTTCCGGGAGCGGGGATTGCGTTGCTCCGTCACCAGGTCCAGGAGTTCGTGGAACACGGCCTTGCTGCCTCGGATCAAAGGGCCCTCCTCATCATTTGCAGAATGATACCACATTTGAGGGAGAGAGGGCAAGAAAAAACAGGTGGAACGCGCTCCCTTTCGGAAGGTCCCACCTGTCGGGTGCATGGGCGCCGGGTACACCCATGTCCCACGCTTAGGTTACTATTTTGCATCCGTCAGGAAAAAATTGCGCTAACGGATGGTTTGATCCGGCATAGTGCATAACATCCCTTTCTCCCACGAGGTTCCGAAGGCTTTGGAAAAAACAGGTGGGGCAGACACCCTTGCGGGCTTGCCCCACCTGCCGGGTGCATGGGCGCCGGGCACACCCATGTCCCACAATGATTTCGTCCTTTCTCTACTGTCATATATATGCAAATTTCATGCCAAAAAATGAGCCACTATCTATTTCAAAATGATAGTGGCAATTAAGATATTATTTTGCAGGAGGTTACAGGAAAATCTTTAAAGGTCCTGACATAGTGTCACGTGTGTGGTGATATATGTCAAGTATGTCATTTTGAGATACCTATGTCAAAATGGCGTTATCCCACGATGTTATGCTTGCGTATTCTGAACTTTACTCCCAGCTCATTCTCAGCCAGTTTACGGCAGGCCTCGACATCCAACCCGGGGACATCCACCACCGTGGCGATGACCTCAGGGATATGCTGCTTGGCCTCCCAGATGAATTCCAAGATGGCCGGGAAAGCTTTCTCTCCGTAGACATTGGGGCAGAGTTTCAGGTAGGTTTCGGCATCCGGGGCGTTCAAGCTCACGGATACGGAATCAAGCAAGCCGGCCAACTCAGGCAGGACATTCCGTCGATGGATCAGGCTGCCGGTTCCGTTCGTGTCGAGCCTGAGCTTCACGCCTTTCCCTTTCAAGCTCTTGGCCACGTCCTTAAGGACGTTGAGTTTCAGCATCGGCTCGCCGTACCCGCAGAACACGATCTCCTCGTATTTCGTGAGGTCGCCGATCGCCGCGAGCAGCTCCCCGGCCGTGGGGTCGCGCTCCAGGTGCAGGTTATGACCCTTGACCACGGGGTTCGTGAGCCTTGCACAGAAGGTGCACTCGTTGGTGCAGCGGTTGGTCAGATTGAGATAAAGCGAATTGCGGATCTCGTAGGCAATCTTCGAGGGGTCGGGCTCACCGATCCCGAAGAAGGCCCGGGCCGTTTGGGTCGTGACCCGCCCGACGTCCGCTACGGTCAGTTTGGCGGCTTTGGCGACCCGCTCCGCGATAAGCGGGATGTAAGCCGGCTCGTTCCGCTTGCCACGGTGCGGCACCGGTGTCAGATAGGGAGCGTCGGTCTCCAGCATGATGCGCTCCAGGGGAAGCTCCTCCACGATTTTGGAAAGCCGTTCGTTCTTCTCATAGGTGATCGGTCCGCCGAAGGAGAGGAGGCATCCCCGCTTCGTGACCTCTTTGGCCAAGCCCAAGTCTCCTGGAAAGCAGTGCAAGACGGCGCGGGAGGCCTTTTCCTCCTCCATGATTTTAAGGACCTCTTGGTGGGCCTCCCGGTCGTGGATGACGAGCGGAAGGTCCAGCTCGCTGGACAGCTCGATCTGGGCCCGGAACGAGGCTTCCTGGGCCTCGCGTGGGGAGAGGTTGTGGTAGAAATCCAGCCCGGTCTCCCCGATGGCCACGACCTTCTCGCTCTCCGAAAGCGCGCGCAGCTGGTCCAGGACCTCCGGGGTGGCTGTCTTGGCGTCATGGGGGTGGATGCCGACCGCAGCGTAAACCTCGGGGTGCTGGTGGGCCAGTTCGACCGACGCGATGCTGGAGGGCAGATTATAGCCCACGCAGACGAGGTAGTCCACCCCGGCGTCCACGGCCCGGCGGATGACCTCCTCCCGGTCCGAGGCGTACTCCTTCATCGTGAGGTGGCAGTGGGTGTCAGCGAACATTCTAACTTCTCATACCGGGCCCGGCAGGCTCAGGCGAAGACCGCGTACCAACGCTCCTTGACCTTGGCCGGATGGAGCCGAAGCCAGAGGTCGTCGGGAAGGTAGATCTGGCTCGTGCAGAACTGGCATTTCACCATGCGCTCCTTCCCGTCGATTGAGAGGGAGCCCCCGCACTTGGGGCAGAGGAAGATGACCGGCTCGGAGACCGCGGCCTCCTTTCCGGCCGGCTGGTCCAGGACCAAGGCTCCGACGAAGGCAAGAGTCTTTGGGTCCAGGGCGCGGAGCCAGGCCGGGGCTGGGGCGAGGGAACTCTTTTGGCTGCATTTGGGGCAGGTGAGCTCGGCGGCTACGGTGAGGTCTTTGGACAGTAGGAAGTTGGTCTTGCACTTCCCGCAGCGAGGCTGCTGCTTTCCGTAGAGCAGGGTGGTGTGGAACTGCCCGAAGATGGTGGAGTTCCGCCCCTCGCCTTCGGCGAACTCCTTCAGATCCTCCCGTACGTCCTTCAGGATGTCCTTCCAGTAATCGTGTGGGATCTCGATATCGCGCTGGCAGTGGGGGCAGTTCACCCGCTCCAGGGGTCCCTCGAGGGGAACGGGCTGGTCGCACTTCGGGCAATTGATCGAGAGTTCCAGGGCAGCGGATTGCATAACAGTCTCCTCGGTTATTTGATTTTAGAACCACTGGCCGCGTTCTGGTCCGGGGCCAGGAGGATGATCTTGTCCCCGTCCGTTGCCGCAAGGAGCATGCCCTTGGATTCCACCCCCCTTATCGTGGCCGGGGCGAGGTTGGCGATGACCACGATCTTCTTCCCGACCAGGTCCTCGGGCTTGTACTGCTGCGCGATGCCGGCCACGATCTGGCGCTGCTCTTGCCCGAGAGAGATCTGCATCTTGAGGAGCTTGTTGGCCTTGGGCACGGGCTCGGCCGAAAGGACCTCGGCGATGCGCAGGTCCATCTTGGCGAACTCCTCGTAGGAAACGATTGGAGCTTCCGGGACCGGGGCCCCGGCCTCGGGTGCGTCACTGGTCAATTTGGCGATCTCCTTTTCGATGGTTGCGTCTTCGAACTTGGGGAACAATATCTCCAGCCGGCCCAGCTTGTGTCCGGGCGCAAGATCTGGTTTCCCGGAGTCGGCCCAAGCGGTTTTCGCCGGGTCCAGAGCCAGCATCCTCAGGGCCTTCTCTGAGGAGAAGGGCAGGATCGGGGCCATCAGGACCGCCAGGCACTTCACCAGCTGAGCGCAAGTGGAAAGGGTGGTGGCGCACTGCTCCGGGTCCTGGGTCCGGGTCCTCCAGGGCTCGGCATCGTTGAAGTACTTGTTCCCCGCCCCGGCGAGCTTCATCAATTCCTCGCAGGCCCGGCGCACTTGGAAAGTCTCGAACAGGTTGCCCAGTCGGACCGGGGCATCCTCCACGAGCTTCAGGAGGTCCTCCTCCGGGATGTGGAGCGGCCCGGGCTTGGGCACGGCCCCGGCGTAGTAGCGCTCGATGAAAATCAGGGTGCGGTTGATGAAGTTCCCCAGGGTGTCGGCCAGCTCGGAGTTGTTGTGGGCCTGGAACTCCTTCCAGTCGAACTCCGCGTCCCGGGACTCCGGGGCGTTGGCTGCGAGGTAGTAACGGATCGGGTCCGGGGGGAAAGCGGCCAGGGCGTCCTTGAGCCAGACCCCGATGCTCCGGCTCTTGGAGAACTTGACCCCGCCCCTGAGGTTCAAAAACTCGTTCGCCGGGACCTCGGTCGGGAGCACGAAGTCCCCGTGGGCGATGAGCATCGCGGGCCAGACCATGGCGTGGAACACGATGTTGTCCTTCCCGATGAAGTGCACGAGCTTCACGTTCTCCTTGTCCAGCCAGTACTCCTTCCACTTCTCGGGCTGGCCGATCTTCTCGCTCCACTCGATGGTCGAGGAGATGTACCCGATCGGGGCGTCGAACCAGACGTAGAGGACCTTGCCCCGGGCCTCGGGCAGGGGCACCGGGATCCCCCAGGGGATGTCCCGGGTGATCGCCCGGTCCTGCAGGCCCTCGGCGAACCAGCCCTTGCAGAAACGCTTGACGTTGTCCTTCCAGTGGGCCTTGGTCGCGAGCCACTCCTCCAGGGGCTTCTGGAGCCGGGAGAGCTGGAAGAACCAGTGCCGGGTCCTCCGTACCTCCGGGGTGCTCCCGCAGACCTTGCAGAGCGGATTCACCAGCTGGATCGGCTCCAGCCACTTCCCGCAGGATTCGCACTGGTCCCCGCGCGCCCCCGGGGCCTGGCAGTGGGGACAGATGCCCTCGATGTAGCGGTCGGCCAGGAAGCGCCGGCACTTCGGGCAGAAGAACTGCTCGATCTCCTTGGGCTCCACCCAGCCCTTCTCCATGAGCCTGGTGAAGAAGGCCTGGGACTGCTGGTGGTGCAGGGGGAGCGAGGTCCGCGAGAAGTTGTCGAAGGAGATCCCCAGGGCCGCGAAGTCGCGCTTCATCTCGGCGTGATAGCGGTCCGTGAGAGCCTGGGGGGTGACCCCCTCCTGCTCCGCGCTGATCGTGATCGGCACCCCGTGCTCGTCCGTGCCGCAGATGTAGACCACATCTGCTCCGACCAAACGCTGGTAGCGCACGTAGATGTCCGCGGGGAGATAGGCCCCGGCGATGTGCCCCAAGTGCAGGGACATGTTCGCATAGGGCAGGGCCGAGGTGACCAGAATTTTAGGTTTAGACATAAAGCCTCATTTCATTTTTGATTCAAGAGGTGTGATATCGTAACCTTATAGTATATCACGATATTACGGCTTTGTCAAATGGGGCTTCCACTCGATGCGTTCAGTTTTGCATAGGGTCGGGCTGCTGTTCGTACCTCTTGACTTTGCCGGGATTTGGGTGTAGAATACTGCCATGAAATCCATGACCGCGATGGACCGCCGTCCTGTCCAGGCCCGGGAGACCCGCTGGGCTTCTAACCTTGCACGCGGGCTGGCCAAGGCAGGCTTCCGGCCCAACGCCATCTCGCTCCTGAGCGTCTTGTTTGCCCTGCTCGCCGGGGCCGGGCTCCTCCTCGGGTCGCGTTGCTCGCTTCCCTGGCCCATCGTCCTTTTCCTGCTCGCCTCCCTGTTCATCGAGCTCCGACTTATTGCCAACCTGATGGACGGCATGGTGGCCATCGAGGGGGGCTTCCAGACCCGGGCCGGGGCGGTCTACAACGAGCTGCCCGACCGGCTGTCGGATTCCATCATCCTGGTCTGCGCGGGGTATTCCGTTCCCGGGAATCCGTGGTGGGTTTGGGCCCTGGGCTGGGCCGCGGCGCTCCTGGCCATGCTCACAGCCTATGTGCGGGTCCTGGGCGGGGCCTCAGGAGCCTCCCAGCCGTTCATCGGGCCGATGGCCAAGCAGCAGCGCATGCACTTCGTGGTCGCGGGGGCGCTGTTTTCCATGGTCGAGGCGGTCCTCGGATGGCCCGTGAGGGCCATGCCCCTGGTGCTCGGGCTCATCGTCCTGGGCTCTGTCCTCACGGTCCTGCGCCGGGTGTGGAGGATCGTGAGGGAATTGAACGCGGGGCCCGGGCCATGATGGCCGGGCTCCTGGCCGGGGTGGCCCGGCTCCTCTCCGGGGCCAGCATTCGCTGGATGGACGTGGCCCCGGACCTCAGGCCGCGGATCTATTTCGCCAACCACACCAGCCATCTGGACGCCGTGGTCCTGTGGTCGGCCCTGCCGCCTGAGATCCGGGCACTCACCCGGCCGGTGGCCGCGCGGTCCTATTGGATCCGGACCCGGCTGCGGCGCTACCTCTCGGAGCGGGTCTTCCACGCCATCCTGATCGAGCGCGAGGGCATCACCCGGGACACCAACCCCCTACCCCTGATCCTCAGGGAGATGGGGGAGCGCTACTCCCTGATCCTGTTCCCTGAGGGCAAGCGCAACCCCGGCCCGGAGGTCGGGGAGTTCAAGAGCGGTCTCTTTCACCTCTGCCGGTCCCGCCCGGACCTGGAGCTGGTGCCGGCCTACATCGACAACCTGAACCGCGTCCTGCCCAAGGGCGAGTTCCTTCCGGTCCCGCTCCTCTCCGGGATCAGCTTCGGCCCTCCCCTCCGGCTTTTGGAAGGGGAGCCCAAGGCGGAGTTCCTGGCCCGGGCCCGGGAGGCGGTCTGCCGTTTGAAGGGGTCATGAGATTCCTCACGGACAGCAAGACCCTGTGGCTGGCCACCGGGGTGGGGGCCGTCCTGGTCCTGGCCTCGCTCGCGGGCTGGATCCTGAAACACCGGGTGAAGAACGATGCCGGCCGGGCCACGGTGGCGAACCTGAACGCCCGAATCAAGGCCTGGTGGGTGATGTGCCTGGTCTTCTTCCTGGCCATGCTCACCGGCGGGGTCGGTTCGCTCATCCTGTTCGGCCTCTTATCCTTCTGGGCCCTGCGGGAGTTCATCACCCTCACGCCCACCCGGCGGGGGGACCACCGCTCGCTCTTCTGGGTCTTCTTCGTGATCACCCCCCTGCAGTACGTCCTGGTAGGCCTGCACAAGTACGGGCTGGCGATCATCCTGATCCCGGTCTACGCCTTCCTATTCATCCCCACGCGCAGCGCCCTGGCCGGGGACCCGGAGCGGTTTCTGGAGCGCAACGCCAAGATCCAGTGGGGCCTGATGATCTGCGTCTACTGCGTGAGCCACGCCCCCTCCCTCCTGGGGCTTGAGATCCCGGGGTACGAGGGACGGAACGCCCTCCTCTTGTTCTTCCTGGTGGCCGTGGACCAGGTCTCGGACGTCCTGCAGTATGTCTGGGGCAAGACCCTGGGGAGGCACCGCATCGCCCCCTCGATCAGCCCGAACAAGACCTGGGAGGGCTTCCTGGGCGGGGCCGTGTGCGCGGCGCTCTTGGGCACGGCCCTGTGGTGGGTGACGCCGTTCAAACCCTGGCAGGCCCTGGGGATGTCCCTGGTCATCGTGATCGCGGGATTCGCCGGCGGGCTGACCATGTCGGCGATCAAGCGGGACCGCGGGGTGAAGGACTACGGCTCGCTCATCGAGGGCCACGGCGGGGTCCTGGACCGCATCGACTCCCTGTGTTTCGCGGCCCCGCTCTTCTACCACCTCACGCGCTACTATTTCGCGGTGCGGTAGCTGGAACCGGGGGAAGAAGGTCCGGACGCCGGACCAGCCATAAGACAAGACTACTTGGAAGGGAGGTTTGAACGCCTACTGCAGGCCCGATGAACGCCCATTGCACGAGGTAATCCCTCTGAACCCTCCCTGATTCCCCCCTGTTACCTCCCTCAGCTCCTGGCAATAAATCACCCTCTCCCCCCGAAGGGGGGAGAGGGTTGGTCATCCTTTCTTTTGAAATCCTAGATGCTCAATGCTATATTTTCACTTGGACCTTTCTTTTCCTCGAACCCTTGAGCCTCCGATCCCTCGGCCTCCTCATCGTTGATTTCCCTTCTTCCCTTCCTCTTTCCCCTTTCGGAAGAACGGCTGCTTGAAGAGCTTGGCCAAACCCTTCTCGGCCTCCTTTACCTCGGCCAGGGAGAGTCGATGCTCCACGCCCTCGGAGTCCCGGACGAAGACCAGGTCGCGGAAGATGTCCACGCGCTCCGCCTTGGCCTCGCCCCACTGGGTCTTGAGCATGGCCCCGATCCGGGGGAACTTCTGGCCGGCCTCCTCGTAAAACTCCTTCTCGTACATCAGGCAGCACATCAGCCGCCCGCAGGACCCGGTCATCTTCATCGGCGAGAGCGAGGGGTTCTGCTCCTTGGCCATCTTCAGGGTCACGGGCTCGAAGTCCGGCAGCCAGGCCGAGCAGCAGAGGGGCTGGCCGCAGATGCCGAAGCCCCCGAAGCGCTGGGCCTCCTCGCGGGCCCCGATCTGGCGCAACTCGATGCGGGCCCGGAACGTGGCGGCCAGGTCCTTGACCAGGCCCCGGAAATCCACCCGGGTCTCGGCCGTGAAGTAGAAGATGAGCTTGGAAGAGTCGAAGGTCCACTCCGCGTCGGCAAGCTCCATCTCCAGGCCGTGGGCTTGAATCTTGTCCTTCGTGATGCGCAGGGCTTCGCGCGCTCTCTCCAGAAGCTGCTGGTGCTTGGCCGTGTCCTCCGAGGTCGCCAGCCGCAGGACCTCCCCCTTGGCACCGGGCTCGGCGACCCTTTTGGGGCAGGCCTTGGCCTGAGCCAGAGTCCCCTTCCGGACCACGATCCCGTAGCCCTCTCCCTGTTCGAGGCGCACGATCACCGGCTGGCCCAATCCCAGCTCCAGCCCGGAGCGATTTTCGCAAGGGACGCAATACTCCCGGCGCAATTCGATGTCCACCCATTGGTCCATAATCTACATCCTATTTGGAAGGCGAATTCGAAATACGAAATCCAAAATTAAAAACGTTGGGGAATTGGATTTTGGTCATTCGGATTTGCTATCACGTTCGCCGCATGAAAGGCCAGTTGCTCAAACTCGGAGGGATGGCCGACAGGCCGCGCTGAATCCGGCCCAGGCGCTGCATCAGGATGGTCAAGGCCAGGGGAAGGTTGGCATTCATGCGTATCCCGGCCTTGATGTCCTCGCAGGCGGCGATGGCCTGTTCCAATCTCTCGGTCTCCCATCGCGAGCGGACGGTGCGGAGCTCTGCCATCCGGTCGAGGTTGATCACGGACTCCTCGCCCTGCTCCTGGAGCAGCAGGAGGTCCCGGTACCACAGCTCCAGGAAATCGATGATCCGTTCCGCCTTGTTGCGGTCCCGGAATCTCCCGATCTCCCAGGCTCTGTTCAAGAGGGCCCGGCCCTGGCCCCTGGTCTCGAACAGGCGCTTGGCCAGGTCCCGCTCCTCCTGGAACTCATCCTTTTCCTCGTCGGCCAGGGACAGGGCCTTTCCCAGGCTCCCGTTGGCCAGCGCGGCGAAGGTGCGCGCTTTCTCCGGGGTCAGATTCAGCCTGAGCCTCAGGGCCTCCACGATCTCCTTCCTCGTAAGCGGGGTGAAACGTACTTTCTGACAGCGGGACAGAATCGTGGGCAGGAGGGCCTGGGGGGTTTCGGTGAGCAGGATGAAGATGGTGCTGGCCTCAGGCTCCTCCAGGGTCTTGAGGAAAGCCTGGGCTGCGGGAAGGGAGAACCGGTCGGCCTTGAGGAAGATGACTACCCGCCTCCTGCCCTCATGAGGCCGGAAACGCAGGGACTGGATCAAGGTGCGGATCTGAAGGATGCGGATGGAGGCCGCCTGCCGGAAGGGGAACTTGTACCCCGCGTCGGTCCGCTTTTCCTCGTAAAGCTTGGCAAAAGCTGTGGCTGCTTTGTTGGAGAAGGCCGCTCCCGGGTCCTCATCCCCGCCTTCCACGAACTCCTTGGGAATGGGAAAAACGAGCTGGACATCGGGGTGTTCGAAGGAGGCGACCTTCTTGCAAGAGGCGCACTGCCCGCAGGCGTCGGGTCCCGAGGCAGGGGAGAGGCAGTTCAGAGCCTGTGCGAATGCCCTGGCCGTGGTCTCTTTGCCCACGCCCCCGGGCCCGTGGAACAGATAGGCCTGAGCGACCCGCCCGGTCCGGAGGGCGTTCTGGAGTATGTCTTTGGCCAGGCTCTGGCCGATGAGTTGACTGAAGGGCAACGTTTAATTTTGGTTTTGGGAATGCGAAATTAAACTCCGCACTCCATCGGGTTAATAAGAGTCTTTCCGTCTACTGTCTACGGTCTACCGTCCGCAGTCTAATGCCTGCTCAGCCAGGCCAGCGGGTCCACGGGCTTTCCGTTCTGCCTCAGCTCGAAATACAGCCGCGGACCATCCAGGGAGCCGGAGTCTCCCACGGTTCCGATGGTCTCGTGCTCCTTCACCGCGGTGCCCATCCCGGCGATGATCTCCGCGAGATGCCCGTACAGGCTGTAGAACCCCCCCCCGTGGTCCACGAGCACGACCTTGCCGTAACCCAGGAAGCGCTCCGCGTACACGACCTTGCCCTCGGCCACGGCTTTGACCGGAGTGCCGTAAGGGGCCTTGATCTCGATTCCGTTCGAGCGCACCTGGGTCCCGTACTTGGGGTTGGTCTTGGTCCCGAACGTGGTCACCAGGATGCCGGACACGGGCCAGGCCAGGCCGCCCACGTGGTGCTCCAGGTACTCGCTGCCGGGGGTGGTCTGCGGGATGCGCTGCTGGGCCAGGGCTTCCTTGCGCTCCTTCTCCAACTTGGCGATGATGCCCTCGATACGCCGGGCCGAAGCCTCCAGATCCTTGACCGCGTTATCGGCCGCCACCCGTTCGGTCCTCACCTCCCGGGCCAGGGCCGAAGCCTGATTGCGCGTGTCCTCGATGCTCTGCTCCTCGTGCTCCTTCTCGGCCCTCACCTGAGCCAGCTCGGTTAGCTTCTTCTGCTCTTCGGCCTGATCCTGTTCGTACTTCGCTTTCACTTCGCGGATCTGGGTGACCAGCCTTTGGTCCTGACCGGCGATGAGGTTCAGGTACTTGTAACGCACGAAGGCGTCCACGAACGAGCGGCTGGAGAGGAGCACGGTCATGTCGTGGAGCCGGCCGTGCTTGTAGATGGAGCGGATGCGCTGAGCCCGAATACCCTCGGCCTGGCTGAGCTTGGTCTGGGTGATCTCCAGCTCATGGCCCAGGATCTCGACCGCGGCCACGAGGCTCCCCTCCTGCTTCTTCAGTGTGGCGATCAGGCGCTGCGCGAGCTCGAGGTTCTGCTCCACCTGCTCCAGCTCCTCGTAGGCCCGGCCCTCTTCCCGCTTCAGGGAGTCGACCCTGGCCTGCGAGGCAGCGAGCTTCTCCCGGATGTCCCGGAGCATGCCCTCCTGCTGGTTGATCTGGTCGGAAAGGTCCTGAGCCTGTCCCTGGGCCCGGACCATGGAGGGGGCGAAGGCAAGAAACAGAAGGACGAGGAGATGTGAGAAGCGTTTCATCACGCTTATATTGTACAACACTTGGAGGCTTTTTTCAACGTCCTTTTCTCGGTCCGGAGTCCTGACTGCCTTGACATCTCACCCCCTTCAGGGTTATGATATGTTATATGCCGAATCACGAGTCACGAGCCAGGTGGCACGCTCCTTCCGGGCTCAGGCCCAAGAAACACCTCGGCCAGCACTTCCTGACCGACCCGCGGATCGCCTCCCGGATCGCGGATGCCGCCACCTTTCTGGGCCGGGGCACCTGCCTCGAGATCGGCCCGGGTAAGGGCATCCTGACCCGGGCCTTGTCCGAGCGGTTCTCAAAGGTGGTTGCCGTGGAGCTGGACAGGAGGATGGTGGTGTATCTGAGCGAACGGTTCGCGGACAGGGCCGTTCGCCTGATTCACGGAGATGTGCTGAAAGCGGACCTGCGGAAGGTTGGGCAAGAAGAGGCCTCGGGCGGGCCTCTGGTGGTGGCCGGAAATCTACCCTATCAGATTACGAGCCCGGTCCTGGAATGGATTGTGAAGTATAAGGACGTAGTGAAGCTTACCGTCCTGATGGTCCAGTTGGAGGTGGCCCAGAGGATGGTGGCCGAACCGGGGGAGGAGGCTTACAGCGCGTTCACAGTGTTCTGTTTGTACCATTTCACCCCGGAGATCCTGTTCCGTGTTTCTCCCGGCTCCTTCTTTCCCAGGCCGAAGGTGACTTCGGCTGTGGTAAGGCTGCTGGTTCGGGAAAAACCTCTTGTAGCTGTGGACGAAGCGAAATTCTTCCGGACCGTGAAGAAGGCCTTCGGACAGAGGCGCAAGATGCTCCGAAGCGCCCTGGGGTTATCCCCCCAGGACGCCTCCCACATCCAGCAGGAAACCGGCATCGATTTAACCCGCCGTGGCGAGACCCTGTCTCTGGAAGAATTCGCCCGTTTGGCCCAAGCGCGGTAAAGAGTTTCCCAAATAAAATGGGGCGCAGGATGCGCCCCATTTGTATCAGGGTATCTTTTCAGGGTTTGCGCCTTTCAGCCATCACGCCCCCAGCAGCCTTCCCAACGCTCTCTGCGGTCTCTGCGGTCCCCCCAGCGTTCCCTTCGGTTCTCCCAACGCTCCCCGCGGTTTTCCCAGCGTCCCCTGCGGGCTTGCCAGTAGGCCCTCCTGGCTTGCCAGTAATCCCTTCGGTCTTGCCTGTAATCCCGGTCGTATACCCAGCGGCGCTGGCGGTGCCATCGTCCCCCCCGGAACACGAGCACCACCTGCCAGCTGGCGAAGCTGGCCCGAACCCTGCCATTGACCACCGGCTGGCGATAGGACAGAGGCCGGTTCTCCTGGGCGAAGGCGGGAAGAGCCAAGAGCCCCAGGCCCAGGCCCAGCAGCAGGGTTTGCGTAATTAGCTTTATCATATTTCCTCCTATTCACGGGTTCGGCTTACGAGAGTTAGACCAATTTCCCGTCCTTTAGGTTTAATATCGGCAATTCTAGGTATACCCATCCCGGAGGGGAAATAAATAAGGCACTTTATAACAAGGAGTTATGAAAGTGCCTGTAATTTTAATCATAGGGCCTGCTGGCCTGGGCTTATTCAAAAAGACAAAAAGTCACACCATTTTGTATTACTCGTTAGCCCCCTCTGCTGGTTTCCATGGACTAATCGTTATTTCTCGTCCAGCATCCTCTCCATTTCGTCCACCAGCTCCCCGAACAGCTTGATCGTGCGCTGGTAGGGTTCGGGCGTAGTCAGGTCCACGCCGGCTTCCTTCAGGATGGCCATCGGGTACTTGGACGATCCCGTAGACAGGAACTTACGATAGCGCTCCACGGCGCCGGGCCTATGTTCCAGAAGCTCCTGCGAGAGCATCTGGGCCGCGGCGTAGCTGGTGGCGTATTTGTAGGTGTAGTAGGGGCGGTAGAAGTGATCGATGCGCAGACAGCCCATATCGTTCAGGGAGTCTATGGCTAGGTTCGGCCCCCAGTATTTCTGGAAGATCTCACGGTAGGCCTTGCGGAAGTATTCCGGGGACGTGGCCTCGCCCTTCTCCACCCGCTGGTGGATGGCCAACTCGTACTCCGTGAACCAGACCTGGGTGTAGAACGTGCCGATGATCTGCTCGATATAGGTGGTCAGGAGGTTCATCTTCTCCTCCCTGGTCTTGGCGCTTCGGAGTAGGTGCTTCATCAACAGGGCCTCGTTCGTGGTCGAGGCGACCTCGGAGTTGAACAGGTAGTGCCAGCGGTAGGCGTAGGGCTCATCTCTGTCGGTGTAGACGCTGTGCAGGGCGTGACCCATCTCATGGGCCAGGGCGAAGATCGCGTCCCGGCTGTCGTTGTAGTTCAAGAGGAGATAGGGGTGCTTCCGGTAGGTCCCCCACTGGTAGGCCCCGGATTTCTTGCCCTGGGTCTCGTACACGTCCACCCAGCCTCCCTCCAGCCCCGTCCTGAATTCTTTGAGATAATCCGGGCCCAGCGGCCTGAGGCCCTCCAGGACGATTTTCTTGGCTTCCTCGTAGGGGACTTCCGGCTGCTGCCGGGAGGTCAGGGGCACGTCCAGGTCGTAGGTGAACAGGGTGTCGTAACCCAGGATGCGCTTGCGGAGCTTGGTCCACTTGTGCAGCGGGGCGAGGTTAGAGTTCACGGCGCTGATCAGGTTAGTGACCACTTCCGACGGGATGCTGTCCGAGTCCAGGGACATGGCCAGGCATGTGGGATAATTCCGGGCCTTAGTCAGGAACAGGTCCCTCTTGAGCGAGGCCCCGAGGGTCGCGGACAGGGTGTTCAGGTATTTCAAGTAGGCCCGGTTACGGGCCCGGTTGGCGGTACGACGCAGGGCCCGGTCCTTGGACTGGAGAATCTTGTAATAGCGCTCCTTGGTGAGCGCGATCACCTGGCCTGTGGAGTCCGTGACCGTGCCGTAGTCTATGTCCGCATCGTCGATCATCGAGAAGATTTGCCTCGGGGACTCGGCCAGGGGATCGGCCAGGGCCAGGAGCTCCTCCTCCTTGTCCGAGAGGATGTGCTCGTGCCTGCGGAACAGGTCCTGGAGGTAGAAGCGGTAGACCGCGAGTCCCGCGTCTTTATTGCACATCCCCAGGGCTTTGTCCTTTCCCAGGCCCAGGATCTCGGGCTCGATAAAGGCCATGCCCTGCCAGAGCTGGGTGGAGAGGTTGGCGATGCGGTCGGCCCGCTCCTGGCTGGCGTTGATCCGGGTGTCCTCGTCCAGCTTGAGGTGAGCGTAGATGTAAAGCCCGCTGGACAGGGAAGCGAGGCTGTCCATGAGTGCGAGGCAGGTGCGGAGCGTGGCCGGCGAGTCCCCGAGGTGGCCCTTGTAAGGCTGGAAGCTATTAAGGCTTCCCTTCAAGGCGTCGAAGTCTTTCTCCCAGGCGGCCTGACTGGGGTAGAGGTCCTCCAACTTCCACTTGTATTTGGCCTCGATGTCCGAGCGCTGGGGGATTTTCTTGGAGTCTGCCGCGAATGAGGTGACGGTCAGAAAGGCCAACAAAGCCAGGACGCTGATTACAAAATGCTTTCGAGTCATGGAATTCCTTTTTTCCTTTTTCGTTAAGAAACCATTATACCATAGAAACGACCTTAAAGTGAAACGGTGCACACTGCGGAAGCCGTATTCGTGTAAGTTTCCCTTGCTTTTTTTCCTTTGTTGTGTTATGCTTCCACTATCCCATTCGGGGAAGGAAGTTTGCCATGCCTTCACTTTGGTTCACGGTCACGAGTCTGGGCGATTTGAGCTCTACGACTGAGTTAAGGTAGTACCTGGTCAAATCTTCATATCACAGATTTTGATATATTTCAGCAGAGTTCTAAAAGGTTAACCTAATTCTCCTGGGGTGATCGTCGGGATAAGAGGAAGTGGCTATGCCAGGCGCGCAGGGATCGGATGGTTTAGGAAAATATGGAGAGGGCGCGAAGAAGAATATCAGCCGTTTGGTGGAGGTCTGCATTCTGGGCGGCGCGGCATTTAAAGATAAAGATGGGAAATGCGATTTAGCGGCCCTTTATTACCATGTGATCGCCAATGATAAGGACATTCTCACCTGTTCTCATCGGGGGACGGGGGGAGCCTGCTCTCTGGGCCGGGAAAAGATGTCCCAGGGTGAGGTCGACGAGCTCGTAAAACTAGTATTGGAAGAAAAGAAAAGGATGGCGAATAAGAAATAGAAACGTTGTTCAAAAGAGAAGGGCGCACGGATGTGCGCCCTTCTCTTTTTTCACTTGGTAAGTGAAATAAGGGGTCTCGACTACTTCACCACCACCGCCTTTCTCACCACGGTTTTTCCTCCGCTTTCCAGCTTCAGGAAATAGACTCCGGCAGGGATGGTGCCCAGTTTCCATTCCAAAACCTTCTTTTCCGGTCCTCCCTGTCCGTCCCATAGATTTTCGACGACCTGGCCCAAAGTGTTATAGACGGCGAGCTTTCCCTGCATCTGCTGGGGAAGTGTGAAGGCCAAACGGATTCCTGAGTGCGAGGGGTTGGGGGACAGGATATCGAGGAAGAACCCTTTGCTCTCAGGGGTGCCGGACGGGCTGGCCTCCACGGCATCTGGGGCCCAGATTTGAAGCAGGGTGACCGAGGCTTTAGGAAAAGTGTAAACCATGCTATCCTGCCCACTCGGGAGGGTCCCGAGGGAGATAATTCCTTTGGTCCCGTTCCAGGGGGCTGCAAGCGTGGTGTCATGTTGGATATCCCATCCCACTGCTCCGTCGGAGCCATATCCCGGCCAGGTGATGGTCGTAGCGTAGGCCGTATCCAGGTTCTTATTCACGACCATGAGGTCGAGGTGGTAGCAGCAGCACAAGAAGCTATAGGCCTCCAGGCCGTTCCCCTGGCCCGCGGCAGAGGAGACCGTCTTGACCAGAGATTTCAAGTTGCTGTTCCCGGACCCGAAATGGTCATGGTAGAGCTCGAACACGTGGGAGGCCATCCTGCGGCTGGTCGTATCCCCGCGGATGGCTGCGTCCGGGAACGCGAGGTTCCCGCTCTGGTTGTAATACAGGCAGTAGGAGCAGGCCAGGGAGATATTGTTGCGCAGGATGTGGCCCAGGGCGTCCGCGATGTACAGCCCGTCCAGGTAATTGCTCCACAGCGGGTCGTAGTTCCGGATGACCCCGGCATTGTATTCCAGCACCGCCAGGGAACAGGGACTGCTTCCCCGGTAGCGGTTGATGCTGTCCCGGGCGCGGGCGAACCGGGTGTCCAGCGACACGGGATAGTCGCTGGCCGCGAGCAGGCGCTTGTATTCGGTCGTGTCCATCGTGGAATCGTAGGGTGCAGGATAGGAATGCACGTCTACGTAGTTGATCCGGGAAGCGTTCGGGCCCATGACCGGCCCGATCCACGAGAGGTCATAGGCCAAAGACGGGGCGATGAGGTTGATCGCAACGGGGGAGTGTGCCCGCATGGAATCCGCGTATGCCGGGACCAGGGCCGCGTACTGGGCCTTGGTGATGTAGAGGGAGTCCCGCCAGCTCCACTGGCTGAACGCTTTGCCGAAATGGCGGTAGAAGGTCATCATCCCGGGCAGGGTCTGCCCGACCATGTCGGTCTCGTTCCCGAACACCCAGTAGCGCACGTTGTAGGGCGCGGGATGCCCGCGCTGGGCCCGGATCCGGCCCATCGGGGTGCTGGTGTCCCCGTTGCAGTACTCCACCCAGCGTCCGGCCTTGGCCGGGTCGTTGATCTGGATGTTCACGCCCAAAACCGGCTCCATGCCCCGGGCCTCGCACAACCGGGCGATGCTGTCGGTCCCGAAGCGGATCGCGCGCTGTTGGATGGTCGTATCCAACCAGTCCACGTACCACACCCCGTTGTAGTTGTTGGCCTCCCAGTCGTAGTATTCGCTGAAGATCCCGGCGCAGCGCAGGACCTGGGTGTGGGTCTGTCCGATGAGCCCCGGGAGCAGAGAGTTCGACAGATTGAACCCCAGCCCCTCCGCCATGCCGAACTGTTCCGGTCTGTTGTTTTCGAGCAGCGAATCCGTGAAGGCCGTTATCCGGGCTGGCAGCACTTGGGCCCGGGCCGTGAGCGCGAGGGGAAGGAACAGGGTAGATATTAAGACCATCGTCCTTAAGACTTTCATGGGTCCTCCTTTTGGTCTCTTGGAGTTTACTTATTTAGACACTATGGAGAATGGATTGGTTTAGCGTCATTTATCCGCCCTTTGCGTGGATTGGGTTCGGACCCGCCGGAGGATATTCTCGCGGATCAGCACCCCGACGATGAACAGCGCGATGGCCGCGGCCGAGGCGATGAGGACCTCGGTGTACCTGTGTTTCTCGACGTGCGCTCCGATGTAGGAGGACAGCAGGACCCCCGGCAGTCGGGCGACCAGGGCCAGGAAGATGAAGCGCAAGGGCTTTAAGGGCGTCAGCCCGGCGAGGTAGGTCAGCGTATCCTTGGGCAGGCCCGGGATCAGGAACAGGACGAGCAGGCCGAACTCCCCTTTTGGGTTGTTGATCAGGAAGCTGAACTTCTCGAGATGGCTCTTGGGCACGAGCACCTTGAGCAGGGGATAGCCGAACATCCTGGCGATATAAAACGCGATCACCGAACCCAGCAGAATGCCGGCCTCCGAATACACGGTGCCCCAGAACGTGCCGTACACGAACCCGCCAGCCAGCTGGGTGAGCTCCCCGGGGATGATTGCGATGACCACCTGCAGGGCCTGGATCAGGATGAACACCGCCGCGCTCCAGGAGCCGAACGACAGCAGGTAGGCGCGGAACCTCGCCGTGTTGCAGACCAGCCGGGATAGGGCCGGGGCGTAGACGATGGAGACATACGCCAGCGCCACGACCACAACGGCCAGGGTGACGACCTTGAGTCCCACAGCGGATTTATGATTCACAATCGGATTGCTTTCTCCTGTTCCAAAAGCCATCTTTTTTGGGCCAGCCCGCCCCCGTATCCGGTCAGGGAGCCCCTGCTTCCGACCAGGCGGTGGCAGGGGATGATGAGCGCGATGGGGTTCCTGGCCAAGGCCCCGCCCACGGCCCGGGCGGCCCTGGGCTTGCCGAGCTTCTTCGCCATCCGGGCGTAAGTCAAAACGCGGCCCGGCTTTAATTTCATCAGCTCTCCCCAGACCCGCTTCTCGAAGGCCGTACCCCGGATGTCCAAGGGCAGAGTCTTTAGGTTTCCGAATCGGCCTTTGAAATAGTCATCAAGCCACTGTTTGGTAAGGGTCAAGGTGGGATGGTTTGCTTTCTTGATCGCGTGCGGCCCGTGCCAGCGGGCCAGCCGCCTGGTCAGCAAGGCCATCCGCTCCGGCCTGTCGAACTCCAGGGCGCAGAGTCCTTTTCCAGAGGCCAGGGCAATCACCGGGCCCACCGGTGTCTTGATCTGCGTGTGATACAAAATCCCAAGTGTAGCTATTAGGATTCTTTCCTCTCGTGCGTATGGGCGGGGTAGGTGGCAGAGGTTATTCTTACTCTTGTTCTTCCGGGTTCCATGAAAAAGGATTAAATTCCTCCTGTCCAAGCCTCTTGATGGATTGATAGATACAAAAACAGGTTCCGCTTGTCCCTTGAGCGAAAGCTGGTTGACTCGCGTATCGAAATCCGAGGATATTATTTTGGGTCAAGCAATTGCTTAGAGCTTGGGTCGGTTCGTAACCGCCCGCTCCGTTGGGTTGCAGATATTTGGTTCCTTCAACAGCTCCTACATCGACGAATATCCCCTGAATCGTTGTTTTCCAGGTCTGATAATCATCGTAGGACGCTCCTGGAGTATGGTTTTTTATTTCCCTCCAGCTGGTCATTGGGTCAACTCCCAAATAGTAAGCTTTGGTCCCCTCGCCGCTATAGCGACCCTCTTTCCCGGAAGGATCTGAAGGCCGGTACTGTTTCGATTTAATCATGAAGAGCGTGCCAGAAAACACTGTCTGATTTTTGTCAATAATCTCTTGTTCGTCCATATTTCACCTCATCTTGAAGCATCCAATTTTCTTGGATAATTTGAAATCCTCAAGGTATTATAGGTCAAACGAACTGGAAAGTCAAGGATGATTGGGGCTTTTCTTTGGCTGTGCCCGAAGCTTGGTTTCTAAGTCCCTTTCCTGCCTTTCATTACAACACGTTTTATGCATTGCGATTCATTACTTGCCCTGTTTTGAGGCTTCGGTGAGCCCCTATTGGAGTGGTAGAGACGGGCTCCTGGAAAGCTACTGCAAGGCTCGTACATCCTAGCTTGCACCTGGGTTGCACCTGGCTTGTTCCTGGCTTGCACCTGGCTTGGTGACCTTCTAAAAACGCTTCTACCCTCCCCCTTCGGGGGAGGGTAGGTTTTGGGGAAAAGGGGGTGTTATTTATAAGGGATGGATTTCTCCCTGTCCGGACACTGGTCGGGCCGGGAAGGGGGCTTTTTAACGTTTTGGGGGGCATTTGGGTCGGAAGTTTTGTTATCATAATCGGCCCCTTGACTAATTCGGTGAAAACGGGTATGCTTAATACCTAAATTTCTTTTAACCCCTTGAGGAACCTTGAGATTCGCTAGTGAGTTTTTATCTTTGAGCGATCTGCCGGGGATATCGGCGCTCTACCTGGCCTATCTGAACGATTACCCAAAGCTTTCTCCATTCTATGCCGGGGATCCCCGGTCCCTGGAGTCTGTGAGGGCTGTGGCCGGGAGGGTGGAGAAGCGGGCTTATCCAAGGGCCGATGTCGCATCGGCCCTGCGGGCCCAGCACGCCCGCTGGGGCGGGGGGCCTGAAGGTTTATCGAGCATTCAAGCCCTGGAAGAGGGCGCGTTCGTGGTCTTCACGGGCCAGCAGGCGGGCTTGTTCGGGGGGCCGCTGTACACCCTCTACAAGGCCATAGCAGGCCTAAAGCTGGCGGATAAACTGACGCGCGAGCTGGGGAAAAAGGTCGTCGCTCTATTCTGGATGGCGGCGGATGACCACGACTTCGCGGAGATCGACCATACCATCCTGCTGGATAAAAGCAATCAGTTGGCGCGGATCGCCTATTCCCCGAAGCGTCCTCCGGAGCGCCAGCCGGAGAGCCGGATGGTCCTGGAGAAAGAGATCGTACAGGCTCATCAGGCCCTCGCCGAATGCCTTCCTCCCACGGAGTTCAAGGAGGCGGTCCTGGCCCGGCTCGTGGAATGCTATTCCCTGGGCCGGACGTTCCCCGAGGCCTTCGCCCGATGGATGATGCTACTTCTGGGGGAGAAGGGCCTGGTCGTGGTGGACCCTTCGGACCCAGCCTTGAAGCGGGCCGGGAAGAGCGCCCTCCGCTGGGAGATCGAGACCGGGTCAGAGTCCAGCAGGAGGATTCGGCAAGCCTCGGAGAAGCTCAAAGCAGTAAGCTTTCACGTCCAGGTGGAGTTGCGCGAGGGAGGCACCAACCTTTTCTACTATGACGGGGAGAGGCATTCGATCAAAAAGGCCGGGGAGGGGTTTGAGGTTCACGGAAGGGCCTTCAGTAAGCAAGAGATGCTGAACAAGATAGACCAGGAGCCTGAGCGGTTCAGCCCGAACGTGGCTCTGAGGCCGATCTACCAGGACACCCTGTTCCCCAACATCGCTTACATCGGGGGCCCTGCGGAAGTGGCGTATTACGGGGAATACAAGGGGAGCTACGAGGCAACGGGCCTGCCCATGCCGATCGTGTTCCCGCGCACCACGGTAAGCTTGATTGAGCCCAAGATAAAGGCAGTGTTTGAGAAATACACTATCGGGCCGAAAGATATCTTCTCCGGCCTGGACCCGCTCATCACCCGTCTGGTGGAAGGGAAGCAGGACCCCTTAGCGGACCGGGAACTGGAAGCCCTGGAGGCGAAGCTGGACGAATCCCTGGATCGCTGGGGTCGGGCCGCTGAAGCCTGGGACAATTCCCTGCTCTCTGCCGTGAGCACATCCAAGGGGGCCATCAAGCACCAGCTGGAGGGGCTGGCCAGAAAGCTCACCCAGGCCTACAAGAAGAAGAATGAAGAGCTTGTCGCGCAGGTCAGGAAGGCCGCGCTGAATCTTCTGCCCGACGGTCAGCTTCAGGAGCGCGCGTTCCCGGCCGTACCCTTTCTCGTCAAATACGGGTTCCGGTTCGTGGATGACCTCTGCGAGAGCCTGGACATCGAGCGCTTTGAGCACCAGGTCATGGATATCGATTACTCTGGGGGAAATTGACATGAAAATCGGCATCACCTGTTATCCCACCTATGGCGGAAGCGGGGTCGTGGCCTCTGAGCTGGGCCTGGAGCTGGCCAAGAAGGGGCACGAGGTGCACTTCATCTCCTACGAGCTGCCCTTCCGCCTGGCCCGGTACCAGGAGAACATCTTCTTCCACGGGGTGGAGGTCATGCTCTATCCCCTGTTCAAGTATCCCCCCTACACCCTGGCCCTGGCCGCCAAGATGGCCGAGGTCGCCCAAGAGCAGGGTCTGGAGCTCCTCCACGTTCACTATGCTATTCCGCACGCTATCTGCGCCTACCTGGCCAAGGCCATGCTCAAAGCGAAAGCTCCGAAGGTCGTGACCACCCTCCACGGCACGGACATCACCCTGGTGGGCTACGACAAGTCCTTCTTCCAGATCACCAAGTTCGGGATCGAGGAGTCCGACGGGATCACCGCGGTCTCGGAATACTTGCGCCGGGAGACCTTGGAGAAGTTCTGCACCACCTGCCAGGTGGAGGTCATTCCCAACTTCGTGGACACGACCCGGTTCATGCCCTTTGTCGGCAACGTCTGCTGCGACCGCAGGAAGTTCGCCCGCCCGGATGAGGCGGTCCTGATGCACGTCTCCAACTTCCGGCCCACCAAGCGGGTTCCGGACGTGGTGGAGATCTTCGCCAAGGTTCGCAAGGAGCGGAAAGCCAAGCTCCTCCTGATCGGGGACGGGCCCGAGATGCCGAGGGTCGTGGAGAAGGCCCAGATGTTGGGAGTTCAAGAAGATGTCGTGTATCTCGGGAAGCAGGACCCCCTGGAGCATCTCCTGGGGATCGCGGACGTGTTTCTGATGCCCTCTGAGACCGAGAGCTTCGGATTGGCGGGCTTGGAGGCCATGGCCTGCGGGGTGCCTGTGGTGGGCTCGCGCATCGGAGGCTTGCCGGAACTTGTGGTCCACGGGGAGTGCGGATATCTGGAGCCGATGGGGGATACGGACGCGATGGCCAAGCGGGTCCTGGAGCTCCTGGGGGACCGCGACAAGCTGGCCGCGTTCGGGGCCAATGCCCGGGAAAGGACCGTGAAGCACTTTGAGGCCCAGGACATCGTGCCGCTGTATGAGCGCTATTACCGCGAAGTCATGGAACGGAAATGCAAAGGATGAATCCATTGAGGAAGAAAGCCATGAAGCTGGATTGTCTGTTTATCTCCGCGCACCGCGACGATACCGAGATCACCTGCGGGGGCCTGGTCATCAAGCTCGTGGACCAGGGCTGCAAGGTCGGGCTCCTGGACCTGACCCGGGGGGAGATGGGGACCCGGGGCACGGCCGCCACGCGGGAAAGGGAAGCCAAGGCCGCGGCCAAGATCATGGGGATCGCGGTGCGCGACAATGTCGGCCTGCACGACTCCGGGGTGGAGTTCACAAGGGCCAATGCCTTGAAGATCGCACGCTACATCCGCAAGTACCGGCCCCATGCCGTGGTCATCCCCTACTGGGAGCAGAGGCACCCCGACCACCGCAATTGCTCGCTTCTGGTCTGGGACGCCTGCTTCTACTCCGGCCTCAAGAAGATGGACCTTCCGGGCGAGGCCTGGAGGCCGTTCAAGATCATCTACGCGGCCTCGTTCCAGGAGACCAAGCCCAGCTTCATCGTGGACATCACGGACCAGCTGGAGCGCAAGCTGAAAAGCGTGGAGGCCTACAAGACCCAGTTCTTCGACGAACAGGGGAGGAAGATGTGGCTCAGGGGGTTCGACATCTTCGAGTACATGCGGGTCCGGGCCCGGCAGTACGGGGTGATGATCGGGAAGCAGTACGGCGAAGCCTACCTTCTGAAAGAGACGATGGAGGTGGAGGACGTGATGAAGCTTTCGGTGAAGTCCATCTGAGGCAGAAGGGCAAGTATGATCAAAAACGACCGTTGGATAAGGGAGATGGCGAAGAAACACCGGATGATCACGCCCTTTGCCGAGAAACAGGTACGGAAAGGGGTGATCTCCTTCGGGGTTTCCTCCTACGGCTACGACATCCGGGTAGCGGATGAATTCAAAATTTTCACCAACGTGGCGACCACAATTATAGACCCCAAGCGGTTCGACCCCTCGTCCTTCGTGGACTTCAAGGGCAAGGTTTGCACCATCCCCCCCAACTCCTTCGCCCTGGGCCGGACCGTGGAATACTTTCGCATCCCGAGGATGATCATGACCGTCTGCGTGGGCAAGTCCACCTACGCCCGGTGCGGAATCATCACCAACGTGACCCCCCTGGAGCCGGAATGGGAGGGATTTGTCACGTTAGAAATATCCAATACTACGCCCCTGCCGGCCCGAATCTACGCCAACGAGGGCATCGCCCAGGTCCTGTTCCTGGAGTCTGACGAAGAATGCCTGGTCTCCTATGCCGACAAGAAGGGAAAGTACCAGGCCCAAAAAGGGGTCACGCTCCCTAAGATATAGTATAAACGTTACAAAGGTATTTAACCCTAATGTCAAACCTATCGGGATATAGGAAAAAACGCAACTTCGAAGGGACACCGGAGCCGGGGCCGAAGGAGGAAATAAAACAGAAGGGAATGTACGTCCATGTAGACAAACCCATCTTCGTGGTCCAGGAGCATCATGCGACGCATCTGCACTGGGACTTCAGGTTAGAGGAGGACGGAGTCCTCAAGTCCTGGGCCGTTCCCAAGGGGCCGCCCGAGGAGAGTGGCATCAAACGTCTAGCCATGCAGGTCGAAGACCACCCCTTGGATTACGCGGGGTTCGAGGGCACGATCCCGGAAGGGCAGTACGGCGGCGGTACGGTCAAAATCTGGGACAAAGGGACCTACGAGACGGTGCTTCGCGAGGGAAAGCCGGGGCGGGAGGTTTGGAGGGTCGCATTGAAGGGGACAAGGCTCGTTGGGGATTATACTCTGATCCATACGGGGGAGAAGAACTGGCTGTTGTTCAAAAACAAGTAGAATGACTACACCCCATAAAGGAACGCAGAGCTACTGGCGTTTTAGTGTGCTGGTTTTGCTCTGCGTTTTAGCCTATTGGGCGATGTTCCGGAACGGGTTCGTCTGGGACGATGCGCAGTTCATCGTGGCGAACCCCGCCATTCGCGGGCTTTGGCCGCCCGCCCGGTTTCTTCAGCCCCAGGGCTCTGCGGCGGAGGGAGCCATCTACCCCCTTACCGGACAGCGTCCGGTGATGACCTTCTCCCTGGCCCTGGACTATGCCCTGTGGAAGCTCAATCCCTTCGGGTACCACCTGACCAGCCTTCTGCTACACCTGCTGTGCGTGACCGGCGTAGCTTACCTGGCTCAGAGGCTGAGCCGAAGTCCAGGGGTGGGCTTCCTGGCCGGGGCGCTGTTCGCGCTCCTCCCCGGACACGCCGAGGGGGTCATCGCATTCCTGGGGCGGTCAGACCTCCTGGCAACGCTGTTTGTTCTATTGGGGTTATGGGGATACGTTCAGCATCTTGGGTCTAAAGGCTGGCCGAAGGCTCTTTGGTATGTTGGGTCCCTGCTTGGTTATCTTATCGCCTGCTTCTCCAAGGAGAACGGGCTGGTCCTCTTAGGAATCCTCGTCCTCTATGAAGGATTCGTGATCGGAAAATTTGCAGGGACATGGAGAAAGAGGGGACTTCGGCTTCTGCCGTTTCTCGGAATTGCCCTGCTTTACTGGTGGTACCGAGGCAGGATCTTGGGCGGTCAGGCCGCGGGGTCTGTGTGGTGGGGCGGAAGCCGGGAAATGAACTTCCTCATGGCCTTTGAGGCGTATGCGCGGTATCTCCGCCTTCTGTTTTTCCCCTTGAGCCTCAGCCCGGCGCACCGTGTCCCGGTCCCGGCAGGGTTCATGGATACCCGGGTACTCTGGGGATTGGCGCTTTTGTTCGTGACCATCGGGGGAGCGATTTGGGCCCTGATACGGAATCCGAGAACTGGCTTTTTAGCTTCTTGGTTTGCGATCGGCCTGATCCCCGTAGCAAACTTCATTCCGATTCCAGGATTAATCGCGGCCGAGCGCTGGCTCTACCTCCCCTCGGTGGGAGCGTGCGCGCTGGGAGGATGGGGGGCTTGGGCGCTCTACCGCCGGGCGCGAGGCTGGCCACGGGCCGTTTGGACTGGGCTCATCGGGATCGCGCTCCTTCTGTTCGGAATCCGCACCGAGCTCTGGAGCCCGGCCTGGAGGAGCGAGGAAAGCCTGGCGCGAGCCGTCTTGGCCGCGGACCCGGGCTACGCCCTGGGACACTCCGATCTCGGAAGCGCGCTCGTGAAGCAGGGGAGATACGCGGAAGCGGAAGTCGAGCTCCGCGAGGCCATCCGGCTCAAGCCGGACTATGCGCAGGCCCATAACAACTTAGGGAACATCCTGGGAGCACAGGGCAGGCTCGACGAAGCCGAGCAGGAATACCGGCAGGTCATCCACCTCGCACCGGACTATGCGGAGAGCCATTACAATCTTGGAAACATCCTGAACAAGCAGGGGAAGCTTGTAGAGGCGGAGCAGGCGTATCAGGAAGCCCTGCGTCTAGCTCCAGTAGACCCCCGGTTCCACAACAACTTGGGGGCTTTGTATTTTAACCAGGGAAGGCTTGGCGAGGCAGAAAAAGAATACCGGGAGGCCATCCGGATCAAGCCCGACCATGCCGAGGCCCACCTGAATTTAGGATACACCCTGATCCTCTTGGGCAAACGCGAAGAAGCAGGGCGCGAACTGGGGTTCAACTTGAGGCTTGCCCCCGAAGTCGCAAACCGGGCTGAGGTCGAAGCTCTCATTCAGCGATTAGAACATTAAGGGGGGAAGCTCATAGCTTAAGGAGATAAACCAACCCCAGGACGCAAAGGCACAAAAAAACACGCCGCGAAGCGTGTTTTTTTACCGTCTCAAGAAGGAGCAGTTATTTAATTTCCTTGATCTGGCGCTCAAGGACCACGACCTGGCGGTTGACCTGGGCCTTGCGGGCGGTGTCCCGGGCGGCCTTGAGGAAGATTTTGGAGACCTTCAGGGCGCGCCTTAAGTCCTCGGCCTTGCGGGTCTGCTGGCTATTGGCATACTCCGACAGGGCCAGGTTGTAGTTGGCGTCATCGTAACGAGCGCTCTTGGGATAGTTCCGCACCAGGCTGTCGTAATCCTTGGCCGCATCCCGGTAGTACTGATTGGACTGCTTGGTCTGGGCCTCGGCGAAAAGGACTTCGTCGGAGCCCGCCTTCTCGCCGCTCTTCTCCCTCTCGGACGGAGGGGCCATTCTGGCGATATGGTCCTCTCCCTTGGTCACCGTGGCTGTGCTCGCAGCCCCTGCTTCCGGCGCAGAAACGTATCCTTCGGGCCGGGCCTTGAGGTCCTCGATCTTTTCCTTCTTAGCCTCCTCCCGGGGGGCCTCGGCGCGTGTCGTGGCGGTCACGGACTTGTCCAGGGCCGACCTCTCGGCTGGGACGAGGCCCGCTTCAGGAGCAGGCGCTGGCGGTTTGCTGGCCAGAGCGACGGGCTGCTCTACCTCGGCCACCTTCCCGGGCCGTTTTCCAGCCTCGGCCTCTGTCCTCGCCGCCTCCGGAACCTTAGCGGCGTCACCGGCGCCCCTCATCTCTCCGCTCACCGAAGGCGTCGCGGTCCCGGTCTCGTTATCCTGGAGCCTTCGCTCCGCTACAACGGGAGGGGTCTCCACAGGCTTTCTATTCTCGACCGCCGGTGGGGTGGCTTTGTACGCCGGCCTGACCAGCTCGGGCCTTTGGTAAATGTAGATTCCGAACCCGATGACCAGGGCGGCCACGGCCAGGCCTCCGAGCCATTGGAGCCTGAAGACCGGAACCGCGGTAATTTTTTTGAACCATTCCCGTAAACTCTCCCCGAGGGGAATGGGCTTCTCCTTGGCGATGTCTGCCATCACGCGGGACGAAAAGGTCTGGAAGTAGGCCTCGTCGCGAGGCTCGGGCTCGGAGGCCCGGGTCAGCTTCTCTAGGGCCGCGAGCTTGGCCAGTTCCCCCTGGCATTCAGCGCAGGAGGTGAGGTGAGCCTTGGCCTCCTCCCGGGCTTTGCCCCGGAGTTCGTCGTCCAGGCAGGCAGACAGTTGTTCAGGCGTCAGGTGCTTCATAGTGATACTCACGAATCCTGAGAATCCGGTTTCCGATCAGAGGGACAGTCGTCTATTTTCAACGAGTCCCCGAGCATCTCTTTCAGGGCCTGTCGGGCTCGGGAAAGACGGGACATCACAGTTCCGATGGAGATGCTCAGACTCTGGGCGATCTCCTGATAGGACAGCCCCTCCTGCGCCCGCAAGAGGAGCACGCTCTTCTGATGCAGGGGCAGCCGCTCGATGGCGTCCCCGATCCTGATCTTGAGCTGCGAGGCTTCGGCCTCAGCGGTAGGGTCCGTGGTCAGGGACGGGTCCAGGTTGGTGTCGTCCTCGGGCAGCTCCACCAGCCGCTTCTCCTTCGAGAGATGGTTCAGCGCTAGGTTCACGGCGATCTTGGAAAGCCAGAAGTAGAAATTCCGCCCCAGCTCGTAGCGGCTGAGGGCGTAATAGGCCCGGATGAAGGCCTCCTGGGCCACATCGTCGGCCGCGTCCGGGTCCCGGACCAGGCGCTGGGCCAGGCGGTGAACTCTTTTCTGATAGCGCTTGACAAGAATCTCATAGCTCTTTTGGTCCCCGGAGAGGGTCTGGGTGATGAGGAGGTCGTCGGCGGGCTCCGAGACGACGCCCGGACACCTATCCGGGGCCTCGCTCATCTTCCCTCCTCTCCATGATAACTACCGCAGAGACCTGAATTTATTCCCTCTCCGGGCATCGGTTTTTTAAGAAAAGATTACCAAGAAAAGGCCCCGATTGCCACCGGGGTCTTAATCTTTTTGAACATTGGAGTTACTTGCCGCCGGGCTTGCCAACCGCCTTGCGCATCTCCAGGATGGTGTTGATCGCGAGTTCGTAGCGGCCCTCTTGCAGGAGGGCCGAGATGAGCTGGATATAGCGCTGGCGCTCCTCGGCCTTGGGATCCGGAGGCTGGGCGATGGAGCCGAAGGAAATCTCAGCCGGGGTTCCGATGGTCTCCAGGTTTAGCTCGTGGAGACCGCCGGCAGGCACCTCGGGGGCTGGAGCCTGGGGGGCGGCCTCGGACGGAGCCCGGGAAAAGTCATCAAGCTTGAACTCTCTCATCCCGCCCATCGGATTGCCCTGTTCCGCGGGAGGGGCAGCAGGGGGTGTGGGCGAACCGATAGTAATTTCTTGAAATCCGGATATGGATCCATCCGGAGCCATCTTGAGGTTCGGGGCGCCGAGGGTTCCGAGGTTCACGATGCCCTGCTCCTCTGGGGCGCTTTCTTTTTTCACGACCTGGGGAAAGAGTTCCTCCAGGAGGCTCTTATCCCCGGGCTTCTTTTCCTTGTTGAGCTGAGTGATTTTTTTCAGGATATCAGCCATGGGAGGTTACCCTTTCTTCTCCTCCTTGGGTTTGGTCTCCTCGGGCTTCTTTTCGATTTCGCTGGTGACTTCATTCATTGACTTCTTGAATTCGCGGACCCCTTGGCCCAGGGAGCGCATGACCTCGGGGATACGCCGGGCCCCGAAAAGGAGGAGGATGATGACCATGATGACGATGATTTCGCCCCAGCCGATGTTACCGAACATGTTTCACCTCATCTTTCCCAAAGGGTTCAGATGTAAGGGCCTTTATTTCATGAGATAGGCCGCGAGGGCCATGCCAAGAAGACTCAGGACGTTTACCTTCAGAACCCCGCCCAGGGTGAGGATCAGGAAAGCGAGGTTCAGATGTAGGGGCTTGTCCGGGTCCACTCCCAGATGGACCGCACGCAGGAAGAACTCCTTGACCACTCCCTGGGGCAGGATGGCGCCCAGAAGCTCGCCCAGGGCGCTGCCGATCAAAGCCCCGATGAGGACTGCGAACAGGACGATGCTCCAGCTACGGCGACGGAGAGCCATGGAATGTCCTCATTTTAGATTTAGCATTTCAAATTTACAAGCATTATCTAAGGGATCCCCACGAAGTCAGCTTGGGCTCCGCAGGCGCGGCACTTTCTGCCTTCCAGACCGACGATCCTGGTGTGGTAGCCGGAACGCTTGACCCACAGGGCGTGACATTGGTAGCAAAATGTGTCCGAAGTGCCCTCGGCGTAAAGGTTACCGAGATAGATGTAGCGCAGGTGTTTCTTGGCCTTGTCATAAGCCCGCAACAGGGTTGACTCCGGCGTGGGAGGCAGGCTCAGTTTATGATGCGGGAAGTAGCGCGAGAAATGCAGGGGGATCTCCACGCCCAGATTCGCGACCCAGGCGATGAGCTGGTCCAGGTCCTCGTCGGAGTCGTTCAGGGTGGGGATGATCAGGTTGGTCAATTCGATGTGGCACTTTTTATAGGCCGACCGGATCGTCTCCAAAACCGGCTCCAGGTGGCCCCCGCACATCCTGCGGTAGAAGCCCTCGGAGGAGGCCTTGAGGTCGATGTTCATGGCATCCACGATGGGCAGGAGCTCCTGAAGGGGCTGGGGGTTGATGAAGCCATTGGTCACGAGCACGTTCACCAGCCCGGCTTGGCGGGCCAGGGTTCCGGTGTCGCGGAGGTACTCGAACCAGATCAGGGGCTCGGCATAGGTATAGGAGATGCCGATGGAGCCGTGTTTTTTGGCCGCGGCCACAAGGTCCTCGGGGCTGATGTAGGCGGTCTCCACCTCCTCCTGGGAGATGGTCCAGTTCTGGCAGAACTTGCAGGAGAAATTGCATCCGTTCGGGCCGGTGGAGAGGATGTCCTTCCCGGGATAGAAATGATACAAGGGCTTCTTCTCGATGGGGTCCATGGAAAGCGAGGTGCACTCCCCGTAGCCCGAGGCGATGAGCTTGCCCCCTTCGTTCCGGCGAATGCTGCAGATGCCCTTTTTCCCCTCGCGGATGATGCAGTCCTGGGGGCAGAGGAGGCAGTGGACCGTCCTGCCGGCTTGCTTCTCGTAATACGCGCCCTCCATGTCGGTCTTACCTTTGGGCATCAGAAGGGAAGGCATGCTAAATTACAGAGTTCATAAAGTGAAATCTTAAATGTCCAGCCTCAGCATGGCCTGGAAAGAACGTAGTCCGTGAGCTCGTAGAGCGTATCCTTGGCCGGGCTTCGGGGCAGGCTTTTCAAGGCCAGCCGGGCCTGGCCGGTCGCGGCCCGGGCTCTTCCCAGGGCATATTCGATGCCGCCCCATTCCTTAGCAAATCGGGCGATATCCTCGAATCCGCCGTCCAGGATATGCTTGGACTGAATGATCGTCCTGGCCCTGGCCGCCTCCTTTTGGGGGGCGTGCTTGAGGGCATAAATCAAGGGCAGGGTGATCTTCCCCTCGCGGACATCCAAGGCGATGGGCTTCCCCAGGGAGCGGGAATCGCCCACGAAATCGAACACGTCGTCCACGATCTGAAAGGCCGTGCCCCACTGCAGGCCGAACCGAGCCAGGGGGGCTTCATGTGCCTGGCTCCCGAAGTAAGCCCCGCACTCCGCGGCCGCGGAGAAGAGGGAAGCGGTCTTCTCCTGGATGATGGCGAGATAATCCTTCTCCCGGATGTCCAGGCTGCCCTTGCTCTCGGTCTGGCGCATCTCCCCATGGCTCATCTGGTGCGCGGACTGGATCAGGCGCAGGAGGACCCGCTGGAAGGGCTTCTCCCGCAAGAGCTCGAAGGCCTTGGAGAAAAGGAGGTCGCCCATCAAAACCGAAATGGTTTCGCCCCAGCGGGCGTTCACGGTCGGGACCCCGCGGCGCTGGGAGGAACGGTCCACGAGGTCGTCGTGGACTAAAGTGGCGGTGTGGATCAACTCCACAGCGACCGCGGCCTTGGCGATCCTGGTTCCCTGATACCCGGAGGCTCGGGACCCCAGGATCGTGAGTGCCGGGCGGATGCGTTTGCCCCGGGTGGAAAGGAGATGTCTTCCCACCTCGTTGGCGATCCGGAGGTCCGAGTGAAGGAAACGCTCCAGGCCCTGTTCCACCCGGGTCAGGTCGGGCTCGATCGCCGTTAAGATTTGGTCGAGGTTCATAGGCGTTTCAGGGCGCTTTCCAGCATCTCCAAAACAAGGTCATCGTAAGAGATGCCCGCAGCTTTGGCCTCGGCCGGAAGGTCCGAGAGATTGGTCATTCCCGGGATGGTGTTGACCTCCAAAATGTAGGCTTTTCCTTTCTTCATATCCACGATGGCATCCACCCGGGAGAAGCCGTGACAGCCCAGGGCATGGTGGGCGCTCAGGGCCTGATCCTGGAGCTCCTGATAAAGCCTTTTCGGCAACCGGGCCGGGATGACGAACTCGGTCAGACCCGGAGTGTATTTAGCCTCCAAATCGTAGAACTCCTTCTTGGGAACCAGCTCCAGGACAGGCAGGGCGCGGGTCGTCAGGCCGCATCCCAGGATGCCCACGGTCGCGTTCATCCCGGGGATGAACTTCTCGGCCAGGAGGTCGCCGTATTCGCGGTGCTGTTTCCTCAGGGAGGGAACGATCTCCCTGGATTTGTGTAGGATGGCCACGCCGTAGCTCGAACCCTCCTCCAGGGGCTTGACCACGAGGGGAAGGCCGAGGCGCTTCGTGAGGGAAGGAATCGATGTGGAATCGTTTCTCGGAAGAAAGGCATAAGGGGGCGTCGTGATGCCCTCCTGACAAAAGATCTTCTTGGAGGCGAGTTTGTTCAGGGCCAGGGCTGAAGCCAGGACCCCGGATCCGGCGTAGGGGATGCCCATCAGTTCGAGCATGCCCTGGATGGTGCCGTCCTCGCCGGGCTTGCCGTGGAGGACGACGAAAGCGACCTCGATTTTCTTGTTCCGAAGATTCCGGGCGATCTCGGCATCCACATCTATCCCCACCGCGTTCAGGCCCCTGCGCTGCAAGGCGACCAGGACGTTCTTCCCGGAGCGCAGGGAAACCTCGCGTTCCCGGGAGGTCCCGCCCCAGAGGACGCCGATGCGCTTTTTCTTGAGGACTCGCTGAGCCTGCGCGTTCATCAGGGATTTACCAGCTCCGCCATCTCCCGGACGGCCTGCCTCAGGCCCACGAAAACAGCGCGGGCGATTATGGCATGCCCGATGGAAAGCTCGGCCATCTGGGGGAGCCGGGCGATGCGGGAGACGTTCACGTAGTTCAGGCCGTGTCCGCCGTGGATCTCAAGACCCAGCCGGCGTCCGATCTCCGCGCCCCGGGCAATCTTCCTGAAGGCGTCCTCCCGAGTTTTCAGATCCCGGGCCTCGGCATAGTGCTGGGTGTAGAGCTCCACGCTGTCGCAGCCGATGTCCCGGGCGAGCTTAAGCTGCTTCTCGTCCGGCTCGATGAAGGCGGTAATCCGGATGCGGCGCTTCTTCAGGTCAGCGGCCGCCTTCTTTGCCTCCTTGTAAGCAGCCTTCAGGTTCAGCCCGCCCTCGGTGGTCACCTCCTCGGGATGTTCGGGAACGAAACACACGGAATCCGGGCCGACCACCTTCATGATCTCGAGCATGTCGCGCCGAATGGCGTGCTCCACGTTCAAGCCGAATGGAACGACCTGGCGCAGGATCAAAAGGTCGCGGTCCTTGATGTGCCTGCGGTCCCCGCGGAGGTGGACCGTGATGCCACGGGCTCCTCCCAGCAGGGCCTCTCCGGCGGCGTAAACCGGATCGGGTTCATACGTCTTGCGGGCTTCCCGCAGGGTGCCGATATGGTCGATGTTGACGCTGAGCTTAGGCACGATCAAGTCCGATGCAAAATTGGCATTTGGTTATTGAGTCGTTGGAGCTTCCTTGGGCTCAGCCGGAGCCGGTGTCCCCGGAGGAGACTTGGGTCCAAACAGCCGTTGGACGATCGGCCAGTCCTCGCGGAACAGGATGGAAATCGGCACCAGGACGACGTAGCCCCCGACCAGGAGAAACGGGGCGATGACGATGTCTCCGGTGCCCAGGAAGATGAACCCCAGGGCGATCACGCCCAGGGAGATCCCGAAGAGGATATAGTTCCAGCGGGTGAACCCGAAGCCCTCGGGCTCCTGGGCTTTAGCTTTCTTTTTGTCCTGGGACTTTGGCTCCGGACCTTTCTTCTTCTGGACTTTCTTGGCCATGAATTCCTCGGATTTTAGATTTTGGAAGTTAGAATGCGGATTTCAAAAACCAATGCTTTGCTCGACGTCCTTAAGCTATTCAATCGGAACGACTTGTTTGTCCTTGATGGTCAAAATTCTCACATGCTTGGAGGCGCTGCGCGAGGTGAGGTCCAGCTTGCCGGTGGCGCCTTCATAGTCCGTGAAGCCCTTCAGGACATCGCGGACGCCATTGCGGTCCCTGGCCCCGGCCCTCAGGGCTTCGAGGAGGAGGCCGGCGGCGTCGTAACCCAAGGCTGCGGGAAGGGAAGGGTCCTCACCATACTTCGCCCGGTACCGGGACTCGAACTCCCGCGTGACCACGCCCGTATTGCTGGCATAGCCGGTGAAGATGGCGCCCTCCACCGCAGTCCCGCCCATATCCAGGACCTTCTGGGAATTGAAGCCCTCGGTCCCGAGCAGGGTGACGGTCATGTCGTGAAACGCGAACTGGGGAGCGATCATCAGGACCTCATCCGGGGTGCCCGGGACGAACACAGCCTGGGGGCTCGCGTGTTTGAGACGGGCGACGTAGGCCTTGAAATCCGTGGTCCCGGGAGGATACTTCTCGGTGGCCACGATGGTTCCGCCCAGGCGCAGGACCTCATCTGAGAAAACCTTGCCCTGATCCATGGCTTTGGGCTCGTTGGGCTCCAGGATGGCGATGGAGAAGAGCCTCTTGGCCTTGATGGCGTGATTGGCCAGAATGGCCGCCTGGTTCTCCTGGCCCACGTTGAGCTGGAAGATGTACGGGCCGATAGAGGTAATGCGCTCCTCGGTAGCCGTGGGGGAGATGAGCGGGGTCTTCTCGGCATCCGCGATGGCTGCGGCCGCGATCGTAGGCATGGAAACCGCATCCCCGATCAGGGCCAAGACGCCTTCCTTCACGGTCAGGGCCTGGGCGGCTTGCAGGGCGTCGATGGGGTCTCCCTGAGAGTCCATATCCCGGAGCTCCACCTTGTCTTTCGCGTCCCGATTATACCCTTCCAGGGCCAGCTCCACGCCGGCTTTGATGGCCTTGCCGTAGGTGGCGTACTTGCCGGTCAGGGGCGCGATCAGGCCGATCTTGAGGCCCTTGACCTCTGTTCCTCCGCCACCGGGCTTGGCGAGCTTGAGCTGCTCAAGCAGGTCCTTGGCCCGGGCGACGCTTTCCCCGGAGGGAAACCGGTCCAGGTACTCCTGGAGATAGCGGGTGGCATCGGCCGCATGCCCGGCCTCGGCCTCCTTCGTTCCCAATGAGAAGAGGATCCAAGGCGCGGCCTCGGTCTTGCCGTAGCGCTTGTAGAGATCCTTCAGGTCCTCGCTTCCGATCCGCCCTTCGATGACTCGTTTGGTGGGCCCGCGCAGCCTTTCCTTTAAGAGGACATCCGAGGTAGTGGTGAAAACCTCCAGATAGGCCGGGGCGGCCTTGGCGTCATCGTGCTGGCCGCGGTAGGCATTGCCCAGGAGGACGTAAGCCTCATCGCGGTGCTTGGTCCGGGAGTAGTTCTTCAGGAGATCGCTTGCCGCCTGTTCGGTTTTAGGATAGTCCCTCAAGGCGTAAAAGCACTGGGCCAGAAGGAACTCGGCGTCCTCCACCTTGTCGGAATTCGGAAAGGCGGAAAGGAAGCCCTGGACCTCATCCACCACCTCGCGGTAGCGCATGGCCTCGTAGTCCTGGAGGGCCTTGTCCATGGCGGCGTTGGCCTCCGGGATGCTCTTGCCGGTCCTCTTTTCCACGGCGGGCTGCATGGTCTCGCAGCCGGCGAGGTAGAGAATCCCTGTCGCCAGCAGGACGAAGCGCAGGAAGCGGGATAGGCTTCTCATTAGAATATAATATCTTACCCTTTTTTGTCTTGGAAGTCAAGAGGATGAGGCCGTCTTTGTGCCGTTCCTGTCCTTTGTGCTATAATTACTGTGCCCATGCCGATGCTGATAACCATAGGATATCGCCTTGTTTTACTTCTGGCCGTAGCCTCCACCCCGGCCTCGGCCTTCCGCGCTGGGGAGGTGCTGGACTACGAGGTACGCTACTTAAGATTCATGCGGGGCACGGCCCGCCTGGTCGTGGTGGAGCAGACCACCTACCAGGGGAACAAGGCCTTTCGCCTGACTCAGGACGTGAACGTGGGTTCGCTTTTTTCCAATCACGTGGAGAGCTACTGCCGGCAGAGCGACCTCTTCCCGCTTCTGATCACCACCCGGATGAAGCGCAAAGGCAAGGAGGCCTTTGGCAGGCAGGTCTATATCCCTGACCAGCATACCGCGACCTTCTCCCTGACCGAGGGGGGCAGGACGAAATCCTCGCGCTTCCAGCGCAAGAATCCGGTTCAGGATGTCGTCACGATCATGTACTACCTGCGCGTCCAGACACTGGAGCAGGGCGCTTCCTTTCCGGTCAGCCTGAAGGAGGGGGAGTACACCCTGATGATCGTCGGGAAGGAGAACCCCGGAAAGGTCCCCTGGTCCGCTCATCCCGGGGACTGCTGGGTCCTGAAGAGCGTCCCGCCCAAGATCAAGGCCTGGCTGACCACGGATGAAAGGCACCTGCCGGTGAAGGTGGAGGTGGAAGGAGCAGGGGGAATGAAGCTTCTCCTGAAAGCCGTGAGATGACAGCCCTCTTGACAAAAGAGGGCTTTTGGGTTATCTTATGTAGAAACATCATCATGTTAAAAGGAAGGAATTTATATGCGTCTGGATAAACTGACCCTCAAGGCCCAGGAGGCCATGGAGGCCGCCCAGTCCGAGGCCCTGTCCCGGGGCAACCAGGAGATCGAGCCCGAGCACCTGGCCTATGCCCTCATCTCCCAGAAGGACGGAGTGGTCACGCCCCTGCTTGAAAAATTAGGGGCCAACCCGGACCTGACCTTGAAGCGGATGGATGAGGAATTGCGCAGGATCCCCCAGGTCTCCGGGGGCTCCGGCCAGGTCTTCATCTCGGGTCGCCTCCAGAGGGTATTGAACGATGCCCAGTCCGAGGCGGATAAATTGAAGGACGAATACGTCTCCACCGAGCACCTCCTGATTGCGATCGCCGAAGAGAAAGGGAGCAAGGCCGCTGGGGTGCTGAACACCCTGGGGGTCACCAGGGATTCCGTGTACAAGGCCCTGGTGGACATCCGGGGCACCCAGCGGGTCACGGACCAGAATCCCGAGGGCAAATATCAAGCCCTGGACCGCTACTCCCGGGACCTCACCGAGCTGGCCAAGCGCGGGAAGCTGGACCCGGTGATCGGCCGGGGCGATGAGATTCGCAGGGTGATGCAGGTCCTCTCCCGGAGGACCAAGAACAACCCCGTCTTGATTGGCGAGCCCGGGGTGGGCAAAACGGCCATCGCCGAGGGAATGGCCCAGCGCATCGCCTCCGGGGACGTGCCCGAGACCCTGAAGGACAAGCGTCTCGTGGCCCTGGACCTCGGGGCCCTGATCGCCGGCGCCAAGTTCCGTGGGGAGTTCGAGGACCGCTTGAAGGCCGTCTTGAAGGAGATCCAGGAGTCCGAGGGGCAGATCATCCTGTTCATCGACGAGCTGCACACCCTGGTCGGCGCGGGAGCTGCGGAGGGAGCCGTGGACGCCTCGAACATGCTCAAGCCGGCCCTGGCCCGGGGGGAATTGCGCTGCATCGGGGCCACGACCCTGGACGAGTACCGCAAGCATGTGGAGAAGGACGCGGCCCTGGAGCGGCGCTTCCAGCCCATCGTGGTGGGCGAGCCCTCGGTCGAGGACACGATCGGCATCCTACGGGGCTTGAAGGAGCGCTACGAGGTTCACCACGGGGTGCGCATCAAGGACTCCGCCCTGGTCGCGGCCGCGGTCCTGTCCCACCGCTATATCGCGGATCGTTTCCTTCCCGACAAGGCAATCGATCTGATGGATGAGGCGGCCTCCCGTTTGAGGATCGAGATCGACAGCATGCCCACCGAGATCGATGAGGTGGAGCGCCGGATCATGCAGCTTGAGATCGAGAAGACGGCTTTGAAGAAAGAGAGCGACGAGGCTTCCAAGGAGAGGCTGGAGAAGCTGGAGTCCGAGCTGGCCGACCTCAAGGAGCGGTCCGGCACGATGAAGGCCCACTGGCAGAACGAGAAAAAGGCCATCCAGATCATCCGCGACATCAAGGCCAAAATCGACCATACCAAGGTGGAGGAGCAGCAGGCCGAGCGCAAAGGGGATCTGGGCAGGGTGGCCGAGATCCGTTACAGCAAACTGACCGAGCTCCAGCGCCAGCTGGAGGTGGAGAACGCCCGGCTCCAGCTCCTTCAGAAGGACCAGAAGATGCTCAAGGAGGAGGTGGACGAGGAGGACATCGCCGAGGTGGTCTCCAAGTGGACCGGGATCCCGGTCCAGAAGATGCTGGAGGGTGAGATGTCCAAGCTCCTCAAGATGGAGGAGCGCCTCCGCCTCCGCGTGGTGGGCCAGGAGGAGGCCCTGTCCTCGGTGGCCAATGCCGTGCGCCGGGCCCGGGCCGGACTCTCGGACCCGGACCGGCCGATCGGCTCCTTCATCTTCATGGGCCCGACCGGGGTCGGGAAGACCGAATTGGCGAGGGCATTAGCGGAGTTCCTGTTCGATGACGAGCGAGCGATGGTCCGCTTGGACATGTCCGAGTACATGGAGAAGCACACCGTGGCCCGCCTGATCGGCGCGCCTCCGGGGTACGTGGGCTACGAGGAGGGCGGACAGCTCACCGAGGCGGTTCGCCGCAGGCCCTATTCCGTGATCCTGTTCGACGAGATCGAGAAGGCCCACCCGGACGTGTTCAACGTCCTCCTGCAGATTTTGGAGGACGGCCGCCTGACCGATGGCCAGGGACGTACCGTGGACTTCAAGAACGCGGTGGTGATCATGACCTCCAACATCGGCAGCCAGTTCCTGGCCGAGCTCTCCGAGAAGGAGGCCCGGGACGCGCTCTCCGAGCTGGAGGTGAAGGAGAAGGTCCTGGACGCCCTGAAGCAGAACTTCCGCCCGGAGTTCCTGAACCGGGTGGACGAGGTGATCATCTTCCACCGGCTCGGAAAAGAGGAGCTGGCCAAGATCGTAGACATCCAGATCCGGCACCTGGCCAAACGCCTGGAGGACCGGAAGATAATGATCGAGCTCACCCCCAAGGCCAAGGCCCTGGTGACCAAGGAGGGCTACGACCCGGCTTTCGGGGCCCGCCCGATCAAGCGCACCCTCCAGAGGCTGGTCCAGGACCCCCTGGCCAAGAAGGTCATCCAGGGCGAGTTCGGCGAGGGGGATGTGGTCGTCGTGGATGAGAAGAACGGGGAGATGGTATTCAAGAAAAAAAAATGAAGACCCTCTCTTCCTTCCTCCTTTTCTCGGTCCTGCTCTTCTCCGGTAGCCCGTGGGCGGGCAAGCCCCTGACGCTCCCCCCGGACTTCGAGCTCGACTACGAGTGGCATGCTGCGACCGTGCCCCCGCCCCACCATTTCGAATATACGATTCGCGTGATCGCGGACGGACGCGGGGTGATCAATTACTTCCTGAACTATGACAACACGTCGGTCTGGACGGAGTCCCTTGCCGTTTCCAAAGACACCCTGGAGAAGGTCTATCGCCTGATGACAAAGACGGGCGTTACGACCAAGGCCTGGCCCGAGGCGGGTCGGCATCCCGTTGGCGGCTCGACCCAATGGCTCAAGGTCGTGGCGGACAAGAAGACGGTGTCCATCCCGGCCTTTCCCAGGGATCCGGGAGCTATCCAGGAGGTCTACGACGCGATCAAGGCCCTGGTTCCCCAGCCGGTCTGGGACAAGTTCTCCGGGCTCCGCGAGGAATACATCAAGAATTACAAAAGGACGGGGGAGAAATAGCGTCGGGCATGGCTTTTGGGGCTAAGCTCAAAATTCTCTTTTTCGAACAGCGCGGCATCTTCTTCAACGCGCTGTTTTTCGTTTATTTCGTCACCCTCCAGCCCTTCCTCCTCCGGCGCATTGAGGGAGTCATCATCCCTGCCCGTGCGGATGGTTTACGTTATCGAGGAGTGGAGCGCCAAGGAATATGCCCCCTTGGCTCGTGGCCGCAGTCCAGTCGTTGGGGTAGGCTTATTTTTTCATTCCGAGGTACTTGACTTTTTAACATCGGTTCTAAAAACAGGGACCGGGTGTTAAGCGCGTGAACACGGCGTGAATACCTCGGAAACCCCTTCCGGATTTCGTAGGCCTTTCGGAGGTCCCCCTTCTGGGGGTTTTTTCGTTTAAAGTACATAACTTAGGTTTGTCGACGCTACTTACGCGAAAAAGTGGCAAAAGGGCCTTTATCCTGGTACCCTGGAAAACATGGGGTAATGTCCTATCCATCTTTCATTAGTCCGAGGGTTGACTCAAAACCCTTGATTGTTATATAGTTAAACTAACAAGGCAAGTCTGTCGGCCCTTTTAACCGAGGAATTAGCATGAACCCGAAGCGTTTGATCCTTGTCGGCTTTATCCTTCTCCTCTCCCTCTCCTCCCTCTGGGCTCAGTCTGACATTGAGGCCAGGAAGGCCGAGCTGGAGCAGAACCCATCTGACCCTGCACGGAACTACAACCTCGGCAACACTTATCTCGCGGCCCAGCGATACTCCGAAGCCGTTTCCTACTACGACAAGGCCTTGAGCCTTAAGCCGGACTATCCCGAGGCCTGGAACAACAAGGGCGTCGCCCTGCGCCGGGCCGGACAGGCCAAGGAAGCCGCAGCGGCCCTGGAGAAAGCCGTGAAGATCAAGCCCGACTACCTGGAGGCCCTCCTGAACCTCGGGGGAGTCTGCGAGGAGCTGGGCCTCTATCGCAAGGCCGCGCTCACCTACAAGAAAGTCCTGCCCCTGCGTGCGGACGCGGACATGTATCTATTATCAGCAAACGCCTGGAGAAAGGCCGGATCCCCGGACGCAGCTGCACAGGCCTACGAGAAGGCCGGGGAGCTTGAACCTTCCCGCAAGGAGATCTGGACCTCGCTTTCGGGACTCAGGATCGACCAGGGCGATTATGCGAAAGCTGCCCAGGCTATGGAGAAGGCCGCTTCCCTGGACGCCTCCCTCTGGTCCCAGGCCGGGGTCTTGTACGAGAAGGGAAAGGACTACCCCCGCGCCGCCACCTGTTACGAGAAGGGAGCCCGGGCCGGAGACTCCCAGTGCTGGCTCTCCCTGGGCCGGTGCTACGAAGTCCTCTCCGACACCGCACGAGCCATCGAGAGCTACAAGCAGGCCCAGGGCGCAGGTCCGGACGCGGGCAAGGCCGGGGAGAAGCTCGCCCGGCTCTACGAAGCCCAGGGCAAGGCTCAGGAGGCCGGGGAGGCCTATGCCGCTGCAGCGAAATCGCAGCCCGGTTCCTTCACTTCAGTGTTCAACCAGGCCGTGATGCTGGAGAAGCAGGGCAAGTACGCCGAGGCCCTGTCCTCGTACCTTCAAGCCTCGGGCCTTAAGCCGGACGACGGCAAATCCTGCTTCGGCCAGGGGAACTGTTACGTGAAATTGGACAGCCTGGACCAGGCCCTGGGGGCCTATGCGAAGGCGGTCTCCCTGATCCCGGACTTCGCGGACGCCTATCTGAATTACGGGGTCGCCCTGGACAAGGCCAAGAAGAAGCCCGAGGCTGTGCAGGCCCTGGAGAAGTTCCTTACCCTCTCTCCCCAGTACCCCCAGGCGGACAAGGTCCGCCAGCGCATCGAGGAACTCCGCAAGGAGGCGCAGAAGCCGTGAAGTTCCTCATCGCCGGCCTCATCGCCTTCGCCATCACGTTCGTCATCGGGATGATCCCGGTCTTGAAGCAGATGCTCTATACATACTTCCTGAGCGGGAGCATCGTGCTCACGGCCTTCGGCATCGTGGACGTGATCGGGACCTATTTTCACAAACGGAAGAAGAAGAATGCCGGTTCGTGAGCCCCTGTTCCTTACGAACGGGCGCTTTTATACCCTGGACCCGGAACGGCCCCGGGCCTCCGCGGTCCTGGTCAAGGACGGACGGATCGCAGGCGTGGGCGAAGAATCCGACTTCCCCTCCGCGGGCCATAGATTGGATCTTCAAGGAAGGTGCGTCTTGCCCGGCCTCATCGACTGCCATGTCCACTTCCGCTGGTTCGCCAATTCCCTCACCTGGGTACACTTGGCCGGCGTCGCGGACTTCGAGGAGGTGACGCGCCGGGTCCGGGAGGCCGCGAAGAAAGCCTCCCCCGGGGCATGGGTCCGGGGTGACGGCTGGGACAAGAACCTTTGGGGCTTGGGTCGTTTTCCCAACAAAGGCGACCTGGACGCCTTCACCCCGGACAACCCCGTGCTCCTGGACTCCCGGGACGGGCATGTCATCTGGTGCAACACCCGGGCCCTAAAGGAAGCGAACATCGACCGCAACACCCCCGAGGTGCCAGGCGGGGAAATAGAAAGGGACCCAAAGGGCGACCCGACAGGAATCTTCAAGGAGGAAGCCGAGAAGATCATCGAGCGGGCCGCCGGGGACCCGCCCTGGGAGCGGGAGAAGCGGGCTTTCCTCCTGGCCCAGAAGGAGGCCCAGCGCTTCGGGCTCACCGGGGTCCATGACTGCTCCTCGGAGAACCGCAAATCCCCCATCAAGCTCATCCAGGAGCTCCGGGAGGAGGGGAAGCTCGGCCTGCGCTTCACCTGCATGATCGCGCGGGACGCCCTGGACGACGCCATCCAGCTGGGCCTCCGGACCGGGGCCGGGGACGAGTGGCTGCGCTGGGGCGGGGTGAAGATCCTGACCGACGGGGCCTTGGGATCCCAGACCGCTGCGATGTTCGAGCCTTACGAGGGAAGCAATCAAAAAGGAATCCTGGCTATCCCTGAGGAGGTGCTGTTCGAGACCATCCTTAAGACCACAGGCTTCGGCTTGGCCAGCACGGTCCATGCCATCGGGGACTACACCAATAAGATCGTGCTGGATGCCATTGCCGAGGCCCGGAAGAAGGAGTGCCCGGACCCGCGTCTCTGGCTCCGCCACCGCATCGAGCACGCCCAGTGCGTGCGGCCCGGGGATGTAAGGCGGTTCAAGGAATTAGAGATCATCGCTTCTCTGCAGCCAGTGCACCTCCCCGGGGACATCCCCACCGCGGAGCGGAACTGGGGGAAGCGCTGCGCGAACGCCTATGTCTTGAAGAGCTTCCTGGAGGCCGGAGTGCCCCTGTGCCTGGGCTCGGACGTGGCAGTGGAGACTCTAGATCCCCTGAAAGGCATCTGGGCTGCGGTTTGCAGGCAGAGATGGGACGGGACCCCGAAGCAGGGCTGGTATCCCGAGCAGAAGTTGAGCGTCCTGGAGGCCGTGCAGGGCTATACCCTGGGCGCGGCCTACGCCTCGGGCGAGGAGTCTCTGAAAGGGTCAATCCTTCCCGGCAAGCTTGCCGACTTCACGGTCCTGGACCGGGACCTCTTCGAGGCCCCGTCAGAGGAGATCAGGGATGTCAAAACGGTAATGACGGTCCTGGGAGGAGAGGTGGTTTACGAGGCGGGTTAGGGTTCAACCGGAAAACGAACAAGGGCGATCAAGCGATCGCCCTTTATCATTTTTTGTGGCGAGGCAGGGATTTGAACCCTGAACCTAGGGATTATGATTCCCCCGCTCTACCGTTGAGCCACCTCGCCTTTTGGTCTTAGTGCGAGCCCTCGCCGAGCTTCTCCCAGAAGCCCTGCCCTTTCTCCATCGTGATGACCTTGTCCGCGACCTTCAAGGGGCTGGGGTTCTTGGGGTCCTTGAGCCACTTGGTGAGCTTGGCCTCGCTGGTCACGTCCGTGGCCGACTCCACCTCCAGCTCCGCGATGTCCTCCCGGGGTCCGGGGAGCATCGCACCGGTCACGGGATGCTTGATGGGCTGGCCCTCGCGAATGACCTTGAGCTTGGTCTTCTTGTCGATCCCCAGGGATTTGCCCACGTCCACGGTGAAGTGGGTGGGGTCCTTGACCGCGATGATGTAGCCCTCCACCGGGAAGGCGTTCCAGATCTTGCGCTGGACCTCCCGGTTCACGTTGCCCAGGGCCTCGGACATCATCATCGTCTGGTCGACTTGCTCGTTGGACGAGGTCTTCTCCTTGCGGATGATCTCAGACAGGATGATCGAGGCCGTCTCGGTGCTCACGATGCGCAGGTCCACACCGACCGCGGCCTTGTAGCTGGGATAGCGCTTGCCCTCTTTGCTGGTCCAGCTCTTGTCCTCGAAGGTGGCCTCGTTGATCTTGGCCAGGACCATGTAATTTACGCCCAGGATGTTCCCGACCTTGGTTGCCGAAGCCGCATCCAGGGCCCCGGTCATGCCCAGGGCCTGCTCCTTCATGACCTTGTCGAGCTGGGCCCGCTCGATGACCTCAAACCGCCCGATCTTCACGAAGGCGTTGTTGAGGTTGGCCTCAGCCGTGCCGGTGAGCTCAGCGCGGGGGGTGGAGTTGTCCACCAGGATGGCCACCCGTTTCTTGGCCGGAGCCTGAGCGAAGGCCAGGGCGGCACAGGCGAAGATCACGACCCCGGTGAGAAACGCTTTGCGCATGGAAACCCTCCTTGAAAAAATAGAGTGTTGATGGCAGAAAGGTGAAATGAAAACTTAAAGAATAATGATAGCATGGAAAGAAGGGTTCTGTCAAGGATTCCGAAGGAGAGATGGGTCCGACACAAAATGAACGAGTCCGTTCTTGACAAAGCTCCCTTTTTCATGGTACAGTACTATTTTATATGGGATCCGGGATAGCCGGGTTCTACAACGCTATGCAAAGAGGGTTTCATGTCTATCCTGCACCATAAACTCGACTCCCTACCGGGCTGGGGGATGGTCCTGCTCCTGGGAGGGCTCCTGCTTGTGAGTTCCCAGGCCTTCGGCCAGTCCTACCGGTTCGTCACCATGGCGGACTGCCGGGGGTCCTCGGACAGCCTTCCCTATCCTCTGCCCCGGTTCGTCAAGATCGTCCACAAGGTGGATTCCCTCAATCCCCGGCCCAATCTCTGGTTCTTCGGAGGGGACGCCTACTTCTCGGCAGCGGACTCCGATACCGCCATGGTCCGCTGGCAGGTCTGGAAGAATGACATCGCCCCGATCGCGGACATCCCCTATTACATTTCGATCGGCAACCACGAGGCCAACACCTATTACGGCAACTGGGACGGGGCCGGGCCATTCAAGGCCAGCTTTCCGCAGTTCCCCACCAACGGCCCGACCGGGTTCAAGAAACTGGCCTATACCGTGCGCTACAACAACAGCCTGTTCCTGATCGTGGACACGGACTGGTATAACGATGCCTCTCGGGTGAGCCTGACCCAGCGGAACTGGCTCCAGGCTGTGTTGGACACGACCACAGCGCGGCACAAGTTCGTTTTGGGCCATGAGGAGGTCTATCCGCCAAACAACAGCACCTCCAGCTCCCTGGAGTATTATCCTTCAGCCAGGGACAGCTTCTGGAACATCCTCACTTCCCACCACGTGGATGCCTATGTCTGCGGGCACATCCACCTCTGGAACCAAGATTTCTTCGTGGCCTCGGGGCACGGCAACCAGCCTCCGGACCATTCCGTCCGACAGGTCATTAACGGCACTTGCGGGGCTCCTTTAGTTTCGGGCTACGGCGGCTACTTCTATCACTATGTGGTCTGGGATATCAATGGGGATACGGTGCGGGCCCATGTCTACGACACCTTGAACGTCCTGCGGGACAGCATTATCTATAATGGGCCCAGTGGCGTAGAGGAGAAGGTCCCGATAGTCCAGCGCAAAGAACTGCCAACCCTATCTTACCATCACGGAACCATCTCCTGGCTGGAAGAGCCGGACGATTTTCCCGAAGAGACCGAGGTGACGGTCTTCGACATCCAGGGCAGGAGAGCATGGTCGGGCCGGACCATGAGCTCTTCGATCTACTGGGGAGAGCGAAGTGGAAAAGGCCGGGCGGCGAGCGGCATTTACATCGTGCGGCTCCACCCCCTGAAGGCTCCCCCTGGGTTTGTCGTCACAGGCAAGATCCTCGTGTTCCATTAAACGTTTGAGCTCCATTCTCACCCAGGAAGGGAGCCTTTGGAAGAGAAGGGAGAGGCTATCGTTTAGCCAATTGAGACGTTAAGGCGGAAGAATAAAACGGTCTGGTGATGCTCGCGGTTTTCAAAACCGTTAAGAGTTAAACGAGACTTTTATATCGCAAAGGAGGAAAAATGGCTCTACGAAACCGGATGTACTGTTCCTTGGCGGTCGTGCTGTTGCTTCTCGGATTGGGCGCCTTCCTCGGGATCTCAACGGGCTACGCCATGCCCAACTTCACCCGGCGCTACAGCGCGAAATGCTCGATGTGCCACACGACAGCCCCTCACCTGAATACGGTGGGTTACAATTTCCGCAGAGCCGGCTACCGGCTCCCGGGGGAAATCGGACAGGAGATCAAACCGGACCTTTCCCACCTTTACTCGATGCGGGGCCAGTTGGTCTACTCGACTTCCTATCAGGAAAGCAACGGCAACAAATTCGGCGCCCATAGCGAATTTCAATATGGGGAGGCCAACCTTCATCCCGCGACCGGGGCCTTCCTCAGCAACTGGTCCTCGGGGTTCGAGCTGACCTTCACCGGAGAGGACGTCCCGTCGGTCGAGGTCGAGAACGCCTATGCCCGCTATTCCTACGGCAACCAGGAGAGGTTCCTGACGGTGCGGGCCGGACAGATGAAACCTTTCGAAGGCTACGGGGCCTCGGACCGTCCCCTGGGGAATTACTGGCCCCTGATCGAGGTCTCCACTCCAGCTCACTATGGCCCAGGTAGTGGCCATCAACTTCAGGATCAGAGCCAACTCGCCCTGGAGCTGGGGGGAACCTGGAAAACCTCCACCCTGTCCCTGGCAACCCTGAATGGATACCAGAACGGCATCCAGGGAGATGCCGATGAGCGCCGTGACATCGCGGTCGTGGCCAACCAGCTCATCGGGGGGACCGGAGGCGGGGTGAATGCCTATTTCTACAAGGGCTCGGTGGACCAGCCCGCGATCTTCTCTCCCGACTCCTTCAAAAACGATTACACCCGCTGGGCCGTGTTCGCGAACTTCCCGGTCCTTAAGCTTCTGACCAAGAGCCCCTATCTTTCGGGGGTCGACCTCATGGCCGGGTACGAGAAGGGCAGGGACAAGTACGATACCCTGGACGCCTCCGGAAATATGGTCCTCCAGGACTTCGGTTCCGACGGCTACTTCGCGGAGGTGCAGTGGCCGATCGTAGAACACCTGACCTGGCAGGGCCGCTACGACAAGTTCGACCCCGACGACAAGGTGGATCACAACGAGGTGACCGGCCTGACCACGACCTTCGTCTTTCCCTTCGAGAACATCCGCTTCTACCTCGAGGCCCAGCAGCTGACGTTCAAGCAGCCGACGGTCGCAACCGTGACCCCTCCGGACCTCAAGACCACGCAGGCCAATGCCATGGTCCGGTTCGCGTTCTAGACCAGAGGAAACGGGAATCCAAAGCGTTGCGCTTTAGATTCCTTTTTCTTGTTGCTTTAAATATGGCGTAAGTAAAAAAGTCATTGGATGGGGAAAAGCTATACTCGCTCGGGACAGCAGGGTTGATCCTGGCTGTCCCAGGGCGCGGCACTTTTGCTCCGGTTTGGATACCATAATGTAGCGTTTTTTCTGCTTCCAAGATCCCTTTGGAATCCCTAAAACAAAGTTATTCCCGACGCAGGTTCATCGACATTCTGCTGGGCACAGGGTTTGCAGCCACTGTGGCAGCCGTCCTCTACCCGATCATCGACTACATCCTGCCGCCCAAGGTCCCGGAGGCCGCCCAGTCCAGAGTGGTCGCCGCCAAGAAGGGGGATCTCGCCCCTAACACCGGCAGGGTCTTCAAGTTCGGTTCCAAGCCCGGAATCCTGATCCTCACACCTCAGGGCGAATTCCGGGCTTTCTCCGCGACTTGCACTCACCTGGCTTGCACGGTACAATACCGCCCGGACCTGGGCCAAATCTGGTGCGCCTGCCATAACGGTCATTACGACTTAACGGGCAGGAACATCGCCGGGCCGCCCCCCCGTCCCCTGGAGAGGTATCAGGTGGACCTGCGGGGAGGCGATATCGTGGTGTCCAAGGGTTGATCCCGCGTATTTTTTGGCCCCTCGAGCTTTAGCTTTTATTAAAACCGCCTATGCGTAACTTCCGGAAGATCCTTTATGTTTGGCTGGAGGAGCGGGTCCCGCTCCAGGACATTGGCCATTTCTTTGCCAAAAAGCGCGTGCCGCAGCACCTCCACACCCTTTGGTACTACCTCGGCGGGATTACCCTTTTCCTGTTCTGTATCCAGGTGGTCACTGGGATTCTTCTTCTCCTTTATTATCGTCCCACGGCTGAGGGGGCCTTTGAGAGCGTGCAATTCATCATGACCCAGGTCCGCTTCGGCTGGCTCATCCGTTCGATCCATTCCTGGTGCGCCAACCTCTTGATCCTCTCCGCCTTTGTGCACATGTTTTCTGCTTTTCTGATGAAGGCTTACCGCAAACCCCGCGAGCTCACTTGGATCACGGGTTTTTTCCTGCTCGTGCTCGCCATGGGCTTCGGATTCTCGGGCTACCTTCTGCCTTGGAACGAGTTGGCCTTCTTCGCCACTCGGGTGGGAACGGACATTGCCGGCGTCATCCCTTTTGCAGGCAAGTTCCTGCTCACCTTTCTGCGGGGGGGAGATGACGTCACCGGAGCCACCCTGACCCGGTTCTTCGGGTTCCACGTAGCTGTCCTTCCCGTTCTTGCCATGACCTTCCTGGCCCTGCATTTGATCCTGATCCAGATCCAGGGAATGAGCGTGCCGCCCTCGATCGAGAAATCTCCGAAGCGCAAGCCGGACATGCCCTTCTTCCCCAACTTCGTGCTGCGCGACATCATCGGCTGGCTTCTGGCCTTGTTCCTGCTCACGGCCATGGCATCGCTTTTTCCCTGGGAGTTGGGCAGAAAGGCCGATCCCTTCGCCTCGGCCCCTGTCGGCATCAAGCCGGAGTGGTACTTCATGTTCATGTTCCAGACCCTGAAATACATCCCCAGCAAAATCCTGTTCCTGGAAGGCGAGGTGGTCGGGATTTTCGCCTTCGGCCTGGGAGCGTTTTTGGGGTTGCTGATCCCGTTTCTCGACCGGAGATCCGCGCGGGGCGAAAAGAGCCGGCTGTTCACCGCCATCGGGATCGCTGTCATCGCTTATATCGTCGTCTTCACCCTCCTTGCGGTCTTCGTCAAAGCCACCTGAGCCTCCGATGAGACGCTTTTCTTTCATTGTGGCCATGATCTTGCTCACGGCAGCCTTCTGTTTCGGGGTGGACACCTGCGTGGAGTGTCACAGCCAGCTTTCTGAAAAGCGGGTTTCAGCCCCGGTGTCTGGCATGCGGGAGGACGTCCACGGCCGGCTGGGTCTCTCCTGCGCCGACTGCCACGGAGGTGACCGGACCGTAGGCATGAAGGAAGCCGACCCCTCTTTGGCCATGAACCCAGCCAAGGGGTTTCTCGGCGTACCCAAGCCCGCCCAGGTTCCCCGGTTCTGCGCCCGTTGCCACGCCTCCTTGGAGTACATGCGAAAATACAACCCCACCATCCCCACCGACCAGTACTCCCAGTACCTGACTTCAGTCCACGGCCAGAGGAATCAAAAGGGGGATTCCAAGGTTGCGACCTGCGTGTCCTGTCATGGAGTGCACAGCATTCGGCCGTCCACGGACACCCGCTCTCCGGTTTACCACGCGAATGTTCCCCAGACCTGCGGGAAATGCCATTCCGATCCGGAATACATGAAAGGCTACGGCCTGCCTACCGACCAATTGGCTCAGTACAAGGAAGGGGTACATGGGGAACTCCTTTTACAAAAAGGGGACAATCCGGCCCCGGCCTGCAACAACTGCCACGGCAACCATGGGGCTTTTCCCCCTGGGGTGAGCTCCATCAGCCATGCCTGCGGGCAGTGCCACGCCAAGAGCAGCGAGAACTTCGACCAGAGCCCGCACCGCGACGCGTTCGCCATGCTTGGCCTCCCTCAATGCGCTGCCTGTCACAGCAATCACAAAATCCTACGCCCGACCGACGATTTCCTCGGCCTCGGGAAGGATGCCATCTGCTCGAACTGTCATGACGCCCAAAGCAAAGGCGGCCGTGCGGCCCTGGCCATGCGTCGGCTGATCGAGAATGCGAAGGTGAAGATTGGGATTGCCGACGCCGTCGTGACCCGAGCCGAAAAGGTCGGTCGTGAGGTTTCCGATGCACGGTTCGACATCACCGAGGCAGAAAATTCGCTGGTCGAGGCCCGGTCCATGGTGCATGCTTTTAATACCGCGAAACTCCAGGAGGTCACCACCAAAGGCGAAGTCGTCTGTGACCAGGCGATCAAGCTAGCCAGAGCAGCCATGGTGGATCTGACCTACAAACGAGAAATGCTCGGGATTTTCGCCCTCATCGTTCTGGTCACGGCCATCGCCCTATACCTTAAGATCCGCCAGATCGAGGAACGCCAGAAGGCCAAGGGATAGAGGGATTTTCAAAGCGAAGAAGGCGGCTCTCTTCGGAGCCGCCTTCTTCGCTTTTCGTGCTGTCTATCCCGCGAGGTCAATGTTTGCTTTTCGCAGACCTCCATGAACCTTCAGTGCCATACCCTCATCCCTCACGGGCCTGTCCCCTTAATGATTGGTACAACCCTAGATGTTTCTGGCCGGGAATCGGATCCCTGGAGGGAAAGGCCAGGATCCGGGGGAAAAAGTATGTATTGATAGGACTGTCCTCATTTCTTGGGTAGAGGGTGCACCATTTCTTTCATCTTGGAATAGTCGAAACCCTTGAAGTCCGTGCTCTCCTTGTTGTGACAACCTAAGCAAACCTTTTCGTCCGGGGAGATCACCAAACCCGCCGCAACCGCCTTGTCCTTGTCCTGCATCACCGATTTGAAGTCCGACCCCGGCCCGTGGCAGGCCTCGCACTGCACGTTGGTCAGATCCGGATCATTTGTTCCGCCGATGGCGTATCCCCCCTTGCCGAACCCGGTCACATGACACTTTACACATTTGGGATCCTTAGCCTCGTCTCCTTTGAGATCCGCAAAGGTCGTGCCCATCTTGGTTGCGCTCCAACTCTTGTACTGCTTCGGGTGGCACATCTTGCACTTGGCCGCACCGATATAGGCGTGTCGGCTGACCTGAGTGGAATCCCCCCCCTCCGTAGCCCGTAAGGATAAAGGCCAGTTTAAAAGGAAGCAGAGGACCACCGCGAGGACTGTCCATGCTTTGATCATTATTCACCTCCTTAGCAATGCGATTCTAATTTTGGAATAGGCCCCTTTCATGGAGCCTATAAAGTATTATACCCCTGCTGCCAGCGGGCTGTCAAGCCCCGTGTCTCCAGCCGTGCGTCCAACGCCTCAAGGCTCTGAAACTCGCCCAGAATTTCCAGTTGAACGATTCCATTTTTCTGATCTCACGAGTGCTCCTAACTTTGTGACCAAGGGCCTCATGTCCAGCAAGTCCTGTCCTCTTGTAATATTCCCTGTTATCAGGTAAAATATATCTTCAGCGGAAGAATAAGGCGCTCTGGTGACGCCCGCGGTCTTCAAAACCGTAGGTTCCGACTTAGTGCGGAACGGTGGGTTCGATTCCCATATTCTTCCGCCAGATATTTACCAGGTTTACCAACCTGCGAGGGTTCTCCTGAGACCAGGCTTTTCTGCCCCTTGACAAACTCCGGAACCCTGTGATATTATAAGCGTTTAACCCTTTCCCCATTCGCTAATTCTGGAGGTCATTCATGGAAGAGGAACTTCGCAAACTGCCCAGCGTGGACGAGGTGGTCCGGGACAAGCGCCTCGCCGTGTTCGTGTCCGAGCACTCCCACGAACAGGCCGTGGCCCTGGTCCGGGAGGTCATCGAGGAGGCCCGCCAGCGTGTTATAGCCGGAGGCCCCGGGGAGGGGACGAAGGACATCGTGGCCCAGGTCTTAACCCGAATCTCTAACTGGAAGCGACAGGCTCTGCTCCCGGTCATCAATGCCACGGGCGTGATCCTGCACACCAACCTGGGCCGGGCTCCACTTTCCCAGGAGACCCTGATGGCGATGCAGGAAGTGGCCTCGGGCTACTGCAACCTAGAATTTAACCTGGACGACGGGGAGCGCGGTCCGCGCGCGCCACAGGTCGAGAATCTTCTCTGTCTGGCCACGGGAGCCGAGGCTGCGATCGTGGTGAACAACAATGCCGCGGCCGTGCTGCTTTGCCTGGCCGGCCTGGCCAAGGACCGGGAGGTCATCATCTCCCGAGGGGAGCTGATGGAAATAGGCGGGGAGTTCCGCCTGCCCGACGTGATCGTCCAGGGAGGCTGCATCCTCAAGGAGGTTGGGGCGACCAACCGGACCTACCTCAAGGATTTCGAGTCCGCGATCACGGAGAACACGGCGGCCCTGCTCAAAGCCCATTCCAGCAACTACCGGATCGTGGGGTTCACCGCCTCGGTCACGGCCAAAGAGCTTGCCGAGATGGCTCATCAGAAGGGGCTCCCGGTGATCGAAGACCTCGGCTCGGGATCGCTTCTTGACACAGCGCCCTACGGCCTGGCTCCTGAGCCCACCATCCAGTCCGCGGTGGCCTCAGGGGTGGATTTAGTGACCTTCTCCTGCGACAAGCTTCTGGGCGGGCCCCAGGCCGGAGCCATCGTGGGTAAGAAGGAATGGGTGGACAAACTTCGCAAGCATCCCCTGGTCCGTGCGATGCGGGTCGACAAGCTGACTCTGGCCGGGATAGGAGCCACGCTCAGGCACTACATCAAAGGCGAGGCCCTGGAGAAGGTCCCGGTCTGGAGGATGATCTCGGCCCCCCTGGCCGGGATCGAGAAAAGGGTCAAGGCCTTCGAGAGGAAGTTGGAAAAGGCCGGGCTGGAGTCCGGGATGGTAGCCAGCACCGCGACAGTAGGGGGGGGGTCTCTTCCAGGCGAAACCCTGCCCTCCAAGGCCTTGGTTCTGTGGTCTGCGGGGCCGCCCCAGGATCTCTCCAGAAAGCTAAGGTTCTCCGAACCTCCGGTGGTTGCCCGGATTGACGAGGACACGCTGATGCTGGACCTGCGCACGGTCCTGCCCGAGCAGGACGGGCCACTGGCTGAAGTCCTGGTCAAGCTGAAGAAGGGTTAACCGTGCCGGTCGTTGCCACGGCCGGGCATGTGGACCATGGGAAGTCCGCGCTCATTCTGGCTCTGACCGGGATGGACCCGGACCGCCTCCGGGAGGAGAAGGAGCGGGGTATGACCATCGACCTGGGCTTCGCTTGGCTCCGGCTCCCCTCCGGGGTGGAGATAGGCATCGTGGATGTCCCAGGGCACGAGCGCTTCATCCGCAACATGCTGGCCGGGGTGGGCAGCGTGCGGATCAGTCTGTTCGTGGTAGCGGCCAACGAGGGCTTCCGCCCGCAGTCTGTGGAGCACCTGGCCATCCTGGACCTCCTCTCGGTCTCCCATGGACTTGCGGTCGTGAACAAGCGGGACTTGGTGGACGACGAAACCCTGGAGCTGGCGGTGATGGAGACCAAGGAGCACTTCGCCCCCACGGCCCTCAAGGAGTTTCCCGTCCTCTCTGTCTCTGCGGAGACCAAGCAGGGCCTGCCGGAATTGGTCACGGCCTTGGACGAGTCTGTCGGCAAGGCTCCCCAGCCCCGGGATTTGAACCGCCCCAGGCTCTGGGTGGACCGGGTCTTTACCATCAAAGGGGTCGGGACTGTGGTCACGGGCACCCTGATGGACGGCTCGCTGAAAGCTGAGATGGAGGTGGAGCTTCTTCCTTCTGGAACCGGGGAAGGGCTCAAGGCCCGGATCCGGGGTCTCCAGACCCACAAGCATTCCACTCCGGAGGTTCTACCCGGAACCCGCGTGGCAGTGAACCTCTCCGGCGTGGACCCCGGACAGTTGGAGCGCGGGGCACTGCTTTGCGCTGCAGGGCAGGCCAAGCCTACCAAGACCCTGCACGCAAAGGTCAGGATCCTGGAAAGATTAGAGCATAAGGTCCGGGACCGCTCCCTGCTTAAGCTTTACCTCGGGGCCAGGGAAGTAGAGGTCTGCTTGGACATTCTGGAGGGAAAGGAGTTAGGACCCGGGGACGAGAACTTCTGCCAGTTTCTGCTGAATGAGCCCATCGCCTGCGAGGCCCAGGACCGCTTCATCCTGCGCGACGCCACCCGGTGGGAGACCATCGGGGGAGGCGTGGTCCTGGACGCCCAGGCCAAGCGAACGACCAAGCGCAAGGCCGCTGCCCTGATCCCCAGCCTGTCCCTCTCGGAATCGCCAAAGGCCCAACCGCTCCTGGAAGCGCTCCTCACCAAACAGCCCACCGCACCCCTGGACTCCCTAGCAGAAGCCATCCGGTCAACCCCCAAGGAGGCCGAGGCGGCGCTGGAAGCGCTCATTCGGGAAGGAAAGGCCGTCCGGCTGGAGAGCATCGTCCTGGCCGCAAGCAAATGGAGAACCCTGCTGGAGGAAGCCCGAAAGGAGCTCTCTGCGCACCACAGGAAGTTCAAGCTCTCCTTAGGCATGCCCAAAGAGCAGCTCCGCACCAAGCTCTCCCTGGATAAGGGGGTCTATGACGAGGTCCTTTCCGGGTTGGTCAAAGAAGGAGTCTTGGTCCTGGAAGGTAGCATCGTCCGCCTTCCCAGCCATGCGGTCAGGTTCTCTCCCCAGGAAGAGAAGGCCCTCTCCCGGGTTCTGGCCCTGTGCGATGCCTCTCCCTATTCCCCGCCGAATGTCCCTGCCCTCCTGAAGGAGCCGGGGTTCGCGAAGTATGTTCTGCAGGCGGCAGTCGAGCAAGGAAAGCTGGTGCGGGTGAGCGAAGACATCGTATTCAAGCGTGAGCATTACGAGGAGATGCGCTCCCGGATAGTCGCCCACATCGAGAAGGAGAGCAAGATCACTGTGGCCACGGTGCGCGACCTGTTCGGCAACAGCAGAAAATACGCCCTGCCCCTCTTGGAGCACTTCGATGCCATCGGCCTGACCCAGAGGGTGGGAGATGACAGAGTTCTAAAGAAGAAGCGATGAAATCGAAGAGACCATACAAGCTATCCACCTCCTCGGTCTGGGCTGGAGAGGACCCGGAGGCGCTGACCGGGTGCCTCACGACACCCATTTACCAGACCTCCACCTTTGCGTTCCAGAACCTCAGGCACCTCAGGGATTACTTGAAGGGCAAGCAAGGCATCTATCACTACAGCCGATACGGGAATCCCACGACGGATGCCGCGGCCAGGAAGGTTGCGGCCCTGGAGGGCGGGGAAAGCGGTCTGATTTTCTCCTCGGGCATGGCCGCGATCACGACCGCGATCTTGGCCCTGGTCTCCTCTGGAGATGAAATCGTCTCCGTGCGCAACCTCTACGGCGGGACCCTGCACTTCTTCCAGGATCTCTGTCCGCGCCTGGGCATTCGGGTCAAGTTCGTGGATGCCGAACGAATTGCGGATGCTCGCAGGCTCATCACCAGACGCACGAAGCTCCTTTACCTGGAATCGCCCACGAACCCCACTCTGAAGTTAGCGGATATCAAGGGGGCTGTAGAGATCGCCAGGAGAAATGGGCTCCTCACTTTGATAGACAATACCTTCGCCACGCCGGTGAACCAGAGGCCCATCGAGTTGGGCGTGCAGGTGGTTCTGCATTCGGGGACCAAGTACCTCGGGGGGCACAACGACCTTGTGGCCGGCGCCGTGGTGAGCACGAAATCCATCGTGCAGAAAATATGGGAAACCTACAAGATCCTGGGCGGGGCCGCGGATCCTTTTGCCAGCTTTCTCCTCCTGCGGGGAATGAAGACCCTTGCCCTGCGCATGGAGCAGCACAACGCCAACGCATTGGCCGTGGCGCATTACTTAGATCGCCATCCCAAAGTGGTCTGGGTGAGCTATCCGGGGCTGGCCAGTCATCCCCAACAGGAGTTAGCCAAGCGACAGATGAAGGGCTTCGGGGGAGTGGTCTGCTTTGAGGTCTCTGGCGGTTTGAAAGCCGCCGGCAGGGTCTGGGACCGGTTTCGGCTGATCAAGCGGGCCTCCACCCTGGGCGGAGTGGAAAGCCTGGCCCTCATTCCGGTGTTGACCTCGCAGTGGGGGTTCAGCAAGAAGGAGCTGGACCGGCTGGGCGTCCGGGAGGGCATGCTCAGGTTGTCCATCGGCATCGAGGACATCGAGGATATCCTCGAGGACCTTGCGCAAGCGTTGAGGTAAAAGGAACCCTAAACGAGAATCTTACTGAGATCAGGGACGGCGGAACCGCCGCCCCGTTTTATCAAGCAAGTCTCATGAACTCCAGTCCTAAGGAATCAAAAACCACGACTCACCTTTGGCCGGACCTGGCCCTGCTGGGGGCTACGGTCATCTGGGGGGGGACCTTTGTGGTGGAGAAGATCGCTCTGCGCGACATCTCCCCGGTGCTCCTGGTCGTGGTGCGCTTCTGGCTGGCCACGTTGCTCGTGGCCGCGCTCTGGCTCCCCCGGCTCAGGAAGATGACTAAGGAAACCCTGCGGGACGGGCTCATCCTGGGGCTCACCCTGTTCCTGGGGTTCCTGTTTCAGACCATCGGGCTGGCCTACACCACGGCCTCGCGGTCCGGGTTCATCACCTCGCTGACCGTGGTCTTCGTTCCGTTCGTGGTCATCGGGCTCACCCGCAAGCTGCCCTCGCTCTGGGCCTGGACGGGCGTGGCCTTGGCAGCCATCGGGCTCTGGTTTTTCACCCAGCCGGCCTTGGAGGGGATCCATACAGGGGATTTCCTGACGCTCTTATGCGCGGTCTCGTTTGCGTTCCAGATTGCGCTCATCGAAATCTATACCCGGCGCCACGACCTCGTCCAGATGCTCTTCCTCGAGCTCCTGGTGACCTCAATCCTGGCGCTTCCCGCACTGCCTCTCTTGGAGAAACCAGTTCTTCACATGACTCGGAGCCTGATCTGGGCCGTGCTGTTCTGCGCCACGCTAGCCACCGTAGGGGCGCTCTACATCCAGAACGCGGCCCAGAGCAAGACCTCGGCCACGAGGGCGGCGGTCATCTACACGGCCGAGCCGGTGTTCGCAGCGCTTTTTGCCTTTTTCACCCTGGGCGAGCGGTTTAATCTTTCAGGGTTCATCGGGGCCGGGCTCATCCTGGCCGCGGTGCTGGCCTCGGAGTTCCGGAGGACCTGATGGCCGACCTGGCCAAGCTGATCCTGGTCTTCGTGCTGGTCCTGTTCCTGGTGAGCCGGCGGCTGCCCCTGTGGGTCGGGATGCTTCTGGGGTCGGTCCTGCTGGGGATTTCCTGCTACCTGCCGCCCCTTAAGCTCCTCGGGGTGATGGGGCTTGCGGCCATCGAGAAGACGACCGTAGCCCTGGTCATCGTGCTGTATCTCATCGCGGTCCTGGAGGACATCCTGCGCACGTCGGGGATGCTGATGCGCCTGGTCGGCTCGCTCAGACATCTCCTCAGGGACCCGAGGGTCGTGGCCTCATTCCTGCCGGCATTCATGGGCTTTCTGCCCTCGGCCGGGGGAGCGCTGTTCTCGGCCCCGATGGTGGCCGAGGCCACGGACGGGATGGGGCTGTCGGGCGAGCGCAAGGCTTTTGTGAACTACTGGTTCCGCCATGTCTGGGAATGCGTGTTTCCGCTCTACCCCGGGCTGATCCTGGCTGCGGCACTTCTCAGGATCCCGGTGGGCAAGCTTTGCCTGTCCCAGTGGCCCTTCCCGTTCGTGGCCATCCTAACCGGGCTGCCCTTTGCCTATCGCGGGGTGAAGGCGGTTAGAAAAGTCAGGGAGGGGGGGAAGTTCCGCTCCGCGTTCAGGGACGCGAGCCTGACCGTGCTGCCCATCGCCGCGATCATCGTGGCGGTCCTGGGGTTCAAGCTGAACCTGATGCTGGTCCTCGGAGGGGTGGTCTTGCTCCTGCTCCTGGCCCTGCGCTGGCCGGTGAGGAACCTCCCCTCCCTTCTCCGGCGAAGCTTCAAGCCCACCACCCTGGCGATCGTGGTGGGAGTGATGGTATTCAAAGGGGCGCTGGAGGCCACGGGCATCGTGAACGATTTGCCCCAATTCTTTCATCATTACGGCATCCCGACCTTGCTGATTACGTTTCTGCTTCCCTTTTTGGTCGGGATGATGACCGGCATCACCCAGGCCTACGTGGGCATGACCTTTCCCATCCTGTTAGGCCTGGTTTCCGGACAGAACGTCTCCCCGGGCTGGACAGCCTTTGCGTTCGTCTCAGGCTTCGCCGGGGTGCTACTTTCCCCGGTGCACCTCTGCCTGATCCTGACCAACGCCTACTTCAAGGCCAACGCCCTGAGGGTCTATCGCCTCCTGCTCCTCCCGGCCCTGGCCCTGATCGCCGCCGGCCTCGCCCTGGCGTTGTGGCGGTGAATCTTTAATCAGAATATGGAGAGGTCCTGTCGCAAGCCGGGGCCTTTCTCTTTTTTTCGTCCGTCGAGGTGAGCAGGCGGTCCGGCGAATCGGCAGGAGGTGTTCACCTTCACCCCTTCTCACCATCTCGTATTATTATATTGACTTTTTCCTCGGATTACAGTAGTATTATATCATCCGAAAAGACGACTCATCCGGAATAGGCCAGGTTGGGGACGACCCCTAAGAACGGCGGACCTTTTTAACCTGCGCCACGGCATCACACCGACCTATTCTTGTCTCTCCAGAATAGGTCTTTTCCATTGTCCTAATCGTATCCAGAAAGGAGCGTAGAGATGAAAACGAAAGTAGCGATCGTGGGCGGATTCCTCTTCGTCGCCCTTCTGGGCTCGTCCACAGCCCAGGTGACTTGGACGCATCTGACGCCGGCCGGGACGCCGCCGGTGCCCCGGGCCGTACCCGGGACGATAATAGTCCAGGAGCCGGATACGTTCGGGGTCATGTACGTGTTCGGCGGCAGGAACTCCTCGGGGCAATCATTAAACGACATGTACAAACTCTCGCTGCAGCCCGGCCAGGAGCAGTGGACCCAGATTACGGAACAGGGGGACTGGCCTAGCCCGAGGGATAGGATGGTTCTGGCCTATGACCGGGCCGGCCACCGGCTCCTCGGCTTTGGGGGTGAAGCAGAAAATTACGTTGTGTTTAGCGATAACTGGGCCTTCGACCTGAGGACCGAGCGCTGGTCGCGGATCGACACTGCCCAATGGTTCCTCTCTCCCAGTCCCCGGGTGGGTTCGCTTTACGCCTGTGATGAGGGCCGGAACAAACTTTACCTCTTCGGCGGCGTGACCTTCCAGGTGATCCGGGGCTATCAAGCCGGCTGGTGGCTGTACGATACCTGGAGCTGGGATTGCTCCACGGCTACCTGGCAGCAACTCAGCCCCTATGGAAGCCTGCCGTCCCCCCGTCAGGCCGGGGTGGGAATCCTCGACCAAAGGAACGACCGCTTCGTTTTCTTCAGCGGCCATGCTGCTAATAATATTTTCCTCAACGAGACTTGGTCCCTGGGCCGGGGCCCGGTCGCCTTTACCCAGCTGAATCCGTCTGGGACGCTCCCACCCTGCATGAGGCATTCCGTGGCGGTTTACGATTCCAACGGTCAGCGGATGGTCGTGTTCAGCGGCCAGGACGATAACGGCCAGTTGTACAACACGGTCTGGAAGCTGGGCCTCACGCCGGGCTCGGAGCAGTGGAAGGTCCTGAGTCCCGGAGGTACGCCGCCCCCGGCCCTGTGGCTGGCCGCGGCGGGATTGGATAAGCCCAATGGACGCATGATTGTGTTCGGCGGGAACACCGCCTCCGGAAGCATCAACGACGTCTACGCCCTGGAGGGGTTGTTCTTGGTGGGAGCCGAGACGCCTGACCCTTCCGCGATACCCGCGGGGAATCAGCTTTTTTCGGTCCGGCCCAATCCTTCCCGGGGGCAGGTCCGCTTCGACTACTCTTTGGGAAAGCCCGCGACTGTGGAACTGAAGATCTACGATGTCACCGGGCGCCTGCTGCGCTCCCTGGGTGAAGCCGCTGCGACCCCCGGGACCCATAGGCTGGTCTGGGACGGAAACTCGGGTGACGGCCGGCCCTGCCCGAGCGGGGTGTACCTTTACTCCTGGAGCGCCGGCGGGCAGACCGTCAAGGGCAGGATCGTTCAAACGAAATAAGGCTGGAGGGCGCTCGTAGTGCCCTTCCCGCCCTGGCCCTGATCGCCGCCGGCCTCGCCCTTGCGCTGTGGCGGTGAGTCTTTAATCAGAATTTGGAGAGGCCCTGTCGCAAGCCGGGGCCTCTCTCTTGCGTGCTAAAGGTTAATATGTACCCTGGGGTGTTTGCCGTTTTGCCTGCCTTTGGCTTGTTTCGGTATTGTGAATTCTTTCCCTACAGGTCTTTTTTGAGGGAATTGGGAGGGGAGGGCGTGAATACGGCGTGAGTACGGCGTGAATACCTCGGAAACTCCCTTGGGATTTCACAGGCCTTTCGGAGGTACCCCGTCCGGGGGCTTTTTCGTTTAGGGCACGTAACTGAGGCTTGTCGGAGCTACTTACACGAAAAAGTGGAAATCAGCCCATTATCCAGACTCGCTGAAAAAGGGATTTCACTTGAATTTGGCCTCTGGTTTGTTGTAAAATAACGACAAAGTACTGGGGGAAGCCACGGAGACTTTTGAACGATAAAAAACGTATGAAACGGGAATATACTTTTTTAACTGGAATGGCCAGGAGGCTCCTGCTTTATCTGGGCCCCTTGATCCTGGCCATTATGATCATCTTCTTCGGATTCTTCTACACCCAGTCGCGCTTGACTTTGCAGGGCGAACTGCAAGCGGAGGGCAAACTCCTGGCCCGCAATTTTTCCTCCCAATGCCAAGAGGGAATGTCCAGCCGGGATGCCAGCAGGTTGGAGATCCCCTTGCGGGGACTGGCCAAAGAAAACGAGGTGTCCTTTCTGGGAGTTTACGATTTGAAAGGGGAGCTGCTCGCCTCGTATAAGCGAGAGGAATTGAAGGAGATAAACCTCGCCCTGCCGCCCGGCCTTTTAAGTCTTCTGGAGAAGGGTGAGACCCTGGCTCTGCCCGGAAAGATATATGATTTTTATGCTCCAGTGAAAGTCGCTTCCGGCGGGGGCGAAGGACTCGGGGAAGCAGCAGAGGAGCAGGAAATAGGGTATGTTCGGGTGGGGCTCTCCACCCAAAGGATGTGCGCGCGGCTGGGGAGAAGTCTAAGATCCGGAATTCTCTTTGGGGTTCTCATGATCTTGGCCGCAGCCGTTCTCCTGATGGCCCTGGCGATGCAGATCACCCGGCCCATGAAGATCGTATCCAAGGCTATGAAGGAAATCGGCGAGGGCGATGCAGATCTGACTCGAAGGATCGAGTTTAAAAGCGAAGACGAATTAGGCGAGTTCGTGAGGGGGTTTAACAGTTTTACGGCCGGATTGGCCCATCTTATCAAAGAGATCACCCAGGTCTCCCCCAAACTCGATCAAGAGGCCCAGGAACTAGCCGCTACGGCCCAAGAGCTGACCGCCGCTTCTCAAGAAGTGACGGCGACCATTCAGGGAGTCAGCCAAAGCTCGTCCAAGCAAATGGAGGCCTTGAAGCAGACGGCGGAGGGGTCCCAAAGGGCTCAACGGATAGCCCGGGAGACAGTAGAAGCCGCTACCCAAGCCGAAGGTTCGGCCGATAAGATTTTTCAATTGGCCTCCTCAGGGATCTCGGAAGCCCAATCCGCGACCAAGAAGATCGAATTCATCCTGACGGCCATCCATTCGTTGATCGCGCGGATCGACAGCTTCGCCGTGGAAAGCAAACGGATCACCGAAATCCTAGCGACCATCAATGAAGTGGCCCAGAAGACGAACCTTTTGGCCGTGAACGCGGCCATCGAGGCCTCCCATGCCGGAGAAGCCGGACGGGGGTTCAGCGTGATCGCTACCGAGGTCCGACATTTGTCCGAGAAGAGCCAGGTACGGGCCGAAGAGATCAAACACATCATCGACGGCTTGACCAAACGGGTCCAGGAGATGGTCAAAGTAGGCAGGGAGACGGCCCAAGGGATTCAGGATTCCAAAGAGGTTCTCCTGCGATCAGCCCAGGGCTTAGAAGAGATTTCGGGGGAAATCACGGGAGCCACCCACACGATGGAAGGGATCGTCGAGAAAGGGGCGGACAATCAAAGAACCATCAACACGTTGGTGGAAGTCCTGGATCGTGTAGCCCGCGAGGCGGAGAGCAACTCTGCTGCAGCCCAGGAGGTTTCCGCGGGCATGGAGGAACAGGCCGCTTCCTTTGCACAACTCTCAGAAACCACCCAGACCTTAGCCGGCCTTGCCAACCAACTGAGAAAGCTGATCGGGCGTTTTCGGCTTTAGCCTCGCCTTCCTTTCGTAACTCCACCGAGGACAGGAGTCGGTTTCTTCCCACGACAAGACCTCCCGGGCACATCCCGACCACGGCCTTCGCCTGCTCATTATCCCTCGGGGTTCCTGGCTTTCTTTACCCCCTTAGGGTGGGTTCTCCAAGACGATGATCTCTTCCTCATAATGAATTCCGCAGTTCGGGGTTGGACCCCATGCATAAAAGGCCGAAGCAGTCTAAGCTGCATCGGCTTTCGTGCTCTTTACCAGGCGGATAAAGGGATTCTAAAAGAGGATGGCTCTCTGTTCTCCGCCCGAAGCCAAAGGGGCCTTTTAGCTGACCTCGCGTAGTTTCAGGGTGACCTCCAGGCCGCTGCCCACCGGTACCAGTGTAGATTCCCAGATTCCCTGCCCGTTCTTGCGCACGTAGTTCAGGAAGTGCTGAAGCTCGCGTTGGTGGGAAATGGCATTGTCCGAAACGATCACGCCGCCGGGGCGGACATTCGGGAAGGCGAGCTGGAAATACTGCAGGTGCTCCTCCTTGGCCGCGTCCAGGAAGGCGAGGTCGAACGGGCCGTGGAGCTTGGGAAGGGCCGAAAGGGCGCTCTCATGGCGGAGGGTAATGTAGCCGTCCACCCGGGCGTCCTGAAAGGACTCCCGGGCCAGTTTGACTCTCTTGGAATCGATCTCAAAGGTGACCAACTTCCCCGAGGTGGTCCGGAGCGCGTCGGCGAGCCAGACCGTGGAGTAGCCGGTGGAAGTGCCGACCTCTAGGATGCTCTTGGCGCGTATCGCAACGGTCAGGATGTGCAGGAACCGTCCGGTCTCGGGAGGGATATTCGCATATTCTTCATGGGCTTTGCTGAGCTTCTCTAGACGATTAAGTACGTTCAGTGTCTTTTCGTCCATGCTGTTTCAGACTCTCTTTCGTTTTGAATGGTTTAGGGCTTAAACCGAATGATAGCTTTAAATGAAAACATCCCATAAAAAGAAAAAGTTTCGGTTTCTCTCTTCTCTCAGCCTCATTCTGGCGTGCAGGCGAGGACGACCAGGTCCGGGCTCGTTTTGGGGCGGAAAGGAGTCCGGTCGTACCCCCCGTACCACTGAGCTCGGTTGAAATTGGCCTTCTGGAGGGCGCGGGCCAGGTTGGCTCGAGTGACGCGGTAAAACCAGGTCATCCGGGGCGTTGCCTTCCAGGTGTTTTCCTCCGGGATAAGTTTGACCAAATAGAATCGGATCCGATTCCCCTCTCGCTGGTGCATCCTCAGGAAGAAAGCGTTCTTTCCTCCTGCCTCTCTAGTGGTCACCGGCAGGACCTCCAGGTCACCTTCTTCATAGCCATCATAGTTCTTGGTCTGAGAGAGGAAGATTCCACCGGGGTTGAGCAGTCCCTTGACTTCCTTCATCAGGGTCTCAAGCTCGGTTCGGTTGCTGACCTGAACCAGGGAATTGCCGATGGAGATGACGGCGTCAAACCGGCGAGGGATGCTCTTGCTCAACCTTCCGTAGGTCGCCGGGACAAAACGAACCTTGAGGCCCTGCTCTTGAGCATAGGATCTAGCAAGCCTGATCATCTCCCGGCTTCCGTCCACGCCCCAGGCATCCAGCTTCCAGGAGGCGAACAGCGCAGCGTGCCGTCCCGGGCCGCAGGCCAGATCCAAGACCGATCGCACTCCGTGGCTTTTAAATAACTCCCGGAAGAAGGGCCCCTCACGGGCCAGGCGCTTGTCCCAGGCAATCATGTCCACGAAATCCCGGGCAGCCTGTTTGGAATCAAAAGACGGCAAAATGATCTCCTAAAAAGCGGTCTTGAAATTCTGATTTTTCTGTGTAATGATACACGAGCTCGAGTAAAAAATCAAGAGGTAGGGGAAAAGGGCGAAAAGAGCAAGACAACCGGGGGAGAGAGCTTCCTACAACTTCAGCGAAAAAGAAAAGCGGGGCCCGAAGCCTCGCTTTTCTCGTTGATCCCCTAAAGCTCTGAGGGGGTCAGGCGATAAGGCTTTTCCTCTTCATCTCCTCGGTGGCTTGGGAGAAGGTCTGCATGCCCTGGACCTTGCCCCGGTTCATGGCGTCCTTCAGGGCCTCGAGGTTGCCGGAGGCGATGATGCCCCGGACCTCCGGGGTGGCCAAGAGGACCTCGTAGGCCACGGCCCGCCCCTTGCCGTCCACCCTGGGAAGGAGCTGCTGGGCTACGACCGCCAGCAGGGTTCGGGAGAGCCAGCGGCGCATCCCGGGCTGCTCCTGGGGAGAGAAAACCTCGACCACGGTGGTCAGCGAGGCTACAGCGTCCCGGGCCATGACCGGGGCCAAGACGAAGTGTCCGGTCTCGGCCAGGGAAAGAGAGGATTGAATGACCTCGGCGCTGCGGAACTCGGACAAGGCTATGACATCGGCCCGCTGGTGCAGACAGTGGGTGAGTCCAACCTCGAAACCAGGGACGTCCGAGCCGATCTGACGCTGTTCGATGAGGCCCTTCTTGTGCTTGTGGACGTAGGTGATTGGGTCCTCCAGGGTCAGGATATGGCAGGCGCGGTTTTCATTGATATGCTGGATGGCGCTGGCCCAGGTTGCAGCCTTGCCGCTTCCCGCGGCTCCGGCCAGGAGGAAAAGGCCGGAGGGCGAAAGCAGGAGGGGGCGGATGTTGGCCGGAAAGGCGATCTCTTCCAGAGTAGGGACTTGCCAGGGGACATAGTGCAGGGCGATGGACAGAGAGCCCCGCTGGCGGAAGACCGAGGCCACATAGCGGCCCAGGCTCCCGATGCCGAAGGAGAAGTCCACCTCACCATCCTGCTTGAGCTTCTCGGCCTGATCCCCGGAGAGGAGGCCAAAGATGAGCTCCCGGAGGACTTCCTCGGACAGGACCTCCTTGCCTCCAGGAACGAGCTCTCCGCCGATCCGGAACATGGGCGGGGCCCCAGCGGCGAGCAGGATCTCCCCAGCCTTCTTCTCATAGGCCGCTGACAAAAGGACCTTCCAGCGCTCCAAAGTTACCTGGACGTCCTCGGGCATCAGCGCACCTTGGTCACGCCGGTCGCCTTGAGCCGAAAGTCCTCCGGCCTGGTGCTGGAATTGAGCGCATCATCAATGGTGATGACCCGGTTGCGGTAGAGCTTCAAGAGCGCCTGGTCCATGGTCTGCATGTCCACCTGGGACAGGGACTGCTCCACGGCGTCGGTGATCTGGTTGGTCTTTCCCTCGCGGATGAACTTCTGGATGAGCGGAGAATTGATCATGAACTCCGCAGCGGCGACCTGGCCCGAGCCATCGGCCTTGCGCACCAAGCGCTGGCAGCAGATCCCCACGAGGACCTGGGAGAGCTGCATGCGAACCTGGTCCTGCTGGTGGGGGGTGGGGTAGCTGTCCACGATGCGGTCGATGGTCTGGGCGGTATCGTTGGTGTGCAGGGTGCTCATCACGAGGTGCCCGGTTTCGGCGGCGCGGATGGAGATGGACATGGTCTCGACGTCGCGCATCTCCCCGATGACGATGATGTTGGGATCCTGCCTCAGGATGTGCCGCAGGGCATCGGCGAAGGAGCGGGTGTCCAGCTCCACCTCGCGCTGCTCGATCACGGCGAGCTCGTCCTTGTGCACGAACTCGATGGGGTCCTCCACGGTGATCACGTGGCTGGCCTTGGTCTTGTTCAAGTGCTTGATCATCGAGGCCATGGTCGTGGACTTCCCGCTCCCGGCCGGGCCGGTGATCAGGATGAGGCCGTGCGGGCGGAGGATCAGGTCCTTGAGCTGGGCGGGGAGGCCCAGGGAGTCGAAGTCCGGGATGTCGTAGGAGATCATCCGGATGACCGCGCCGATCATCCCCTTCTGGAAGAAGGCGTTGAAGCGGAAGCGGGCCTTGTCCGTCAGGGCGTAGGAGAAGTCCAACTCCAGCTCCTCCTCGAACTTGGCGGCCTGGCGCTTGTTCATCACGCTAATGAGGAGCCGGTGGGTGTCCTCCTCGGTGAAGGGCGGGGCAGTCATCTGGGTGAGCTTTCCGGTGATGCGCAGGATCGGGGGGCGGCCGACCTTCAGGTAGAGGTCCGAGGCCTTGTTGGTGAACATCGCGTTCAGGAGGTCGGTCATCTCCAGCTTCTTGGGCCCGATCCGGGGCGGGGCCTGCCCTCCGGCCCCCTCGGGCTTCTTCTCGGCCGCGGCCGGTTTATCCTGGATCATCTGGAAGAATTCATCCAGACCCATGCGATTTCCTTGCCTTTAGGGATTCCATCCATGCGGTTATCATAGACAGAACATTTTAACAGACACAGGGAATTTTGTCAAGGCCAAGAGGTGATAAAAAAGGTTCTTCCAAATTCGGGGTGGGGCCTGGGAAGGCCGCTCCTTTAACTTCCGCGCATAAAGAGGGCCGACAAAGAGAGGTTACGGTGTAAAGCCCTCTCTCTTCTCCCCAGGGGGAGGGCCGAAAAAGCTCCGCAATCCGGGAGGGGTTTCCGAGGTATTCACGCGATATTCACGCCCTCCCCACATCTCGTTAGAGAAAAACACAGCTAGGGGCCTGTTTTTATCTATAAAATGATGCCGGTAGGTATAAACGCTTTAAACGGCAGGATGTAACCCTTGTGAGGACAGGGCGATACAATCATCGGCCTTTTTACTTCGCGGATGGTCTTAACAAGGTTTCTCCGGACTCTCTTGAAAGCCTGAAGAGCGTAAAAAATAAGGAGCGCACGTGTGCGTGCGCTCCCTAAAGATACGATAGTCTTAGAACCGGCTGACTGCGGTGACCTTGAGGCCGTTGAACGGAGGTTCGTAGATGCAGATGCCGCTGGAGCACTCCAGGCCTCCGCGCTCCTTGCCGTAACGCACCGTGAACTGATGCCTCCCCAGGGTGAGGACCGCCTGGCCGATCGGCCAGAGATCTTCGTCGTTGTACTCCGGCACCTTCACCGAGGTCTGCCGGACGATGGCCGAGAGGCTGAGGTAGGGGGCATAGCCGACGGTCAGGATGGCTTCGTCGTCCCAGTATTTCAAATCCGGGCCGGAGAGGTACTGGCTGCGCACCTGGCGGAGCTCGGTTTCCAGCGAGAGGGTTTTCACGGGAGTCAGGTAGTAGGTGGCGGTGAGGTGGCCGGCGCCCTCTTTTTTCAGGGCGATGGAGGGCTCGACCAGCCTCTTCTGCACCCCCTCCCCCCAGACGTCCAGAAGGCCTTTATTCAGGGCTTGAACCTTGAACTCCCCGTATCCGTGCTGGAGGCGCTGGGCGTAATCGTGGGACCAGCCGTCGGAGAAGTTCCCAACGAGGTTCGTGGACAGAGTGGGGCTCGCGGTCAGCTCCCCCTGCCAGCCTCTCTCGTCCAGGGCGTTGTTCAGGTTGCGGTTGAGGCGGTTGGCCCAGGGCGGGGCGTTGTAGGCGAAGTCGAAATGGCGGTAGTCCTTGTAGTCCACGGCCAGGCCCCAGCCTGCGGGCGTGAAGGACAGGGAACCGTAGCTGGCCTGCCCCCTGACATTATCCGTTCCGATCCAGCCGTAGGCCGGGTCGTATCGCCCCCAGGTCCAGCGCTGGGCGTATTCTCCATAGAAGTCCAGGTTTCCCCAGGTCGCCCGGCCGAGGGCGCTCCCCAGCTCCTCCACCGGCCTTCCCCAGGAGGTGTCGTTCGGGGTGTTGGCCGCATCCCGGCGGATGTAGGTTCCTCCGAACCCGAGGTTGGATGTCGCCTGGCCGAAGAGAGAGCCTCCGGCGATGACGTCGTCGCGCTTGTGGGTGACGTCCGAGCGGGGACGGCCCGCCAGGGCCTGCACCTCCCCGCGCTGGTGGTTTACCGCGATCTTGAGCCCGTCCACATCGCGGTCGAGATAGATGTTGTCGTCCACGAAGGAGCGGAAGGTGAGCCCGCGCCCGAAGGTGGTGTAGGAGTTCCCGGCCCGGGCCGAGAACCAGTCCTTGCGGTATTCGGCGTAGCGCTTGGTCAGGCCCTCCTGGAGCAGGGTGTCTATCCGGACCTCCTCGTCCATCTCGTAGCGCCCGCCGATCATGAACTCACGGAAATGCAGGTCCAAGTCCAGGCGGTCCCGGAAGGTCTCCCGGCGGGTGCCTTCCTCCTGGGTGTATTCCCCGCGGTTCAGGGCCGAGACGCTGGGGCCCTCCTGGGCCCAAGCCCCAGCCATGCTAAGCAGCAGGCAGGCACAGACTGCAATGGCTTTCCATAACTTCATTTGCTTTTCAGAGGTTGGGATGCAGAAGGTCATGGCCGTCACGGAATGAGTTTGACCATGGCGGACTGCAGGATCTCTTTGGTCGCGGGGTTCTGCACGAAGGCGACCACATAAAGGTAGGGAACCCTCCAGGTGCTCTGGATCGAAAACCCTTTTATCCGGGTGAGCGAATCTCCCTGGACCATCCTCAGGGTGTCCCCGTTCTGGTCCGGGACCATGTCCCGCACCACGAAGCGCCACCAGCTCTGGTAAGGGCCCCGATAGTACACGCTGTCTTCGGTTACCACGGTCTGGAGAACCAGGGCAGAAGGGACGCTGCCCAAGGCCTTGACCTGGACCGTGGCCGTCCCGCTCCGGGACGCCGTGAGCCCCAGGACTACCGGGGACCGGAGGTTCCTCCCCTCGATCCCGGAGGAATCCTCGTAGGCCTCGTAGATGTTCAGGGGGGCGCCGTCGGTGCGGTGCAACCCATCGAAGAAGCAGACCGGATAGGAGGAGACCCCGTAGAAGAGCCGGCGGACCTCGGTCTCGGCAGTCCCCAGGGAATCAGCCTGCCCCCCGAACTGCAGGGGATGGTATTCGATGGCGACGATCTGGCTGGGGCCGTAATTCGCCAGCAGAGCATGGAGAGCGGAATCCGCCCGGGGGCAGTTGGAACAATTCCGGGTGCTGAACATCTCGGCCAGCACGACCCGGGCGGTGTCGTTCTGCCCGACCGGGGGCGGGGGCGGGGTGGGAAGCTTTTTGCCGCAGGCGAAAAGAGAGAGGAGGACTCCGGCGACCAACCCCAACCGGAGAAAGGCCTTCACGGCTTGGCCTCGGACATCAGCCCCGCAATATCCTTCTCGATGGCCACCTCATCCCCGGCCTTGTACCCGCTGTAGATTTTACGGACGATTCCCTTAGGATCGATCAGGTAATCCGTGGGCATCACGTCCTGGACGTGGTAGAGGTTGGCGACCTCCTGGGCGGTATCCAGGAGCACGAGGAAGGTGAAACGCCGGCCTTTGATAAAGGGCTTCACCTTGTTCACGGTCTTGGGGTCGTCGGTCGAGATCGCGACTACGACCAGCCCCTTGGCCTTGTCTTTCTGGTAGATCTTTTCAAGATAGGGCATCTCCTCCTGGCAGGGGACGCACCAGGTCGCCCAGAAGTGAATGAACACCGGGCCCTTGCCCAGCAGGCTCTTGAGCTCGACCTTCTTGCCGGCGAGGTCGGGCAGGGTGAAATTGGAAGCCTGAGAGAGCCTGTCCTCGGCCCAGACTTCCAAGGCCCCGGCCAGGATCAGCCCGGCCAACAGCAAACCTACGGACCACCTTCTCATCACATACTCCTATTCTTAACTTATCGGATGCGCAGGATCTTTCCGGAAACCCGCCGGCCCCCGGATTCAGCGACGTAGAAGTAGGTCCCGGCAGGCAGGTCTCGACCAAGGGCGTCCTTTCCGTCCCAGCGGAAGAGGCCCGCGGTGCTGCTCAGAGTCCGCACCTGCCGTCCCTGGATATCGTAAATCCCGAGGATAACATCTTTTCCACTTGCCTCTGCCCAGCGTAGTTCACAAACTTCCCTCATGGGATTCGGAATTATCCTGGCCCCTTGACCCCCTGACCCCTTAACCCCTTGACCGTTTCCCTCCACGCCGGTCTGGTTGGTACACCAGAAGCGAATTTCGCGGTACTGGGTGGTGTCTCCAAGTGATCGCACCGAGCAGACCAGCCAGCCCGTGCCCGGGTCCACAAGGGCATAAATTTCCAGAGTGGGGGTAGGGACGCCCCAGAGGGTGTCCCCGGCATTTAGGGCGATATCGAAGGGCTGATCATAGCAGAGGCCGTTACAGCAAAATTGATCTCCCCACGAAGAAGGAAAATTTCTTTGGGAAAAATCAATCCGGAAGGTATCCTGGACCGTTCCGATGTTTTTGACGTGAACCTGAAACACCGCAGTGGAGTCGAGGGCCACGGCCTTGAAGGTATCCGGGGCCGTGAACTCCACCCCGTACTGGGCCTCGGCCGATGTCCCAAACAGGGTCAGCAACAGAAGAGCAGTTGCTGTAGCGAAGTGCATAGTTTACTCCTTGTGAAGAAGTTTCATTCTTTTTTTAAGATGATTTCCATAAAAGAATCGATCCTTTAAAAAAGGCGGGGATCTCCTTGCTCGAAAAATCCCCGCCCGTTAAACGAATCGCTATCTTACCACTACAGCCTTTTGTAAAGAAGGTGCGCTCCCCGAAGCTCAGGCGGTCAGAGAGGCCCTTTTTGAGGGCCTCTCTGACTGTGGACTAAGATTATTTTGCCACTACCATTCTTCTGGTGAGCGAAGCGTTTCCAGCCTCCAGGCGGTAGAAATAAACCCCGCTCTTCAGGCCGGAGACGGTGATGCGATGCGTTCCGGCAGCGAAGGTTCCCTCCGCGAGGGTTCGAACCAGGCGGCCCTGGGGGTCATAGACAGCAAGACGTACGCCTCCTGACTTGGGCAAGCTGTATTCGATTTCGGAGCTTCCCCGGTAGGGATTCGGTCTGTTCTGAGAAAGGATCAGATCGCTGGCTACAGTACCGGGGGGTACCTCGGCCTCCACTCCCAAGGCGAAGGAAGACAGCAGCGCCGAGCCTCCCTGAAGGATCTGCTTATTGGCATCGTTCTGCACGAAGACCCCTATCCGGGTCTTGGCATACACCCAGCCGCTACTCATCGTGAAGCTTTGGGAATCGGCCACGGTTTGCCCCGCGTTTAGGGTGATCGTCACGCCCACGTAACTGGGCAACATCTTGCGGAGGGTCTCATAGCAGGAGTCCGAAGGCGGCCAGGAGTGGGGTATGGTCTCCAAGATCGCATAGCGCAGCTTGTGATTGGTGATCGTCGAGCCACTGGTATTGGTGACTGTAACATTGACCTGTCCGGACCGTATGTTCGGATTGTACGTGCCGGTTACGGTGATGGAGCACGGGCTGGTGATAGCCCGCCGTGTGTTGTAAAACCCGGCAAAGGCTACGGAATCCTGGTGCACGTTCACGTAGCTTCCGACTTGCTTCAACGTTCCGTCAGCCACAATCGTAGGGTCTCCATTTAAACTGTAGTAACTCATGCGGGAGTTACCATCTGAACAAGAGTAGGCATCGCCATCGTGATAGTAGATGTACAGCAAGTTAGCGGTTCCGACCTGCCTCTGCAATTGCCTCAGCGCCACGGCTGAGTAGGGGCAGTATGGTCACCAAGTCCCGCCCATTTCCTCGAACACCACCTGACGGGTCGTGGCCTGAGCTTGGGTCGCGGCCAGCCCGGCCACGAGAAGGCCCGTGGCCAAGAACAGCACGAAGTTCTTCATTTCCTTTCCTCCTCCTTTGTTAACGGGTTTGAAGGTTTGACGAATGACTTATTCAGGCTCTTGGGATGTTTCCTCTTCACCTCCTTACAGAAATTAGTGTTATCTGTCTCGTTACAACAATTTGATAAATCCATCCACAGGATCCCTCGCTTTGGACTGGAACTCAAGCCCCGGCCGAAATATTTCCTCCTGCTCATGAGGAGAAATCCTTGTTTTCTCGTTTTCCCCTTTGGACCATCAGCGCCCTATCCAACTGCTCCGGACTGAGAGTCCCCATCTGGATGAGAAGCTCTCCGAGTTTGCCATCTGACCCCATCATCTGCCGTCTTCGGGCGTCGTTCACCTGGGCCAGAGTGCAGTACCCTGAACTCACCAATATCTGGCCTAATAAAAGGGTCATCGAAACCCTTCCACTAAAATATGCGCCTTAAAACCATCCTCAACGCTCTTTTGCTCTTCCTGATCCGCTGTGATTATACTGCTCTCAGTTAAACATTGGTTAAACATTGCTAACTTTTTTAAAATGAATATCTTGACTTCGTTATTTATTTATGTTATAATACCTTCATGCACGATATCCGCCAGCAAATATTCGAAAAAGAACGCATCGGGAAGGCCCTGGAGTATTTCCAGAAGACAGGATTGCCCGATTCCACGCTCGATTCCGAGAGCAGCCTCCTTTACGGGCATGCGCTTTCTCAGTTTGGGGATTTCCAGAAAGCGAGGAAGGTTTTCTCCGCCATTCCCTCCACCTCGCGTTATGAGGCCGAGCGCCTCTGGGGGCTGGGGAATGTCCTCGCGAAATCCGGGGAGCTGGAGCAGGCCAAGGCGCTCTTCGATCAGGTGCTCACCCTGAGCCCCGCACCCTGGCTTCTTCCCCGCCTCTACCACAGCCTGGGAAGCCTTTATATCCTGGAAGGCCTTTTCGGGCTCGCCCGGGAGGCCTTCGACAGCGGGCTAGAGGTCGCCGCGGAAGATCCCCACGGGATCGCCTCCTGGATTCTGGAGACCGGCCAAGGCGCGGTCCACATCCACACCGGCTCCTGCGAGGAAGGGATCTTCCTCCTCCAGAGGGCGGCGAGGCAGCTTTTGGCCCGGGACGCGGTCCTTTCCGCAGGACACTGCCTCGTGACTCTGGCCTGGGCTTTCTGCAGCCTCAGCGATGTCGCCGAGGCCGGAAAATGCCTCTCCCGCGCCGAGGGCCTGGTCCAGGAATCCGGAAGCAAGGCCCGGCTGATCCATCTGTGCATCATCCAGGGGTGCTACTGGAGGGGCTCCGGACGCCTGGACAAAGCGGAGCAGGTCTATCAGGAGGCCAGAGAGCTTCTCCAGAGCTATCCCATCCCGGAGTCCGAGATCTCCCTGAACAGCAACCTCGCGGACCTCCTTTTCGAGAAAGGCCAGGTCACGGAAGCCCTGCGTTTGGTCCGCAAGGCCCAGGAACAGGTCCAGGAGAAGGGCCTGCGCTATTACGAAGAGTACTGTTTCTTCTCCCAAGGCAACTATCTCCTGCGTTCCGGGGCCACCACGGAGGCTCTCGTGTCCCTGCATCGGGCCTTTGACCTCGCGCAGTTCCGCCATCGGTGCAGCCTGGAGAGCCTGATCGCCCTCTATCTGGCCTTTGGGTATGAGGAGAGCAAAAACCGTGCGGAGGCCATGAGATGGCTTCAGGAGAGCTTCGCAGCCGCCCAGCGGTCCAGCTGCCCCTGCACCCTGCAGGAGGAGAGCGACATCCTGGTCCCCCTGCTCCTCAAGATGGGCGATGACCTGCCGCTCACCGAGTTCCTGAGCCAATTGATCGTCCGCCTCTGCCATCCCTCCCTTGTGAAACGGCTCCTGCGCCATTCCCCCCAGGGGAGGATCCTTTTCCTGCGCTCTCTCCGGGTCCGTGACGCCCGTCCCTTCCGAAAGGAATTGGAGCGCCTGAGGAACGACCCCACGAAGGAGGTGCGCCGCTCGGCCCGTCTGCTCCAGCAGGGTTGGTCCCAGCATGTCGGCTACCGGATCTATGCCTTGGGGACGCTCCGCGTGTTCCGTGAAGGCGAGATTTTCACGGACGCGGACTGGACCCGTCCGGGAGTCAAGCGCCTGTTCCTCTACCTTGCGGCTCATCCCAACGAATGGCATCCCACCGAATCTCTGGTCGAGGCCTTGTGGGTCGAGGCCCCTCCCCAACAGCCGAACAAGGTGCTGTACGCCCTGTTTTACTATCTGCGGAGCGCTTTCGAGCCCTGGCACTCTCCGCGCCGGCCTTACGCCCTGTTCCAAAGCCAGCGCGGGGCCTATGGCTTCTTCCCGGGAAACCGGGCGTGGAGAGATTGGGAGGAGTTCACCGAAGGAATCAAGCGCGGCGAGAACGCCCTCTTGGTCCGGAACTTCCGGGAGGCCCGCAAGGCCTTCCGCGAGGCTTTGGGCCTCTATCTCGGAGATTTTCTGGAGGAGTTCCCCTACGAGGATTGGCTCCGACCCAAGCGGGATTACCTGAGGGAGGTTTACTTCCGCTCGGTCCTGAGGTATGCCACCCTGGAGCGGGAATCCGGCAACCCGCATGAGGCCCGGCGAATCCTAGAGGAGGCCCTGTTCCGGGACCTCTCGCGGAGCGAATGCGCGGCCCTTCAGATGCAGATCCTCTCCCAGATGAAGCTTTCCCAGCAGGCGAAAGAGTGGGGAGAGCGCCATCTCAAATACGTCACCGAGGAGCTGAAGGCCGAGCCGGCGCCCGAGGTCCTGGAGGTTTTCCGCGCGCTGTCCTGAGTCAGGGATCAGGGACCTAAAAAAGGGAGGCCTTTAAAGGCCTCCCTTTTTACTCAGGTTTAGCGTTACCTTGCGACGACCATCCTTCGCGTAAGCGAGGTACTCCCGGCCTCCAGGCGGTAGAAGTAAACCCCGCTCTTCAGGCTGGAGACGCAGACGTGATGGGTCCCCGCGGGGCGGATTCCCTCTACCAGGTTGCGCACCAGACGGCCTTGCACATCGTAAACGGCCAGGCGGATGTTCTGAGCCCGCGGCAGGCTAAACAGGATCTCCGCCTCCTTCGTAGCGGGATTAGGGGTGTTTTGACGGAGGTCCGGGCCGCCTCCCGGGGATTCGAAAGGGCCGGTTCCCTCCACTCCGCTGAAGGAAGACAGCGGTGCCCAGCCTCCCTGAAGGATCTCCCGGGTCTGGTCGGTCTGCACGAAGACGGCGACCTTGATGTTGTTCACATTCCAGCCGGGCAGCATCGTGAAGTTCTGGGAGTCGGCCTTGGTCTCGCCGTTGGAGATGGTCAAGGGCACCCCGGTGATAGAGGGGAAGTTCAGCCGCACCGCGTTATCCATGGTATCAATGTTCTGCCAGGGATAGGGCAGGGTCTCCAGGATGCGGTAGTGGATCTTGAGGTTCGTGACTGTGATCGGGGCGGTGGCCATGATCGCGACCTTGACCCGTCCCTGGTGGGTATTCAGGTTGTAGATGCCGGTGATGGTAATGGTCAAGGGGCTTGAAACCGCTCGCCGGAGATTGTATAAGTTAGCGAACATTACAGAATCTGCGTGGACCGAGTCCACATAGCAATGCGTGCTTTCCACCCCATCGCAAAACGTCATCGGGATTCCGGACCAGGGCCCGTAATACTCCGCCCGGATGGAGTCCAACGGACTGCCGATGGAATCGTACGTCACGCGTGAGGAGTGAGGACATATTTCTATGACCGTCCCCTGCGGAGCTTGTTTTAAAAGCTGCCTCAGCGCCACGGCTGGGTAGGGACAGTGGGGTCAGTTGTACCTTCCGAATTCCTCAAAGACCACGGTCCGGGGAGAAGCCCAGGCCAAAGCGGCCAGGCTTAAAATCACCCCAGCGAGAATGATTTTCTTCATACTCGCACGCTCCTTTCTCTGGTAGGCTTTATCTCAGAACCACGGCCCGGCGGGTCAGGCTCCGGCCCTGGGCCTCCAGCCTGAAGAAATAAACCCCTCCGGGCACGGAATGGCCGGCTTTATCCCGGGTATCCCAGGAAACGGTCTGCCAGCCAGCCTTTTCGTGTTCTAAAACCAGGGTTTTGACCTCACGCCCCATGAGGTTATAAACCTTCAGAGAGACATCGGACTCCCTGGGCAGGCCGAAGGTCACCTGGGTCTTTCCGGTGAACGGCGAGGGGGCCGGCGCGGACAGGAAGAATGTCTCCGGCATCTCTTGAGCCGGGTTTGCCTCGGTCCCACTAAAGGCGTTCAGCTTCCCCCACACGCCCTGCAGAATCTCCTTGGTCTGGTCGCTCTGCACGAACACCGCCACCCGGATGCTGTCCGGCCTCCAACCCGAAGCCAGGGTGAAACTCTGGGAGTCGGGCACGGTCTGGCCGTTCGAGATGGTGAGCGACACGCCGTTCCAGTCCGGGAGCATGTTTCTCTGAATATTGTCTTTCCCCGTGACCCCTTCCCAGACATAGGGAAGACTCTCCAAGATTTCATAGCGGATACGGAGGTTGGTCAGGGTGATAGGGGCCGTGGCCGTGATGACCACCTTGGCCCGTCCCTGGCGGGTGCCCGGGTTGTATTTTCCGGTGAGGGTCATCTGGAGCGGGCTCTGCACCGAGTGCCGGGCATTGTAAAACACAGCGAATTGAGCAGAGTCTAAACTGACGTTATCATTGGATCCCACGAAAGTCGAGCATCCATCACACCAGGTCGTAGGCACGCCCGGTATGCTGTAGTATCGGATCCGCAAGGAGTCGTTGATATTCCACAAGGTGTCGGCCCCGGCATTGTGGGTTTCGTTGTAGATGTAAACCATGTTCTGCTCCCCAACACTTTTCAGAAGCTGACGCAGCGCCACGGCTGTGTAAGGGCAGTGGGGTCAGGTATAACGTCCGAACTCCTCGAAGACCACGGTCCGAGGCGAGGCCCAGGCCCCCACGGCCAGGGCCAAAACCAAGCTTAATCCGATCCACTTCTTCATCGTTTCCTCCTTTTAAAGCAAGTTAATTACTTACAATAGACGTATACCACCAAAACCCATGCATTATACCCGTAGAAGTTAAACAATGGTTAAACAAACCTAAGATTCTTAAAAATAAGAGATTGACCACTTTATAGAATCATGCTACAAAACCCCCAAGCTCTGCTTGGGGGATGGATAGCATCCGATTAGAGCAGGGGTTTTTAGGGGACGGCGAGTCCCCTAATCATCGTTTGCCGTCCAGCTCGTCCCGTGATATAATAGGGGAGAAGGGAGGGGTTGACGATGG